>Ga0247819_10000385_pt1 | contig 26884 bp, 25 predicted proteins | sample 13C_Xylose_Day6_FD_193428 | JGI IMG/M metagenome (GOLD analysis project Ga0247819, IMG submission 193428) | Soil microbial communities from agricultural site in Penn Yan, New York, United States - 13C_Xylose_Day6 | ecosystem: Environmental > Terrestrial > Soil > Agricultural land | place: USA...
ATTCTCCCGCGAGGTCGAGATAGCAAGCGGTTCGATTCGGGTCCTGGGAGAGCATTTCCATATTCCGTTGATTGCCGGCGAAACTGCCGGCATGCCAGTGTGTCGAAACGCGCCGGATGATGAAAGCCGGCGCGTTTCCCCGTTGTTCAGAGACGATTTTCGCTGACCGCGTCGAAGATCGAGGCGACCGCCATGTCGAAGGAAAGCGTCACCGCCGTTCCCGGCTTGTAGCGGCGCTGGCCGCCGATGCGCACCGACATCGACTGGCCGGCAAGTTTCAGCCAGAGCAGGTTGTCGGCGCCCATCGGCTCCTCGATATCGACGACCGCCTGGTGCGACGGCTGGCCGTTCGGTGCCTCGTCGACACGCACATGCTCCGGCCTCAGGCCAAGGACGACCTTTTGGCCAGATTTGAACGGCCCGCGCGACGGATAGGCCGACACGTCGAAATCGACGCCATTGGCGCGCACGAAGGCCCGCCCATCCTTCAATTGCAGCTCGCCGCGGAAGAAGTTCATCGACGGCGAGCCGATGAAGCCGGCGACGAACAGGTTTTCCGGCGCGTTGTAGATCGTCATCGGATCGGCAAGCTGCTGGATGACACCGCTCTTCATCACCGCGATGCGGTCGGCTAGCGTCAGCGCCTCGATCTGGTCGTGGGTGACGTAGATCATCGTGTTCTTCAGGGACTGATGCAGCCGCTTGATCTCGACGCGCAGTTCCGAACGCAGCTTGGCGTCGAGGTTCGACAGTGGCTCGTCGAACAGGAACACGTCGACATCGCGCACCAGTGCCCGGCCGATCGCCACGCGCTGGCGCTGGCCGCCGGAAAGCTCGGCGGGCTTGCGCTTCAACAGCGGCTGGATCTGCAGGATCTCGGCGGCGCGGCTGACGCGCTTGTCGATCTCGGCCTTTTCGACCTTGGCCACCTTGAGCCCGAAGGAGAGGTTCTTCTCCACCGACATCTGCGGATAGAGCGCGTAGGACTGGAACACCATGCCGATACCACGGTCCTTCGGCTCCTCCCAGGTGACGTTCTTGTTCTTGATGAAGATCTGGCCGTCGCTGACGTCCAGGAGCCCGGCGATGCAGTTGAGCAAGGTCGACTTGCCGCAGCCGGATGAGCCGAGCAGCACCAGGAATTCGCCATCCTTGATGTCGAGGTTGAGCGTGTCGAGCACAGTGACGGCACCGAAGCTCAACGACAGATCCTTGACCGATACGCTGACGTTTTCCATGCCCTTACCCTTTCACTGCGCCGGCGGCGATGCCGCGGACAAAAAGCCGCCCGGAGACGAAGTAGACGAAAAGCGGCACGGCACCGGTGAGGATGGTTGCCGCCATGTTGACGTTGTATTCCTTCACGCCCTGTACCGAATTGACGATGTTGTTGAGCTGGACGGTCATCGGGTAATATTCCGGCCGGGTGAACACCACGCCGAACAGGAAGTCGTTCCAGATGCCGGTCACCTGCAGGATCATCGCCACCACGAAGATCGGCATCGACATCGGCAGCATGATGCGGAAATAGATGGTCCAGAACCCAGCGCCGTCGACGCGCGCCGCCTTGAACAATTCTTCCGGCAGCCCGGCGAAATAGTTGCGGAACAGAAGCGTCAGGATCGGCATGCCGAAGATGGTGTGAACGATGATCAGGCCGGTCAGCGAGCCATAGACGCCGAGCTCGCGCAGCACGATGACGATCGGATAGATCATCACCTGATAGGGGATGAAGGCGCCGACGATCAGGATAGTGAAGAACAGGTCGGCGCCCTTGAAGCGCCAGTTGGCCAGCGCATAGCCGTTGATCGAGGCAATCGCGATCGAGACGATGGTCGAGGGAACGGTGATGCGCACCGAGTTCCAGAAGCCGCGCGAAAGGCCATCGCAGTTGAGGCCGGTGCAGGCGCTCGACCAGGCCTTCACCCAGGGCTCGAAGGTGATTTCGAGCGGCGGCGCGAAGATGTTGCCGAGTCGGATTTCCGGCATGCCCTTCAGCGAGGTCATGACCATGACGTAGAGTGGCAGCAGGTAGTAGAGTGCCACGACAATCAGGGTGCCGTAGACCATGATGTTGCGGCCCGAAAGCGCCCGGCGCGGCTTGCGGCCCCGCGGGCCTGAAAGGGCAACGGAGGTCTTTTCCGCCTCGGGGTCGATACCGGCGGCGATGGCGTTGAAAGCGACGATCTCAGGCACGCTTGCGCCCTCCCCCAAATTCGAGATAGGCCCAGGGCACGATGATGATGGCGACGGTGATGAGCATCATGGTCGAGGCGGCAAATCCCTGGCCGAGATTCTGCGCCTGGAACATGTAGTCGTAGACGTATTTGGCCGGCACTTCCGAGGCGATGCCCGGGCCGCCGCTCGTCTGCGCCACCACGAGATCGTAAACCTTGACGATGCCGCTTGCGATGATCACCAGCGTGGTGATGAAGACGCCGCGCATCATCGGGATGATGACGAAGACATAGGTCTTCCACATCGGAATGCCGTCAACGCGCGACGCCTTCCAGATATCCTCGTCGATCCCACGCAAGCCGGCGAGCATCAGGCACATGACGAGCCCGGTCCCTTGCCACAGCGCCGCGATCAGGATGCCGTAAATGACGATATTGGAATTGTAGAGCGGGTCGAAGGCAAAACTCGTCCAGCCGAGAGAGCGCACCACCGACTGGATGCCGTATTCCGGGTTGAGCAGCCATTGCCACACGAGGCCCGTCACGATGAAGGACAGGGCGAAGGGATAGAGCATGATCGTGCGGAACGTGTTCTCGAAGCGGATCTTCTGGTCCATCAGCGCCGCCAGCAGGAAGCCGATGACCAGGCTGAAAATCAGCGAAAACAAGCCGTAGATCGCCAGGTTCTGCACCGACATCAGCCAGCGCGGCGCGGCCCACAGCCGCTCATACTGGTCGAGGCCAACGAAGGAAAGCCGCGGCAAGAGCTTGGAATTGGTGAAGGAATAGACCACGGTCCAGACCGTGCCGCCGAGGAAAATGACCACGGCCGTCAGGATCATCGGGATCGAGGCCAGCTTCGCATTCAGATTCCGCAGCCACTGGTTCGGCCGACCCGAACCGCGTGTGTGACCCATGTTTCGTTCCTCCGGAACTGCATTGGATTGCCGATGGCAGGCGGCGTCGATGACGAACGGATGTGCCGTCGCTCGAAAACCGCCTCGCCACGTTGAAGCCGTTCTCCCAATACGCCTGCCAGGCAAAGGCACGCTGGTCCGCCTGAACGTGTCGTGCCGAATGGGAGCCTTGGCCGACCCCGCCGAGGGCGGGGCCGACGGATCAAGGAAGCTCCATCAGTCCGCCGAAGCGATGATGTCGGCAAAGCGCTTCTGCGCTTCCTCCGGCGTCATGGAGGGGTTGGCGAAGAACTCGGAGAAGAGATCTTCCTTCTGTTTCTGGCTGTCAGCCGACAGAAGCTGGTCGGTCCACTGGATGACGTTGCCCTTGGCGAGGATGTCCAGGCCCTTCTTCATGCAGTCGTTGGCGGCAGCCAGATCGACATCGCCGCGCACCGGCAGCGAACCCTTCTTCAGGTTGAACGCCACCTGCGTCGCCGGGTTCAGGAGCGTCGATGCCAGCACTTCCTGGGCCTTGGATTTCTCCTCATCCTTCAGCACCGGGAAATAGAAAGCGTCGCCGCCCGTCGCGATGACTTCGTTGACGCCGAGGCCCGGCAGGCAGGTGTAATCGGTTCCGGCCTTCTGGCCGGCGAGCTGGAATTCGCCTTGCGCCCAGTCGCCCATGATCTGGCCGCCGGCCTTGCCGGTGATGACCATGTTGGTCGCCTGGTTCCAGTCCTGGACATTGGTGCCCTTGGACATGCGACGCGCGTCATCCGCAGCCTTGAACACCTTGGCAATTTCAGGACCGGCGGCCACTTCCTCGTCCTTGTCGCCAAAGACCTTGAGGAACGTGTCCTTGCCGGCAAGAGCGACGATGAGAACGTCGAAGGCACCGGCCGACTGCCACGGCTGTCCGCCGACGGCGAGCGGCACGATGCCGGCTTTTTCAAGTGCCGGTGCCGCTGCGACAAACTCGTCCCAGTTCTTCGGCACATCGACGCCGGCCTTCTTGAAGGCAGCGTTCGACAGCCAGAGCCACTGCCAGGAATGAATGTTGACCGGCGCGCAATAGACCTTGCCGTCGATGGTGCAGGAATCGAGCAGGCTCGCCGGCCTGATGATCTCTTTCCAGTTCTCCTTGGAGGCGACATCGGTCAGGTCGCGCATCAGCCCAGCCTCGACCAGTTCCTCTGCCTGGCGTCCATGGTTGAATTGCGTGGCACCCATCGGATCGCCACCGGTCAGGCGGCTGACCATGATCGGCCGCGCCGTGCTGCCGGCGCCGGCAATGGCACCGTCAACCCAGTGATTTCCGGTGGCATCGAACGCTTTTGCAAGCTCGGCGACCGCAGCAGCCTCCCCGCCCGACGTCCACCAATGCGTCACCTCGAGATCGGTTGCGTTTGCTGCACCAAATGGCAGCGCCACCGTCACCGCCAAAGCGGCCGCGAAAGAACGTAAATTCATGAGTCTCCTCCCTCACTGTAACGTTACCGTAAAAAACTTAGAGGAAACGATCCCGGTCCGCAACTCCCACCCCAATGAATTTAAACAGAAACATTTTCTGCAATCTACAGGCGTACTTTCGGACATCAAAGAGACGTGAACTGATCACGGGCAAGACCATGAAGATCCGGCATAGCGGGTTGATAACGCGCTGATTTTGATATTTTTTGTGCAGAAATGCTGGTATTTTGCTGCATATGCTCTCTCGCAGACGCAAAAAGCCCGCTGCAACACAGCGCACTCAACCAGAGTGTTTCATTCACCGCAGCGCAGCAACGAAAATGCTCGACAGCGCTACTGTATCGTTACAGATTTGCCTCGGTGCCGTACGCCCATAGCAGGATAGCTCCCCGTCACATTTCGTATATAAGGCGGGAAGTGACGCTAAATGGGGCGGCGGGCGGCAACGGCAAGGGCGAGCGGGTGACAGCGATGGACAGCAAGACGAAAAACAGACCGCTGACGCCGCCGCCGGATGGCGGCAGGCCCACGCTGAAGACGATCGCCTTCATGACCGGGCTCGGCATCACCACCGTCTCGCGCGCCTTGAAGGATGCGCCCGATATCGGCGCCGAAACCAAGGAGCGCGTGCGCCTCGTCGCCAAGCAGATCGGCTACCAGCCGAACCGCGCCGGGGTGCGCCTGAGAACCGGCAAGACCAATGTCATCAGCCTGGTACTGACATTGGAAGAAGAAATCATGGGCATCACCAGCCCCATGGTCGTCGGCATCACCGAGGTTCTCGCCGGCACCCCCTATCATCTGGTGGTCACGCCCTATAGCGCTACCAAGGATGCGCTGGCGCCGATCCGCTATATCCTCGACACCGGCGCGGCCGACGGCGTGATCATTTCGCGCACCGAGCCGCACGACCCGCGCGTGGCGCTTCTGACGGAGCGCGGCCTGCCCTTCGTCACCCACGGCCGCACCGAGATGGGCGTCGTCCACCCCTATCACGACTTCGACAACGAGCGTTTTGCCTATGAGGCCGTGCGCGAGCTGGTGGAGCGCGGCCGCAAGCGCCTGGTGCTGCTGGAGCCGCCGCCGCACCTGACCTTCTATTCGCACATGCGCGCCGGCTTCGAGCGCGGCCTTCGCGATTTCCAGGCGGATGCGGTCAGCTTCCACCACATCAATATCGATCACACGCTGGTCGAGATCCGCGACGCCTTCGAGACGCTGATGCGCTCGGACAATCCGCCTGACGGCATCGTGTCGGGCAGCGGCTCCGGCGCGATCGCACTGATCGCCGGCCTTGAGGCCGCCAACAGGACACTCGGCAAGGATGCCGACATGGTGTCCAAGGTGCCGAGCGATTTCCTGCGCTGGCTTCGCCCCGAAGTGGTGACCATGTACGAGGACATCCGGGTTGCCGGGCGCGAACTCGCCAAGGCGGTGATCGGCCATATCGACGGCCAGCCGTCCGAAACGCTGCAGAGCCTCAGTCAGCCGGAGCTTCAGTCCGCCGTGCCGGTATCGATCAAACGGTAGGAACAGGGCAGTCCAGGTCACCGTCGGTGCATTTCAGGTAAACCTTGAGGTTTTCGATACGGACTTTGGTCATGCCATCACGGCACGAGTTGAAAATGAACGAATACAAGCTGCCCGTGACCACGGAACTCGAAAAGTTGCACTCGGCATCGCGGAACGCCACCCACGCCCTCTGCGCTGTTAGCAGCAGCCTTGTGGTGTCTGCGTCGTCCTTTAGTCGTGCCTCGATCTGCTTGTAGAGAGTGTTCAGTTCGGTGTCGGATTTGTCATAGGCCTTCCCGGCGCATATGTTCATGTCCGCTTGGTTCGTCAGGTCGCCGCAGCTTTGCTCCGCATATGCCGACGTGGACGTTGCCAAGACCAGGGCGGCAGTCAACAATGAAGCCTTCATGGAACTCAGTCTCCGTTTTTGAAACGACTCTGTTTCGCGCTTGGAACGAATAAATCCCTTACTGCAATTGGCCGTCTTATCAGCAACGGCGCACCGGGCGCGCTGCCGCCGCCGTTATCCGCAGCTCTCATGACAGTCTGATCATGGGCGCTCTCTTCGGTTTCATCGGCGATTCAATCACCGGTCGCACCAAGGACGGCCGTCTACTGCATACTGGTCTTCCTGCTCGATACAACCGTGTGAATAGATGGGGATCGATGACCAAACGAAACGGGGCGACCTACCGCATGTTGCCTTAAATCGCATTCGATTTAAGGATAAAAACATGCAGCAATTCAAAGTGCTACAGCGCCGCGCGTCTAATAAGACGCGCGGCGCTGTAGGCCGCCCCGTTCGAAATTCCGATTTTGCCCGCTCAGGCGTTGAGGCCGCTGCCCCACGGGCCGTGGTGGGCATCGGCGCCATCGACGCGGTCGAAGCCGTGGGCGCCGAAGAAGTCGCGCTGGGCCTGGATCACGTTGGCAGTGCCGCGGCCGCGGCGGTAGCTGTCGAAGTAGCCGAGTGCCGAGGCCAGCGCCGGCGCCGGCAGGCCACCGAGCATGGCCGCCGAAACGACACGGCGCAGTGCCCCGTCGGTTTCCTTGACCATGGCGGCAAAGGCCGGGGTGACGATCAGGTTGGCGGCATCGGGCGCCTTGGTGAAGGCGGTGGTGATTTCATCCAGGAACTGCGAGCGGATGATGCAGCCGGCGCGCCAGATCTTGGCAATCGTTGGCATCGGCAGCGACCAGTTGAATTCCTTCGAGGCGGCGGACATGACGGCAAAGCCTTGAGCATAGGCGCCGATCTTGGCGGCCAGCAGCGCGTTTTCCAGGTCCTTGATGAAGGCAGCCTTATCAGTGACCTTTAACTCGCCGACATCAGGCAGGCCGAGGATCTTCTCGGCGGCTTCGCGCTCATCCTTGGCGGACGAGATGCTGCGCGCGGCAACGGCCGCTTCGATCGCGGTTGCCGGAACGCCCATGTTCTGCGCTTCGATCACCGACCACTTGCCGGTGCCCTTCTGGCCGGCCTTGTCGAGGATCAGGTCGACGATCGGCTTGCCGGTCAGCGGATCCGCTGCCTTCAAGACCTTTTCGGTGATCTCGATCAGGTAGGAATTCAGGCGACCCTTGTTCCAGGCGCCAAAGACTTCGCCGATTTCGCCGGCCGTCATCTTCAAGCCGTCGCGCAGGATACCGTAGATTTCGGCGATCATCTGCATATCGGCATATTCGATGCCGTTGTGGATGGTCTTGACGAAGTGGCCGGCGCCGTTTTCGCCGAGCCAGGCAACGCACGGATCATTGTCGTATTTCGCGGCGATCGAGGTCAGCACCGTCTCGACGCGCTTGTAGGAATCTTCCGTGCCGCCGACCATGATCGACGGGCCATGGCGCGCGCCCTCTTCACCGCCGGAAACACCCATGCCGATGAAGGTCAGACCTGAGTCCTTCAGCGCATCGAAGCGGCGCATCGTGTCGCGGAAGTTGGCGTTGCCGGCATCGATCATGATGTCGCCCTTGGCGAGGTACGGCTTGAGGATTTCCATCTGCTGATCGACCGGCTCGCCGGCCTTGATCATGATGATGATCGGACGTGGCGGGCGGATGGCGGCGACGAACTCTTCGATGGTGTCGCAGGGCACGATCTGGCCCTGGAGTTCGCCGGCTTCCGCGTAGAATTTGTGCGTCGCTTCGACGGTGCGGTTGAAGACCGCTATCTTGTTGCCTTTTTCAGCGATGTTGAGCGCCAGGTTCGAGCCCATGACGCCGAGACCGATAAGGCCGATTTCCGCCTGTGACACGTGATTGCCTCCATTGGACAGGAGAGCCGGACGCGATCAGGATAAACGCGTGGGAGCCGGCCCCTCGAATTAAACTTCGCGCGCTCGCATTGCCCCTCGGGAAAGGGGCGGACGCGAGATGCGACGGCGGAGGCTGTTTTGGCATTCAAATCGATTAACGACAAGCGATTCTTGAGAAAATCACTCCTTTTCGGGCTTGCCGTCGCCATCGTCGAGCACGCGCCAGGAGGCGCCGTCGAGGTCTTCGTACTGGCCGCTCTTCAGCGCCCAGAGGAAGGCGACGAGACCGAGTCCCCCTAAGAACAATGCGATCGGAATGAGATAGATCAGCGTGTTCATGAGGCGCTTCCGATCGCGCCCAGCGTCGTCGGCGCCTGTCGCTCGATCGCTGCGGCAGACTTCGCCACCTTCGCGCGCAGCCGCAAAGCGTTGGCAACGACGATGATCGACGATGTCGACATGGCGATGGCTGCAATCAACGGCGTCGCGTAGCCCATGATGGCGATCGGGACGGCGATGACGTTGTAGCCGATCGCCAGCGCGAAGTTCTGGCGGATCAGCCGGCCTGCCCGGCGCGAGGTGTCGATCGCCATCGGCACGGCGTCGAGGCCCTGGTGCAGGAAGACGAAATCGGCAGCCTGCCGGCCGACGTCGGCAGCCGTTGCCGGCGCCATCGAGACGTGGGCTGCACGCAGCGCCGGCGCATCATTGATACCGTCGCCGACCATCAGCACGCGATGACCGCCTTCGGCCGCAGCCGCGCATTCGTCGACCTTGCCGCGCGGCGACAGTTCGGAACGCCAGCGGATGATGCCGAGCCTGCGGGCAAGCGCTGCCACGACCGGCTCGCGGTCGCCCGAGAGAATGCCGGTTGCAAAGCCCATGCGTGTCAGCTTGTCGACGCTTTCGCGCGCCTGTGGCCGCAGCCGGTCTTCAAAGCGGAAGCAGGCAAGCTCGCGTCCGTCGAGCGAGAGGATGACCTCCGACTGGCCGCTCGCCTCACCGGCGTCGCCACAGGCAAAGGCGCGGCTGCCGAGACGATAGATGCCGTCGGTCGTCTGTGCCTCGATGCCCGCGCCCGGGATTTCACGGATATCGCCGGAGAGAACCGGCGCGATCGCAGCCGCATCGTGGATGGCCATGGCCAGCGGGTGGCGCGAATGCACGGCAAGGCCGGCAGCGGTCGCCAGCACCGCCGGCTTGATCTCGGCCCCGTTGGTCAGGCGCGGTTCCCCGGCGGTCAGCGTGCCGGTCTTGTCGAACAGCACCGTGTCGATCTCGGCCAGCCGCTCCATGGCCGATCCGTCCTTTACCATGACGCCGTTCTGGAAGAGCCGGCCTGCGGCAATGACCTGCACCACCGGCACCGCCAGGCCAAGGGCGCATGGGCAGGTGATGATCAGCACAGCAACGGCCACCAGCATGGCGTGATGGAAATCGCCGTCGACGAACATCCAGCCGATAAAGCTCAGGAAGGCCAACAGGTGAACCGCTGGCGAATAATATTGCGCTGCCCGATCGGCGATGCGGCGATAACGCGCCCTGCCCCCTTCGGCCGCCTCCATCAGGCCCATGATTTCCGCGAGCAGCGAGTCGCGGGCAGCAGCCGTCGCCTCGATCGTCAGCGGTCCCGTCAGGTTGAGCGTGCCGGCCTCGACCGTGTCGCCAATATGCACCGGCGCGGGTGCGCTTTCGCCGTTGACGATCGAGCGGTCCAGGTCGCTCGAGCCGACGAGAATCCGGCCATCGACAGGAATACGCTCGCCGGCCGCAATCGCCAGCCGTTCGCCCGGCTTGATCTCGTCCACCGGACGGTATTCGCGGCTGCCGTCGGCATCGATGACCATCGCCCCGCGCGGCGACAGGCGCGCCAGGCTGCTGATCGCCGAGCGGGCGCGGCCGCGCATCATGTGGTCGAGCGTGCGGCCGATAAGCAGGAAGAACAGAAGCATCACCGTGCCGTCGAACCAGGCATGGGTGCCGTGAGTGATCGTCTCATAAAGCGAGATGCCGTAGGAGAGCGTGATCGCCAGGGCGATCGGCACGTCCATGTTCGTGCGGCCGTGCTTCAGCGCATTCCAGGCGGAGGCATAGAAGAACCGGCCGGCATAGATCAGCGTCGGCGCGGCGATCAGCGCCGAAATCCAATGGAAGAGATCGCGCGTTGCCGCCTCGGCGCCCGACCAGACCGAGACCGAGAGCAGCATGATGTTGGTCGAGGCAAAGCCGGCGACGGCAACGGCGCGGACCAGCTGCTTCAACAGCGTGTCGCCCTCTTCCTCGCCGGGTGCAAACAGATGCGTTTCGTAGCCGCGCTCGCGGATCGCGCGCGCCAGTTCGCGCGGATCGCTGCGCTGCCCCGCGACCTCTTCCTTCCAGACGACTGAGACCCGGCGCGAGGACAGGTTGACGCGGGCGCGCTCCACCTCCGGCCGGCTCTTCAGGGCAGCCTCGATCGTCGTGATGCAGGCGCCGCAGTGGATGCCGGGCACGCTGAGGTCGGTCTGGCGAAGGCCACTGCCGAGCGTGCGGCTGGTCAGCCACAGCTCTTCCGAACTCGGCAGGCCTTGCGCACTCCTGTCGATCTCCAGCGCGGTTTCGGCGCCGGCAGCGCAGCAACTCATGGACGCTCTCCCGGCGCGATGAAGCGAATGGCCTGGCGATAGACGACCTTGTCGCCCGACGTCGCGGTGATATCGGCAATCCATTGTCCGCGCTTAAGGTCGGTTGCGGCAACGAAGACGCCGTTGCCCTGATGCGCCATCTCGATCTGCACGTCCTCATGCTCCTCGACCGGACGCTTGAACACGGCAACGACCTTGTCGGCCGACGTTTCAGCCTTGCCTTGTCGCGTCAGCGTGTAGCGCACCGCGCCCGGCTCCAGGCTGAGCTTGCCGTCGAGGCCGCTCGCTGCAAAGGCGCGCGCCTCCTTCACCTTGCCGTTGAACTGCTGGCTGGCGACATAGGTGTTCTGGACGACGAGCCCGCTCCAGCTGTGGCTGGCGTTCCAGGCCATGATCAGGTTGACGGTGATGATGGTGCCGAAGAACAGCACCATCACGCCGAGCATGTGCCATCCGGTGAAGACACGGGGTTGCCTGCCTTGGTCAGCGGTCATTTCGCGGCTCCCGGTTGGTTGAAGTTGGCCTGGTATTCGTCGCGCTCATGGCTCGACGGGTCTTCTGCAATCAGGCTGAAGCCGTCTTCCGCTTCGCCGAGTTTATCCTTCGGCAGCGTCACGAACACTTTCAGCGCCGTCACCTTGTCCGGATCGACGCCGACGGCAAAGCTGCGGCCGTCGCCCGGTGCCTGGCCGGCAATGCGCATCATCGCCGACGGCATGCCGTCGATGGTGAGTGTGATCGTGCGCTGTTCGGGGATCATGTTCAAGAGCTTGACCATGTAGCCGTTGCGCACCGATCCATCCGATTCGAGCACGAATTGCGGGTTGCGATCGTGCAGCACGTTGAGCTCCAGCCGATCGCGCGCCAGGAGCGCATAGAGCAGGCCGATACCAACCAGCGTCCAGACGCCGAGATACACAAGCACGCGCGGCCGGAAGACGATCTTCCAGTTGAAATGCCTGACCTTGTCGACGAAGGTGCCGTCGGCGTCACGCACCCGGCCCGGGTCGATCGCCGTCGTGCCGCCGTCGGTGGCAAGCGCCATGTTGGAGGCATAATCGCTCAGCGTCGCATAGGCGATCAGCCCGCGCTCGCGCCCAAGCTTGTCCATGACGTTATCGCAGGCGTCGATGCAGAGCGCGCAGGTGATGCATTCGAGCTGCTGGCCGTCGCGGATGTCGATGCCCATCGGACAGACGACGACGCAGGCATTGCAATCGACGCAGTCGCCGACGCTCTCGCCCGCGGCTGCCGCCTTCTTCTGGTGGCGCGAGCGCGGTTCGCCACGCCAGTCGTTATAGGTGACGACCAGCGAGTTTTCGTCGAGCATCGCCGCCTGGATGCGCGGCCACGGGCACATATAGGTGCAGACCTGCTCCCGCATCAGCCCGCCGAACACATAGGTCGTGGCGGTGAGAATCGCGACGGTCATATAGGCGATCGTCGGCGCCTCGAGCGAGACGAAGCTCTTCAGCAAGGCCGGCGCGTCGGCAAAATAGAAGATCCAGGCGCCGCCGGTGGCAATGCCGATCAGAATCCAGATCGAATGTTTCGTCACCCGCTTGACGATCTTGGCCGCTGTCCATGGTCCGGCATCGAGCTTCATGCGCGCGTTGCGGTCGCCTTCAATGTAGCGCTCGACGACAAGGAACAGGTCGACCCAGACGGTCTGAGGACAGGTGTAGCCGCACCAGGCGCGCCCGACGGCTGACGTGACCAGGAAGAGGCCGAAACCCGCCATCACGAGAAGCCCGGCCACGAAGAAGAATTCCTGCGGCCAGATCTCGATGAAGAAGAAATAGAAGCGACGGGCGGCGATATCGACAAGCACCGCCTGGTCGGGCGCATGCTCGCCGCGGTCCCAGCGGATCCACGGCGTCAGATAGTAGATGCCGAGCGTGACCAGCATCACCAGCCACTTGAACTGGCGGAATCGTCCCTCGGCGCGCTTCGGGAAGATCTTCTTGCGCTTTTCGTAAAGCGGCTTGCGCACATGCGCCGCGTTGACCGCCTCGGCCTCGTGGCGTTCGACGATGGGGGCGTTTGTGGCGGATTGAGGCTGCATCTGTGGGATATCCCCGAATATATCGCGTATTGAACGCTGTTTTGCCCGATCTGGCGGCCGGAAACGTTGATCTGTGTCAAGTTTGCGGGCTAAAGCGGCCGCATGCGTCGAAACGTCCGGGCTTCATGCCGCGCGACTTGATGGCAATTGCCACACCACGACATCCCGCCAAACCTACGAGGACCGCATGGACACGATCATCGGCTTTTTGAACACGATCTTCTGGGGCTATGTGCTCATTTATGGCCTGCTCGCCGTCGGCATCTTCTTCACCATCCGGCTTGGCTTTCCTCAGATCGTGCATTTCGGCGAGATGTTTCGTGTGTTGAGCAGCGGCGGGTCGAAGGATGCGGCGGGCATCAGTCCGTTCCAGGCGCTGACCGTGAGCCTTGCCTCGCGCGTCGGCACCGGCAATCTCGCCGGCGTTGCCGTTGCGCTCTATCTCGGCGGACCGGGCGCCACCTTCTGGATGTGGATGGTCGCGCTCGTCGGCATGGCGACGGCCTATGCGGAAAGCGCGCTGGCCCAGCTCTACAAGGTCAAGAACGAAAACGGCCAGTATCGCGGCGGTCCGGCCTTCTACATCGCCCGTGGCCTCAATGCGCCGTGGGCGGCAACGATCTTCTCCGTCTGCCTCATCCTTTCCTTCGGTCTCGTCTTCAATGCGGTTCAGGCCAATTCGATCGCCGATGCCGTACAGGGCGCCTTCGGCATTCCGAAGATCGTGGTCGGCATCGCCGTTGCAGCGCTCTCGGGCATCGTCATCTTCGGCGGTATCCGCCAGATTGCGCGCGTTGCCGAAATCGTCGTGCCGTTCATGGCCGTCGCCTATCTGCTGATGGCGATCTATGTGCTGATCGCCAACGCCTCGCTGGTGCCAACGGTGCTCTGGACCATCATTTCCAGCGCCTTCGGCCTGCAGGAAGCGGCAGGCGGCATCACCGGCGGGGTCGCTGCCGCCATGCTCAACGGCGTCAAGCGCGGCCTGTTCTCCAACGAAGCCGGCATGGGCTCCGCCCCGAATATCGCAGCCGTCGCCACCCCGGTTCCGCATCACCCGGCCTCGCAAGGGTTCGTACAATCGCTCGGCGTCTTCATCGACACGATCCTGATCTGCACCGCGACATCGGTGATGATCCTCTTGTCCGGCACGCTGGAGCCCGGCTCCGGCATCACCGGCACGCAACTGACCCAGGCCGCCATGAACGTCCATATCGGCTGGGCGGGCAGCTATTTCATCGCCATTGCGATCTTCTTCTTCGCCTTCACCTCGATCATCGGCAACTATTCCTACGCGGAGAACGCGCTGACCTATCTCGGCGGCGCCAACCGTCTCGGCATCACCCTCATGCGATGCGCCGTTCTCGCCATGGTCGTCTGGGGCGCCTATGAGAGCATCGCCACCGTGTTCGACGCCGCCGACGCCTCGATGGGCCTGATGGCGACGATCAACCTGATTGCCATCCTGCTCCTGTCGGGTACCATTGCCAAGCTGACGAAGGACTATTTCGCCCAGCGCAAGCAGGGTGTCGAGCCGGTCTTCCACGCCGCCGACTACCCGGAACTGCAAGGGCAGATCGACGGCAAGATCTGGTCGCGCGATTAGGGCGGCAAGAGACAGGTAACCGGAAGCGGGAGACCTCGGAGGGCAAGGCATGCATGGTACCTTGCGGCCACTGACGCTTGCCAAGCGCTGCGGCATCTACCGCGAGCGCTCGGCGCCTGCCTCGCTTGCGGGCCATGTGGAGTGCCTTTGGAGCCATACCATGCCCGAGGGCCCGCCCTCGCCCATGGCTGTCGTTCCCGATGGCTGCGTCGATATCATCTGGTCGAGCCGGGGTCTGGCTGTTGCCGGCCCAGACAGGGTCGCAGCCTTTCCGGTCATCGGCCCCGGCGAGACCGTGGTCGGCCTGCGCTTTCGGGCCGGTATTGCCGCCTCCTGGCTGCGCACGCCGCTTTGCGAGCTGACCGGTACGGTCGTGCCGCTCGATGCCTTCTGGGGTGCCGCCGCCGATGAACTCCATGCGCGGATGACTGAGGCCGGTAGCGCAGCAGCGCGTGCCGCGATGCTTGCTCACGCGGTTGAGAAAAGGCTGGCGGCGGTCGCAGCCCCGCCTGCCGACATCGCCGCTTGCCTGGCTGAGTTGCGCCAGAGGCAACCGATGTCTGACAACCCGATCCGGCTGCTGGCGCAGACGACAGGAACCAGCGAGCGCACGCTGCGCCGCCGCTGCCACGAACATTTCGGCTATGGCGCCAAGACGCTCGACCGCATCCTCCGCCTGCAGCGTTTTCTCGCCACCTGCCGAAGCGACGTTGAGGCGAGCCTGAGCGCGCTTGCGCTTGATACCGGCTACGCCGACCAAGCCCACCTGACGCGCGAGACCAGGGAGCTGACCTCGCTCTCGCCGCGCGAAATCCGGCGCCAGCTCGCGAACTGACTGGCCGTTTCATTCAAGACGGCGACGCCCTGTGGTGCTACCCCTTAATTGCAACGGCAATGGCAAGGCGACGAAACGCATGACGACACTGGCAGCGAAAATCATCCACATCTCGATCGAGCGCGACTGGCACGAGGTCTATGTTTTCATGGCCAAGCCTGAAAACATGCCGCTCTGGGCATCGGGCCTTTCGTCCGGCCTGACGCGCGACGGGGAAGAATGGGTCGCTCCGGGACCGCTCGGCAACGCGCGCGTGCGTTTTGCCCCCGACAATGCCTTCGGCGTCGTCGATCATCTGGTGACGCTGGAAAACGGCGTGAAGGTGCACAACGCCCTGCGCGTCGTGTCGAACGACGATGGCGCCGAGGTGATGTTCACGCTGCTGCGGCAGGCCGACATGAGCGACGAGCAATTCGCCGGCGATGCCGAATGGGTGGCGAAGGATCTCGCCGCCCTTAAGTCAATCTTGGAATCAGAAAGCGACAGGACACATCATGGGTAACAAGGGCAACGATCGCCGCATCGACTATGTCGAGTTCAACGTCTCCGACATCGCCGCCAGTAAGGCGTTCTATGGCGGCGCCTTCGGCTGGACCTTCACGGATTACGGCCCCGAATATTGCGAGTTCCAGGACGGAAGATTGACCGGCGGCTTCACCACGACAGGGCCAGTCCGGGCCGGAGGGCCGCTGATCATCATCTATGCCGACAATCTGGAAGAGAGCTTGACGAAGGTCGAGGCGGCCGGCGGAAAAATCCTGCAACCGATCTTCCCCTTCCCCGGCGGCCGGCGCTTCCACTTCGCCGATCCTGACGGCTACGAGCTGGCGGTTTGGTCGGCGCAATAACCATCCCTCGCGCCGGTTTCCGCCACCTGTGGACAACCGGCGTCTGCGCCTGCAGATTTTACCCAGACTTAATCTTTGCATCCCAAGATTGCGCGCGAAAACAAGAAGCGGCAAAGGGCGCTGGGCAATGTCAGACGATCACGAGTTTCTGCGGAATTCCGTCATCATCGGCGCCCACCCCGACGACGAACTGCTGTGGTTCACCTCGATCCTGAAAAAGGTCGACGAGGTCATCATCCTTTATCGCGATATCTGGTCGGAGCCGCAGATGGGCGACGCCCGCGTTGCCGCCATCAAGGCCTATCCCCGCGGCAACGTCCGGTTCCTCGAGATGGAGGAGACCGGCTCCTTCGACTGCGCCGATTGGACGAGCCCGAAGCCTGGCCCCTACGGCATGGAGTTCGGAACCGAAGGCACGCGTCGCGAGGCCAAGCGCGTGGTGAAGAAATCGCTGTCGCAACTGATGCCCGGCAGCTTCCGCCACTCGACGCGGCCGATCGCCCAGGCCTACCGTGAAAACTACGAAACGCTCTATCGCACGCTGCAGCCGCGGTTGAAGCCCGACATGAACGTCTTCACCCACAATCCCTGGGGCGAGTACGGTCACGAGGATCATGTGCAGGTGTTTCGCGTGCTCGACCGGCTTCGCGACGAAATCGGCTTCAAGCTCTGGATGTCGAACTATTGCACCGAACGCTCGATGCCGCTGGCGATGCAGTATTTTAGCCGCAAGCCGGTCAACTACATCAGGCTGCCGGCCGATAAGGCCTTCGCCGAGGAGGTTGCCGCCGTCTATCGCGACAAGGGCTGCTGGACCTGGCGCAATGACTGGATCTGGTTCGACGACGAATGTCCCACGCAGCAAACCCGAGGGCGGCGGCTTTCACCTGTTGCCGATGAACCTGTTCAATTTCGGCACCGTCGTGCGCCGACCATGACGCTTGAAAGGGCGGCGGCTTTCACCTGTTGCCGATGAACCTGTTCAATTTCGGCACCGTCGTGCGCCGACCGGTCAACGCGCCGCTGCTTTTGGGCGCCGCCCTTTCAAGCGTCATGGTCGGCGCCACCATCGCCGCTGCGCTGGAATGAAGATAGGCCGCGTCTTTCGACGCGGCCATTTTCTTAACTTGACGATTGGTACCGCCCCTCATCCGCCTGCCAGCACCTTCTCCCCGCCAGCGGGGCGAAGGTAGCAAGCCGGGCCGGCACCGCACCCATCAACGCCGATGTTCGGCGAAAGCGTCGCTCCCAACGGCTCTCTCCCCGCTGGCGGGGAGAGATGTCCGGCAGGACAGTGAGGGGCAAACCTTAGCTCGGGGCGCGAGCGTTCCCCTACTCGCCGCCGCCGAGCGAATGCACGAACACGGCAAGCTGCTTGACTGTGGTGTCGCCGAGGCGTGGCAGCCAGGCCGGCATGACGCCGTGCTTGGGCGCCTTCATCTGCGCGACGATTGCCTGCTCGCTTGAGCCATTGAGCCAGAGCGCATCGGCAAGATCCGGCGCGCCGAACTCGCGATTGCCCTTGGCGTCGGCGCCGTGGCACGAGGCGCAATTGGCCTCGAACAGCGCCTTGCCCGGTTCGACCAGCGCCGCATCCGAAGGCGTGCCGGTGAGGCTGACGACATAGGCGGCGGTCTGCTTGATCTCTTCCGGCTTGAGGATCTCGGCAAAGGACGGCATTTCGGAGACGCGCGTCTCGTCGTCGCCGGTATAGCGGATGCCGTGCGCCACCGTCTGGTAGATCTCCTCAGGTTTGCCGCCCCACAGCCAGTCGTCGTCGTTGAGGTTGGGGAAGCCGGCCGAACCGGCGGCACCCGAACCGTGGCACTGGGCGCAGTTGACCTTGAAGGCCGAGGCGCCGGCCGCAACTGCGAACTGGTGAAGCTGCGGATCGGCGATGATCTGGTCGAGTGAGCTCGCGGCGATCTTTTCCAGATTGCCGGCCTGCGCCGCCTTGGCATCGGCAAGCTCGACGCTGAGTTCCGCACGGCTGGAGTAGCCGAGCACGCCCTTGGTCGCATCGGTTAGCAGCGGCACGGCCGGATAGACGATCATGTAACCGATCGCCCAGACGATGGTGGCGTAGAAGGTATAGACCCACCAGCGCGGCATCGGGTTGTTGAGCTCGCGGATCCCGTCCCATTCGTGGCCGGTTGTCTCGACGCCGCTGATCTCGTCGACATGTTTGTCCGACATGGATCAATCCTCCTTACGAGCGGAATGAGGAAAAGTGTTTTGCGGTTTTCCGCCCGCATTCCGCTCTGATTTCTGAGTCTCGATCACATCGTGATCGAAGGGGATGGCTGCGGCCCGATCGGCGGCCTTCTTGGCGCCGGGCCTAAAGATGAAGGCGACGACGCCGAGGAAGAAGAGCGTCATGGCAAGCAGCGCCCAGCTGTCGGCGAACTGGCGCATGGCCGTGTAGGTTTCCATGTCCGTGCCCTCCCTTAGCGATAGCCCGTGGTGTCGTCGTAGGTGGAGAAGTCGACCAGCGTGCCGAGCATCTGGAGATAGGCGACGAGCGCGTCCATCTCCGTCAGCTTCTGCGGATCGCCGTCGAAATCGCCGAGCTTGGCCTTGGGATAGCGCGCCTCGACACCCGACGTGTCCGCATTCGGGTCGGCCTGCGCCTTGATGTCGGCGGCGGCGTTCTCGATCATCTCGTCCGAATAGGGCACGCCGACGGCCCTGTTGGCCTTCAGCTGTCCGGCGACGTTCCTCACGTCGAGCGGCGTCGACTTCAGGAACGCATAGCTCGGCATCACCGATTCCGGCACCACCGAGCGCGGCTCGGTCATATGCTGCACGTGCCACTCGTTCGAATAGCGGTCGCCGACGCGGGCGAGATCCGGCCCGGTGCGCTTCGATCCCCACTGGAACGGATGGTCGTACATGGATTCTGCCGCCAGCGAGTAGTGCCCGTAGCGCTCCACCTCGTCGCGGAACGGCCGGATCATCTGGCTGTGACAGACGTAGCAGCCTTCGCGAACGTAGATGTCGCGGCCCGCGAGTTCCAGCGGCGAATAGGGCCGCATGCCTTCGACCTTCTCGATGGTGTTTTCGAGATAGAACAGCGGCGCGATTTCAACGATGCCGCCGATCGAGACGACGAGAAGCGAGCCGACGAGCAGCAGCGTTGCGTTGCGTTCCAGGGTGGCGTGTTTGTCGAGAATGGACATGGGTACTGCCCTCCTATTCCGCAGCCTTGAGCACGGGCGTCGAACCGAAGATCGGGGCTTCGTCACGCACGCGGCCGAGGATGGTCATTGTTACGTTGAAGGCCATGAGCAGAGCGCCGGCGAGGAACAGGGCACCGCCCAGCGCACGCAGCACGTAGTAGGGCAGCATGGCCGCGACCGATTCCGCGAAGGAATAGACGAGGAAACCCTGGTCGTCGTATTCGCGCCACATCAGGCCCTGCTGGATACCGGCAACCCACATGACAGCGGCGTAGACGACGATGCCGAGCGTGGCGAGCCAGAAGTGCCAGTTGACCATGCGCACGCTATAGAGCCGCTCGCGGTTCCACAGCTTCGGCGTGAGGTAGTAGATGGCGCCGAAGGTGATCAGTCCGTTCCAGCCGAGCGCACCCGAATGCACGTGGCCGATCGTCCAGTCGGTATAGTGACTGAGCGAGTTGACCGTCTTGATCGACATCATCGGACCCTCGAAGGTCGCCATGCCGTAGAAGGCGACGGCCATGACCATCATGCGGATGATCGGGTCGGTGCGGATCTTGTCCCAGGCGCCCGAGAGCGTCATCAGGCCGTTGATCATGCCGCCCCAGGACGGCATCCACAGCATGATGGAGAAGACCATGCCGAGCGTCTGCGCCCAGTCCGGCAGAGCCGTATAGTGCAGGTGGTGCGGACCGGCCCAGATGTACATGAAGATCAGCGACCAGAAGTGAATGATCGACAGGCGGTAGGAATAGACGGGGCGGTTGGCCTGTTTCGGAATGAAGTAATACATCATGCCGAGGAAGCCGGCCGTCAGGAAGAAGCCGACGGCGTTGTGGCCGTACCACCATTGCGTCAGCGCGTCCTGCACGCCGGCAAAGGCCGAATAGCTCTTGGAGCCCAGGAACGACACCGGAACCGCCAGGTTGTTGACGATGTGCAGCATCGCGATGGTGACGATGAAGGCGAGATAGAACCAGTTCGCCACATAGATATGCGGCTCCTTGCGCACCAGCAGCGTGCCGAGGAACACGGCGAGATAGGCGACCCAGACGATCGTCAGCCACAGGTCGACATACCATTCCGGCTCCGCATATTCCTTCGACTGGGTGATCCCCAGCAGATAGCCGGTGGCGGCCAGGACGATGAAGAGCTGGTAGCCCCAGAACACGAACCAGGCGAGATTGCCGCCGAACAGGCGCGCACGGCTGGTGCGCTGGACGATGTAGAACGAGGTCGCGATCAGCGCGTTGCCGCCGAAGGCGAAGATCACCGCCGAGGTGTGCAGCGGCCGCATGCGACCGAAGTTGAACCACGGCTCGATGTTGAGATCCGGAAAGCCCAGTTGGAGCGCAACCACGACGCCCACGAGGAAGCCGACGACACCCCAGAAGACGGTGGCGATGACGCCATACTTCACGACTTCGTCGAAATATTCCGACTGCGGTGCGGCCGCCTTGCCTGCTGACGCCGTGCTGAAGTCGAGGCGCCGCATCATAACGATCGTGCCGCCGAGCAGCACGAAGAACAGCACCCACATATGGGCTTCGAACTGCCGGTCCTGTGCGAATCCGGCGCCTAGAAGCGCCAGGAAAGCACCGACCCCGAGCAGGATCGTCTCGAAAGTGTATTTCATGGTTGGGTCCCCAACTTTATCCAGATGCAGACGCGTGCACACGCCTAAAGGCGGCATGCCCAGCGCAGCTTGCCGGAAAGTGTCAGAATCGGGGCACCCTCACCTTGATTCAGATCAAGGCCGGGGGCCTCCACTTGCTTCACCCTCAGGAAACAATGAGGGAGCGCCATAGGAGCTGGCGTCAGAACAGCATGAAGAGAACGAATGATAGTGGAATGATCCGGGTGTGGACGGGTTTGCGAGCGCGCCCTGCCCCGATGGGCGAACCGCGGGCCTGGCTGGCACGTGCGCATCAGGAACAGCTTGCGCTCTGCAACAGCCTGGAGGAAATCGCCGACAGCCTGCCGGCTGAAATCGACCGGCAGAAATGCGCCTATGCCGCCAAGATGCTGGAGCCGCTCATACGCGAACTGCATTCGGGCGAAGAGAGCGCGGTGTTTCGCTGGGTCGAGCAGAATTTCGGCGACGACCCGTCGATCGCGGCAACGCTCGCGCGGCTCAAATACGAACATTGCGAAGATGAGTGCTTTGCCGAAGAGCTCACGGAGATGCTGGTGAAGCTCGGCGCTGCCGACGAGAGCGTCAATGCGGAGACAGCCGGCTACATGCTGCGCGGCTTCTTCACCAATCTGCGAAGGCACATCGGCTTCGAGCAGGAATGTCTTCGCACGCTGCTTCCAGTCGACCCGGACATCAATTGAACGAACGGCGGCTCGAAAGGGCCGCCGTTTCTGTATCCGGCTCAACTGCATGTTTTCTTAAATCCTATTCGATTTAAGGAAACATGCAGCAATTCAAAGTGCTACAGCGACCTTTGTGCGTCCAATAAGACGCGCGGCGCTCTAGGCGACAGGGATCAGGCGGCGATGGCGCGGCGTCGGTCCGCATGCTCCTGGATCACCAGGATCGCACCGATGAGCTTGCCGTTGCTCGACATGCACGGCGTCAGCCGGCAGCGCACCACGACGGTTCGCGCGTCGACGGTCTTGGCGAAGGTATAGTCGACCACCTCGCCCGCAAAACAGCGATCGAGATAGCTCTTCACGCGCAGCTCGAAGCGCTGGATGCCAATGAATTCGACGATATGCCGACCGATGAGATCCATCGGGCGGCTTTCGAGATGGTTGGCGTTGAGCGGATTGGTATAGAGATACCGATAATCCGGCGTGATCACGGCGATGCGGTCAGGGAAGCTGTCGAGAATCGCCTCGTTGAGAAGCCCCTCGTCCGCCCGCCCCTTGTGTGGTGCAGCCGGCGTGCGCTCCAGTCGCAAGTCGGCAGCGTTGACCGCGCCCGTGGCTGCGAAATAGCGATTGATCAGCGACTGCAAAAGCTGCGAATGGCGCAGCACGCAGGAAATATCGTCGGCCTCGACGCGCAGAATATCGATCAGAAACTGGAACTGAAGGCGGGCATCTTCGACGCTCACGGCCTTCTCATCATAGACCGACTTCAAGATGGGATCGAGCTCGCGATCCAGAAGTCCGATCAGATGTTCGTCTGCTGTACGTACTGCATACTGCAGTTGTGAATACTTGAACCAGAACAGCTCAATCAGTGCGTTCAATTCGAAACCCCAATCCCCCACGGCCGAGGCCGCGCCGATGCACTTATATGACAGGCTTTGATGATGTAGATGCTGATCTACAGCGCCGCGCGTCTTATTAGACGCGCAAAGGTCGCTGTAGCACTTCGAATTACTGCATGTTTTTATTCCTAAATCGAATAGGATTTAAGGAAACATGCAGGCGTTGACGTTTCCCCCACATCCTCAGCGAAAACCACAAAGACTTGGCCACCCAAAGCGCTTGCAGTCTGCCCCTCGCAATACAACGGTGAGTTTACACTCATTACCGCCCCGTTCAACATCAGAAAGGGAAGCTTGCGGTTTCGAAACGACTTCAACGGCGCAAAGACGGCGATTTTCTCCAGCAAATGCCTTAGGCATAGACAAAAAGGGCGTTAATGCCTGCGGCGGCAACGCCTTTTGCGGTTCGAAGAGAATCAGTCTTACAGGTAGCGCTTGATGTGCCAGCGGTCGTGGTACCACAACCATTGCCCGGGATACTCCCTCACCCAGCTCTCCACCTTGTCGTTGAGAACCTGTGCCGTGGCGTTGACGTCGACAGCGCCATCGGGCTTGCGCGGAATGTCGATCGCCGGCTCCAGCTCCAGCCGAAAACGGTTGCCGGGCAGCCGGATGCAGCGGGCGGGATAGACCTCGCAATTGAACTGCCGCACGAGCTTGGCGAGCAGCGGGTTGGTCTGCACGTCCTGGCCGAAGAATTTGGTCTTCAGGCCCTTGCGGAATTTCTGGTCGACCAGAACGCCGACGCCGTTGCCGCGCTCTAGCTGGCGGGCGAGTGCGAAGGACGAACCCGCATGCGACGGCACGAGATTGCCCATGCGCTCCTTGCGGAACTCGAAGACCTTCTCGGCGACGTAAGGGTTGTTCGGCGGACGGAAGAGCACCGTCACCTCCAGCCCGAAGGCGGAGCCAGCGACCGGCAGCATCTCGAAATTGCCGCTGTGGGCGGTAAAGACGATAAAGGGTCGCGGGTTGTCGCGCAGCTCGAGAAAGAGCGGAACGCCGGAGACTTCGACGCGGCCGGGCTTGGTCGCCTCGGGATCGAAATCGAACAGCCGGTCGAGGAAGACATATTCCGCCGCCATGCGGCCCATATTGCCCCAGCTCTCCATGGCGATCGCTTCGATCTCGGCCTCCCGCTTCTCGGGAAAGGCGTTGCGCAGATTGGTCAGCGTCAGCTTGTGCCGGCTGGTCTTCGGGCCGATGAAGCGTGCGGCGCGATCCATGAAGCGGATCGCGCCGTCAGCCGGAAACAGCTTCAGGATCGTCAGAAGCAGAAAGACGAGTTGCGCAATCAGCCACTGCCGGAAATGATCCGCCGTCAGAACCAGCCGTGTGATCAGCATGCGCACGTGGATCAATCCATCTTCAGGATGATCTTGCCGAAGATCTGGCGCGATTCCATCCGCTCCAGTGCCCGGTCGATCTCGTCGAAACCGACCTGCGTATCGATGACCGGATGCACCAGGCCGCGCGCCATCTTCTGCATGGCGTTGGCCATGTTTTCCATGCGGCAGCCGAAGGAGCCGAGCAGCTTCAGCTGCTGCTGGAACAGCATCATCAGGTTCATGTCGGTCGACACACCGGAGGTCGAGCCGCAGGTGACCAGGCGGCCTCCCCGCTTCATGCAGAGCATTGAGCCGGCCCAGGTGTCCTTGCCGACGTGTTCGAACACGACGTCGACGCCCTTCTTCTTGGTGAGCTTGCGCACGACACCTTCGAAGCGGTCGGTGCGGTAGTTGATGACGTGATCGGCGCCGAGCGCCTTGGCCTTCTCGATCTTGTCGTCGGATCCGACGGTAGTGATAACCGTGCAGCCGATCTTCTTGGCAAGCTGGATTGCCGCCGAGCCGATGCCGGAGCCGCCGGCATGGACGAGAATGGTTTCGCCTGGCTCAAGCTTGGCGTTGTCGAACAGCATGTGCTCGACCGTGCCGAAGGTGACCGGTGCAAGCGCTGCGGCCACGGCATCGATGCCCGGAGGTGCCGGCACCAGCAGGCGTGCGGGAAGATTGATCTTCTCCTGCGCGAAGCCGTCGAGGTGGAAGCCATGCACGCCGCCCACATGTTCGCAGAGATTGTCGCGACCTTCGCGGCACGGGCGGCAGAGGCCGCAGGTGCGCGCGCCATAGATCGAAACGAGCTGCCCCGGAAGCACGCTTGAAACGCCCGGGCCGATGCTTTCGACCACACCGGCCGCCTCGGCGCCGATGACGAGCGGCATCTTGCGCTTGGCAAAGGCCATGCCGCGCCAGCCCCACACGTCGATGTGGTTGAGTGCGACGGCCTTGACCCGGAGCGTCACTTCGCCCGGGCCTGGCGCTTCCGGCTCGGGAACGTCGGTGATTTCGAGCTTGCGGTCATCGAGCAGTTGCAGGGCGCGCATGATCTTTCCTCTGCCTTGAGCGGCATCATTTCGTCTGAAGTTTCTGCGGCGTGCTTCCTTAGATCGGATCCGGTTCAAGGAAGCGTGCAGCAGGCTTAAAGCGTTACAGCGTCGCTTGCGCGTCATGTTCGACGCGCGGCGCTGTGACCGCCGACTTAGGCCGGCTCGGCGGTCATGACAAGGCTGGCGTTCTGTCCGCCGAAGCCGAAGGAGTTCGACAGCACGGCAGAGACCTGCTGGCTGCGCTTCACGTTCGGCACGACGTCGAGCACGATGGCCGGGTCGGGATTCTGGTAGTTGATCGTCGGCGGCAAGGTGCCGGTCAGCATCGTCTGGATCGAGAACACTGCCTCGACTGCGCCTGCAGCCGTCAGCGTGTGGCCGATCATCGACTTGTTCGACGAAACCGGGATCGACGGCAGATGTTCGCCGAAGACGGCCGACATCGACAGATATTCCATCTTGTCGTTTTCCGGCGTCGAAGTGCCATGGGCGTTGATGTAGCCGATGCCACCTTCGTCGATGCCGGCGTCGGCAAGGGCCGCGCGGATCGTCGCGATCGCCGGGCCGCCATCGGGCGACGAGCGCGTGCGGTGGAAGAGATCGGCCTTCTCGCCGCACCCCTTCAGGATGCCGTAGACACGGGCGCCACGAGCGACCGCTGCTTCCAGCGATTCCAGCACCAGGGTTGCCGCGCCTTCGGCGATGACGAAGCCGTCACGGTCCTTGGTGAAGGGCTTGGAGGCCTTTTCCGGCGGGTCGTTCTGGGTCGACAGCGCCGAGAGCAGCGCAAAGCGGATCAGCGCCTCGGCACTGACCGAACCGTCGGTCGCGACTGTCAGCGCGCGATCGGTGCGGCCCTGGCGAATGGCCTCGACGCCGAGCTGGATTGCAGTTGCGCCCGAGGCGCAGGCCGTCGACAGCGTCACCGGCAGGCCGCGGGTGCCGAAGCGATCGGCCAGGCGTTCGGAGATCGCGCCGAAAAGCACGGCCTCGTGAAACACCGGATCGGCCTTCTCGCGCATCGCGGCAAGGAAGCGATTGTAGGCGTCGCCCGGCTGGGTCGACGGTGGCGAGCGGTCGGCCAGTTCAAAGCGCGCGCTCCATTCCGGCTCGATCGGCGGAGCGGCGAGAAACAGCGGGCCGTTGAAATCGCCGGAAAGACCGGCCTGCGCCAACGCCTCAAGCGTCGTTTCGCGCGCCATGGCGTAGGAGCGCTCGACCGAATTGGCCGCCGGGACCTCGATGAAATCGACCATGCCCGAAATGCGCGTGTTCAGGCCTTCCGTCGGGAAACGGGTGATCTTGCGGATGCCGGAGACGCCGCCGGTCAGCGCCGCCCAGTTGTCTTCGAGACCCTGGCCGAGCGAGGTGATGACGCCCATGCCGGTGACGGCGACGATCGGACGACCGAGATGATCCTTGTAAGCGTTGCTCATCAATCGTTCCTCTTATTCGGCCGAAAGGACCGCGACGCCTTCGCCGCGTGAATGACCAATGGTCGTCACGACCGCCGTTCTGGCGCCCGCCGTCATCGGTTTTTCGAAGCTTGCGTCGAAAGCCGGAACCTTGGCGCCGTGGCCGAGCGCCAGTGCGGCAAGCGCGAGGCCCGCCGGAAACTGCGCTTCGATGCTGTGGCCGACAAGCCCGCCATAGGCGCGCACCGGCGCGCCGGCGAGCTTTGCTTCCAGAAAGGTCTTTTCGTGGGCAACGAGATCATGCAGGCCCGAGGTGCCGGAGAAGACCACTGTCTGCGCCGGATCGAGCGTTTCGGCCGGTTTTGCCAGATCGGCAAGGCGCGCCT
>Ga0247819_10000386_pt1 | contig 26874 bp, 20 predicted proteins | sample 13C_Xylose_Day6_FD_193428 | JGI IMG/M metagenome (GOLD analysis project Ga0247819, IMG submission 193428) | Soil microbial communities from agricultural site in Penn Yan, New York, United States - 13C_Xylose_Day6 | ecosystem: Environmental > Terrestrial > Soil > Agricultural land | place: USA...
TCATCTGCGACAGGGCAGTGCCATGGGCCGACAACTTCAGGTACAGGACACCTTGGGGATTGCCTGAGGCTTCCTGCGCCGGGGCTTGATGGCGCTCCAGCACACTGACCTGCCAGCCACGCGCGGCGAGGCTGGCAGCCGTGGCGCTACCGGCCAGGCCGGCGCCAATCACCAGGGCCCGGCGGGGCCCTTCGAGCGCAGGTGGGCGGGCGTACCAGGGCGCTACCTTCGCGCTGGCTTGGCCAGTGAACTGGCCATGCATCACCTCCCACTTTTTACCCAGCCCTGGCACTTTCTTCATGCTGAACCCGGCTTCGATCAGCCCGCGGCGAACCCAGCCGGTGGTGGTGAAGGTGCCTAGGGTGGTGGCCGGATGCGACAGGCGCGCAAGCTGGGCAAACAGCGCTGGGGTCCACATGTCGGGGTTTTTCGCCGGCGCGAAACCGTCGAGGAACCAGGCGTCGATCTGCGCATCGAGGTGCGGCAGTTGCTCGAGCACGTCACCGATCATCAGCGTCAGGGTGACCCGGCCGCCGTCGAAACTGAACTGCTGGAAACCCTGGTGCACGGCGACGTACTGCTCCAGGAGCGGCTGCCAGTAAGGCGCCAGATCCGGCCATAACTGCACGGCGCGGCTCAGATCGTCGTAGCTCAGCGGGTACTTCTCGACGCTGACGAAGTGCAGCCGCGCCTGGGCAGGGGCTTGCTCGGCGAACAGCTGCCAGGCGCAGAAGAAGTTCATCCCGGTGCCAAAACCGGTTTCGCCGATGACCAGGCAGCTGTGCGCGGCCAATGCCGCGAAGCGCTCGCGCAGGCGATTGCCTTCGATGAACACGTACTGGGTCTCGTTGACGCCCTCGTTGATCGAGAAATACACGTCGTCGTAGTGCCGCGAATGGGGGCGACCCTGGTCGTCCCAATCGATCTGGGCATGGCGGGGGAGGTGGGTGTCGGGCATGGTCGAATTCAGCTTCAAGTTGCAAGCGACAAGCTGCAAGAAAAAGCAGATGGTGGCACGGTTCGGTTTTTCTTGCAGCTTGTCGCTTGCAACTTGTAGCTGCGTTTCCGCTAGTCTTGTCATTCCATTGAAGGAGCCAGGCAAAGCCATGTTCGAATCTGCGGAAATCGGTCACAGCATCGACAAGGAGACCTTTGAAGCCGAAGTGCCCGCCCTGCGCGAGGCACTGCTCGAGGCTCAGTACGAACTCAAGCAGCAGTCGCGCTTTCCGGTAATTGTGCTGATCAACGGCATCGAGGGCGCCGGCAAGGGCGAGACGGTCAAGCTGCTCAACGAGTGGATGGACCCGCGCCTGATCGATGTGCTGACCTTCGATCAGCAGACCGATGAGGAACTGGCCCGGCCGCCGGCCTGGCGCTATTGGCGCGCACTGCCGCCCAAGGGGCGGATGGGGGTGTTCTTCGGCAACTGGTACAGCCAGATGATCCAGGGCCGGGTGCATGGCCAGTTCAAGGATGCCGTGCTCGACCAGGCCATCGCTGGCGCCGAGCGGCTGGAGCAGATGCTTTGCGATGAAGGCGCGCTGATCATCAAGTTCTGGTTCCACCTGTCCAAGAAGCAGATGAAAGCACGCCTCAAGGCCCTGCGCGACGACCCGCTGCACAGCTGGCGGATCAGCCCGCTGGACTGGCAGCAGTCGCAAACCTACGACCGCTTCGTGCGCTTCGGCGAGCGGGTGCTGCGCCGCACCAGCCGCGACTTTGCCCCCTGGCATGTGATCGAAGGCTCTGACCCTCACTACCGCAGCCTGGCCGTGGGGCGCATCTTGCTCGAAAGCCTGCAAGCGGCGCTGGCGGTCGACCCCAAGGCCAAGCACAAGAGCAACGTCGCACCGCTTGGGCGCAGTATCGACAACCTCAACCTGATCGGCGCGCTGGACATGACCCAGCGCCTGGACAAGAAGGACTACCAGGAACAGTTGGTCACCGAACAAGCACGCCTGGCCGGGCTGTTGCGTGACAAGCACATGCGTCGGCATGCGTTGGTGGCGGTGTTCGAAGGTAACGACGCGGCGGGCAAGGGTGGGGCGATTCGCCGAGTAGCGGCGGCGCTCGACCCGCGCCAGTATCGCATCGTGCCGATTGCCGCGCCGACCGAGGAAGAGCGCGCCCAGCCGTATCTGTGGCGGTTCTGGCGGCATGTTCCGGCGCGGGGCAAGTTCACCATCTTCGATCGCTCCTGGTATGGGCGGGTATTGGTCGAGCGGGTCGAGGGCTTCTGCAGCCCAGCCGACTGGATGCGCGCCTACAGCGAGATCAACGACTTCGAAGAGCAGTTGAGCAACGCTGGCGTGGTGGTGGTCAAGTTCTGGCTGGCGATCGACCAGCAGACCCAGTTGCAGCGCTTCGAAGAGCGCGAGCAGATCCCGTTCAAGCGCTACAAGATCACCGAGGAAGACTGGCGCAACCGCGACAAGTGGGATGTCTATACCGAGGCGGTGGGCGATATGGTCGACCGCACCAGTACCGAGATCGCGCCGTGGACGCTGGTCGAGGCCAATGACAAGCGCTGGGCGCGGGTCAAGGTGCTGCGCACCATCAATGATGCGTTGGAGGCGGCGTTCGCCAAGGACAAGAAGTGATGGTGTCAGCGCTGGCCTCATCGCGGGGCAAGCCCGCTCCCACGTTGCCGAGGTCGCGTGGGAGCGGGCTTGCCCCGCGATGAGGCCGGCATGACCAGCCATGCCCTGTGGGAATGACCTGATGAATTCTTTTCCCGCCACTTTCCCCCAGTCACGTACTCCAAGCCCTTAGAATCCACAGACCCGAACCAAGGGCTTGAACGAGGACGTTATGCATATCACTTCCGGACGCTGGGTCCATGGCCTGCTGTTGGCACTATTGACCGCGCTGCTCTGGGGCATCTTGCCGATCAAGCTCAAGCAAGTCCTGCAGGTCATGGATCCGGTGACCGTCACCTGGTATCGCCTGCTGGTTTCTGGTGGCCTGCTGTTCGCCTGGCTTGCGGCCAATCGACGGCTGCCAACCTTTGCAGGCATGGGGCGCAAGCGTCTGGGCCTGGTGGGCGTGGCCATCTGCGGCCTGCTGGGGAACTACGTGCTGTACCTGATCGGGCTGAAGCTGCTCAGCCCCGGCACCGCGCAACTGGTGGTGCAGCTTGGCCCGGTGCTGCTGTTGGTGGCCAGCGTGTTCGTCTTCAAAGAGCGTTTCAGCCTGGGGCAGGGCTTGGGTCTGCTGGTGTTGCTGATGGGCTTTGGGTTGTTCTTCAATCAGCGCCTGGAAGAACTTCTGACCTCGTTGGGCGCCTATACCACGGGTGTATTGACCATTTTGCTGGCGACCAGCATCTGGGTGTTCTATGCCCTGAGCCAGAAGCAGTTGCTCACCGTGTGGAACTCGCAGCAAGTGATGATGGTGATCTACCTGGGCTGCGCCGGCTTGCTGATGCCCTGGGTACATCCGCTGGAGGCGCTGCAGTTGAGCCCGTTGCAGGGTTGGCTGTTGTTGGCCTGCTGCCTGAACACCCTGGTGGCCTACGGCGCGTTTGCCGAGGCGTTGGCCCACTGGGAAGCCTCGCGGGTGAGTGCGACCCTGGCCTTGACGCCGTTGGTGACCTTCGTTGCCGTGGCGCTGGCGGCGTGGTTGTGGCCGGATTATGTGCATGCCGAGGACATCAATGCCCTGGGTTATGTGGGCGCGGTGACGGTGGTGGCGGGGTCGGCGATGGTCGCCCTGGGGCCGTCGTTGGTGGCCGGCTGGCGGGCACGGCGGGCGCGTTTGGCTCAGGTGCATTGATCGCCTCGGCCGGCGCTATCGCGGGACAAGCCCGCTCCCACGGGATCACACGTGGGAGCGGGCTTGTCCCGCGATAGCGCCAGTACAGGCAATACAACTCTTTAGCCCTTGGCCCCCGGCGCCAGCATGTTTTCCGGCCGCACCCACTCATCGAACTGCTCGTTACTCAAGTACTTCAACTCCAAGGCCGCCTCGCGCAAGGTCGTGCCCTCGCTATAAGCCTTCTTGGCAATCTCTGCCGCCCTGTCATAGCCAATATGCGGATTGAGCGCCGTAACCAGCATCAAGCCGCGCTCCAGATGCGCCGCCATCTGCTCGGCATCCGGCTCGATCCCGGCCACACAGTGCTGCTGGAAGTTGCGACAGCCATCGGCCAGCAACTCGATCGATTGCAACAGGTTATGAATGATCACCGGCTTGAACACGTTCAACTGCAGATGCCCTTGGCTGGCGGCAAAGCCAATCGCCGCGTCGTTGCCCAGCACCTGGCAGGCGAGCATCGACAACGCCTCGCACTGGGTCGGGTTGACCTTGCCGGGCATGATCGAGCTGCCCGGCTCATTGGCCGGCAAGCGCACTTCGGCAAGCCCGGCACGTGGGCCAGAGCCGAGCAGGCGCAGGTCGTTGGCGATCTTCATCAAGGCCACCGCCAAGGTCTTCAGCGCGCCAGCCAGGCTGGTCAGCGGCTCGTGGCCGGCAAGGGCGGCAAACTTGTTCGGCGCCGTGACGAACGGCAGGCCGGACAGCGCCGCCAGTTCAGCTGCCACCGCCTCGGCAAAACCGTGCGGGGCGTTCAGGCCGGTGCCCACCGCCGTGCCACCCTGGGCCAGCTCGCACACCGCCGGCAAGGTGGCGCGGATGGCGCGCTGGGCGTAGTCGAGCTGGGCAACGAAGGCCGATACCTCCTGGCCAAAGGTGATCGGCGTGGCATCCATCATGTGCGTGCGGCCGGTCTTGACCAGATTGATGTGGCGCGCCGACAGCTCGGCCAGCCCTGCGGACAATTCGGCAATCGCCGGCAGCAGCTTGTCGTGCACAGCCTGCGCCGCGGCGATGTTCATCGCGGTAGGGAAGCAGTCGTTGGAACTCTGCGAGCGGTTGACGTGATCATTCGGGTGCACCGGCACTTTGCCGCCGCGACCCTTGCCGGCCAGTTCGTTGCCGCGCCCGGCGATCACTTCGTTGACGTTCATGTTGCTCTGGGTACCGCTGCCGGTCTGCCAGACGACCAGCGGAAACTGCTCGTCATGCTCGCCAGCGAGTACTTCGTCGGCGGCTTGCTCGATCAGCCGGGCGATGTCGGCCGGCAGGTCGCCATTGCGGTCGTTGACCCGCGCCGCGGCTTTCTTGATCAGCGCCAGGGCGTGCAACACGGCAAGCGGCATGCGCTCTTTACCGATGGCGAAGTTGATCAGCGAACGCTGGGTCTGTGCGCCCCAGTAAGCGTCCTCAGGAACTTCGACCTGACCCAGGCTGTCTGTCTCGATACGGCTCATGCTGCGTTCACTCCTTTGTCGTCTGAATCCGCAGTTTAGGCCCTGATTCGAAAGAGCGGTTCAATCGCTCGTCGTGCCACTTGAGTACAGCGCCCAGCGCGGCGCAGAATGCTCTACTCTGAGGTATCCGCCTCCCTCTCTTGAAGGATTTGCAATGACCCGTCTCCGTGTCCTCTGTGCCGCCGTCGCGCTGGCCTGTGCCAGCGGCCAGGTACTCGCCGCCACCCCTGCTCACAACCAAGCCGCCGAGAAATTCCTGACCCTGGCCAACGCTGACAAGTTGGGCACTCCGGTGTACATGCAGGTCCAGCAGATGTTTGCCCAGCGCTTCGAGCAGACCAAGGCGCCGGCCTCCAAGAAGTCCGTGCTCGACAGCTACCAGGCCAAGGCCAACGCCGCCCTGGACAACGCCATCGGTTGGAAAAAGCTGCAGCCGAAAATGGTCAGCCTGTACACCGCGACCTTCACCGAAAGCGAGCTCAAGGACCTGGTCAAGTTCTACGAGTCGCCGCTGGGCAAGAAAGTCCTGCGCGAAATGCCGAAGGTCACCCAGCAGTCGGCCCAGCTGACCCAGCAGAGCCTTGAGCCTGCGGTGCCTGTGGTCAACAAGCTGCTCGAAGACATGACCAAGGAGCTCGACCCCAACGCTGGCAAAGCGGCTCCCGCGAAAAAGTGAGTAACACCCGATGAGCATGCAGCAACGCATCGAGCAGCAACTGGCGCCGTTGGGCACCCAGCACCTTGAGGTGTTCAACGAGAGCCACATGCACAGCCGCGGCCAGGAAAGCCACTACAAGGCGGTGCTGGTCAGCGAGCAGTTCGCCGGCCTCAACAGCGTCAAGCGCCACCAGAAGGTCTACGCGACCATGGGCGACTTGATGGGCCAGATTCATGCCCTGGCGATTCATACCTATACCCCTGAAGAGTGGGCCCAGGTTGGCGCTGCGCCAGCCTCGCCGGTCTGCGCGGGCGGCGGTCACTGAATCCTTCAGGCCATTCTGGTAAACTTCGCATCACCCGTGGGAGCGGGCTTGCCCGGCAATAGCGCCAATCGACGCTATCGCCGGGCAAGCCCGCTCCCACGTGCATTTATGATTCATCGTCAAATTGTCATTCCGGTCCGCCCCTTACGAGGGTGACCACCTGGAGAAAAGTGTTCATGTCCCAAGCTATCGTCGTGGCGGCGCTGTACAAGTTCGTCACTCTGGAAGACTACGTCGAGCTGCGCGAGCCGCTGCTCAATGCCATGCTGGACAACGGCGTCAAAGGCACCTTGCTGCTGGCCCTAGAAGGCATCAACGGCACCGTGTCGAGCACCCGCGAAGGCATTGACGGCCTGCTCGCCTGGCTGCGCAATGATCCGCGCCTGATCGACGTTGACCACAAAGAATCCTACTGCGACGAGCAGCCGTTCTACCGCACCAAGGTCAAGCTGAAAAAAGAGATCGTCACCCTCGGCGTGCCGGGCGTGGACCCCAACCACAAGGTTGGCACCTACGTCGAGCCCAAAGACTGGAACGCGCTGATCAGCGACCCCGAAGTGCTGCTGATCGACACCCGCAACGACTACGAAGTGGCCATCGGCACCTTCAAGGGCGCGATCGACCCGAAGACCGAGACCTTCCGCGAGTTCCCCGACTACATCAAGGCCAACTTCGACCCCAGCAAGCACAAGAAGGTGGCGATGTTCTGCACCGGTGGCATCCGCTGCGAAAAAGCCTCCAGCTATATGCTCGGTGAAGGCTTCGAGGAGGTCTATCATCTTAAAGGTGGCGTGCTGAAGTACTTCGAGGAAGTGCCTCAGGAACAAAGCCTGTGGGACGGCGACTGCTTCGTCTTCGACAACCGGGTCACGGTGCGTCATGACCTGACCGAGGGCGAGTACGACCAGTGCCACGCTTGCCGTCATCCGATCAACGTGGAAGACCGTGCGTCCGAACACTACTCGCCGGGTGTCAGTTGCCCGCATTGCTGGGACAGCCTCAGCGAGAAGACCCGACGCAGCGCCATCGACCGGCAGAAGCAGATCGAACTGGCCAAGGCGCGCAATCTGCCCCACCCGATCGGCTACAACTACAAAGCCGAGGCTTGATGCATGTCTGCACGCCTGCTTTATGTGATGGACCCGATGTGCTCCTGGTGCTGGGGCTTTGCGCCAGTGGCGCAGGCCCTGATCGCCCAGGCGCAAGACGCCGGCGTGCCGACCCGCCTGGTAGCCGGCGGTTTGCGCACCGGCAGCAGCGCGCTGGATGCCTCGACCCGTCGCTATATCCTTGAGCACTGGCAGGCCGTGGCTGAAGCGACGGGCCAGGTGTTTCGCTTCGACGGGGCGATGCCTGATGGTTTTGTCTACGACACCGAGCCTGCCTGCCGTGCCCTGGTCGCTGCGCGTGAGCTGGATGCCGAGCGGGCCTGGGGCCTGCTGGCACTGATTCAGCGCGGTTTCTACGAGCACGGCCTGGACGTCACCCGTGCGCCGCAGTTGCTCGAGCTGGCCGAACAGGCCGGCTTTGACCGCGAACAGTTCTCTGCCAGCCTGATCAGCAGCGAAACCCGCGCCGCGACCGCTGCCGATTTTAGTTGGGTGCAGGACCTGGGCATTGCCGGCTTCCCGACCCTGCTGGCCGAGCGCAATGGCCAGCTGGCACTGCTGACCAACGGCTATCAGCCGCTGGAGCGCTTGCAACCCTTGCTCGGCCGCTGGCTGCAGCAGGCCGCTTGTGCTTGATCTGCCAGGGTCGCCCGACCCTGTGCCGGGGAAGCCTCAAACTGTGGCCGATCGACTGAGCTGGGCGGAAATCCGCCGCCTGGCCCTGCATCACCGCAAATCCTTGTGGAGCGCCAACCTGGTGGCGGTGCTCGCAGCCCTGTGCAGCGTGCCGATCCCTTTGCTGCTGCCGCTGTTGGTCGACGAGGTACTGCTGGGTAACGGTGACGCCGCGCTCAAGTGGATGAACAACCTGTTGCCGGCCAACTGGCAGGTAGCGGCTGGTTACATCGGCCTGATGCTGGTGGCTACGTTGTGCCTGCGCCTGGCGGCGCTGGCGTTCAACGTGGTGCAGGCCAAGCTGTTTGCCGGCTTGGCCAAGGACATCGTCTACCGCCTGCGCATTCGCCTGATCGAGCGGCTCAAACGGATCTCGCTCAAGGAATACGAAAGCCTGGGTAGCGGCACCGTGACCACCCATCTGGTCACCGACCTGGATACCCTGGACAAGTTCGTCGGCGAGACCCTCAGTCGCTTCCTGGTAGCGGTGCTGACCTTGACCGGTACAGCGGCGATCCTGATCTGGATGCACTGGCAGCTGGCCTTGCTGATTCTGCTGTTCAACCCGCTGGTGATCTACTTCACTGTGCAGCTGGGCAAGCGGGTCAAGCACCTGAAGAAGCTGGAAAACGACAGCACCGCACGCTTTACCCAGGCACTGACCGAAACCCTCGACGCCATCCAGGAAATCCGCGCTGGCAACCGCCAGGGCTATTTCCTCGGGCGCCTTGGCCTGCGCGCCCGGGAAGTGCGCGACTATGCCGTGGCCTCGCAATGGAAAAGCGACGCCAGCGGGCGGGCCAGCGGCCTGTTGTTCCAGTTCGGTATCGACATCTTCCGCGCCGCGGCGATGCTCACGGTGCTGTTCTCGGACCTGTCGATCGGCCAGATGCTGGCCGTGTTCAGCTACCTGTGGTTCATGATCGGCCCGGTCGAGCAGTTGCTCAACCTGCAGTACGCCTACTATGCCGCAGGCGGCGCGCTGAGCCGGCTCAACGAACTGCTGGCGCGCGATGACGAGCCGCAGTACCCGGCGGCCACTGACCCGTTCAGCGGCCGCGAAACGGTGGCAATCGAGGTGCGCGACCTGCGCTTTGCCTATGCTGACGAGCCGGTGCTGGAGCATCTGGAGCTGTCCATCGCCCCCGGCGAGAAGGTCGCCATCGTCGGTGCCAGCGGCGGCGGCAAGAGCACCCTGGTGCAGTTGCTGTTGGGCCTGTATACCGCGCAAGCCGGCACCATCCGCTTTGGCGGCGCGAGCTTGCAGGAGATCGGCCTGGAGACCCTGCGTGAGAACGTCGCAGTCGTGCTGCAGCATCCTTCGCTGTTCAACGACACGGTGCGCGCCAACCTGACCATGGGCCGCGAGTGCAGTGATGATGCCTGCTGGCAGGCGCTGCGCATTGCCCAGCTCGACGCCACCATCGCCGCCTTGCCGCAAGGGCTGGACAGCGTGGTAGGGCGTTCGGGTGTGCGCTTGTCGGGTGGTCAGCGCCAGCGTCTGGCGATTGCCCGGATGGTCTTGGCCGAACCTAAGGTGGTGATCCTCGACGAAGCGACCTCGGCGCTGGATGCCGCAACCGAGTACAACCTGCACCAGGCGTTGGCCCGGTTCCTCAGTGGCCGCACCACGCTGATCATCGCTCACCGCCTCTCTGCGGTGAAACAAGCCGATCGGGTATTGGTATTCGATGGCGGGCATGTGGCCGAGGATGGCGATCATCAGCAACTGATTGCTGAGGGTGGGCTGTATGCCAAGTTGTACGGGCATTTGCAGCAGACCTGAGTTTTTCTGTAGTTAGTTTGGCCTCATCGCACCGCTGCGACTTGTCGCGCGATGAGGCCCGACTAGACGCTACAAATCTCTTTTATGGCGTTATTAAAATCCCTCCACGCAGATGGCAAATGGCCTACGCTAGTGCTTGTCTGGGTTGATTCGTGCCTTATCTGCCGCAGTGACAGGGAATCCATGAAGGGAATTCGTACTCTAGAAGCGCCAAAGCTATTGGGCATCATCTGGCCCTTTGTCGCGGTTGTCATTTTCCAGGTCTTGCTGGGCAGCCTCAGCCTCTACACGCTTTCGGCGGTACGCGCCTATGTGGCAGGGGAGAGCCTCTGGTCCAAGGCGCAGAAAGACGCCATCTATTACCTCAACCTGTACGCCGAAAGCCCAAGCGAACGCATTTTCCAGCGCTATCGCCAGGCCATTGCCGTGCCGCAGGGCGACCACGAGCTACGCCTGGCGCTCGACCAGCTTAACCCTGACCTCGATGCTGCGCGGGCGGGCATCCTGCAGGGCGGCAATCACCCTGATGATGTCACCCGGATCATCTGGTTCTATCGCAACTTTCGTCATATCAGCTACATGGAAACGGCGATTTCCTACTGGGATATCGGCGATGACTATTTACGTCAGCTGGATATTCTCGCCAACGAGATGCGCACAGGGTTCGCCAGTGGGCAGCCAGACCCCGAGCAGATAAGTGCGTGGAAGGCGCGCATCGTCAATATCAACGAGGGCGTGACGCCTGCGGCCAAGGCCTTCAGCGATGCCCTGGGTGAAGGCTCGCGGGTGTTGCTCAAGGTGTTGCTGATCACCAACCTGCTCACCGCGTTGTTTCTCATCACCATGGCTTGGCGCCGCTCAAGCAAACTGTTGGCCCAGCGCCAGGCGTTTGCCAGTGCCTTGCAGGCCGAGCGCGAACGGGCGCAGATCACCTTGGAGTCGATTGGTGATGCGGTGATCACGGCCGATGTCGAGGGCAATATCGTCTTCATGAACCCGGCCGCCGAGCAGTTGACCCACTGGCAGGCCGGGCCGGCCCATGGCCTGCCGTTGACGGCCTTGTTCAGCCTGGTCGATGAACACAGTGATGAGGATGCCCGCAGTCTGGTCGAGCAGGTGCTCAGCGGCAGCCTCAAGGGCGGTGCCGAACATGCTCGTTTGATCCAGCGTCTGGACGGCAGCACCGTGTCGATCAATCTGGTCGGCTCGCCGATCATCAGTGCCGGCAAGGTCAGCGGCATCGTGCTGGTGCTGCACGACATGACCCAGGAGCGCCAATACATCGCCAACCTGTCCTGGCAGGCAACCCACGACGCCCTGACCGGTCTGGCCAACCGCCGCGAATTCGAATACCGCCTGGAACAAGCGCTCAATAGCCTGGCGCGCCAGGCTGGGCGGCATTCGCTGATGTTCCTCGATCTGGATCAGTTCAAGCTGGTCAACGACACCTGCGGCCATGCTGCCGGCGATGAGCTGCTGCGGCACATCTGCGCCGTGTTGCAGTCGGGTTTGCGCGAGGGCGATACCCTGGCGCGCCTGGGTGGCGACGAGTTTGGCGTGTTGCTGGAAAACTGCCCGGCGGAGCAGGCCGAGCGCATCGCCGAGCATCTGCGCCAGCTGGTCCAGAGCCTGCATTTTGTCTGGAAAGGCCGCCCGTTCATTACCACGGTGAGTATTGGCCTGGTGCACATGGCCCAGGCGCCGAGCACCCTGGAAGCTTCGCTACGGGCCGCCGACATGGCTTGCTACATGGCCAAGGAGAAGGGGCGCAACCGGGTGCAGGTCTATCACGCCGATGACAGCGAGCTGTCCATGCGCTTTGGCGAAATGGCTTGGATCCAGCGCCTGCACGTGGCGTTGGAAGAAAACCGCTTCTGCCTGTATGCCCAGGAGATCGCGCCTTTGAGCTACCAGGAAGGGCCGGGGCATATTGAAATTCTGCTCAGGCTGCACGACGAGAGCGGACGCACGGTGATGCCGGACAGCTTCATTCCGGCGGCCGAGCGTTATGGGTTGATGACCGCGCTGGATCGCTGGGTGGTGCGCAATGTGTTCCAGATCATTCGCCAGTGCCTGGACGAGGACCGCGGCGGGCCGCTGGCGATGTGCGCGATCAACCTGTCCGGTTCGAGCATTGGCGATGACAAGTTTCTTGAATATTTGCAGCGGCTGTTCGGCGAGTTCGACATCCCGCCGCGGCTGATTTGCTTCGAAATTACCGAAACCAGCGCCATCGCCAACCTGGGCAGTGCGATTCGCTTCATCAACGAATTGAAGGGATTGGGCTGCCGGTTTTCCCTGGATGATTTTTGCGCCGGAATGTCGTCATTCGCTTATTTGAAGCATTTACCCGTCGACTTCCTGAAGATCGACGGAAGTTTCGTGAAAGATATGCTGGACGATCCGATCAATCGCGCTATGGTGGAGGTGATCAACCACATCGGCCACGTCATGGGTAAACGGACGATTGCCGAGTTTGTCGAGACTCCATTGATCGAGCAGGCCCTGCAGGAAATCGGCGTGGACTACGCCCAGGGCTACTTGATCGAGCGGCCGCAGGTATTCACCTGCGACAGCCTGCAACGCCAGCGGATTGCTGCAAGGCCACTGCTGCAAAGGGCACCAGGGACGTTTCGCTGAAGGTCGTTCGAAAAATCACAAGGATCAAGGAGCTGACAGTGATTGATACATTCGTTCGGATCGGGCCATTGATGGATCCCGCCAGTTATCCGCAGTGGGCGCAACACATGATCGACGACTGTCGTGAAAGCAAGCGGCGGGTGGTCGAGCACGAATTCTATCAGCGCCTGCGCGATGGCCAACTGAGGCCGGCGACCATTCGCCAGTACCTGATTGGCGGCTGGCCGGTGGTCGAGCAATTCTCCTTGTACATGGCGCACAACCTGACCAAGACCCGCTTCGCCCGCCATCCCGGCGAAGACATGGCCCGGCGTTGGTTGATGCGCAATATCCGCGTCGAGCTCAACCATGCTGATTACTGGGTGCACTGGTGCCACGCCCATGGCGTCACACTGGGGGATCTGCAGGCGCAGGACGTGCCGCCTGAGCTCAATGGCCTGAACGATTGGTGCTGGCGGGTGTGCGCCACCGAGTCGCTGGCCATTGCCATGGCGGCGACCAACTATGCCATCGAGGGTGCGACCGGGGAGTGGTCGGCGGTGGTCTGTGCGGATGATACCTATGCCCAGGGTTTCCCTGAAGAGACCCGCAAGCGCGCCATGAAGTGGCTGAAGATGCATGCCCAGTATGACGATGCGCATCCGTGGGAGGCGCTGGAGATCATTTGCACGCTGGTCGGGGAGAATCCCACCCCGCTGTTGCGCGCCGAGCTACGCCGGGCGGTGTGCAAGAGCTATGACTGCATGTACCTGTTCCTGGAGCGCTGCATGCAGCTGGAGCAGCGTCAGGCAGGGCGGACTCGGTTGGGCTTGGCGGCGGGCTGAGTCGCTGCCATCGCGGGGCAAGCCCGCTCCCACGCAAGGAGAGGTAGTTTGCGTGGGAGCGGGCTTGCTTGCTCCCACGCCAAGCTAGGTAGGCCGCGTGGGAGCGGGCTTGCCCCGCGATAGCGTCGCTACAGGCGCAGGCCAGCTTACTGGGCGTTCAGCGCCTGCCCATTCACATCCTTGCTATCCGGCCCCATCAGGTACAGATACACCGGCATGATCTCTTCAGGCAGCGGATTATCCTGCGGATTCTCGCTCGGATAGGCCAGCGCGCGCATGGCGGTGCGGGTTGCCCCTGGGTTGATGCTGTTGGAGCGTACCGGCGCCACGTTTTCCAGCTCGTCGGCCAGGGTCTGCATCAGCCCTTCGGTAGCGAACTTCGACACCCCGTACGCCCCCCAGTAAGCCCGGCCCTTACGCCCAACGCTACTGGAGGTGAACACCACCGAAGCATCCTCGGACAGCTTGAGCAGCGGCAGCAGCGTGCTGGTGAGCATGAACGTGGCATTGACGTTGATGTGCATCACGCGCATGAAGTTGTCACCCGACAGCTGCTCCAGCGGGGTGCGTGGGCCGATGATCGAGGCATTGTTGAGCAGGCCGTCGAGGCGACCAAACTCTTTCTCGATCATCACCGCCAGCTCGTCGTACTGGTGGGGCAGGGCGGTTTCCAGGTTGAACGGGACCGCTACGGGCTCAGGGTGGCCGGCGGCGACGATTTCATCATAGACCTGGTTGAGATTGGCTTCGGTCTTGCCCAGCAGCAGGACGGTGGCGCCAAGGGCGGCGTAGGCCTTGGCGGCAGCGGCGCCGATGCCACGGCCAGCGCCGGTGACCAGGATGACCCGGCCTTTGAGCAGGTCGGGGCGGGCGGTGTAGTCGAACATGAGCTCTGTCCTTTGAATTCAGTAGGGCCGCACACCTGCGAGGGGGCGGGAAAGCCCGCTCCCACGCGGCTGGTAAGCTCCTTTGAGAGTAATCAGCAGCCGCAAAGCGCGCTGTCGAGCACCTTGCGCAGCTCCAGCGGGTGGTCCACCACCACGTCTGCACCCCAATTGTTGGGGTTGTCCTGAGGATGAATATAGCCATAGCGCACTGCCGCAGTACGGGTGCCGGCGTCGCGGCCAGACTCGATGTCGCGCAGGTCATCGCCGACGAACAAGACGCTGGCCGGGTCCAGGTCCAGGGTCTTGCAGGCCAAGATCAGCGGCTCAGGGTCAGGCTTGCTGTTCTTCACATGGTCCGGGCAGATCAGCAACGCGGAACGCTCGGCCAGGCCCAGGCGCTGCATGATCGGCTCAGCGAAGCGCACCGGCTTGTTGGTCACCACGCCCCAGATCAGGCCGCCTTTTTCGATGTCGGCCAACAGCTCGCCCATGCCATCGAACAGCTTGCTGTGCACGGCACAATCTCGCTGATAGCGCTCGAGGAACTCCAGGCGCAGGGCCTCGAAGCCTTCGGCTTGCGGGTCCATGGCAAAGGTCGCAGCGACCATCGCCCGGGCGCCGCCGGAGATCACGTCGCGGATCAGCTTGTCGTCAATGGCAGGCAGGCCGCGCTCGGCGAGCATGGCCTGGCAGATGGCGATGAAGTCCGGCGCGGTATCTAGCAGCGTGCCGTCCATGTCGAAGAGTACTGCTCGCAAACGCATGCTCATTCCTCGCGCAGGGTCTGGATCATGTAGTTGACGTCAACGTCGCTGCACAGCTTGTAGTGCTTGGTCAGCGGGTTGTAGGTCAGGCCGATGATGTCTTTGACTTCCAGGCCGGCCACGCGGCTCCAGGCGCCGAGCTCCGACGGGCGGATGAATTTCTTGAAGTCGTGGGTGCCGCGCGGGAGCATCTTGAGGATGTACTCGGCGCCGATGATCGCCAGCAGGTAGGCCTTGGGGTTGCGGTTGATGGTGGAGAAGAACACCTGGCCGCCCGGCTTGACCATGCGGTAGCAGGCGCGGATTACCGACGAAGGGTCGGGCACGTGCTCGAGCATCTCAAGGCAGGTGACCACGTCGAACTGCTCGGGCATTTCTTCTGCCAGGGCCTCGGCGGTGATCTGCCGGTATTCGACTTCGACGCCCGATTCCAGCTGGTGCAGCTGGGCCACCGCCAGCGGCGCTTCGCCCATGTCGATGCCAGTCACAGTGGCGCCGCGCTGGGCCATGGCTTCGCTGAGGATGCCGCCGCCGCAGCCGACGTCGAGTACCTTCTTGCCGGCCAGGCTGACGCGTTCATCGATCCAGTTCACGCGCAGCGGGTTGATGTCGTGCAGCGGCTTGAACTCGCTCTCGCGGTCCCACCAGCGGTGAGCCAGGGCCTCGAATTTGGCGATTTCGGCGTGGTCGACGTTGCTCATTGAACAAATCCTCTGAATCTTCGATGAAAGGTGTCACAGGGCGGCAGCCGCAGCTGCCGGCCAGTCATTCTTTGCCTGCGATGCGCGCGCCCCAGGTGCGGGCCATGGCGGTCAGCGCCGTTTCGTCCATGCGCGTCAGGCGGCGCTCGTCGAGCAGTTGCTCGCCGGCCACCCAAACGTGCCGCGCGCAGTCGCGGCTGGTGGCGTAGATCAATTGTGATACCGGGTCGTGGACCGGCTGCTGGGCCAGGCCCGACAGGTCGAAGGCCACCAGGTCTGCAGCCTTGCCCACCTCCAGTGAACCGATGCGCGCTTCCAACCCCAGGGCGCGGGCGCCGTTGAGGGTAGCCATGCGCAGCGCGCGGTGAGCATCCAGCGCCGCCGCAGAGCCAGCGACCGCCTTGGCCAGCAGGGCGGCGGTGCGAGTCTCGCCAAGCAGGTCCAGATCGTTGTTGCTGGCTGCACCATCGGTGCCTACCGCGACATTGACCCCAGCCTGCCACAGGCGCTCGACCGGGCAGAAGCCGCTGGCCAGCTTGAGGTTGGACTCCGGGCAGTGGATTACGCTGGTGTTGCTTTCTACCAGCAGCGCCAGATCGTCGTCGCTGATCTGGGTCATGTGCACCGCTTGCAGGTTGGGGCCCAGCAGGCCCAGCCGAGCCAGCCGGGCCAGCGGCCGCTCGCCATGCTCGGCCACGGCCTGCTCGACCTCGCTGGCGGTTTCGTGGATATGCATGTGCAGCGGCGCATCCAGCTGGTCGGCAATCACCCGGATCTTCTCCAGGTTGTGGTCGTTGACCGTATACGGCGCGTGCGGGCCGAGGGCGATGGTGATGCGCGGGTGATGGCGCAGATCGCCGAACAGCTCGATGGCCAGGTGCAGGCCTTCGTCTGGCGTGCGTGCGCCAGGGATCGGGAAGTCCAGCAACGGCACCGCCACCTGGGCGCGGATGCCGCTACGGTGGACCCGGTCGCAGGCCTCGCGGGGGTAGAAATACATGTCGGCGAAGCAGGTGATGCCGCCTTTGAGCTGCTCGGCGATGGCCAGGTCAGTGCCATCACGGACGAACCCCTCATCGACCCAACGCCCCTCGGCGGGCCAGATGTGCTCGTGTAGCCAGGTCATCAAGGGCAAGTCGTCAGCCAGACCGCGGAACAACGTCATGGCGGCGTGGCCATGGGCGTTGACCAGGCCAGGGCAGAGCAGGCAATCGGGCAGCTCGCGCACCTCGTTGGCGGCCGGTGCACGCTCGCGTGGGCCGATCCAGGCGATCAGGCCGTCGCGTAGGCCCAGGGCATGGCCTTCCAGTACTACCCCGGCCGGTTCCACAGGTACCAGCCAAGCCGGCACCAGCAGCAGGTCTAGGGGAGTGGAGGGCGTGGGCATGCGTGGGCTACCTGCAACGTTTGGGCGGAACGCGCAGTATACCCGAGCGCCCGCGGCTGAGGCTCGCTATAATCGCCGCCTTTTGATCACCGAACGACGGGGAGAGGCGATGCGCGAGCGACTTTTGGCGGCGGAGAAGGTGACCGGCATCCAGTGGCGTGACGGCACCCTGCATCTGCTCGACCAGCGCCTGCTGCCGTCGCAAGAGCACTGGCTGGCTTGCACCGATGTAGAAGATGTGGTCAAGGCGATCCAGGGCATGGCGGTGCGTGGCGCGCCAGCGATTGGCATCTGCGCCGCCTACGGCCTGGTGCTGGCCCTGCGCGATCGGCTGGCCGAGGATGACGACTGGGAAATGGCCCTGGAGGAGGATTTCCTCGCCCTGGCCGAGTCGCGCCCGACCGCCGCCAACCTGTTCTGGTCGCTCAACCGCATGCGTGATCGGCTGCAGCGCCTGCGCCCGGATGAAGACGTGCTGGCGGTAATGGAAGCTGAAGCCGTGGCGATCCATGAGAGCGACCGTGAAGCCAACCTGACCATGGCTCAGTACGGCATCGAGCAGATCCGTCGCCATCAGGGCAATGAGCAGACCCTGCTCACCCACGGCAATGCCGGCGCCTTGGCCAGCGGCGGCTTTGGCACGGCGCTGGGGGTGATTCGCGCAGCCTTCCTCGAAGGGATGGTCGAGCGCGTGTATGTCGGCGAAACCCGCCCTTGGTTGCAGGGTTCGCGCCTGACTACCTGGGAGCTGGCCCACGAAGGCATCCCGGCGACGCTCTGCGCGGATTCAGCAATGGCCCACCTGATGAAGGTCAAGGGCATCACCTGGGTGGTGGTCGGCGCCGACTGCATCGCTGCCAATGGCGATGTGGCCAGCAAGATCGGCACCTACCAGATGGCGGTGGCGGCAATGCACCACGGCGTGCGCTTCATGGTCGTGGCACCGAGCACCAGCATCGACCTGAACCTGGCGACGGGTGATGACATTCCACTGGAAGAGCGCGATGCCGACGAGTTGCTGGATGTCGCGGCCAGCCGCTTCGCCGCGGAGGTTGAGGTGTTCAATCCGGTGTTCGACGTGACCCCGGCGGATCTGGTCGATGTGATCGTGACCGAAAAAGGCATCGTCGAGCGGCCAGACACCGCCAAGCTTGCCCAATTGATGTGCCGCAAGCGCCTGCACTGAAACCGGTCTGGAGCGGGGCGTGGGAGCGGGCTTGCCCCGCGATGGGAGTGGCTGCGGGCCTGCGGATTTCACGAATTAGCGGCAACCTGCCATATCTCCCATCGGCACCGCCTTTGTGATACCATCCGGCAGTTTCCAAGGCCGCCCATTGAGGTGGTCTTCATTGCGCAGATCCAAGGCACAACCTATTGATTTGTCGTAAGTCGTCGCACCACTGTGCGCTGCGGCGACGAGCTTCGTTCGTCCTTGATGGACTTGGACGAGGTTTCACCAGAAAAAGGAATCAGGCTTCTCATGGGCGAACTGGCCAAAGAAATCCTCCCGGTCAATATCGAAGACGAACTGAGACAGTCTTACCTCGACTACGCGATGAGCGTGATTGTCGGGCGTGCACTGCCCGATGCGCGTGACGGCTTGAAACCCGTGCATCGCCGCGTTCTCTATGCGATGAGCGAGCTGGGCAACGACTGGAACAAACCGTACAAGAAGTCCGCCCGTGTGGTCGGTGACGTCATCGGTAAGTACCACCCGCACGGCGACACTGCGGTCTACGACACCATCGTGCGTATGGCCCAGCCGTTCTCGCTGCGCTACCTGCTGGTCGACGGTCAGGGCAACTTCGGTTCGGTCGACGGCGATAACGCCGCGGCCATGCGATACACCGAAGTGCGCATGACCAAGCTGGCTCACGAGCTGCTGGCCGACCTGCATAAAGAAACGGTCGACTGGGTGCCCAACTATGACGGCACCGAGCAGATCCCGGCGGTCATGCCAACGCGGATTCCCAACCTGCTGGTCAACGGTTCCAGCGGTATCGCCGTGGGCATGGCGACCAACATCCCGCCGCACAACCTCGGCGAGGTCATCGACGGCTGCCTGGCGCTGATCGACAACTCGGAAATCACCATCGATGAGCTGATGCAGTTCATCCCTGGCCCTGACTTCCCAACGGCCGGCCTGATCAATGGCCGCTCCGGCATCATCGAGGCCTATCGCACCGGCCGTGGCCGCATCTATATGCGCGCCCGCTCCGAGATCGAAGACATCGACAAGGTCGGTGGTCGCCAGCAGATCGTCATCACCGAGCTGCCGTACCAGCTGAACAAGGCCCGTCTGATCGAGAAGATCGCCGAGCTGGTCAAAGAGAAGAAACTCGAAGGCATCACCGAGCTGCGCGATGAGTCCGACAAGGACGGCATGCGCATCGTCATCGAGCTGCGTCGCGGCGAAGTGCCGGAGGTGATCCTCAACAACCTCTATGCCCAGACCCAGCTGCAAAGCGTGTTCGGCATCAACATCGTCGCCCTGATCGACGGTCGTCCGCGCCTGCTCAACCTCAAGGACCTGCTCGAAGCGTTCGTCCGTCACCGCCGTGAAGTGGTGACCCGTCGTACCGTATTCGAGCTGCGCAAGGCCCGTGAACGTGGCCATATCCTTGAAGGCCAGGCGGTTGCGCTGTCCAACATCGATCCGGTCATCGCCCTGATCAAGGCCTCGCCGACCCCGTCCGAAGCCAAGGAAGCCCTGGTGACCACGCCTTGGGAGTCCAGCGCTGTGCAGGTCATGGTCGAGCGCGCCGGTGCCGATGCCTGCCGTCCGGAAGACCTCGATCCGCAATACGGCATGCGCGACGGCAAGTACTTCCTGTCGCCGGAACAGGCCCAGGCCATTCTTGACCTGCGTCTGCACCGCCTGACTGGTCTTGAGCACGAGAAGCTGCTGGCCGAGTACCAAGAGATTCTCGACCAGATCGGCGAGCTGATCCGCATCCTCAGCAGCGCCGAGCGCCTGATGGAAGTGATCCGCGAAGAGCTCGAAGCGATCCGCGCCGAATACGGCGATGTGCGCCGCACCGAAATCCTCGATGCCCGTCACGACCTCAGCTACGGCGACATGATCCCGGAAGAAGAGCGCGTGGTGACCATCTCCCACGGTGGTTATGCCAAGACCCAGCCGTTGTCCGCCTACCAGGCCCAGCGCCGTGGCGGCAAAGGCAAGTCGGCTACCGGCGTCAAGGACGAGGACTACATCGAGCACCTGCTGGTCGCCAACAGCCACGCCACCCTGTTGCTGTTCTCCAGCAAGGGCAAGGTGTACTGGCTCAAGACCTACGACATTCCCGAAGCGTCCCGCGCTGCCCGGGGTCGTCCGCTGGTCAACCTGCTGCCGCTGGAGGAGGGTGAAGGTATCACCGCCATGCTGCAGATCGACCTCGAAGCCCTGCAGCAGAGCGCTGGCGTCGATGAAGACATCGACGATGCCGACGACACTGTGCTCGAAGGCGAGGTGGTCGAGCCAGAGGAAATCGACGAAGAAGACGGCGATACGCCGGAACTGGTCGCCGAACCGACTGGCGCCTACATCTTCATGGCTACCGCTTCGGGTACCGTCAAGAAGACCCCGCTGGTGCAGTTCGCCCGTCCGCGCTCCAATGGCCTGATCGCCCTGAAGCTCAAGGAAGGTGACACCCTGATCGCCGCGGCCATCACCGACGGCGCCAAGGAAGTCATGATGTTCTCCGACGCGGGCAAGGTGATTCGCTTCGCCGAGAGCGTGGTCCGTGAAATGGGCCGTACCGCACGCGGCGTGCGTGGCATGAAGCTGGGCAAAGGCCAGCGGATCATCTCCATGCTGATCCCTGAGTCCGGCGCGCAGATCCTCACCGCCTCCGAGCGTGGCTTCGGCAAGCGCACTCCGCTGTCCAAGTTCCCGCGTCGCGGCCGTGGTGGCCAGGGCGTGATCGCCATGGGTACCAAGGGGCGCAACGGTCTGTTGATCGGGGCGATCCAGGTCCAGGAAGGCGAAGAGATCATGCTGATCTCCGACCAGGGCACGTTGGTGCGTACCCGGGTGGGCGAGGTCTCCAGCCTGGGTCGTAACACCCAGGGTGTGACCTTGATCAAGCTGGCCAGCGACGAGACCCTGGTGGGGCTCGAGCGGATCCAGGAGCCTTCCGAAGACCTCGATGAGCTGATCGAGGGCGAAGAGGGCGTCGAGATCGACGCGGTGGACGCGGCTGATGACGATGCCGGCGCCGCCGAAGAGGCGCCTCAGGAATAACACAGCGCAACAACCCGGCGGGGCGACTATGGTCGCCCCGCTTACTGAACAGAGCAGAGCGAGAGTGGATGTGAGCAAACGAGCCTTTAACTTCTGCGCAGGCCCTGCTGCGCTTCCTGACGCTGTCCTGCAGCGCGCCCAGGCTGAAATGCTGGACTGGCGTGGCAAGGGCTTGTCGGTGATGGAGATGAGCCATCGCAGCGACGACTACGTGGCCATCGCTGAAAAGGCCGAGCAAGACCTGCGTGACCTGCTGTCCGTCCCCTCCAACTACAAAGTCCTGTTCCTGCAGGGTGGTGCCAGCCAGCAGTTTGCCGAGATCCCGCTGAACCTGCTGCCGGAAACCGGCACTGCCGACTACGTCGAAACCGGCATCTGGTCGAAAAAGGCCATCGAAGAAGCGCGCCGCTTCGGCAACATCAATGTCGCTGCCAGCGCCAAGGGCTACGACTACCTGGCTATTCCAGGCCAGAACGAATGGAGCCTGACCAAGAACGCCGCATACGTCCACTATGCTTCCAACGAAACCATTGGCGGCCTGCAGTTTGACTGGGTGCCCGCGACCGGAGACGTTCCGCTGGTGGTCGACATGTCGTCCGACATCCTCTCGCGTCCGATCAACGTTGCCGACTACGGCCTGATCTACGCCGGCGCGCAGAAGAACATCGGTCCAAGCGGCCTGGTCGTGGTGATCGTGCGCGAAGACCTGCTCGGTCGCGCCCGCAGCAGCTGCCCGACCATGCTCGACTACAAGGTTTCGGCCGACAACGGCTCGATGTACAACACCCCGGCGACTTACTCCTGGTATCTCTCGGGCCTGGTGTTCGAGTGGCTCAAGGAGCAGGGCGGCGTCGAGGCCATGGAAGCACGCAACCGCGCCAAGAAAGACCGTCTGTACGGCTTCATCGATGCCAGCGACTTCTACACCAACCCGATCAGCGTCAACGCCCGTTCGTGGATGAACGTACCGTTCCGCCTGGCTGACGAGCGCCTGGACAAGGCCTTCCTTGCCGGTGCTGACGCCCGCGGCCTGCTCAACCTCAAGGGGCACCGTTCGGTCGGCGGCATGCGTGCCTCGATCTACAACGCCCTGGGTCTGGACGCCGTTGAAGCGCTGGTCGGCTACATGGCCGAATTCGAGAAGGAGCACGCTTGATGGCCGAGCAGGAACTCAAGGCGCTGCGCGTGCGCATCGACAGCCTCGACGAGAAAATCCTCGAGCTGATCAGCGAGCGTGCCCGCTGCGCCCAGGAAGTGGCCAAGGTCAAGACCGCCACCCTGGCCGAAGGCGAGAAGCCGGTGTTCTATCGCCCTGAGCGCGAAGCAGCTGTGCTCAAGCGCGTCATGGAGCGCAACAAGGGGCCGCTGGGTAACGAAGAGATGGCGCGGCTGTTCCGCGAAATCATGTCCTCGTGCCTGGCCCTGGAAGAGCCGCTCAAGGTCGCCTACCTCGGCCCTGAAGGCACCTTCACCCAGGCGGCGGCGATGAAGCACTTTGGTCACGCCGTGATCAGCAAGCCGATGGCGGCGATCGACGAAGTGTTCCGCGAAGTGGCAGCTGGCGCCGTCAACTTCGGCGTAGTGCCGGTGGAGAACTCCACCGAAGGTGCGGTCAGCCACACCCTCGACAGCTTCCTCGAGCACGACATGGTCATCTGCGGTGAAGTCGAGCTGCGTATTCACCATCACTTGTTGGTGGGCGAGAACACCAAGACCGACAGCATCACCCGCATTTACTCCCACGCCCAGTCGCTGGCCCAGTGCCGCAAGTGGCTGGACGCCCATTACCCGAACGTCGAGCGCGTGGCGGTTTCGAGCAACGCCGAGGCGGCCAAGCGGGTCAAGGGTGAGTGGAATTCGGCGGCGATCGCCGGCGATATGGCGGCCAACCTGTATGGTTTGACCCGCCTGGCGGAGAAGATCGAAGACCGTCCGGATAACTCCACGCGGTTCTTGATGATCGGCAGCCAGGAAGTCCCGCCGACCGGCGACGACAAGACCTCGATCATCGTCTCGATGAGTAACAAGCCCGGCGCGCTGCATGAGCTGCTGGTGCCGTTCCATGACAATGGCATCGACCTGACTCGCATCGAGACTCGTCCGTCGCGTAGCGGCAAGTGGACGTACGTGTTCTTCATCGACTTCGTGGGTCATCACCGCGACCCGCTGATCAAGGCGGTGCTGGAGAAGATCAGCCAGGAAGCCGTTGCGCTGAAAGTGCTGGGCTCGTATCCGAAGGCGGTACTCTGAGGTTGGTCTGTGAGATTGCCGGGGCTGCTGCGCAGCCCATCGCGGGGCGAGCCCGCTCCCACGGGTGTTTCAGCGCAGATCCCGTGGGAGCGGGCTTGCCCCGCGATGGGCTAGGCATTCGTCCTGATCGATCTCACCAGCTGGCATGGTTTCATCCGGCAACTCGTTGCCGTTCTGACAGGGTTCGCACTCGTGGTTGATGTGGTAGCAAACAAATCCGCGCCGATTATCGGTCGCCTGGTAGTCGTCGGCCTCGGCCTGATCGGCGGCTCGTTCGCCAAGGGACTGCGCGAAAGCGGCCTGTGCCGTGAAGTGGTCGGTGTCGATCTCGACGCACCCTCACGCAAACAGGCAGTAGCGCTAGGCGTGGTCGACCGCTGCGAAGAAGACTTGGCGACCGCCTGCGTCGGCGCCGACGTCATCCAGCTGGCCGTGCCAATCCTGGCTATGGAAAAAGTCCTCGCGCGCCTGGCCCAGCTCGATCTCGGCGATGCGGTCATCACCGATGTCGGCAGCGCCAAGTGCAACGTGGTACGCGCCGCCCGCGAAGTGCTCGGTGCGTCCCTGCCGCGCTTCGTCCCCGGTCACCCGATAGCCGGCTCCGAGCAGAGCGGGGTGGAGGCGTCCAATGCGACGCTGTTCCGCCGCCATAAAGTCATCCTCACGCCTCTGGCTGAAACCGACCCTGCCGCGCTGGCGCTGGTCGATCGCCTCTGGCGTGCGCTGGATGCAGATGTCGAGCACATGCCGGTGGAGCGCCACGACGAAGTGCTGGCCGCCACCAGTCACCTGCCGCACCTGCTGGCGTTTGGCCTGGTCGACTCGCTGGCCAAGCGCAATGAAAACCTCGAGATCTTCCGGTACGCTGCGGGAGGCTTCCGCGATTTCACGAGAATCGCCGGTAGCGACCCGATCATGTGGCACGACATCTTCCTCGCCAACCGCGAAGCTGTCCTGCGCACCCTTGATACATTTCGTAGCGACCTCGACGCCTTGCGCGACGCGGTCGATGCAGGGGACGGGCACCAGTTGCTGGGTGTATTCACCCGCGCTCGGGTTGCCCGCGAGCATTTCAGTAAAATCTTGGCCCGTCGGGCCTATGTGGACGCTATGAACGCCAACGATCTGATTTTCCTGGCCCAACCTGGTGGCCGCGTGTCCGGACGGATCCGCGTTCCAGGCGACAAGTCGATTTCCCATCGCTCGATCATGCTCGGCTCGCTGGCCGAAGGCACCACCGAGGTCGAAGGCTTCCTCGAAGGCGAGGACGCCCTGGCGACCCTGCAGGCCTTCCGCGACATGGGTGTGGTCATCGAAGGCCCCAACCATGGTCGGGTGACCATTCATGGCGTCGGCCTGCATGGCCTCAAGCCGCCGCCTGGGCCGATCTATGTCGGCAACTCCGGCACCTCGATGCGCCTGCTCTCCGGCCTGCTGGCCGGTCAGCCGTTCGACGTGACCATGACCGGCGACGCTTCGCTGTCCAAGCGCCCGATGAACCGCGTGGCCAACCCGCTGCGTGAGATGGGCGCCGTGGTCGAGACCGGCCCGGACGGCCGTCCACCGCTGACCATTCGCGGTGGGCAAAAGCTCAAGGCGCTGACCTACACGCTGCCGATGGCCAGTGCCCAGGTCAAATCCTGCCTGCTGCTGGCAGGTCTGTACGCCGAAGGCAAGACCACCGTCACCGAGCCTGCGCCGACCCGTGACCATACCGAGCGCATGCTGCGCGGCTTTGGCTATGCCGTTGAGTCCAACGGCCCGGTCGCCTCGCTGCAGGCTGGCGGCAAGCTGACGGCAACCCGCATCGAAGTCCCGGCAGATATCTCGTCGGCGGCGTTCTTCCTGGTCGCGGCATCGATTGCCGAGGGTTCCGAGCTGGTGCTGGAGCACGTTGGCATCAATCCGACCCGTACCGGCGTGATCGACATCCTGCGCCTGATGGGCGGCGACATCACTCTGGAAAACCAGCGTGAAGTTGGCGGCGAGCCCGTGGCTGACCTGCGCGTGCGCGGGGCCAAGCTCAAAGGTATCGAGATCCCTGAAGAGCTGGTGCCGCTGGCCATCGACGAATTCCCCGTGCTGTTCGTCGCCGCTGCCTGCGCCGAAGGGCGCACCATCCTGCGTGGCGCCGAAGAGCTGCGGGTCAAGGAATCGGACCGTATCCAGGTCATGGCTGACGGCCTGATCACCCTGGGCGTGAAGTGCGAACCGACCCCGGACGGCATCATCATCGACGGCGGCCCGATCGGCGGCGGCGAAGTGCATGGCCACGGCGACCACCGTATCGCCATGGCCTTCAGCGTTGCCTCGCTGCGCGCTACTGCGCCGGTACGCATCCATGACTGCGCCAACGTCGCCACCTCGTTCCCGAACTTCCTCGCCCTGTGCGCCGAAGTTGGCATCCGCGTCGCGCAAGAGGCTCAATCGTGAATTCGCAAGCCCCCGTCATCACCATCGACGGACCTAGCGGTTCGGGTAAAGGTACCGTAGCCGGACTGCTCGCCCGCGAGCTCGGCTGGCGCCTGCTCGACTCCGGCGCGCTGTACCGTTTGCTGGCGTTCAACGCCAGCAACCACGGCGTCGACCTGACCAACGAAGAGCTGCTCAAGGCCCTGGCCGCCCATCTGGATGTGCAGTTCATCGCGGCTGAACCCGGTAAGCTGCAACAGATCATCCTTGAGGGTGAAGACGTCAGCAATGTCATCCGCACCGAGACAGTCGGCGCCGGCGCCTCGATGGTGGCTTCGCTGCCGGCAGTGCGTGAAGCCTTGCTGCAGCGCCAGCGCGCCTTCCGCGAAGCCCCCGGGTTGATCGCCGATGGCCGTGACATGGGCACCGTGGTGTTCCCCGATGCGCCCTTGAAAGTGTTCCTCACCGCCAGCGCGGAGGAACGCGCTCGACGCCGCTATTTGCAGTTGAAGGGCAAGGGTGAAGATGTTAGTCTGGCGAGTCTCCTGGATGAGATACGTGCGCGCGATGAGCGTGACACCCAGCGTGCAGTGGCCCCGCTCAAGCCGGCGGCCGATGCGATTCAGCTGGACTCGACAGAGTTGTCCATCGAGCAGGTGTTGCAACGCATCAGAAGTGAGCTCGCCCTTCGCGATCTCATTTGATGACAGGAAGGCAGGCAGGGGCACCAGTCAACGTCCTGCCCGCTTTCCTTTACATAACGAAACCCACATTGTCTGGAATGTGGCTAGGGGCGTTTCCTTCGCCCAAATCTACAGGAATTAAAATGAGCGAAAGCTTTGCAGAACTCTTTGAAGAAAGCCTGAAAACCCTCAATCTTCAGCCGGGTGCGATCATCACCGGTATCGTTGTCGACATCGACGGCGACTGGGTTACCGTA
>Ga0247819_10000387_pt1 | contig 26798 bp, 42 predicted proteins | sample 13C_Xylose_Day6_FD_193428 | JGI IMG/M metagenome (GOLD analysis project Ga0247819, IMG submission 193428) | Soil microbial communities from agricultural site in Penn Yan, New York, United States - 13C_Xylose_Day6 | ecosystem: Environmental > Terrestrial > Soil > Agricultural land | place: USA...
CGATTCGGCAGTCAGAAGATGGACACCGCGTGTGTGAGTGTGGGGCAGACTAAACTCGCATTCAATCCAGTCGCCGAGCGCTAAGCCTGGCAGCTTCACAATACTGATTTCCGAGGGTTGGGTTCGGTTGGCCATCAGGCATTTTCCTTTGATTCGCTATTCTTGTCCGTCAGTGGCCATGTCTTGTCTGCATAGCTCATGGCGGCTTGGCGAGTTCTGAACCGGCGCCGGAATACTTGCTCCGGATGCCCCAGGTCTTGCCGCTCACCTGTGATGTAAGGCGCCCAGGCCAGCCAATACTCAGCACAGGGTTGGTCATCATCACCATGAGGCTGAGAGGCGCCAGCGCCGTCGCATCGAGTCCAACTACTGGGTCTGAATTCCCGCCACACCAGCTCAGGGCGATCGTTGGCCGCAACCATTCATTGATCCTGTTGCGGTGGGATGACCCCGCGCTTGCGTAGAGTCTTTTGGCAACGAGCACAACCGACTCTGCCATTTGTCTGCGTAAGTGTTTGACCGGCGCCGTCAGTCGTAATTACCCCACACAGCGCTCGATCGCTGTCTGTTTCCGTCGCGTGAGTGCAGTAGCCACCCTGCTTGGGGTCATATGTCCGCCACTGAACCCAGTAGTTGTCCGTTAACAGTGCCATGACGTTATTTGTCCTCGACCCGCTTGACGGTGTGATCAGTGCCGTTGATTTCCAGTCCGGCGCCGACTTCCAAGCCATTGATGCGCTTCACATCGGCATGCCGATAGTTCATATCTGGGTCAAGGAAATATTCGATCCCCACCAACTTGGTCCCAGGGTGCTGGTACAAACGACTCCACGTTGCCTCGAACTGTTTTGCCATAAGCCCCCCTAGATTTTTGTTTGCTGGCGACGAGCAGGCAGCTGATCGATAGCCATGCCTGCCATGACTGCTGACTCGAAAACAGCCCGTCGCGTGGCAGCTTGTTTATCGTCACCGTAACTGTGGCACACCGCGCAATCGCTATGCCCGCGTGGCCAGCACTTGACCATAGTGGTTGGTCCACTGACCTCTCCGATGTGCTCGATCTGAATATCCAGCGACACCGCCAACCGAAGCGAATCCCCATCGTCGTGTTTGGGGTTCCAGTACACAAATGGAGGGTCAATCGCAGGCGGCATTAAACATACGGCATCCCAGTAAAGTCTTAGCCCTATTGCGCTGGCTGCGAACTTAGTCTGCTCACACTCACTCAACTCGTGCAAAGGCCCCATTATCGATCGCGCCTCTGACCAACGCGGGTTGCGATCTTGTGCAAGCTCAGCGACTGATCAGGGTGGCTTGCGATTTTCAACCGGTTAACAAGGCGACGGGCCAAAGGCAGTGAAACATCATCACCAACCCATCCTGCGAAAAAACCTCGCCACCAGGTAACCCACAAGGTCCATTTTGACGGATCCGATTCGCCTTCGGCAGCCGCGACTTGCGGCGCCACGAAGACATCATGGGCCGCCCTGTCAAACGCTTCAGCTAGTAGCAGGCTTAGTGGTCGCTTCATTCCTTCACTCCAGAAATTGAGCTCACGCTTTCGACGATTGCAAAGTGGGAACTAATCGTCCGTCTTTCAGTAGCGCGCCACCAGCAAACACTATGTAAATTTCAGCTGAAAGCCGGCTCGGCCGTGTTCGTCTACTAGCCACCGACAATAGATGATGTCGCCCGCTGGTCAAAGCCGTGCGCGGTGCCACCGAAATTGTGGCGATCGTATGCCGCCCGCAACTCATCATCGGTGTTGTACCGGGTCTCAACCCAAGGAAATGGAATTCGATAAAAGTGTCTCTGCTCTTGCTCGGTGAGGTCATTCCAGTAGTACGCGATGCCGTCATCACCTTGAACCGCAAATTCACCTCGCCAGTAACGCTCGATTGCCATGAGCCGTTGCTGACCGTCGAGCAAAATCTGACTGAGCTCCATGTCCTGGTTGTCATTCACCATGAAGGCCCCGAGCCCAACACCTAGCCAGATGCTTTCGATAAAACGCATGCACTGGTCTTCAGTCCAAACAGCTGGCCGCTGCCACACTGGCAATTTGTAGCCCATGACCCGGCGCCCGGTATAGCCAGCGCTATCCAGAATTTGATTTAACCGGTCACGCTCTTTCATCAGTCCGTGAAGACTGGTCTGCATTGACTGGCCGAAGAAGCGGCGGGTGCGGTAACGAGGAAGGTTATTCATTGATGCAGGCCTTCATGTAAGCGACGGGGCGTGATGTGCGCCTTTTTATTGACTGAGCCCCAATCAAGGGGCCAGTAAGGAACAGGCTTTTCGAGGATTAATGAGCCGGCAATGATTCTGTGAATGGCAGCAGGCTTTTGCGATCAACCTTGACCGCAAACAGATAGAGCCCATTCGGGAAGGGAGTCACCTCAAAGAACGCAGACTCGGCTACGAGTTTACTTGCAAGATCCGACGAGCGCTCAACACCCAGAACTGTTACAGACGCACGGGCAAATGGCTTGTCGTCATCGGCGGGGAATAGTGCCGCGCCTTGGAGTAAGCCCTGGCGATCGGCTTTGACCGTAAACTGGTATTCGTCATCAGGCAAAGGCGTGACCTCGAAGAAAGCGGATTCAACGAGGAGTTTGCTCGCCAGGACATTCGAGGCCTGTGCCCCAACAACGGATGCAATCGCGCGGGTAAATGATTTGTCGATTTGAATGTGAGCGTCGGCTTTCATGATTCTTCCTACTGGGAGTGCTGGGCCTCAACCCGATGCTTGGGCTTGGGCCTTATCTGTTGATCAGCAACTTGGGGGTGCTAGTGGGATACCCGTCACACTTGATGGAACCAATAAGCAGGCTTAACGGCTGGGGTCGCGAGAACAATGAACTTTGTTATGGCCTTGGAGCAGCTGGGCAGCGGCGTCAGACAACCCCCAGCTAGAAGGTTCTGCTTTGCTGCCGAAGGCATTGGAATAGGGATCCGCAACCTCGAATCGGTCCGACCCGAAATCTAACGAAAAAAAGACGATGATGATTGCTGGCGCATCTGCATCGGCGAACTGGTTGTAATCGCCAAGCTCCGTAGTGCCCCACAAACGATCTGGGTGCATTGCTACGAGAAGGTCAACGATATGGCGGGTGGCCTCAGGGGTTTCCGGAAGACAGGCTTTGGCTTGAACCTCGGCCTTGTACTCTGCAACGAGCGCGCGGTAGATGACGTCGAGTTGCGGCTTGAAAATGTTGGCCTTGAATTCAGCATCCATCTGATCATAAGCACTTACGGTATCGAACCAGTCAAAGAAGGATTCGAACCCATCGAAGTCCAGCATCTCGCTGGAACCTGCGTCGGCGCCTTCAGCTTCAAGTTCTTTACGTACCGATGCTTTCAGTTCTTGAAAGCCGATTGCCGTTTCGGGGTTCGCCTCTACGGCCTGCTTAAGCAAGACCTCATACTCGCTAGCAAAGTCCACGCCGGCTGGTTGATTCGGATTTGCTCCTGGAGTGGCTGTGCTCATGTCTGGATACCCTGCGTTGATTTCGATGGGTAAATCCTAAGGGCGGATAAAACGTGTCACGAGCGGTGATGGTCACTTTTTTAACTGGTCTAAATAGCTGCCCTCAAGCGATAGAGGTCTTGCCCTCATCCCCAAGAGTGGGAATTAGCGCTCTGAGAGAGCAGAGATGAATCCAGAGCTTTGGTTTTGACACCGTTGTCTGCCTGACAGAGCGAAGTGCTCAAATTTACGACCCTATCCGCTCGCACGTTTTAACAGACCAAGGCAACATCTGCGCCATATTGAATATGGAGCATCAAATGCCCACAGTCGCATGCGTTCTGAAGACGCCAGCGGTCAGCAAGACCCAGTTCCCGGAGTTGGCGCCAATTCGTCTAGCCGTCCAGCAGGTTGGAAATTCCGAGGTTCGAATGTTGCTTCACGTCTCGTACCGCCTGCCGAGCAATCACGACATGAATGATTGGGTGGCCATCACCCTATACACCTGTGGCGGACGGCTTCATGAGCTAGTCGAGACCAAAGACATTCTGCTGCCGCTGGCCAGCGGCAAAACCACTTCCGATGGCATCGAATTCACAATCGACCGAGATATTGCTTTGAGCGGTGATTATGGTGATGGGATGCGGGAGGCCGCCGCATGCGCAGAGGCCCGTTTGGGTGAAGCTCTGTTGCTTTCCAAAGCATTTGCTCTTCGTCCTCTAAGAGAAATGCCATACCTCCTGGTGAGTCAAAAGATGCACAGCATTCTTGGCCGGCCTTACCACGAGTTCATGCTTTCGATTGAGACCAATGCCAGCGTCGTCAGTGTTGAAGGTGTCCAATGTGCGAGATGGCCTGTCTGGGAGTACGAAAACGCTCTGGCTGACATGACAAATCGGATGATCCAGTTGGAAGTGATCATGTCGAACTCAGAAGCAAGTGTTCAGGGTGAGGTTGCGATGTTCAACCTGGTCAATTACTCAGGGCTGATGTTCACCTCAAACGACCTGGGAATACTTCAAGCCGCCTACAGTCGCCTCCCTCGATTGGCTGGTATTGAGACGACGGCACACGCATAGATAGCGGGTGAACCTCACACGGGGCGGCGACAGTGGATTCAATCCGATATCTCGAATTAATTTCCAACCGCCGCTCGTGACACACATTACCTACCCTTAAAGTTTCTCTCATTGAATACAAACAAGCCAAACCAAACTTTGAGAGATACCAATGAAAGCCCAGACCATCACCCTGAGCCGCACCAAAGTCCAACAGCTCGTTGACTTCATCGAAAAATTCAATCTCAAAAATTGGGTCATCGCAAAAAATCAGGGCGCCTATGTCGGTGCTTATGCTGGCGCGCAGCCAGAGAAGCAGTGTCTGTTTTTCTTTAAGGGTTGCGATCCTCAAAAGGACGCAGATTGGTACGACACCGCCCACGCTAAATTCGGCGGTGACGACTTCCAAGACATTCTTCGAGTCGAGGATCTGAAGAATGCTTTGGCTAATGAATCGATGAAATCGGTCAAGGTCAAGATCACCTCCAAAAGCATCGACATTTCGGTCTGGAAGTAAGCACACCCCTTCCGGCAAGCGAACAGGAGCCAAGTCATGCATCCAGCCATCGGCATGCTGAATAACGGTCAGTTCTATGCGTACCTGCACGGTTACGACAACGAGCCGACCTATCGTGACAATGCAGCGGCGCTTGAAGCACTGCTGCGGGGCGAACCCGAGCCACAGCCTGTAGTAGAGCCGGAGATTTCTCCAGCGGATCAAGAAGGCGGCGACGCAGCTTCTAAGGCTTTGTCCGGCCAGTACCAAACATACAACGTGACTTTGACCTTTCAGTACCCGGCGTGGGACCAGCACGCCGGGATTCGCTACCCGGATATCGTGGCCAAGAACAAATCCAGTGCAAATGCGATCGCGAGAAACAGGGCTAGGGACGACGGCCATCTCTGTGGCGGCCAAGGTCGCGCCACGTTCACGGCAAAAGACGCAGAACTGTAGGCCTTGCTCAAAGGCTGCCATTCCCCACCAACGTTCAATGAGGAGGCTCTATGCCAATTTTCAAAGTAAACGCAAAGGTTACGGTGTCCTGCTTTACAGAGGTCGAGGCTGAAACCGAAGAAGAGGCAATTGAGTTGGCGTCCGAACGCGGGCTCGCCGAATGCCATATCGACGGCTCCTTTCCAGTTGACGAAAGCTGGCATTACGAGGCGGACGGCTCCCCTTACGATCTGCGCGTTGACGGGCAAACAGAGTGATTTAAGCGGTCAAGACTCGGCCTGTTCACTTAGGACGGGGTGTGTCTAGTTACAATCAGTCCAAGGAATTCCCCCATGCGTAACCCCACAAAAAAAGAATGTCCCGGTTGTAAACAGCAAAAGCCGTTCTATGCCGGCGAGGTTTGTTACGACTGCGAAAATAAGCTGCGCGACTACCCGGCAATGAAAGCCACACTGGATCAGCTGACTGCTGGCAATATGCAGCGTTACAGCTATGGCCACAGGATGGCCCTGCCGATGGCCTGTTACCACGCCCCAAGCCGTCAGCTAATGGCTGAAGCGCTATCTAAGGTGGTGCAATCAGCGTTCCCGACTGAAACGGTTGAACCAGGTGCCTTGGCTGATGCTTGGAAGCAGCGCCGCGCAGGGGGCTTTAGCAAGCCTGATGGCTTCTTTGAGGTTGTTCATCGGGACAGCGACGCGTGCGACTTCATTTCAAGCGTGCCAAGTGCCTTCCACTCGGCGCTTTTCAATTTCCTTCGGGTCACTGGCCAAGTAATGCAAGAATGCAATGCCGAAGGTCGAGCTCAAGGCCAAAACCTGCTGTTCCAGCTCAACGACGGTAGCCTCAGCCTTGACGACTTCAACAATCAACTCAATCGTGCTCAGCGCGGCGAACGCCGATAATACGGAATTCTACCCATGAAACGCATCGTGCATCTCGAAATCGAGAAGTCAGTGCCGACCGGCACCGATCCGGCCGGCGCGACAGCGATCGCCTGTAATCACCAAGCCGATTTACTCTCACATCGTTTAACCAGGAACCCCTCAAAGGTCACCTGCGAGCAGTGCAAAAAGTACGAACCGGTATTGCTCGACCTTTCCGATTTGAGCGAACTGCAAGCCTGCCATGTCCGAAAGGTGTTCCCAGAACAAAGAGCCGAAATGGCCAAATACCTGCGAGAAGGTACAGCCGTTGTGGTCCGCCCTCAAAATGAGTGCATCGGTGATGTGGCGCCCTATGCGATCGCCGTTGTGTCACACCCTGAGTTCTGGATCGACTGCGCAAATTCGGTGGCAGAGGGCGAGGCCCAAGCGTTGGCATTGGGCCTCAACGTCATCCAATAACATCAGGAAAGCTCGACCATGGCGACAAAGCTGCCACCAATCCAATTAGTGAAGGAATGCCCCCATTGCGGCGGAGACCAGTTCTACGTGATGCAGCGTTACACAGGCCGTGGTCAGTACCACCGCAAGCTCGACGGCTCGGAAGGGGCATCGAACGGGTTGATGCATGATTGCCTGATCGTCAAGGCAGAAAAGACTGCCTTCTGCTCTGACTGTAACCAAGCGATCGGGCGATGGGATCAAGAAGCCGATGAATCGGCTTACTCAAACTGATCTGTCGCTGCTCAATCAGCAGCATGCCCCCATGACTCCCCCTCCTTATGCCCCGCTCGACGGGGCCGCGCCAGTAGATGGACGCCCCTATCCGCCCAATCACCGACCGGAGCTGTAATGACGAAGATCAACCCCCATCTCCAGACCCATTTCTCCCTAGCGGATATGGTTTCCCTGCACATCCGTCACTGGCGCGAAGCGCTCACAGATCAGCTGATGATCAAAGCTGCACCAGATGACCAGGACTTCATTAATCACGAGTTGAAGGCACTGGACGACATCGAGCAAGCCTGCGCCTTTGAGCTCAATCAAGCCCATGCTCATCGCAACACCGGCTCCTCAAAACAGCAATTCGCTGTAGTGTCGGTCCTCCTCCCGGAGCAGCAGTCGGCCTGGGATGAGTTTATTGCTGAGGTTGGCACCGCGCAGTCCATGCAGGATGTTCACACACTTGTGGGTCGCGCTGAAGGCTATGCGCGTTGCTGGCTCGACCACGAGTTGATCACCGCTGTCGCACACAGTGACCTGACAGTTCAGCTATCGTCGGCCGCCGTGAGCCGCACCACTGAACTCAAAGGCTTAGCAAAGCTGTGAAGTTTCAGTGCGGTCGGGATTCTAGCAAGTCATGATCGCCGATCATTCGGTGGCAGTTGAGAGCGCAAGTATTCCTCGGCAGTCACCGGCTCACCCTTCTGGTTTACTTCGACAGTAACCCGGTAATACGTGTTGGCTTCTCTGCCCAGTCCCTCTGCGTTGGTTGCGCCCATTCCAATGGCTTCCAGGGCCATGGCAAAAACTGCCGGCGCCGCCTCACGGTTGGGAGCGGTAAGTTCGATCGTGATTGTTGCCTTGTAGGGTTCGACAGTTTCCATGACGCGAGCAAATAGCTGCCACCAGTGATCAGTTTTCAATCCAGTGGCTGGTGACACGCTCTTGGCTCAAAGACCATATTTGCCATCAGAGCGCTTGGCTTGCAATGGGGCAGCCGGGCTGAGACATGAATGAGGAAGGGCCATGGGCAAGAAACTCCACATAATCTGTGAGACGTGCGGCAGCGATGACGTAAAGTTCGTTATCAACGAGCCCTGCGCCGATGCCTCCCTTAATGTGGCCAGCGTGAGCTGTTCGGACTGCGGCGAGTTGACCGGAATCGCCGAGTGGTCCGATTTCAACGGGCGTGAGTTGATCGACAAACGCAAGCCAGCGTCTCAAAAGTTGCACCCGTTTGAAAAAGCGCTATTCGCTCTGGGCTGTATATTCTCCTTCGGCGTCCACTGACCTCTACTGGCTGCCTCTCGGAAAACGGACAAACAATGGCAACGACAAAACGAGAACTGACCCTCGCAATGCAGGAGCTCGCATCAGTAGTGGGGTTTGATGAGCTATCCAAGTTGATAGCCAAAACTTTGATTACCATTGCCCACCAGAAAGGCACTGCCGAAGCTACGTTTGAAACTGATGCAGGCACTGTGACCGTTCGACCGACAATGCGGGACCGGCAGTGCTTACACTGAATCGCTCTAGCATGTGACACGAAACTAAACACCTACAGTGTTCAACATCGCGTGCTGAGTTGGCTCTTGAATGAATAAGGACGGTTGTACCGGTAGAACACTTTCCAGCTCCGCCAGGGAACAGTCCAGAAAAGTGGTGAAGTGTTCTACCCGTACAACCCGAAACGGGTAGAAGGATTCAGAAAGTGGAGAACATGATGCGTCAGCAGGTAGAGCCCTGCCCTAAGTGTGGGGGGCGGCATGGCTGGTACGAGAAACTTATCTGTAAATACGAACAGCATTACTCAGCTGATGGCATAGCAGACGAGGCCAGCACCATCGAGCGCGTTCGGGGCGGTGAACGGCGCTACTGCCTGAACTGCCAAAAGGACATCACAGACCAGATCAAAATGGTTTCCCTGAGCGCCCCCGGCTCGCGGTAAGGCCCATTAAACCTTCAACCCCCCGACTCACTACAGGTTGCAAGATGGCCACGTCTGATGAACACCACCGGCTGACAAAGCTCGGAGCTAGCTGGTTCCGGAAGAACGGGTTCAGCGTCATCACCACTGAGTTGACCTGCTCGCTCAGTCGCGAGAGGCCAGATGTTTTGGCTTTTCGTGAAGCGTGCTCCGCGCTGATCGAGGTCAAAGTCAGCCGGTCCGACTTTCTGGCCGACTTCAAGAAACCTGAACGCACGAACGGAGGACTGGGAGTTTACCGGTTTTACCTGTGCCCTGAGGGCATGATCAAACCTGCTGAATTGCCGCCAAAATGGGGCCTGCTCTATGCCACTGGCCGGGCGGTGTTGGACATTGTTAGACCAATGGGTAACCACTGGCCAGGCTTGCTGGTTAGCCCGGAAGGTGAGCGGTTCGTTACAGACTGGCGCCCTTTTCAGCACACCCCAAACGAGCGGGCGGAAAGATCAGCGCTCTTTTCCATCGCACGCCGGCTATCAACCGCTCCCAAAAAAACAAATGTCATTGCCTGAGGTCACCAACATGCCAGACGAAGATGTGTCATTGCTGAAAGCCCTGATCAGGCGCGAGGAGTCGGGCAGCAGCTGGAGCCGGCCGATGGATCTCGGGGCCCATGACGGCTCCAACCATAGCTCACGCCTCAAGCGTCTCGCCGACAAAGGCATGGTAAAGCGTGCGCGCCGCAACTCAATCTGCAACGTGCTTATGAACAGCGCTCGCGGCTCCTACGTCTACAGCATCAGCGACGCTGGCCGAGCTGCGCTCCAAAAAAACAACGCGGAGTAACCGCAGATGGGATGCCCTTCACCCAAGATGCAGTGCAGCTATGCCGAAATGGTCGTGAACTTCCTCGCGACCATTGGCTTGTCAGTCAGGGTTGTACCGGGTGCAAAAGGCTTCATCGACAAGGTCGCCCTGGTCGACGGGACAATTCACGTTGATCCGGATTGCAGGGCCTCAGCGCTTTTGCACGAGGCCGGGCATCTGGCAATTGTGCCGAGCCAATTCCGCCATCTGCTGAGCGGCAACATGTATGCAGGCATCAAGCAGATGTTCCAGGAACTGGCGCAGATGAACCTTGAGCCGGATAACCAGCTTGAGCGCGCCATGATGCAAATCGGTGACACCGAAGCTACAAGCTGGGCATGGGCAGCGGGAAAATCGCTGAAGATTCCGGACAAGTTCATCATCCAGAACGATGAGTACGACGGCGATGGCTCGATCCTGCGCATGCAGCTGAGTGCCCGGTCGTACCTTGGGATCAATGGCATGGCTCACGCTGGTTTTTGCAATGTCCGTCCGAACCCATACAGGCCACGCCCCGTGTATCCAGAACTTGCATTCTGGCTTCAGGCCTAAAACCTCAGGCCTCGCAGTCAACTTTCATCCTCGGTGCGAGTTGGCCGCGCCTCATCAGTTCCAACGCTTGGTTTTCGCGAACTCCTCGGCAACAGCAGAGAGAGCGACAATCTCTTGGGGGATGCGCATGGTGAAACGTGTGATCTTAGGCATAAAATACCAGTTCCGGGGTAAGGGATTGACCTGCGTTGCGTACTGCGCCCCAGGCCTCCGCCAGCAAATCAGGATGTGCAAGGGATAGAGCCCGGAGAGTGTCGGCCTTCTCCGGGAGGTACGTCCGTGCGAAGCCCGGATCTCGCTCAGCGATGTCTCTGCTGTTGCTGAGGATATCGGCGGCCCTTAGCAAGTGAGCTTTGCCTGGCGCGATACCAATTTTTTTGACTGCGATCGACACACGCTCACGCCTCGGCAAGTGAGAGGTCGCGGTGTCCGCGCTGACCCACTCGACGAGCTCGGCCACTTCATCCCCAAACCGCTGCGCCAATTCGGCATGCGTGATACCAGCATCGTCCTTCACGTCGTGCAGCCAGCCCGCCGCAAGCGTCGCGGCATCATCGGTATAGCGCCGTAGAATGGCCACAACCTCAGCAGGATGTGCAATGTAGGGTCCACCAACGAACTTCCTGGTGTTACCTGCGGAGGCATGTGCCTCGGTAGCAAATTGCTTTGCGTCACGCTCAAGTGGGGTCATGGCTGGATCCTACAGTTCCGAGGTTGGGTATTGAGCTGATGCGATACCTAGGAGTTCGACATTAGCCAAACGCCCGGACCAAAAGCACCTGCATCAATACTGCCAGCGGCTAGGATAGCGGGCCAAACCATATTTTCACTTTACCCGCTGGTGACACGCATACGGTCGACAGAAAGTTGCCGCCTCACTACAAGGGGAACCGTCATGACGGGAATCATCACCATCGCAGTCAACGCCATCGACACCGAAGCATCAGTAGGCTGGATGGCAAGGCTTTACGGTCTGAATAAAGGCTACAAAGCAACGCTGCTGCCAACCGAGAAAAAGCACGCTTACACAATCAAGCGTAATGGCGAAAGCTTGTGCATTACCCAGGCAAAATCTGACGCCAAGCAAATCAAAGTGGAGCTGAAGAGCCTAACAATCGTCAGCATGTTACGAGATCTCGAATTTGTCGGGCTCATTACGCTGGAAGAGCATGCAAAAGCGGAACTGGCCAAGCAACCGACGCTGTACCGGTTCGGAGAGGGACTAAAGGCTCGTGCTGACGGCTTTCAGACGTTCGTCACGATGGCACAGGGTACTGAGGTTGACGTTACTGTGGAGTACGCCGGCAAGAGTGTGGCGCTGGTCGTTGGCGCTGCAATTTACGGCGCCGCTGGTCATCACCAATACGGCGTTTTTACCCGGTGACAACCATGCATGGAAATGACACCGCATTCGCGACGGTGTTCACCAGACCGCTGTTAGGATGCTGACTCTCGATGATCAACGACTAATCGTGCCCCAGAAGCGCTTCAGGCTTGTTGCGGCGCCCTTGAAAGGAAGGGACAGTGGTGATGCGGCAGGTTTTCAAGTGTGCTGCCTTAACGGCAGCCACAGCGGTTTTAGCGTCCCTGACAGGCTGCGATCTCCAGCAACTGTGGGCTTCAAACGATGAAGCCCCAAAAGAGACTGTTGCATTTGCCCCTGGCTACAGAATGGCGATCGGAGCCGGCAGCAGCTTTCCAATCTATGGGTTGGATAAGTGCCCAGCACCTGTGCCGGGGAAAGTGGTCGTTTACAACGGGGTTTTCGGTCGCGCCGACACTGGCAAGTATGGATGCGTTGTTGTTGCGCCAGGTATGAAGACAGTGAAAGTCGTTCGAATCAGGAATGATGATCAAGTCACCGAGACATGGCAGGTCGATCAAGATGGGCCATCTCTAAGCCTTCGGACACCTAAAGGCGAAACCGTCGCGGCATCCAACAGGCAGTGAAGCAAATACGCATTGATTCGCTGATCTTCTGAAATCAAGGGCATCGACAATTGACTCTGGCATCTCGGAACCGCAGGTGATTGGTTCTTCAACTCCTGGCTTCGGGATCCAGTATTGCCGGTTAGGGTTGGGCTGGTGACACGCATCATCGGCAATCAAACTTATGGCATCGAAACCAACCGGAATCAGCCATGAATCAGTACGCTCGCGTGAACCAATGCCCTGAAGTTGATGCCCTCCTAGCACGGGATGCAGTAGTGGCTATCGGCGTATCGGGGGGGAAAGACAGCCAATCGTGTGCGCTGGCAGTTCAAGAGCATCTGGATGCTATCGGGCACAAAGGCCCGCGCATTTTGGTCCACAGTGACCTCGGCCGCGTTGAATGGAAACAGAGCCTGACCAAGTGCAAGGAAATCGCTGATGCCCTGGGCTGGGAACTTCATGTTGTGAAACGAGCAGCCGGAGACCTTATGGATCGCTGGCTGGTTCGCTGGAACAACAATGTCTCACGATATGCGAACCTAGAGTCAGTCAAAATCATCCTGCCGTGGTCCACACCCACGATGAGATTTTGCTCAAGCGAATTAAAAAGTTCTTTGATTAACAGTTACTTACGCAAAACATTTCCCGGCAAAGATGTAATCAACATTGTAGGTATCCGCAGACAGGAAAGTACAGGCCGCGCAAAAATGCCAGTGTCTAAAAGCAACCCTGCATGCGCGAACAAAGGTGGTGTTGGGATCACTTGGAACGCGATCATTGACTGGGATATCGATGATGTCTTCTCGATCATTGCACGACGTGGCCTGGAGCTTCACGAGGGCTATACGACCTACAACATGTCTCGAATCAGCTGCTGCGCCTGTATCATGTCCAGCTGGACTGATCTCCAAGCTTCCATGTCTTGTGAAGACAACCATCCAGCCTATCGTGAGATGGTCGGGCTTGAGCTCGATTCGACTTTCTCATTTCAGTCAAACAAGTGGCTTGCAGACGTAAACCCGGCAGTGTTGGGCGATGAACTCGCGGCAAGAATCAAGCCTGCGAAAGCCGCTGCTGCAATGCGAGAAAGCGCAGAAGCTCGAATTCCAAAGCACCTGCTCTACAGCAAAGGATGGCCAACTTGCATCCCCACCCTTGAAGAAGCTGAAACACTCGCCGAGGTGCGCCGGGAGGTTGCGGGTCTACTGGGTTTGACCATCCAATATACGGATGCCAGCTCCGTTATCGACCGATTTACAGAACTGATGGAGCTCAAGCCAGCCAATACTGATGGTGCTGTCGACATGATTCCTGTGATCAATACGACGGCCGGCCACTCCGTTCAGCTGGGGCTGTTCTGACCATTAAAGTTGCGGCATGAGCGCCGATAAGAGCGAGCCATTTGAGGCATTCCGCACGAAATCGCGCTCATAGACTTTGTTCGGCTGCGCCGGGGGGCAAGCCCCCCACCCCACCCGCAGCACTGGCTAACTACCTCACGGACGCACGCCCTGGCCTTACGGTATTGTCTGTCAGCGCGATTGTCGTGTTCCGGCTGGACGTGTTCCGCTTGGCCTCATCTTGGATGTAACCAATATCCGTCACCGAGATTTGTTCAGCGCAAATCCACTGAGTCAGCTGAATTTCTCAGGGAAAGTGACAAGATCCAGATACCAGCCGCATTCATTGGGAGTGCGCTTAAAACCCGCTGCTGCCGCCTGTTCGTGTTTGGCCTTGCCCTTGATGATATCCAGGCCGCCCCAACTGATTTCAACCACCGGGTCTTTCAGCATGGATTCGTGAGCGACTGAAACGCGACGAGCCAACTCCAACGTACGCTTTGCTTCATCGAGTCTAGCCATCACGTAATGCACCCGATCCGGCTTAACCTGCTCTTCGGAATAAAGCGCGCTTTCGGGGTAAACACGAACGGTGACCATCTCAACGTCATCACCGAGCGGGCGTGGGTTCGCAGCTTTGGAAAGGCGCTGCATGTAGATCGACGTCTCATGCATGAAGTCTTCAGCATTCCTGTGAGCTTCAAAGCCCATCTTTGACCAGAACTCTACGGAGCTACGTGGCTCGCACTGGATAACGAGCACTGCGTTATTAAGAGCTTCTTCATCACGAATGGCGTGCTCAACTAGAGCCCGTCCGATCCCGTGCCGTTTGCAGTCGCTTTTGGTCTGCAAGATAGTGTCGTAAGAAATCCCGCATGTGAGAAAGCCAAGGGGCCCTTCAGCGGTAACGAAAACCTTCATCATTTTTTTTGCGCACGCACTCTCAATCATGCCCCAGTTATGAATGAAGCCAACCCCGTTGCGTTCCTCACTTTTGAGCCATTCACGGATGAATGGCAGATCCGCTGTCACCGCTGTGCGCACACAACCAGTCAACGGATAAACCGTGTTTTTCGACATTTCACGTTTCCTTAATCTGGCGGCTGATCAGGCAGCAGGAAATCTCCAATCGTCAGAATCTCAGTGTCGCACTTGTCATTAAACGCCTAGGCATTTATTGTCAGCAACACATAAAATCGCAACAGGGAAGCACTAGATGTTCGCTCTGAATCTCTTCACCAAGTCGAACTGCGCACGTTCCGAAATGATCAGTTTCATGCTGCACGAGAAGGGGCAAGAATTCCGAAGCATTGCCGTCGATACAACAGGCGGCGCAGCCCTCAGCAAAAACATGTTCAACGCCATCCAGGCACCAGCTCTTGTAGATCACGAAGTAAGGCTCATCGATCTCGATCTAATACTGGAATACATCGAAGAGCGCTACCCGCACCCGACTATGATGCCTACTGGTCCGGACAAGCGAGTGCATATTCGTATTCTGCTGCGCCGTGTTTTCAACGACCTATACCCCCTTCTAGACCGTTTCCAAAACGACGGTAGCCATGAAGCTGCTAACGAACTCTGCACAGAGTTGAACAACATCGCCCCACTCTTCAGCGCTCAGCCATACCTTGTGCACGACTACTTCAACCTGCTCGACGCAGCTTTCGTGCCCTTGCTTCGGCATATACGCCCACATGTGCGCCTGAGCCCCCAAATCACCCAATATCTTGATCGGATGACCAGTCGAGACGCTTTCAAGAAATCCATTGTCGCTGAGACAGTTTGATGGCGAACAAGATGACGCCAGATCAGTTCCAGGTGTGCGCCAAGTTAATGCGATCTGAACCCACTCGCGCCCAGAAGGCAGCGCGAATGGTCTTGGTGGATGGAGCTTCCAACAGCGAAGCAGGCGATGCAAACCAGCCCATTTCACCCCAGTCGGTTTCCCAGGCCACACGCCGATTCCAGAACGCTCACCAGTTGATCCTCACTGCATACGGCCCCGTCCCCTGCCCTGAGACGTCCGAGTAGCCAAACTTGATTCCGTGCCCAGCGAACTGCTGGGCTTTTTCCTTTCCGATCTTTGGATTTCAGCCTGGTCTGAATCAGTAAAATTGGATTTGAATGATCTGGTCACTCGCTTCTGACACACCTGATGCTGAGAAACAATTGGCCTTGAACGGAAAAGCGGCCTTTCGAGATTGGAAGTGCTGCCTCTGATCGGCGCCGGCCGATATCTACTCATTGCTCAACACACCAGGTGTACCTATGAATCTTGACCTGAATGACTACATCACCAACTTACTGCTCACGCCGGATCCGGAGTTGGTTGCCCGGCGCACAGCCTTCTCAAGCAAAACCAAAGAGCTAGAAAAGCAGATCGATGCTGCTAACCAGTCAGTGAAAACAGCCCCAACGCTGGCTGAAAAAATTGGCCGCCGGGCCAAAGAAACAGAGTTGCGCGAGATCCTGCTCCACCACTAATTGAACTACCACGGTTTCATGCAGGAAAGGCCTGAGCTGAGCAGCTTGCCGAGCTTAAGCGCAACCCAGTGATCCGCTTACGCAAAACGACAGCAAGTTAATGGTTGACCAACTGCAACAAATTTTCTGGAATTAGAGATACCTCACTACTCCGTTTTTTGGGTGTATGTATATTCCCGATCACGCAGTCACCCCCCCAAAGGTCCAGTTCCCACTGGCGACTGTTGTCTAGGGCACATGCCCACTGAAGGCCGCTTGCGGCCTTTCTTTTTGCCTGGGCGAATCCACTTTCGAACTTGAGGATTCCGATCCGCAAAACTTCCCCCCTATCCGCTCGTGACACACACTGGCTCGTGATCGAATTGCTGCACTTAGCACAGAGATCGCAAATCAAATGCCTATTCCGTCGCGTTACAACAGCCTCCAACGCCAGGTCATCGAAGTCGCCAATGGCTGGTTATCGTCTGAAACCCTGCCTGCATGTGTGTTTGACACCGAATCCACGGGCTTGGGTGATGGCCAAGAAATCATTGAAATCACAATCATCGATGTCAACGGGCAAGTGCTGCTCGACACGCTAGTCAAACCGTCAATACCCATCCCGGCTGAGTCGACAGCATTTCACGGTATTACAGATGCGATGGTGGGGAACGCGCCGACTTGGCCTGAAATTCATGATCAAGTGATAGCTGCGTTCTTAGGTCGCACGGTCTTGGCTTACAGCTTTGGTTTCGACCTACAACTCTTACGCGCCATGGCCAAGATGCATGGATTGGCAATGCCGGCAGAAACAGTCAACTCCGAACATATCGTCATGCTTGAGGGTGGCACAGTTATTCAGTGCGTCATGCGCGCATACGCGGTGCTCTGGCAGGAGAGCACTACGAACGAGCGCAGCACTGGCGGCTTCCGTTGGAAGAGGCTGGGGGATGCGTGCCACAGTCAGGGCATTGATGCTTCTGGAGCGCACAGAGCCAAGGCAGATTGTGAAATGACCTTGAGCCTAATCAAGGCTATGGCGTCCAGTCCCGCAGTGTTTGCTGACGCCAAGGCACGGGCAAAGGTTTTGAACTGAAACTCACCCTACCCTTATCCCAGGTCAGTACAAAGTCTTATGGGCAGCCCGCCTCAACCATCATTTCGAGGTGAGCACCTGAGTGACCGAAACCGGATCAATTCAATGATGCGAAATCCACGGGCATTAATTAACTACCAGATCACGGGGCGGCTCCCTGCCATACCATGCCTGGAAAGCCCGAGCCCGCTTGCTCAGCTTCTGCTGAGCATAGACCCCAGAGATTTGTTGCAGATCGGACCGGCGAACGTTGGTTCAGCCCTTGGCTACCGTTGCAGAAACTCGTTTCGCAACGCCCAGCAAGCGCTGAACTGGTTGTATCCTGCGCACAGCAACGAATCGAGCTCACCAGCAAACTCATATCGAGATCGACCATTTGAAATCCGGCATCCGAAGCTTGGTATTGAGGATCTCGCTGAGCATTTCACGATCCCTGATCAAATAAAATCGAAGTACCGATCACGATGACCGCTAGTGACACGCATGAACTGAGTTGAGACTTGCCATATCTTCAGTGACGGGACTCAACATGAACATCTGGAACGAACCATCCTGGCTTGCAAAGTACCGCGACGGTGATGTTATCGGCCGCTCCCAGGCACACATGGCCTACGCCACATACTACGGACTTGATGGGGAAGGCGACCTCAATCCCGAGTGTGAGGAGCGTCTAGGCTACAGTCCGCAGCCTCTTACTGCTTATGCCAGCAGAACGGGAACAAAACAGAATCTCGATGCCATGAGAAAAGCCGGCTGGCGACTGCTGGTATCGGCGGCCGGTGTAGTTCGAACAGAGGGGTTTGAGCGTTACGCGCTCGACAATGGGGCATGGAGTGCATACACCCAGGGTAAAGAATTTGACGAACTAGCGTTTGGTAGAGCTTTGGATTTGGTAGGAGAGCAAGCAGATTGGGTGGTTATTCCGGATCGGGTAGCGGCCGGAAAACACTCTCTGGACTTCAGTTTGAAATGGCTTGAACGCCTTCGCCATTGCCCGGTGAAATTACTCCTAGCAGTTCAGGACGGAATGGAAATCGACGACGTCAGAGAGCTGGTGAATCCAGCTGTAGGCATTTTCCTTGGTGGCACAACTGAATGGAAACTCAAAACCATGGAAGCATGGGGGGTGCTTGCTCGACGCAAAAATGCATATTTCCACGTTGGCCGGGTCAACTCGGCGTTGCGGATCGGAAAATGCGCTAACGCTGGCGCACAGAGTTTCGACGGTACGAGTGTCACTCGATTCTCCAAAACACTGCCTCGCCTCGATAACGCCCTGAACTATGCGACCGAGCAGAAGGATCTTTTCGCAATCGCCAGCGAAGACGTACATGACACGCCATTTGACTGCCGCTGGCCCTTCCAACAGCTAGCACAGATCTGAGTCGTCCCTATTCCTGTGTTTGGCTCGCTCACCTGGAGCGAGCCCCGTTTATGACGCCCCCATCAAGATCGATTTTTCAGCCATCGATAGGAGTCGCCCGGCAATGCTCAACATCGTCCACAAGCTTTTTCCAGGGCCTGCCAACGTAGCGCTGCATGTCTTTGGCATGCTCCGCGACAGCAACTCGGGAGATTTCAAGCTGCTGGCACACGGTAAGGAGGGCAACTACTTCTTCATCGCTGTAAACCATTCCCCTTTGACGGACCAAGAGAATATGGCCGGGATCTATGCCATTCAGTGTGCAAAGAAGGGTCGCGGAAAGCCCGTGGCTGTATTGGCGCACTCAGAACACGCCGCGCCGTTTGATGCCGCATGCTGCCCAAGATCTGTATTGAAGGCCGCAGTTGTCCTCAATGGAAACTCATTGTTTCGCGAGACCTCCGAGCGCTTTCACCAAAGCAAGAAAGCCATGAGCGAATTGAAGATCGGGGACATCGTGCTATTCGGAATGGGATTCTGGGAGACGAGTACAGGCCAGCTCTTTGAGGCCGCACGCTATGTCAACCGCGACGCCTGGGAACGGCTATCCGATGTAGGCCCGGCAACCCGTATGGTCGCAACACCACAAAGCCTGTACCGCTACATGCCGAAGGTTGTTTATCCCGAACTTCTAGATCCAATAGCCTGCTCGGAAGGCGCAACCAAAGTGGCTGGGTTCTTTTTCGCGAGCCTAGCTGGTGAGAACAAGACTATCGGACGGCCATACACCGAGGGAGAGATTGCGAGAATTCGAACTGATCGTGTTCAGTTCGCACAACGAAAACTGCATGAGAGATCATCTAGTCGTACTCGCATGGCTTTCCTATGAGTCCCAGCCCATATCCCGATCTGGGGATCCACAGCAAAAAACTCTCAGGTGGCGAAACCCGTCACATCCGAACCTCTACCTTGAGGTCGATTGAGGTGGATGAAGATTGCCTCTATCCAGTCCTTGCCAGCTTGTCTATCGGCGTGACCATTACGAAATCCTGGGTTCGGCCCAGGGATGAGGCAGTCGAGTAAGCAGAAGCGTTTTGGATTTTCAATTCTTTGCGCTGTCGCTTCTGACACAAACCAATGCATCGCATTATTTGCCTATCGGAACGAGGGGCATTGAGATGCTTTACACCACGCAGACCATCAACCAAGCGCAGAGCAAAACAGTCAGCTTCGGCACTCCTGAGCCTATGCACTCATATGCCGTATCCGAAGCCAATGTCTGGGCTTACCTCGAACTGGTTTCAAAGGCTCACTTCGGGCAGACCGCCGCCTTAGCAATCCGCGAAGTTCGTGAAGGGATGCACTTCGCCCTTGCCACGACTGACAGCGGTGATCGCATTTTGGGGGCGCAGCTGACTGATATCGGCACTACCCATACAGTGACCGTATACACGGAAGATATGCTTCCAGCCCGCTCTATCGCATGCCCTGAGTCGATTCTGGTCGCTGCACCTGATGCAGTCTCAGAAAACGCCTGCCTCTGGCGTGTGTGGTCGGATGCCTACAACGAAGGCGTCCGTCAGTGCGCTGGGACACTCAAAATGAATTGCACCATTCTTGCTGGCTCTGGCTTTCGGACTACCAAGGGCACCATCGTCCGCCTGCTTAGCTACAAAGGCGGGAACAAATTCATGGTTCTTGATAAAGGGGCCTATGAGGGGAAAAAGATCTCCATCTTGCGCCCTGCTCTGCTGGCTACCTGCCCAAGTCTGGTTCCTGCAATTGAAACACTCACTCCGATCCGAAAATCAGATGCAGCCGACTTATTCGCTATGGGCAAGCTCCTCATTGGAGACAGCAGCTGGGGAGGTTTCCGCATCGTAGGCCGCATCGCCACGGCCTCAGAGGTTCTGGCTACGACAGGGACCATTACCCGCAAATACAGCTTTATCTGAGAAAAGTTTGCGCATGCGCAAGTTTTTGAGCTGCCGACCAAAACAAACGATCAACGATATGCCCTGACCGGGCGCCATACACCCGGTCAAGGCTTACGCGCCGGGCGCCGCCCGCAAGCACACTGAAAAAGTCTAGCCATAGGAAATTCCCATGCTCGCAATTCAAACCCGATTCCCCGCTCTGCCTACCTACGATGCAGCAATGATCAATCGAACGTACCCACACCTTGAAAGCATGCTGGAGGCAGCACACGAGCTTATCGCCGGTCATCTCTTCCACGGTGTCCTGCTTCACGCCACCACAATGTTTAATGCTGTTGGCTACGCCTTTGGCGTTCAGGGCGTGAGCGATGGCGAATGGTTCACCTCTGCCGAGGTGATTCATATCGGCATCCATGGCGACCTACCCTACATCGAGGACGCGGCGGGTAATCGACTACTGCTGGTTTCATTGGCGGGCGATAACGGTGCTCAGTGCTTGGCCCAAAAGCAGAGACACATCAGCGCTAACCGAGAGTATTTCAGCGGCTCTCGCCAGGCGGTGTATGGCCTTCTCCATTTTGAAGACGCCTCAACAATCCGTGCAGCACTCATTGCATATGCTGATGCGGGCATGGGCCAACCAGAAAACCGAACATTGGACCTCACAAAGCGTGCAACGAGCAACCCTGCTGGCGAAGGCCCGACTTTGATCGAGAGTGAGATCCGATTGTTGGCCACGGCTATCAATCCAAATGGCGAAATGAGTTTCGACGCGGTAACCGCCGATCTCTCGCTGCTAGAACTGGCGACGGTTGATGCAGCTCTTCAGCACTATCTCGACTCCAAATACGGCGACCCGGCCAACCGGCCCGACCATATTCATGAGTTGGCCACAAACACATCTGACGACGCACTCTCCGACCGAGAGGTCAGCAGTTCTTATGACGACGATGGGATTCGAGAGTTGATGTTCCACGTGATGGTGGTTGTGAAACGCAAAGCAGGTTGGAAGCGACCTTGAACCACGACTTGCCGCCTGCTACCTAGTAGGCGGCAAAAAAATTTGAATGGCCGCTAGTGACACGGGATACCTGGCAAGAACATAGGGCGATCTAAATAAGGACAACGTATGGGCGCCCAAGAAATCATTCTGCTTAACGAGCAAGTTAACGTCGAAAGCCCGGTAACCCAGTTCGACCTGATTACATCCCTTTGCGCGCAGCGGAACGCAGAACTCAAACAAATCGAGTATGTGTCGAATGTCATTCAATCGGATGCGTATCGATCATCTCTCACCCATTACAACACTGCTGCGGCACAGCAAAGCAGGAAAGGGGCCAGTTTTAGCGGCACTATCGACGTCAGGCTCTTCGATGTGGAGCCCGCCCGAAAGGCGCTCGACGCCGTTTTCTGGGGAAAAGTGCTTGCACTCACCGACGTCTTAGAGAGCATGCCGGCGAAACGTCGAAACGAATGGAAGGATCTGATTCACGCAGGAGATTGCCCGGAATTCGTCGATGATAACGTCCGTGCAACACTTCAATCGCTTATGGCCGACCGAGATCGGTTTTTTGCCGAACGAGTCGATGGCGTTTTTCAGGCCCTAAGTCGTGAGCACGTCACGAACATACCATCTGGATACCGCCACCGAATGATCCTTGGATACATTTTTGGTGATCACGGCATATCGTCTCGTAACGCGGCGGACATTTGTGATCTACGTGCCGTCGTGGCCAGAATCATGAAGCGTGGAGAGCCCGACGCTAGATTGACTGAGGCTGCACTTGCGGATGCCTACCATCGAGCGCCAGGAGAATGGCAAGAACTTGATGGCGGTGCTATTCGGTTCAAATGCTATCGAGTGGGCACAGTACACATTCAAGTCGATAGTGAAATGGCCTGCGAGCTCAATAGTGTTTTAGCCTCGATTTACCCAAATGCTATTCCCGCCGAGTTCCGCGAGCGGGCAACGAGACGCCGCAAAACTGCTCGCGTGTTTTACCTTGAGCAAAAGCGACTGCCATTTGGTGTGCTAAACCTCCTCTCGTACATGGACCCAAAGAATCACGGCGGTGATGAGTGGACTTGTGAGATTTCCAATTCTCTAGGTGCGGATAAAGTAACTGTCAATGAAGCTCGCCGCGTGGTTGAAAGCATCGGCGGCGTTAAGAAATGGGACAATTGGGACTACTTCGGTTTTGATTACGACCCTAAGCCCATCCTCCGCGAAGTCATGGCCAGCGGTTGCATCCCTGAGAGCAAAAGCCATCAGTTCTATGCCACACACGAAAAACTCGGAACAATTGCTGCTGCACATTTAGGTGCGAAGGACGGTGATGACTGCCTGGAGCCAAACGGAGGCCAAGGCGGGCTTGCTAAATTTCTCCCTAAGGCTTCAACAATCGTTGTTGAAATCAGTGCATTGCACTGCAAGATCCTGACGCAAAAAGGCTACAACACGACCAATGCAGACTTTCTAGAATGGGCCAAAACGACTTCTTACAACGCGGACAAGGTATTGATGAATCCACCCTTCTCCCAAGGCCGTGCGCAACTGCATGTAGAGGCCGCAGCAAAGCTGGTCAAAAGCAAAGGCCGGCTGGTCTCAATTCTTCCCCTATCCATGCGCGACAAAGATTTCTTGGTCGGGTTTGATCACGAATGGTCACTGCCTTACGCGAATGAATTTGACGGCACGGGCATATCGACCGTGATGCTCGTTGCCAATCGCCGGACCTGAGGCCTTCACAGCAGCTTGGGAACGGCGCAAAGGCCACTAGGGCGGCGTTGATATTAGGATGGCTCGCCCACAGCCAGGTGCGAGCCAACTAAAGGTGAGCACTGCGTCAGCAATGCCGAAGTTTTGTTTGAACGGAAAATATTGTCCCAAACCGCTGCTGACACCAACAAAGCCAGCCGATGATGTATCCATCGAATCCACTTCCCAAAGCAGGACATGAACATGAAGAAGACGTATCTGGCCATCGCGGTAGTGATGAGCGCGCTGACTATAGGCGGTTGCTCTACCAACCCATCGACTGGCGACTACGAGATCAATCGAACTGGTGTCGGCCTGGCAGTGGGGACCGTAGCTGGCGCAGCGGTAGGTGCGGCATTGGGTGATGGATCATATGCGATCAAGGGCGCCATGATCGGGGCAGCTATTGGTGGCGGTGCCGGATACGTCTTGGAAAAAAAGCACCAACAACTTCGGGCAGAGCTCCGCCAAACCGAGATGCAGGTGGCGATGGCAAAGGATGCCAAGGGCGCACAGGTGCTGACTATCAGCAGCCCGTCTGACGTTACGTTCTCTCCGGGATCGTCTGACATCGCGGCGCCGGCCTACGGTGGACTGAGTACCCTGGCCAAATCGCTCAATGGACAGAAATTTGAAATCGAAATCACCGGCCATACCGATAACATTGGCTCAAACGAATTTAATCAGAAGTTGAGTTACGACCGGGCTCGATCAGTCGGTGAGTATCTGTATCAGAGCGGTATTCCTCAAGACAGCATCAAGATTCGCGGCGCCTCGGAGAGCGAGCCAATAGCCGATAACGGGAAAAAAGAAGGCCGAGCCAAAAACCGTCGCGTTGTGATTGCCATCCGCTCCGTGTAACCACCACTCACCATAGCGCGGCTGATCTGATCGCGTGTGACTTGAAAGGATAATGCAATGAAAATTCTTCGCTACGGACTTGCCACCGCTGCTGCGATAGGGCTCTTTTTCGTCCTGATATGGACATCGTCGAAAGGGCCGGTCGAAACCTACGAGCAATACTCAGCCAGATGCTTAAAACCTCAGCCAGAACCATTCAAGCGCGATTTCACCTGCATCAATGATGCGCACAAATTCGGCTCTGTATCGTCCTCACAGAGTGGATGACGCATGAATGCCGGCCGGCTGTATAACGACATGCCGGGCACCGCCAGCCGGCAGCGGTCATTTGAATCATTTAGACGAACGTCCATCCGAGAAACATAGCAGCCGACCACGATAACGGGGTGAGTGAAAATCGCTTGATGTGTTCATCAAGCTCTTCACGGGAGAGAACAAGTCAGCAACAGTATTTCCGTTTAACACCAATGCATGTCGTTCATTCCCATTTTTATCAGATATTCGATAGCCTCTGCGCAGAAATTCACTTTCGTTGATTGGCTCCATTGAAAAAACTTTCTCATCTGAAAGCAGGGGGTAAAACGTACGGTCAACTGCTGCTGGCGTCATGAACCATCTCCTCGAAAATAACTGTCACCCAATCCAGGACCGCACCTTCCCAACGTCCACATGCACAAATCCGGCGCCGTCATGCGGGTAAATGCCCACTCCACCCACACCTATAGCTTTGGCAATGTTTGCCAACTCCTGAGTTGAGATCCCATCGATCCGAATGTCAGCGGCAGCACCGAGGACGTGTTGTGAATTGAGTGCGGATTTTTTCAGACGTTTGTTGTGCTCAGGCGTTCGATAACCTGAGTTAATCAAAATGATGTAGGGCCTTTGGTTCACCCTGCACCAGGCCTGCAAAAGATACAAAAGATCGACTAGTCGCTTATCCATCGCTACGGTTTTGCGTTCTTGGACATCTCTCAACAGGTAGCACGCGGCGTTGTACCCGCGAGCGTCCCAACCCGCCTTTTTCGTGTAGTAGCAGAAGATTGCCTTCTCTTTTGATGCAGGCCGCTCCAAGTGAAGCCAGCGATCCATATCAAGCAGAGCTGCACGCCAGTCACGGTGCGCTGGCGCATAGTTTTGTGCAGCCGGCACTCCAGCCGAAACAGTCGCCATTGTGAGCGCAGTCGCGGCGACGGATGCTCCTGTCACAAAAGCCTGGCGCAACAAGCGTCTTCTGGTCAGTAGGGGTTGGTGGTTGGTCATTGCCGATCTTAAGGAACGAGTCGGCTTACGAGTCTATAGCTTGAAACCGGCATTCCAAGTCAATCGGGGTGCAAAACCAGCGAGTGTGGTTTTTTCACTTTTTCTACCAGGTTGAGTTGTCGGCCCTGGCACCAGGTGCTACAAATCAATCGTTCTATGCCGCAGTCCCCCAGACTTACGGCACCACGCTTTACGCCCATGCGATTCATGAGTGTTTTTCGTGGGCCTGGATTTACTCGTAGCAATTCTATGAGTCGCCCAGGCAGATACTGTTGGTTAATCATCAATCAGCTACTTCGTAGCTACATATCCTGCTCCCCAGCGGTGAGGTCTCCTATACCTCGCCTTTGGGCCTGGTGTCGTTGATCTCTCTCGTGGAGCACTTCACCAGCTATGTCCTCCCCTGCTTGTTTCCATACAGCAGCTAACGGCATTAGGAGCTCAAAAATGACAACAGCCGTAATCAATACATCTATCGGTGAATCCCGTTCCATGCCACGCCTATGGCTTGAAGGTCAGAAGCTTGCAGTAGCCGGGATTAAAATTGGCGTTCGATATTGCATGAGCGTCACATCAGCCCTTAAGCGCGTAGAGCTCCGTCCTGCGCCTGACGATTACACCGGGCAAACGTTCCTTGTATCAAAGCGTGAGCGGAACAACATCGTTTACCCTTTGATGGAGGTAAGAACCGATCTCTTCGCTGAGGTCTTTGAAATGGGCAGTAAGGTGTTTGTTTCGATCCGTCAGGGCCGAATCATCATCACGGCTTCCCACATCGCAAGCCGAGTAGCAGAACGAGTTAAGCGCTTTCTCGACAAGTTGCAGGGTAAACAACCGCTCGCGGTCGTTTCTTTGGTTCGAGGCGGTAGAGCTCTTAATCAAGAGACGCATTCGGGCATTCAAAAATCTGGTGTTAGCTCGCTCATCCAGGCCGGCGCTGAACATGAAGTCTCCCAGTTTCCTGCGAACCTTCAGATCGGCAAAAGTCCTTGGACGAACGAAAGCATCACCAAACACCATCTCCAAGAAATAAACGTGCTGGATAGGAATATTCAGCAGTGTGACGTATTGATCGCCGGGGCTGCCTGCTTAGCAGGTGGGCATACCGGAAACAAAAAGACCAACACGTCACAGAACTCATCCTCATATGGGGCTGAGTTTGTTGACTTCCTTGGCTGGGTAAAAGCAGCTAACCCAGGAATCGTCCTGTTCGAAAAAATTGCTGACCAGGCCAAATCCACCGCTTCCATGATTATTCGCAGCGTCCTTGACTCACTGGGCTACCAGATGACAGAGGTCAATGTGGATGAAATTGTAAACGGTTTTGTTCGGACTCAAGGCACCTCGGTT
>Ga0247819_10000388_pt1 | contig 26790 bp, 17 predicted proteins | sample 13C_Xylose_Day6_FD_193428 | JGI IMG/M metagenome (GOLD analysis project Ga0247819, IMG submission 193428) | Soil microbial communities from agricultural site in Penn Yan, New York, United States - 13C_Xylose_Day6 | ecosystem: Environmental > Terrestrial > Soil > Agricultural land | place: USA...
CCGCTCCAGGGTCTCGGCGTTGAAGGCGGTGATGGCGATCGGCACGTCCTGCAGGCTCTGCTCGCGGCGCTGGGCCGTGACGACGACGTCGCCGACCGTGACGGCGCCTTCGGCTTGGGTGGATTGCGCCATGGCCGGTGCGGCCAGCCCGGCGGCGAGCAACAGCGTGGCGGCCGACGCGCTGAATGCGGTCTTTCTCATGTTTCGCTCCCTGACCTCACCGGCTCCGTTGATCGGATGCTCCTCGGTCGAAATGAAGCTTGCGCTAGCGAACCGTGTTTGCAAGTCTTTTTATGCAAGTCATGAACGGAGCCGACCGCATGAGACCGGATGGATGGATTTTGGCCGCCCTCGCATGGGCGGCTCTGGCGGCGATCTGGTTCCTGGTCATGCCCGGGAAAACACGCGGCAAAGCATGGCATTACGTCATGATGGCCGCGCCTCTTGTCACCTTCGCCGCCGCCTTCCTCGCCCCCTCTTCCTTGCTTCGTGAAACCTTGTTCATCTGGATCGCCAGCGGGGGCGCGGTTCTTTCCGTCGTCGCCCTGGGCTGTTTGGCGGGCACGTTGAAGCGCAATCACGGACTGATGGACGTGGCCTATCCGCTGGCGCCGCTGGCGGCGGCCAGCGCGGTCTTCGTCCTGTCCGGCCTGCCGCTGGACCTGTTCAGCGGCCTGTTCCTGGCCAGCCTGGGCGTCTGGTCGATCCGACTGGCGGTCCAGACCTGGGGTCACAACATCCACGCCGAGCGTCAGCCCTACGCCCACTGGCGCAAGAGCTTCGGTCCCAGCTGGCTTTGGTGGAGCGCCTTCCAGGTTCATCTGCTGCAGGGCGTAACCGTCTGGCTGTGGTGCGCGCCCTTCACCTTCATCCTGACGGCGCCCGCGCCGCGCCCAACGCTGCCGCTGGTGGTGGGCGGCGTCGTCTGGCTGACAGGCTTCCTGTTGCAGAGCACGGCGGATCGCCAGCTGGCCGCCTTCAAGCGCGCCCCCGCCAACCGCGGCCGCCTGCTGGACACCGGCGCCTGGGCCATCGTCCGCCATCCCAACTATCTGGGCGAAAGCCTCATGTGGGCGGGCTGGTTCGTGCTGGCCCTGGCGCATCCCTGGGGTTGGGTCACGGCCTTCGCGCCCCTCTATACCGGCTGGTTCATGGGCTATGCCTCGGCCGCGCCGTTCAAGGAGCAGCACATGGCGCGCAGCCGGCCCGAGGCCTGGGCCGCCTATTGCGCCCGCACGCCGCGTTTCCTGCCCTGGCCGCGCCCCCGCCCCACCACCGGAACCGAAGGCGCCGACGCATGAGCAGGCTTCAGGATCAGGTGATCGTCGTCACCGGCGCCGGACGCGGCCTCGGCCGGGCCTATGCTCTGGACCTGGCGCAGCGCGGGGCGCGCATCGTGGTCAACACCCGCCCACGAGCGGCCGATGCGCCCGGTTCGGCCGAGGCGGTCGTGGCCAAGATCACCGCCCTGGGCGGCCAGGCCGTCGCCGCCCCCCTGGCGGTCGAGGAGGCCGATTCCGGCGAGCGGCTTCTGGCTGCGGCCCTGGACGCCTTCGGCCGCATCGACGGCCTGCTGAACAACGCCGGCGCGCCCGAAGCCAGGACCCTGCACAAGCAGACCACCGACGTCTTTCGACAGGTGTTCGAGGTCAACTTCTTCGGCGCCCTGACGCCGACCCTGCCCATCTATCGCCACCTGCGCGCCCAGGGTTCGGGCCGTATCCTGATGTCGACTTCGGCCGCGGGCCTGCATGGCGTTCACGGCATGGCGGCCTATTCGTCATCCAAGGCGGCGCTGATCGGGCTGATGCGGGTCATCGCCGTGGAAGGGGCGTCCCACGGCGTCGGCTGCAACGCCATCGCCCCCTACGCCGCCACCGGCATGACCGCCGAATATCTGGACGACGCCAGCGCCGCCCGCATGGGGCCAGAGCGCGTCGCCCCGGTCGTCAGCTGGCTGATGTCGCCCGACTGTCCACTGAACGGCCAAACCCTGGCGGCCGGCGCGGGCGCCGTACGGCCCGCCGCCCGGATCGAAGGCCCAGGCCTGATCTTCGCCGACGACGTCACGCCTGACGACCTGACGGAACAGGCCGCCGCCCTGATGGATCTGAACGGCTGGCGGACCTTCAGCGACGGCAACGCCGCCTTCGATCACCTGATGGCGGCCATGCTGGAGGCGACCACGACGAAGTGACTTGCGTTAAACGACCAAAATGCTCATGGTCTGCTTAAACAAGGATGGACGCGGCGTGATCGCGTCCCCGCACAGGGAAGGAACAGCCGCCATGGCCGACGACGCCCGCCGGATCGAAACCGGTCCGCTCAGCCCGCTGAACACGCTGAATCCCTATCTGCAGGGCGCCTATGAGCCCGTGGCCAAGGAGACGACGGCGCTGGACCTGCCGGTCATCGGCGAGATCCCGAAAGACCTCTACGGCTGCTTCTATCGCAACGGCCCGAACCCGGCCCAGGCGCCCGAGGGCATGCACCACTGGTTCGACGGCGACGGCATGCTGCACGCCATCTATTTCGAAAACGGCAAGGCGGAATACCGCAACCGCTTCGTCCGCTCGGTCGATCACATCGCCGACCTGAACGGCGGCTGCGGCGCGGGCGGCGTCATGTATCCCTCAAGCCGGGCCAACCCGGCATCGACGCGCGGCGACAAGGTCTACAAGGACACGGCCAACACCGACGTGATCCTGCACAACGGCTCGCTGATGGCGCTGTGGTACATCTCGGGCCATCCGGTCCGGGTCGATGCGCGCACCCTGGAGACCATCGGAATCGAGACCTTCGGCGGCAAGCTGCCACGCCATGTCTCGGCCCACTCCAAGGTCGATCCACGCACCGGCGAGTTCGTCTTCTTCGACTATTCGCTCTACGAGCCGTGGATGACCTTCGGCACGGTCAGCGCCCAGAACGAGCTGACCCATTTCGAGCGCGTCGAGCTGCCGGGGCCGCGCCTGCCCCACGACATGGGGCTGACGGAAAACTACGTCATCCTGCACGACCTGCCGGTGATCTTCACCGACGCCGGCCTGCGCAAGAGCCAGTGGAACATCCACTTCGCCGACCAGCCCGCCCGCTTCGGCGTCGTGCCGCGCCGGGGTCGGGGCGACCAGATCCGCTGGTTCGAGACGGACAGCTGCTACATATATCACGTCGTCAACAGCTGGGAGGACGGCGACGAGGTCGTCATGACCGCCTGCATGATGACGCCCAACGGCTATCCGCTGAACCCCGACTACGGCCCCTATGCGGCCATGGTGAACGTGCTGGCGCTGAACGCCGTGCCCGTCGAATGGCGGATGAACATGCGCACCGGCGAGGTCAAGAAGCGCCAGCTGGACGACCGCATCGGCGAATTCCCGGCGGTCAATCTGGACTACGCCGCCCAGCCGACCCGCTGGTCCTATCACGTCGCCATGTCCAAGACCGAGCTTCAGCGCTTCAAGGGTCTGATCAAGTACGACCTGCTCAGCGGCGCCGCCCGGACCTATGATTTCGAGCCGCAGATGTTCGGTTCCGAACCCGCCTTCGCCCCCCGCCTGAACGCCAGGGACGAGGACGACGGCTACGTCATCGTCTTCGTCACTGACGAGAACACCGGCCGTTCCGAGGTCCAGATCATCGACGCCAAGAATTTCGAGGCCGGGCCTGTGGCGCGCGTCATTCTGCCCGCGCGGGTGCCGGCCGGCTTCCACGGCACCTGGGCGCGCGGCGACCAGATGGCGCGGGGGTGATCCGATGAGCGCCTATATCCACGACGCCGTCCGCACCCCGCGCGGCAAGGCCCGGCCCGACGGCGGCCTGGCCGCCCTGAAGCCGCACGAACTGATCACGGGCCTGATCGACGCCATGGAGACACGCAGCAGCGCGCCACGCGCCGCTGACGCCCTGATCCTGGGCTGCGTCGGCCAGGTCGGCGCCCAGGGCGCCAATGTCGCCCTGGTCAGCAAGCTGCACGCGGGTCTGGACGACGCCGCCTTCGCCTTCAGCCTAAACAACTACTGCGTCTCGGGCCTGACCGCCGTGGGTCAGGCGGCGGCCATGATCCAGACCGGCGCCCTGCGCTCGGCCCTGGCGGGCGGGGTCGAGATGATGTCGCGCGTCCCCTTCATGGGCGACAAGGCCGACTATTACGAAGACGCCAGCTTCCCGCCGGGCACCCGCTACATCCCCGTCGCCGTCGCCGCCGACCGTCTGGCCGAGGACATCGGCGTGACCCGGGCCGAGATGGACGCCGCCGCCTTGACCTCTCAGCAGCGCACGGCCGCCGCAGAAGACACGCTTCTGACGGCCTCGCGCATTCCGCTGAACGGCCTCGACCGGGAAGAAGCCGCACGCGCCCAGACCACAGCCGACAGTCTGGCGGCCATGCCCGCCGCCTTCGCCGCCCTGGCCGCGCCCTATGCCGACGCGCTGGAGGGACGTGTCCTAGACCACCGCCACACGGTCGCCCACGCCCCGCCGATGAGCGACGGCGCCGGACTGGCCCTGATCTCTGGCGAAGCCAAGGGCGCCCGCGCGCGTATTGTCGCCTGGGTCGAGGCGGGGGGTGATCCCGCCGCCTCCCTGACCGCCGGTTTCACGGCGATGGAGCGGGTGCTGGACAAGGCCGGACTGACCCTGGCCGACATGGACCGCATCGAGTTCATGGAAGCCTTCGCCGTCGTCATCGCCAGGTTCACGCGGGAACACCCGACCCTGAGCGACAAGGTCAACGTCGGCGGCGGCCATCTGGCCAAGGGGCACCCCATGGGGGCGACCGGCGCCATCCTGCTGTCGTCTCTGCTCGACGCTCTGGACGCCTGCGAAGGCCGCTATGGCCTGGTGGTGGCAGCAGGCGCGCAAGGCGTCGGCTCGGCCATGATCGTGGAACGGATGGATTGAGCGCCATGAACGCCCCCTTCCCCGTCGCCGACGCTCGCCGCGCCCTGATCGACCGCCACGCCGCCCTGATCGACGCCGCCGTCAAGGCCGTGTCCGCCCGCGTCGCCTGGTCGCCGTTCAAGGACTCGCCCTCGACCAAGATCCACGGCCCGGACAAGCCTGTCGCCGGCAAGGCCGCCTTCGAGGCCCAGTTGAACCGCCCCTTCGATCTGGACCTGCCCGGCGTCATCGACCATGTCGGCGCCGAGGTCTCGCCCTTCACCGGCCAAGCCCTGGGGATCACCTATCCGCGCTGCGATCCCGAAGCCCTGATCGCCGCCGCCCAGACCGCCTGGCCCGACTGGCGCGCCGCCGACCCCGAACTGCGTCTGGCCCTGTGCGCCGAGATGGCGGCCCGCCTCTATGACGTGAATTTCGAGATGGCCCAGGCCGTCATGCACATCGCGGGTCAAAGCTATACCCAGGCCTTCAGCGGTTCCGGTCCCAACGCCCTGGACCGGGGGATCGAGGCCCTGGCCTATGCCGCCAAGGCCATGCGCGACGTGACCCGCAGCGCCCGCTACGAGCGCGACTTCGCGGGCGAAGCGGTCAGCCTGGACAAGACCTATGTCCTGGTCCCGCGCGGCATCGGCCTGGTGGTCTGCTGCGCCAGCTTCCCGACCTGGAACGCCTATCCGGCCCTGTTCGCCAGTCTGGCGACCGGCAATCCGGTCATCCTCAAGCCCCACCCCATCGCCGTCCTGCCCATGGCCATCGTGGCGCGCGAGTGCCGCCGCGTGCTGGCCGACTTCGGCTTTGATCCCGACCTGATCACCTTGGCCGTCGACACCCTGGCCGAGCCGGTGGCTCAGGTTCTGGTCGATCATCCGGCGGTTCAGATCGTCGACTTCACCGGCAGCCCCCGCTACGGCGGCCATCTGGAACGGACGGTGACGGGCAAGCTGCTGTTCACCGAAACGGCGGGCGTCAACACCGTGGTGGTTCATTCGGTCGCCGATCTGGACGCCGTCACCCGCGCCGTCGCCCGCGCCGCCAGCCTGTTCTCGGCCCAGATGTGCACCAGCCCCCAGGTGGTCTACGTCGCCCCCGACCTGGCTGCGGCGTTCAGCGCCGCCCTGGTCGCCCAGATCGACGCCATCGCCGACGATCCGGCCATCGCCGCCGGCATCATGGGCGCCATCCAGGGCGAGGTCAGCCTGAAGGCCGTGGCCGACGTACGCGGCGCCGTCGAACGCCGCCATGGCGTCCGCGTCCTGCGCGAAGCCGCCCCCTACGTCCACCCGCAGTTCCCCAAGGCCCGCACCCTGACGCCGCTGGTCCTGGCGGTCGATGGAGCCGCGCCCGACCTCTACGCCGAGGAGCATTTCGGCCCGGTCCTGTTCGTGGTCACGATGCAGGCCGACGCCGCCGTGGCCGAGGCGACCCATCTGGCCCGCACCAGGGGCTCGATCTCCTCCTACCTCTATTCGACGGACGAGGCCTTCATCGACCGCTCGACGCCCCTCTACGAGCAGGCCGGGGCCAATCTGACGATCAATCTGACCGGGGCGATGTGGATCAACTTCGCCGCCGCCTATAGCGACTATCACGTCAGCGGCTTGAACCCGGCGGGCAACGCCTGTCTGGCCGACCTGGCCTTCGTCGCCTCGCGCTTCCGCATCGTCCAGCGCCGTCGGCCGTCTGCATGACGGCGCCGGTCTTCATCGCCGGCGTGTCCATGACCGCCCTGGGCAAACGTCCCGCCGACACGGTGAAGAGCCTGACCGCCGAGGCTGTGCGCGACGCCCTGGCTGACGCGGGCGCCGAGATCAGCGACATCGAGGCGGCCTGGTTCTCCAACACCCGCCAGCCCATGCTGGAGGGCCAGAACACGGTGCGCGGCCAGATCGCCCTGCGTCCGCTGGGCCTGACCGGCATCCCCGTAACCAATGTCGAGAACGCCTGCGCCTCAGGCTCGACCGCCCTCTATCAGGCGATCCAGTGGCTGCGCGCGGGCGCAGGCGACATCGCCCTGATCGTCGGGGCCGAAAAGATGGTCTTTCCCGACCGGCCCGATCGCGTCGCCGCCGCCTTCATGGGCGGGACCGACATCCACGACCGCGAGGGCGTGCTCGCCTATATCACCACGATGGGCGGCGCGGCGCCGGGCGAAGGCCGCAGCCTGTTCATGGACCTCTACGCCGCCCAGGCCCGCGCCCACATGGCCCGCTTCGGCACGACCCAGGAAGACTTCGCCCGCATCGCCGCCAAGAACCACACGGCCGCCGCCCTCAACCCCAAATCCCAGTACCGCACCCCGATGACGGTGGAACAGGTCATCGCCGACAAGCCGATCGTCTTCCCCTTCACGCGGGCCATGTGCGCCCCCGTCAGCGACGGCGCGGCGGCCATGATCGTCTGCTCGGCCAAGGGACTGGCGCGGCTGGGCGCGACCGCTCGCGTCGTGCAGGTGCGCGGCTGCGCCCTGGTCAGCGCCGCCGACCGCGCGCCCGACGACTACGCCAACCATATTGGCCGCCGCGCCGCCCTGGCCGCCTATGAGCAGGCCGGTCTGGGACCGGACGCCGTGGACCTGATCGAGGTCCATGACGCCACCAGCTACGCCGAACTGCAGCAGATCGAGAACCTGGGCCTGGCCGCCCCCGGCGATGTCGGGACGCGCCTGAAGGCGGGCGACTTCGCCCTGGGCGGCCGCACCCCGGTCAACCCCTCGGGCGGTCTGGTCGCCAAGGGGCATCCGGTCGGCGCCACCGGCGTCGGTCAGTTGTATGAACTGATCCAGCATCTGCGCGGCGAGGCCGGAGCGCGTCAGGTCGCGGGCGCCCGCATCGCGGCGGCCGAGAACGGCGGCGGCTTCCTGGGCGTCGAGGAGGCGGCGACCGTCGTCACCATCCTGGAGCGGACGGCGGCATGATCCGACACCCCATCCGCGCCCTCTATGACGGCCTGCCCGACAGGCGCGACCGCCCCGCCCTGTTCGACGGCGACCGCGTCATCCGCCACGGAGAACTGGTCACACAGGTCGAGGCCGCCGCCGCCGATCTGATCGCGCACGGCGTGGCGCCTGGCGACCGGATCGGCCTGTGCGCCGCCAACAGCGCCGACCACGTCGTAGCCTATCTGGCCATCCTGCGCGCAGGCGCCGTCTGGACGCCGCTGAACCCGCGCAACGGGCCGCGCCTGAACAGCCTGTTCCAGCAGCGCGCCGGTCTGAAGCTGACCTTGCACGACGCCGCTTCCGTCGCTGCCATGGGCGAGGCGTCCCGTCCTTTGGCGCTGGATGACTGGCGCCCGGCTCCGACCGATTCAGCGGTCCTGCCCGCGATTTCCGACGATCCCGATCGCCCCTTCGCCCTGAAGTTCACCGGTGGCTCGACCGGGACGCCCAAGGGCGTGCTGCAGAGCGTCCGCAGCGGGGCGGCGGCCCTTCGGTCGCTTCAGCGCTACTATGACTTCAACGCGGACGACGTGAATCTGGCCGTCGCGCCCCTGACGCATGGCGCCTCGCACTACATCCTGCCAGTGCTGGCGGCGGGCGGGGCCCATGTCCTGCTGGACAAGCCCGAGCGCGAAGCCATCCTGCGCGAACTGAAGACCCGGGTCACCACCGTCTTCATGCCCCCGACCCTGATCTATCTGCTGATGGAGGAAGGCCGCTTCGGTCCCGGCGACTTCGCCCGGCTGCGCCACCTGACCTATTCCGCCGCCCCCATGCCGCCGGCGCGCATCGCCGAAGCCGTGGCCCGGTTCGGGCCGGTGCTCTCGACCCTCTACGGCCAGACCGAGGCTCCCATGACCATCGCGGGCCTGTCACCCGCAGAGATGGCGAGGCCCGATTTGCGCGCCTCGGTCGGACGGCTGTTCCCGGACACTCCAGTCGCCCTGCTGGACGCCGACGGCGAGATCAGAACAGAAGAGGGTGAAGGCGAGATCCTGGTTCGCGGCGACCTGACCGCCACCGTCTATCTGGACGATCCCGCACAGACCGACGCCGCTCGCCACCACGGGTGGCTGAAGACCGGCGACATCGGTCGGCTGGACGCGGACGGCTATCTGTATCTTCTGGGTCGCTCGAAGGAGCTGATCATCAGCGGCGGCTACAACATCTATCCCGGCGAGGTGGAGGCGGCGCTGAACGCCCACCCGGCCGTGCGCGAGGCCTGCGCCTTCGGCGTCGCCGACGATGTCTGGGGCGAACGGCTGGAGGCCGTGGTCGCCCTGGATGACGTCGCCGTCGCGGCCGACGCCCTGACCGCCTTCGTGCGCGAGACTGTCGGCCCTGTGCGCACGCCCAAGGCCCTTCACCTCGTCGCCGCCCTGCCGCGCAATCCGGTTGGCAAGGTGGTGCGCGGCGAGGTGAAGTCACTGATCTATCCGGCGCCTCAATGACCGGAAGACGTAAAAGAGAACCAGGGAGAAGAGCGACATGATCGTCGTGCCGGAGGACCGTATCCGCGACTTCAAGGCGAAGGGCTGGTGGGGCGAGGACACGCTGGACGACCTGTTCCGTCGTCACGTCGCCGCCATGCCGGGCGCCGAATCCGTGGTCGATCCCATCAACCGCGAAGCCATCATGGGCGGCGCCCCGGCCCGCCTGACCTGGGGCGAGGTCGAGGACAAGGTCGCCCGCTACGTCGCCGTTCTGCACACGGTCGGCGTCGGACGCGACGACGTGGTGGCGGTGCAACTGCCCAATGTCATCGAGCTGGGCCTGATCTACCTGGCCTGTATCCGCCTGGGCGCCATCGTCACCCCGGCGCCCGTCCAGTACCGCGAGCACGAACTGGCCTATATCGTCGCCAAGACCGACGCCAAGGCCGTGGTGACCGCCGCCCGCATCGGCAAGCACGCCCATGCCGCGATGATGCTGGCGGTCCAGGCGGACGCCCCTGCCTTGAAAGCCGTCCTGGTGGTCGGCGGCGACGCGCCCGCCGGGACTATCGACCTCGACGCCCGCGCATCCGCGCTGGACGAGGCCGTGATCGAGGCCGGACGCGCCGCCGCTCGCCACGCGAAGATCTGCGCCGACGACATCGTCACCATCTGCTGGACCTCCGGCACAGAGGCCCAGCCCAAGGGCGTGCCGCGCAGCCACAATGAGTGGATCATCATGGGCGCGGGCGTGGCCGACGCCGCCGACCTGCAACCCGGCGCGGTGCTGCTGAACCCCTTCCCCATGGTCAATATGGCAGGGATCTCGACCAGCTTCGTCTCCTGGCTGCTGCTGGGCGGCGTCCTGATCCAGCATCAGCCGTTCGACCTGCAGATCTTCCTGCAACAGGTCCGCGCCGAGAAGATCGACTACACCGTCGCCCCGCCCGCCGTGCTGAACCTGCTGCTGCAGAACGAGGCCCTGCTGGAGGGCGTGGACTTCGACCGCCTGCGGTCCATCGGCTCGGGTTCGGCGCCCCTGTCGGAATGGATGGTCCGCACCTTCCACGAGAAGTACGGCGTCCAGATCGTCAACTATTTCGGCTCCAACGAAGGCGCCTCCTTCCCCAGCGCCCAGAAGGACGTGCCGGACGCGGCCGAACGCGCCGTCCTGTTCCCGCGCCTGGGCGAAGGCTTTAAGTGGAAGGCCCTGCTGCACGACCGCATCTTCACCCGCCTGGTCGATCCCGAGACGGAGCAGGAGATCACAGAGGTCGGCGTGACCGGCGAGCTGCGCGTCAAGGGCGCGACCATCTTCTCGGGCTATTGGCGCTCGCCCGAGATCAACGCCCGGGCCTTTGACGCGGACGGCTGGTTCCGCACCGGCGACCTGTTCGAACTGGCGGGCGACCAGCGGCAGTTCTACCGCTTCGTCGGCCGTCTGAAGGACGTCATCATCCGGGGCGGGATGAACATTTCATCCGAAGAAATCGAAGGGCATCTGATGGGCCACGCCGCCGTGGCCGACGTGGCCGTGGTGGGCTCCCCCGACCCCAACCTGGGCGAGCGCCTGTGCGCCTTCGTCGTCTTCAAGCCGGGTCAGACTGCCGACCTCGGCGACATCAACCGCTTCCTGACCAGCGACAAGCACGTCGCCGTCTACAAGCAGATCGAACGGCTGGAGGTCATCGACGTCCTGCCACGCAACCCCGTCGGCAAGGTGCTGAAGCGCGACCTGCGCCAATCCCTCGACGACCAGACCGGACAGTTGAAATCCGCATGACCACCGCCTTCCCCCACCCGATGCGCCTGCCCGTAATCGCCGCACCCATGTTCCTTGTCAGCGGGCCGGAGCTGGTCATCGCCGCCTGCAAGGCGGGCGTCGGCGGCGCCTTTCCCACGCCCAACTGCCGCACGGTGGCCGACCTCGACGCCTGGATGGGCCAGATCACCGACGCCCTGTCGCCCGGTGACGGGCCTTGGGTCGCCAACCTGATCACCCACTCGACCAACGCCCGCCTCGAGGAAGACCTGAGGCTGGTGGCCCAGTACAAGCCGCCCATCGTCATCACGGCCCTAGGCTCGCCCAAGCCGGTGATGGAGACGGTCAAGGGCTATGGCGGTCTGGTCTTCGCCGACGTGGTCAACATGGCCTTGGCGAAGAAGGCCGCCGATGCGGGCGTGGATGGGCTGGCCTGCATCAGCGCCGGCGCGGGCGGTCACACCGGCCACCTGTCGCCCTTCGCCTTCGTCTCGGCGGTGCGTGAGTTCTTCGACGGCTGGCTGACCATCGGCGGCGGCATCGCCGACGGCGCGGGCGTGGCCGGCGCCATCGCGGCAGGGGCCGACATGGTCTACATGGGCACCCGCTTCCTGGCCGCCGCCGAGAGCCGGGCGCAGGATCCCTACAAGCAGATGATCGTCGACAGCGGCCCCGACGACCTGATCGTCTCCTCGGCCATCACCGGCACCCCCGCTTCGTGGTTGAAACCCAGCCTGCGCGCGGCGGGCATGGACCCGGACGCCCTGGGCGGTCCGATCACCCGCGACTATTCCGGCGACGCCGCGCACAAGCGCTGGCGCGACATCTGGGCCGCCGGCCAGGGCCTGCAGAAGATCAACGCCGTCGAACCGACCGCCGTCGTGGTGGAGCGGCTGGAGGCCGAGTACCGCGCCGCCGCCGCCCGCTTCGCCGGGTTGAACACGCCCCGGAGCGTCGCCGCATGAGCGGATCGCCGCAGATGATCCAGCCGCCCGCCTTCGCGCTTGATCCGGCGCAAAGCGGGCTGGAGCTGGCGCGGCGCTGGATCGAAACGGTCTGGCCGGGCGGTTTCGTCAACCGCCTGGCCGCCCGCCCGGTCGAGGCGACTGAGGGTCATATGAGGGTCGAATGCGACATCGACCCCGGCCATTCTAACTTTGTCGGCCTGGTGCATGGCGGGGTGACGGCGGCCCTGGTCGATATCGTCGGCGGCGGCGCGGCCATGACCCTGCTGAAGCCGGGCGAATTCCTGCTGTCCACCGACCTGTTGATGCGCTTCCTCAACGCCGCCCCCATCGGCTGCGGTCGATTGATCGCCGAGGGCCGCGCCGTCTACGCCGACCCGCGTAAGGTGGTGGCCGAGGTCACGATCTCCACGCCCGACGGCCTGACCATCGCCCACGGCTCGGCGGCCATCGCCATCCGCGTCCGGCGTCAGGACGGCTGAGCCGCCCCGAGGCCTGACGCCTCAATCCCGGCCGATCACCAGACTAACGGTCGTGGTGGTCGAGCCGCCGATGTTCAGGGTCTGGACGTTCTTCGCCCCCTCGACCTGACATCCGCCCGCCGCCCCCGTGGTCTGGAGGAAGGCGTCCAGCGCCATCCGCACCCCGGTCGCCCCGACCGGGTGGCCGCAACCGATCAGTCCGCCCGACGGATTGATCGGCAGCCGCCCGCCGATCTCGATGTCGCCCGCCTCGACCGCCTTCCAGCTCTCGCCCGGCGCGGTCAGCCCCAGATGGTCGATGGCCATGTATTCGGTCATGGCGAAGCAGTCGTGCGTCTCCACCGCGTCGATCCCGTCCAGCGACAGACCGGCGCGCGCCCGCGCCTCGTCAATGGCGCGCTTGACCTGGGGGAAGACGTATTCAGCCCCCGCACTCGCCTCGACCTTGCGCTGATAACTGAGCGGGCCTGAGCGATGCCCCCAGCCCTTGATGCGTGGCAGGCTGTCCAGCGGAACCCCACGCCGCCGGGCGTAATCGGCCGCCCGTTCGGCCGAGGCCAGGATCACCATGGCCGCGCCGTCCGTCACCTGACCGCAATCGCTCTTGCGCACCCGTCCCTCGATCACCGGATTGGCCTCGTCGTCGGCCGAGAAGCTGGCGTCGTTGAAGACATAGTCCCGCGTCTGGGCCCTGGGGTTCAGCCTGGCGTTGGCGAAGTTGATCTGGGAGATGCGGCGCAGATGCGCCTCGTCGATGCCATAGCGGCGATCATACTCGTCGGTCAGTTCCGAAAAGGCGCGCGGCCAAACGTAGCGCGCGTCCTGATACTCATGCCCGACCCAGGCGGCGGCCCCCAGATAGGCGGCCCCCGTCTCGCCCGGCACGTTGCGCATCATCTCCAGCCCCAGGACGGCGGCGGTTCCGTAGCGCCCGGACTCGATGTCCGCCATCGCCGCCAGCAGGGCGATGCTGCCCGAAGCGCAGGCCGCCTCGTGCCGTGAGGTCGGCAGGCCGTCGAAGGCCGGCTCGGCCATGGCGAAGAAGCCACCCAGTTGCCCCTGACCCGAGAACAGGTCACCGACGAAGTTGCCGACATGGCCGACCTCGATTTCGTCCGGCGCCATGTCCACGGCGTCCAGGCCGCCGTGCAAGGCCTCGGCGAAGCCGTCGCCGATCTCCAGCCCCTCGCGAGCCCAGTTGCGTTTGAAGTCGGACTGCCAGCCGCCCAAGATATAGACCAACGGATATTCTCCTTCAGTTTCAGGCGACGATGACGCCCGGCCCGGCAGGCTCGGCGTAGAGGGCCTCGACCTGGGCCCTGCGGTTGTCGATGACGGCGCGGCGGTTGATCGTCGCCTTGTCCGACACCTCATGGGCGTTCGGGTCGGGCGGAGTGGTCAGGAAGGCCAGTCGCGCGATGCGGGCGCTGGCGCCGTGAGCCGTGGCGTTGTGGGCGATCAGCCGTTCGCGCACCGCCTGCGCCAGGGCGCCGGAGGTCAGGGCCTCGCCCACCTCCATGTCCAGGGCGGCCTTGATCCCGGCGGGCGACGGCCAGGCCAGAACACCGAGCCACGGCCTGTTGTCGTCGCACAGGGCCACCTCGGCGACGAGCGGCGCCAGGGCTTGCAAGACCGTTTCGCGCATCTGCGCTCCGAACACCCAGGAGCCTGTCGACAACTTGAATTGATCCGCCAGCCGCCCTGCGAAGAAGACGCCCCGGGTCGGGTCGTCCCGATCCGTCAGGGTCGCCAGGTCGCCCATGCGGTAATAGCCCTCGGCGTCGAACGCCTCGGCCGTCCGCGCCGCATCCTCATGGTATCCGCCCATGACGTTCGGGCCGCGCACCCGCACCTCGAACCTGTCGACGTCGTGCGGGACCAGCTTAACCTCGCCCCCCGGCACAGGCAGGCCCAGCCCCAGACGGTCGGTATACTGGTGCACCACCATGAAGCCCGCCGTGGTTTCGGTCGCCCCATAGGCCGAGGTCAGCATGATGCGATGGCCCGTCTCCGCCACCGCCATGGCCTGTATCCGGTCGCTGACCGACTGGCTCAGGGCCGCGCCGCCGAACACCATGACCCGCAGGTCGGAGAAGAAGGTCCGGCGCAGGTCGGCGTCCGCCTCCAGCGCGTCGGCCAGCATGGCGTAGCCGGTGGGCACGTTGACGTAGTAGCGAACTGGCCGTTCGCGCAGATTGCGGATCGACGTTTCGAACAGGCCCGGCATGGGCTTGCCGTCGTCGATATGGAAGGCGCCGCCCGCCAGCAGGACGGCGCGCAACACCGCCGCGCCGGCCACGTGGTTCCACGGCATCCAGCCCAGCAGGTCGCCGGACCAGGCATAGTCCTCGCCGATCACCTGGGCCGCCTGGGCCGTATTGGCGGCGATGGCGCGCAGGCTCAGCGGCACAACCTTGGGCAGGCCCGTCGAACCCGAGGTCATCATGAACTGGGCGACCTGATCAGGTCTCAGACCCTCGATGCTCGCGGCCACGCCGGGCCCCGGGCGCGTGGCCATGACCTCCGTCAAGGGCAGGGTCGCCCGCGTCAGCGCCTCGGGCGTCGCCGTCAGCACCACCGCATCGCCCAGATCCAGAGCGTCGATCGCGGCGGCGGCCATACGGGCGTCCTCGACCAGCAGGATCGACGGCTTCAGGCTGCGGATGACATGGTTCAGTCGTCCCAGGTCGCCGCCCAGCAGGGCGTAATGGGCGCTGACCGGCGCCGTCGGCACGCCCGCCGCCAGGGCTCCGAACAGGAAGGCCGCCATGACCGGGCTGTTGGCGCCCATCATCATCAGCGGCCCGCCCCTGTGCTGCGGATGATTCAGCAGCCACTGGGTCACGGCGTCCATATCGGCCTTCAGCTCGGCATAGGTCTGCGCCCCCCAGGCGCCGCCCTGGGCCGGATCGCGACGAGCCAGGGCGATCCTTTCCCCCTCGCGCGCCGCCACCGCGGCGAAGGCGCGCGGCAGGTTCCAGTCATGCGCGGCCAGGGGAATGCGCGAGCGCATGACCATGGCCCCGTCCGCCTCGCGCCGCACCTCCAGATCGACCGGCATCAGGCCGGCGTCACGGAACGACGCCGCTCGCCAAGGCGCCGTTTCCGAAGCTGCGTCCCCCGCCGCCTGCCCCAAAGCCGTCATTGCTGCCTCCCGATCGCCGCCTCAAGACGGTCTGCTAATGAAAGCATGATGAAGCCAGGCGGATCAGCCCGTCAAGCCGCCCCCTCGGGCAGGAACCGGCGGTCGGCCCAGCAGGCATGGGTGCCCGAGCTGATCTTGTGCGGCAGGGCGATACGGCAGACCGGCCCCTGATCGAAGCGCTTGCAGTCGATCAGAACGCACTCGGACCGACCCGCATTCTCGTCGATGATGAAGCTGACCAGATAGCCGTCGTCCTCATCCGTGGCGCCGATCCGCGGCGCGAAGGGCGCTTCGCTGGCGTAGCGGCCTTCGGGCAGGTTCACCGTCCAGGATTCACCGGTCTTCAGATCGTGCTTGATGAAGCCGTTGAACAGGAACCAGCCCGGCTTGGTCGTGGTGCTGTAGGCGTAGCGATAGGCTTGGCCGGCGTACTGCTGATTGATGGTGCCGAACTCGACCAGGCGGTCGTCCAGCCGTTCTTCCTTCGTCGTGCCGTCCTTCAGGTTGAAGCGCCAGCGATGCAGTTTCGGTCGGAAACTGTTCTCGTCGACGAAGGCCATCATGTGGGCGTGCTCGGCGTAGATCTCGGGCAGGTCGCCCAGGGGATCCGGCATCGGCTTTTCCTGGAAATAGCCGTCCATGATGATCTCGTCGCCTTCCTCATAGGCGTTGAGGAAGTGCAGGACATAGGTCGGCGCCGCCTCGAACCAGCGGATGTCCTCGGTCGCCCCATAGCGGGGAATGACGGCGAACCGCGACGGCATGTCGGGGCGATAGCGCACGGCGTGATAGCCCGCTTTCAGCGCCTTCTCGTCCCAGAACAACGGGAAGTCGTTCAGGATGGTGTAGTTCTCGCTGAAGATCATGTCGTGCGGCAGACGCGCCCCCGGCAAGGGGATCGGCGTATAGTGCGTCCGCCGCCCATCCGGCGCGACCACGCCGTAGTACATATAGGGCGCGTGCTTGGAGTAGTTGAAAAACAGCAGCTCGCCGGTCCGTTCATCCACTCGCGCATGGGCCGACACCCCGTCCAGAGGCGCCCAGGACGCCACGCCTTCGTCGTCCAGGGTGTTGGGATCCAGCTGATAGGCCTCGCCGCACTGATAGAAGGTCGCCAGAGCCTTGCCCGCGTGGACCACCACGTCGGTGCTGGCTGAATCCTTGATGCCCCCGTGGGCGCCAAAGCCGGGACGCTTCGACACGTTCGGCCCGTCCATCATGCCGCCCCACAGGCTGTCGCCCGCCTGCTGTTCCGCCTGAAAGCAGCGCCCCCTCACGAAGCGGTTGCGATAGTCGGCCCTGCCGTTCCGGAAGCTGATCTGGTGCAACATGCCGTCGCCGTCGAACGGGTGGTGGCGGCCCAGCGGCGTATGCACCTGGTTCTCGGTGTTGCGGATGTACACGCCGTCGATATCGGTCGGGATCGCGCCCTCGATCACCTCCAGATCAAAGGCGTTCACCTCCTCATGCTGCGGGGTCCACGGCCCGCTCAGATAGGGGTGGTTGCTGGGCTTGAGGGTCGCGACAATGGGCGACAACCGCTCGATCTGCATGGCTCGTCTCCTGGCTCTGGACGAAGCCTCGCTCTTTTGGTCTATTTACGCAAGTTACAGATGCGTCTTTTTTCAATACGCTCCAATCGTCCGCCCAGACCGAGTATCCGCCATGTCTCAGCAAGCCGCTTTCGAAGGCGCCGGTCCGATCCGTCTCGGTCACGAACTGCCGCTGGATCGACTGACCGACTGGCTGCGGCGTCACGCGCCGAGCCTCGGCGCGCTCCAGAACGTCAGCCAGTTCAACGGCGGCCAGTCCAACCCCACCTATCGCCTGGACACGGCCACGGGCGCCTGCGTCCTGCGCCGCAAGCCGACCGGCGCCGTGCTGAAGGGCGCCCACGCCGTCGAGCGCGAGTTCAGGGTGATTTCGGCGCTGCGTCAGGCGGCCTTTCCCGTGCCCGCGCCCCTGGCCCTGTGCGAGGACGAGGCCGTCATAGGCTCGCCCTTCTATCTGATGGAGATGGTCGAGGGCCGCATCTTCTGGTCCCCAACCATGCCGGACCTGACGCCTCGTGACCGCGCCGCCCATTTCGACGCCCTGAACGCCGTGATCGCCCGACTGCACAGTCTCGACATCAACGGGCTCGGCCTCGGCGACTATGGCCGCCCCGGCGATTTCTTCGCCCGCCAGATCGCGCGCTGGTCACGACAGTATCTGGAGGACGACCTGGCCGGGCGCGATCCGAACATGGACCGCCTCATCGCCTGGCTGCCCGAACACGCGCCGCCGGATGACGGCGCCGTCGCCGTGGTCCATGGCGACTTCCGCGCCGACAACGCCGTCTTCGCCCCGGATCGGGCCGAGGTGCGCGCCGTGCTCGACTGGGAGCTGTCCACCCTCGGCCATCCCATGGGCGACTTCACCTATCATCTGATGATGTATCGCCTGCCGCCGCACATGATCGGCGGTTTCGCCGGCGCCGACCTGAGGGCCCTCGGCGTCCCGAGCGAGGCCGACTACCTGGCGACCTACTGCGAGCGCGTCGGACGGACCCCGCCCACGCCCCAGGAATTGCGCTTCTACATGGCGTTCAACATGTTCCGGCTGGCGGCCATCTTCCACGGCATCAAGGGGCGGATTGCGCGCGGCACCGCCTCATCCGTCCACGCCCGGACCATGGCCGACAACCTGGCCGAACTCGCCGCCCTCGCCTGGGCCCAGACGGAGACGATCTCGTGAGCCAGAACGATCTCGAACACGGCCGCGTCCTCGCCGAGCGCGTCGAACGCTTCATCCGCGACGTCGTCATTCCCTATGAAAAGGACCCCCGCGCCACATCGCACGGACCCACGGACGCGCTCGTCGCCGAACTGCGAGGGCTGGCGCGCAAGGCCGGGCTGCTGACGCCCCACATCGGCGCGGACGGTTCGCACCTGTCGCAGCGCGCGACCGCCCTGGTGCTGCAGGCCTCGGGCCTGTCGCCGCTCGGCCCGGTCGCCCTCAACGTCATGGCCCCGGACGAGGGCAATATGTATCTGCTGGGCCAGGTCGCCGACGCCGCCCAGAAGCGCCGCTTCCTGGACCCGCTGGTCAGGGGCGAGGCGCGCTCGGCCTTCTTCATGACCGAACCGGCCGAGGACGGCGGGGCCGGCGCCGATCCCTCCATGCTCCAGACCGTCGCCGTCCAGGACGGCGATCGCTGGATCATCAACGGCCGCAAGGCCTTCATCACAGGCGCGGTCGGCGCCGCCGTCGGCATCGTCATGGCCCGCACCGACAGCGGCGACGGCAAGGTCGCCGCCACCATGTTCCTGGTCGACCTGCCCGACCCCGCCGTGCGGATCGAGCGGGTGATGGAGACGATCGATTCCTCCATGCCCGGCGGCCATTCGGTCGTCGTTCTGGACCAGCTCGCCGTCGCTTCGGATCAGATCCTCGGCGCGCCTCACCAAGGCTTCCGCTACGCCCAGGTCCGGCTCAGCCCGGCGCGTCTCAGCCACTGCATGCGCTGGCTGGGCGCCTGCCGCCGCGCCCATGAGATCGCCTCCGCCTATGCCGTGAAACGTCACGCCTTCGGCAAGCCGCTGATCGACCACGAAGGCGTCGGCTTCATGCTGGCCGACAACCTGATCGCGCTGAAACAGGCTGAGCTGATGATCGACTGGTGTGCGGGGGTTCTGGACACGGGGGCCCTGGGCACGACCGAGAGCTCCATGACCAAGGTCGCCGTATCCGAAGCCCTGTTCGGCGTGGCCGACCGCTGCGTCCAGGTCATGGGCGGAACCGGCGTCTCGGGCGACACCGTGGTCGAACAGATCTTCCGCGAGGTCCGCGCCTTCCGCATCTACGACGGCCCCAGCGAGGTCCACCGCTGGAGTCTGGCCAAGGCCGTGAAACGTCAGGCGATGACGACGCCATGAATCGGCGACAGCAGAAAGCCCCGCTGAGAACTCAACGGGGCTTTGATTTGTTGCAAGACCCCGCTCCGGCCATCACAGCCTCAGCGGGACGTTGACTATTTCGCCAACGCCGAACTGTGCGGCGAGGGCTTCTCTCCTCAGAATTGAAGTCGAATTCCAGCCTGGGCCTTGAGTTGGTAGCCCTCGCCCGGATCCTTGACCGAGGTGGCGCCAGACGCTTCACCATAGAAGGTGACCCGGTCGGTCCAGGCATAGCTGCCGCCCACGCCAAGTTCGGCCTGGAGGCGATCTTCCCGCCGCCGCAGCGACGTACCGGAAACCCGGGCCTCGGCGCCGTCCAGCCACTCGTAGGTCAGGTTGGCCACGCCGTAGACATGGCTGCGACGCTGATCCTGCCCGCCCCACTGGGCATGATGATCGACCGCGACGCCCCAGCGAGTCTTGAGGCTGTCGCCTTCGCCACGGGCAACCTCCGCCATGACCGGATCGATGAACCGATCAAAACGAACATCGTCATAGGCGATCTGGATCTGGGGCGTCAGCGTCAGGCCCTTCACGTCCCATCGCTTGCCGACTTCCAGGCTGACAGCCCGTCCCGAGCCGTCGTTGCCGTCGACAAGATGGCCCAGGACATCCGATGCCAGGTCACCCTCGAACCAGTTCACCTGCGCCTGAACGTCGGCGTAAAGGCCTTGCGCTCCGTACCATGTCAGAGTCCCGGTCAGGCCGTAGCTCGTGGCGTCGATCCCCCCTGCCCCGGCTTCCGCGGCGACGCTGCCGCGTGCTTCGCCGTAGTGGATGGCGACGCCGCCGATCAGTGCTGCGCCTTCGCGCTCCAGCAGCGGGGCGTCGACGCCGACCTGCATCTTCCAGCTATCGACGTCCAGTTCCGCGCCCGTGGAAGAGACAACTGCGTCCGAGCGCCGCCAGGCGCCCTCGACGCGCCCCCAAACGCCACGCCCGGCCTCCTGCGACCAGGACCGCTCTCCAACCCGCTGACGCAATGTAGAGACGCCGTTCAGAGCCTGGAGCGTCTGGACATAGCTTTCATAGATCGGCGCGCCGGGCTGATAGAGCGCGGTCTGACCGTCGAGACGGGCCGAACGCAGGTACCAGTCGCCGTCGCCGGGCGTGGTGACCCCGTTCTGATACAGGCGATAGGCATAGGCGCCGATAGCCACCGCCTGTTCACCCTCGAACAGATAGTCGCCCTGGAGCTGGAACACGCCGTTGGAGGCTCCGGCCACGTCGATGATCTTGATGCCGTTGAGCGTCTGCTCTCCGACGCCGCCGCGGTTTGTGACGCTGACCTGGGTCGTGCCCGAGGTCGCGCCCGTCACCACCAGCCGGTCCGCCGAAGACGCGTCACCGCCCAGCACAGCGTCGATCTCGAGCAAGCCGCCGTCGCCGATATAGTCGCCCGCGATCGTCAGGGCTCCGATCCCGTCGTGACCCGGTGCGATGACGCCGCCCGCCCGATTGGTCGTGGCCCCGACCCTGCCGACGCCTTCCAGCCTGGCCCCGCTCATCACCTCCAGAGAGCCGCCCACCACGCCGTCGACGCGCATCACGCCCGACGATACTCGCGCCGCCCCCAGATAGCCGGCGCTGTCGCCGCTCAGAACCAGCACGCCGCCGCCCGCCTTGGAGAAGGCGCCGACGCCCGACAGGCCGCCCGTCAGGGTCAGGGTGGCGTCCGTGTCGACCGACAGACTTCCTGCGCCGTCAAAACGCAGTTCACGGGCGCTGGTCATATCCGCCGTCGTGCGCAGCGCGCCGTCATTGAAGGTCAGAGCTCCCGATGCCGCGCCCAGGTTGGCGTCGCGCGACACCTGCACCACGCCGCCATACAGAGAGACGCCGCCGGTGAAGGTATTGTCCGCCGTCAGCAGCAGGGTTCCGACGTCCGTCTTGACCAGTTCCCCTGCGCCCGTCAGTTGCGAGGCGATCGTGGCCGTCATGTCGGCGCCCAGGGCGGTTCCGTCGCCGACGCGCACCACCGATTGCGTCGCGCCCAAGGTCACGGCGTCGCCCTCGACGCGGTAGCCGTCGACCGCGAACTGCATCCCGCCGACGCCGACCGCGCCCAGGCCGTCGTCAACCGTCACCACGCCCGCTGCGCCCGTAAAGACTGCGTAAGCGTCGTCGGTAAAGCCCGCATTGATCGCGCCGGACGCATCGGTCCAGTTGGCGTTGCCCGTGCTGTTCTGCCAGACGCCGTCGCCGCCGTTGATCTGACCGTTGAAGCCCGGCCCGGCCGCGCCGTCCCAGAAGTTCAACGTCAGGCCCGTCTGGTTGACCAGATTGACCTGTCCCGCCATGGCGGTCTGCACAAAGGCGTCGGCGCCGCTCGGCATGGCGCCGAGCGTCAGTCCATTGTCGGTCAACGTCCCGCTATAGTTGATCAAGCGATAAATTCCGGCCCCGAAATCCCCGCTCGGCGAAATGGACACGTTCAGCATCCCGTCCAGCGTCAGGTCGCCGCCGACCGTGATCAGGTCGTTCAAGGCGCCGCCCGCCACATTCGCCTGACCCAACTGCATGTCGAGCGTGGACCCGTCCGCGAGCGACAGGTCGCCGTTGATGGTCAGCGTCCCGACCTCCTGGCCTGGCGCCAGGGTTCCGCCGTCGGCGATCACCACATCGCCCCCGATCACGCCGAACCCGCCCAGTGTCGCGCCTGCGGCGACGCTGGTCAGCCCGGTCGCCGCCGACTGGTCGCCATGGATCAGCAACGTGCCCGCATCGACGCGCGTGGCCCCGGCATAGCTGTTGTCCCCGGTCAGGATCACGGTCCCGGACCCCGCCTTGCCGAAATCGCCCGCGCCGGAAACCAGACCCGCAAAAACGCGGCTGCTGGAATGGTTGAAGATCAGACGACCGTTACTGACGACATCGCCGACAAAGGCGCCGTCGCCGACCTGCAGCGTGCCGGCCGAGATCGTCGTCCCTCCCGTATAGCTGTTGTTCCCCGTCAGGATGGTCGTGCCCGAGCCCATCTGATGCAGGGCGCCCGCGCCGGAGATCGCGCCGCCAAAGGTGAAGTCGTCCGACCGGTTCACCGCCAGAACGCCGTCGTTCACCACATCGCCCTGGATCGAGCCGCCCGCGCCGCCCGTCCCCAGTTGCAGCACCCCGTCACGGATCGTCGTCCCGCCGGCATAGGTATTGTCCGCCGTCAGGATCAGGGTTCCCAGATCGGTCTTGATCAGACCGTCGACGCCCGCAATCTGCGAGGCGATCGTGGCGGTCATGCCGGCGCCGGCGGCCGTACCGTCGCCCACGCGAATGATCGGCGCCGCATCCGCCAGGATCAGTCCGTCGCCGGTGATCACATAGCCGTCGCTGGCGAACTGCATGCCTGCCGCCTCGACGGCGCCCTGGCTGTTGTCGATCGTGACCAGGCCCGACGCGGCGGCGAACACGGCGAAAGTCCGGTTGCTGTAGGCGGCGTTCAGGGCCGCATCGGGATCCTGGGTCCAGTTGTCGCCCGTCGGCAGGTTCAGCCAGGCGCCGACGCCGCCATCCAGACGCCCGTCGTTCTTGCCCCCCGCCGCCGCATCCCAATAGCGGAAGACATAGCCCGCCGTGTTGATCAGATTGACCTGCTTTTCGATCGAGGTCTGCACCTGAAGATTGCTGCCGGGGGGCGTCGCCCCCAACGTCAGGCCGTTGTCCGTCAGAGCCCCGGCGTAGTCGAACACCCGATAGAAGCCCGGCCCCAAGGCGCCGCCCGACGACACGGCGACATTGATCGTCCCGTTCAGGACCAGGTCGCCGCCGACGACGATCAGGTCATCCGCGCCCGCGCCGCCGAACTCGAAATCCAGACTGGATCCAGCCGCCAGCGACAGATCGCCGTTGATGGTCAATGCGCCCGGAACCGCGCCGCCGGGGGTCAGCCGCCCGCCGTCAGCCACCGTCACGTCGCCGCCGATGACGCCGCCCCCGCCCAGGGTCGCGCCGCTCGCCACCGAGGTCAGGCCCAGCGCCCCCGATTGGTCGCCGTTGATCAGCAGGGCGCCGGCGTCGACCCGCGTCTCGCCCGCATAGCTGTTGGCCCCGGTCAGGATGGTCGTACCGCCGCCGACGTGGTTCACGCGCCCCGCGCCCGAAATCACGGCATCAAACAGATAGTTGGCGTCGGTGTGGTTGAAATTGATCCGACCCGTTGCGCTGGTGACCACGCTGGGGGCCTCCAGACGCCCGGCGCCCGTCGCCGCCTGACCTTCGGCGCCGCCGATATTGAGCGCGGCCTGCCCCGCCCCCATGGTCAGGACGCCTCCGACCCGGATCAGGCCGCCGTCGGCGATCGTCACCGCTCCGCGCGTTCCGCCCGTGGCGACATTGGCGATAACCAGATTGTTCAGCGTTTCCAGCCGCGATCCCGCGCCTGTCACCAGCAGATCGGCCGTCGAACCGATGCCGCCGCTATGATAGCCGATGACGGTCGAGCCGGTCAGGATCGCCCCGCCGTCAGACACCGTCACCGTCCCCCGACGCATATTCAGGGCATTGGTGATGGTCCATTCGGACCCGACCCCGGACACGCTGAGAACGCCCGTGCTGGTCGCACGAAGATTGCTGCCGACCAGGACGTTGTTCCCGGACGAGGTCATCCGCCCGCCGTCAAGAATATTGACGGCCGCGCGCCCCAGTCGAGCCAGGACGGCGTTCCCCGTATTGGTCACCCGCGAACCCGCGCCGACGACGTTCAGGATTCCGGTCGCGGTCCCGGTCGTGCTGTTGCCGATGTCGAGACCGAGGAACGAGGCCGAGCCGCCGCTTCGCACGGTCAGCGCGCCGTCCGTTGCTGAGCTGGCGGCATTGATGGTGCTGATCACACTTGAGGACACCAGACGTGCGTTCGGCCCCTCGACCACCGCATCCCCCGCGCCGATGACAAAGTCGCCAACCAAAACCTGATTGTTTTGCAGCACCAGACGGCCTGCGTTGACCCGCAACGCCCCGGCGAAACTGCTGTCTCCGGCCAGAGTCAGCGTGCCCGCGCCGTCTTTATGCACTGCGCCAGTCCCCGTGACAGCGCCGGCATAGGTCTCATCATCGGAACGGTTGAAGCTCAGAATCCCGTTGTTGAGAATGTCGCCGATAACGGACCCACGGGTTCCGCTGTCGCCGATCTGCAGCGTGCCCATGGCGATGGTCGTGCCGCCGGAATGCAGGGCGTCCCGGGTCAGGATCAGCTTGCCCACGCCGTCCTTGATCAGACGCGCGCCGCCCAGAATCGTCGAATCGATCGTCGCCGTGACGCTGGGGTCGGTCGTGATCGTCGCGGCCGCCCCGCCCAGGCTCAGGGCGTCGCCCGTCAGGGCGTAGCTGGTGGTCTTGAAGGTGACGCCCCCGACCGTGATCGGCGCGCCCAACGTCACCAACCCGCCGGCGCCGCCGAACACGGCGGTGTCCTGCGCGCCGTTGTCCCAGATCCCATGAAAACCGCCGCTCCCGTCGCTGTTGTCGCTCCAGGTCGGCGCCGTGACATCCCATTGCCCCGCGCCGCCCGTCCCGACCGCGGCGCCGTTCGGATCCCAATGCCGTTCGCCCGCCTGGGCGACCGTGCCGAACAGGGCCATGGCCGACAGCGAGCTCAGGCAGCAACCGCGCAGCAGCACGTTCTTCCCGCGACGTCCGCCGGCTGGCTTCATCTTCATCGACTTCATGACTTGCATCCTGGTGGCGCGCGCGAACGCTGTCGGGCGGCGTCGCCGCTCCGGCGCTGTGACTATCTGGCTGGATGCGTCCGCGCCGCCGATGGCTGCGCCTGGTCCAACCGCCCTGGCGACCCCGCTACCTTGCCGAGACAAGGCCGGAGGCTTTGCGTCCCGCCGTCACCGGCGGTTTGCCTTTGTCGAGGTCGGCTTCTGACCGTCTCAACTCGCTCGCGAGACCTAAATCTCACAGCGTTACGTTAGCACGCGGTCGCCAGTCGTCGCTTTCCACTGCGTTCCCTGGGACCGTGCGATTTGTCCCAACGACGCATCGTATAGATTTACACCTTGGCCATACGTCTTCAGCTAGAAGGCGACGAATATGGAGGGCCGACCACGAATATGCGCAGCCGCATTTCCATTTCGACCGATGCGGTCGAACCGGCCTTGCGCAGCGACTTCTGGCGCGAGATTTCACGCCCTCTGTTTCAGGTGTCGCTCCTGGAATCGCCCGAACCCACATTGCGCGGAGCCTGTATCTCGCAGCCCGTCGGCGACCTGATGATCGGCGCCATTCGCTTTAATCGACAGCGATATCAGCGAGACAGGAAAACCATCAGCGCCAGCGGCATGGACAGCTATCTCATCCAGTGCCTGACCAGCGGATCGCTGCGCGGCGACTGCGACGGCCGGACGATCGAGGCTGACGTCGGTGACATCTGCATCTTCGACCTCGCCCGTCCCTATGTGACCGAAGCCGAGGCCGGCGCCAGGATCACCATCGTCATTCCACGGACGCGGATCGATGCCGTAATCGGCCATCGCAGCCTGCACGGCCTCACCTTGCGCGCCTCAGATCCGCTGACCCAGATGCTGCGCAGCGTCCTGCTGAGCCTGAACGACATCGCATCGGATATTGACGAAGCCGACGCCCTGGCCGCCGAGACCACTCTGATCGAAGTCCTGATCACCATTGTCTCGCACCGGCTTCTCGGGGCCGACCAGCCCCGAACACCGACGACGACCGCCCTGCGCGCGCGCGTCGAAGCCTTTCTCGACGCTCATCTGACCAGCCCGGACCTGGGGGTCGAGGCCTTGATGCGAGAGTTCGACGTCTCGCGGACCCACCTCTATCGGATCTTTGCGGACAAGGGGGGCCTGGCGTCAGCTATACGTGAGCGCCGCCTGGACGCCGCCTTCCACAGACTGCGACGCGCAGAGGCCATCGACATTTCGATCACGGACGTCGCCCTCGATCTGGGTTTCTCCAGCAGCGCTCAGTTCGCCCGCGCCTTCCGCGCCCGTTTCGCCATGTCGCCCAGCGAGGCCCGGTTCAACGCGGACAGACCCTCCTCCGGCAACGCGGTCCTGTCCCTGCAAGGCCACCTACGGGAGCGACTGATGGAACTGTCGCGAGAGACCTAAACGCTGATCGAGCGCCAGAGCGCGAACGGGCGGAGATGGATCGCAAACGGAAGCGCCAGACGGGGTTGCGTCGCTGTTTTGGGCGCGGACGGCAGAAAGCCCCGCCGAGTGTGTCAGCGGGGCTTTGAGATGTTTGGGTGCGGGAGCAGGATTTGAAC
>Ga0247819_10000391_pt1 | contig 26711 bp, 20 predicted proteins | sample 13C_Xylose_Day6_FD_193428 | JGI IMG/M metagenome (GOLD analysis project Ga0247819, IMG submission 193428) | Soil microbial communities from agricultural site in Penn Yan, New York, United States - 13C_Xylose_Day6 | ecosystem: Environmental > Terrestrial > Soil > Agricultural land | place: USA...
GATCGACACCAGATAGAACCGGACGTCGAACTTCATGCGTGCGTCGTCAAAGGCGTTGAAGCCGCACTCATAGGCCGACAGCTTTTCGGTGTCGGGGTTTTTCGGCGCCAATGCCCAGGCGGCCAGCATGAAGCCGAGGCCCAGTACGGCGGCGATCGCCAGGAAAACGACGATCGGGAGGTATTCCAGAAGAAATGCGTTCATTCGAGCTGCCTCGCCCGCCGAGGGAGGGGGCGGATTCGGGGCTTCTTAGACCCAACCTTCGACAGGTTCAAACCCATGTCGGCAAAGGTTTTTTGTTGAGAACGGTTCGCAAGCTTACGCGCGTTTTGCCGCAGGCCCCGACGTTGCCAGCCGCACCGTCGATACGCGTAAATGGCGGCTTTCCCGTATCTCTGTAATCAAGGTCGCAGCATGAGCCTGGCAGCCCGCTTGCTGAACACCATCGAACGCGTCGGCAATCGCCTGCCCGATCCCGTATTTCTCTTTCTGTGGCTGATCCTGGGCCTGATCGTCCTCAGCATGATCGGCGCCGGCCTCGGCTGGTCAGCGGTCAACCCGGTGACCGGAGACGTGCTCCAGGCCGAGAGCCTGTTGTCGCCCGCCAATCTGGAGCGGCTCTTCATCGGCATGCCGCGCACCCTGGCCGATTTTCCGCCTCTGGGGATCGTGATCACAATTATTTACGGCGCCTCGGTCGCCGAGCGGACAGGCATGTTCTCGACGGCCATTCGCGGCGCCTTGCTGAACGCTCCGCGATTCATCCTGACGCCGATCGTGGTGGTGACCGGCATGGTGTCGCACCATGCCTCTGACGCCTCCTATGTCGTGGTCATTCCGCTGGCCGCCGTCATCTTCGCCGCGGCGGGCCGCCATCCCCTGGCCGGTCTGGCCGCCGGATTCGCCGCTGTGTCGGGCGGTTATGCGGGCAACCTCTTCCCCGGCGCGAGCGACGCCCTGATCCTGGGCATCACTGAACCCGCCGCCCACCTGATCGATCCGTCCTATGCGGTCAGCATCGCCGGCAACTGGTTCTTCATCGTCGGCGTCGTCTTCGTCTTCACCCCCATTGTCTGGTTCCTGACCGACCGGGTGATCGAGCCGCGCCTCGGGCCGTGGGTCCCCACCTCCGCCGCGCCAGCCACGGCTGAGGAAAAGCAGCCGCTCTCCAGCATGGAAAAGCGCGGCCTGATGTTTGCTGGCCTGACCATCCTGACGATGATCGCCATCTGGACATTGATCACCCTCCTGCCCGGTTCGCCCTTCATCGACGCCGACGCCGAGCCTGAGCAGCGTTTCAATCCGCTGTACCGCTCGCTGGTCGCCTTCTTCGCTCTGACCTTCTTTGGCGCAGGCGCGGCCTTCGGCGTCGGCTCCGGCTCGATCAGAAGCCACCATGACCTCGTCCGTATGATGCGCGAGGGGATCAGCCAGTTGGCCCCCTATATCGTCCTGGCCTTCTTCGCCGCCCACTTCGTGGCCATGTTCAACTGGTCTGGTCTCGGCCCTATCCTGGCCGTCAACGCCGCCGCCTCCCTGCGCGAACTGGCCCTGCCGACACCCCTGCTGCTGATCGTGGTGGTGCTGGTGTCCTGCGTCTTCGACCTCTTCATCGGCTCGGCCTCGGCCAAGTGGTCGGCGCTGGCCCCCATCGTCGTGCCCATGTTCATGCTGCTGGGCATCAGCCCCGAGATGACGACCGCCGCCTATCGCATGGGCGACAGCGTCACCAACATCGCCACGCCGTTGATGAGCTACTTCCCCCTCATTCTGACCTTCGCCCAGCGCTGGGACCCCCGCTTCGGTCTCGGCTCCTTGATGGCCACCATGCTGCCCTACGCGGGGGCCTTCCTGATCGCGGGCCTGATCATGGTGGCGACCTGGGTGGCGCTGGATCTGCCGCTGGGGCCGGGCGTGGGCGTCCACTACGAACCGCCCCCGCCCGCCGTCGCCTCTCACCTGCCGTCGGACGGCGGAATCGCCGGCCCTGTCGCCCCGCCTCAGGCCGCCGCAGCCGCCAAGTAACGGAGGTCTGGCGATATTTTCACTTATCCACAGCGGGGCCGCTTGACGGGCGCGGCGGCCCCGCCTAAACGACGCCCCTCGCCGCGGCGCACAGCGCTTCGGTTCGGGAAACGCGGGTGTAGCTCAGTTGGTTAGAGTGCCGGCCTGTCACGCCGGAGGTCGCGGGTTCGAGCCCCGTCACTCGCGCCATTCCTTTCAGCGAAAGGAATGGCGCACACCGCCTCTTCGCTTTCATTTCAATTGTTTACTCGACGCTTCGCCTCCGCGCGCGCCGTCGTCGCACCGCTAGTTCAGCGGCGCGACTTCTTGCGGCATGACGAACTCCGAGCGACCGCTCAATTCGCCATAAAGCATCGACAGATCCTCGAAGACCCGGTTCCAGGCGAACTGCTCCACCATCTTGACCCGCGCGGCCTGACCCAAAGCTTCGATGTCTCGCTCGAACAGGGCCTCGATCGCCTCGGCATAGTCGACCGGATCGGCCGAAGCGGCCAGTTGGCCCACGCTGGAATCGACCGTCTCGGCCACGCCGCCGGCGTTGACGCCCACCACGGGCCTACCGCAGGCCATGGCCTCCAGCACGATCAGGCCGAAGGGTTCCTTGTCGTTGGCGTGAACGAAGGCGTCGCAACTGGCGATGATCCGCGCCACGGCCTTGGGATCCTTCTCATAGGGCAGAGAGATGACCCGGTCCTCGGGCGGCATGCCGGCTCCGGCCCCGACCAGCACCAGATGATAGGGCGCGCCCAGGCGCTGCACCGCGTCGATCAGGACATCGACGTTCTTCTCCTTGGCCGGACGGCCCGCGAAGCACAGCAGACGAGCGTCAGCGTCCAGGCCCAGCTTCTTCAGCAGCCAGTCCCGATCGCGACGGTCAGGCCTGAAGGTGTCGACCTCGACCCCCAGGGGACGAATCACGATGCCGCCGACACCTGCCTCTTCCAGACGGCGGGCAATGAACCGGCTGGGCGAGACCACGCGGTCGAATTGCGAGAACAGCCGGGCCCAGCGCTTCTCGACCGGCTTCTTGGCCCATTCACCGAAATGCAGGGCCGCCAGACCCGCCGGGTCCGAGTGACAGAAGCCGACGACCGGACAACCGGCCCGTTGTCCTGCCTCCAGCGCGCCCTGCCCCGGCGTATAGGGATCCCCCGCCTCGATGACGGCCGGATTCATGGACGCCACCCAGGCGCCCCAACGCCGTACAGAGCTGGGCCAACGATAGCCGTCGCCGAAGGGCAGCTTGGCGGCGTGAAGCTGGACGATTCCGTCCGCCCCCGCCCTGTGCTTGGCGCCCGGCACCACCAGGGTATGCGCCACAGACGGGCGGTTCGCCTCCAGCCACGTCTTCTTCGACAGAAGATAGCGCTTCACCCCGCCCGAACGCGGCGCGAACAGCATGGTGGTGTCCACCAGACGCGGCCGTGGATCGGCGGTCGACGCCTTGAGAATTCGAAGAGTTTCAGCGACTTCTTCATCCAGCCCCGGAATAAGGCGCAGTTCGCCTTCTTGAACGTCGATATCGCTCATTGTCATTGAGGCGCCCTTTCCTGATCTTGACGCCGCAACGCGACGGGACCGGCTTTGGATGCGACTTACGCGTTTGGAACTCACCATGAATCGCCCCTAGACCCGGAAACGGCTCCGCTCAAGCGTCCTTTTGAAGAACGCGCCCAAGAACCTCGCCCGGGCGATCGAATGGCGTTCTTCAGCTTCCATTCACCACGGCCTGCCTACGCCGGGCCTTGCAATCGCCTCAAATTCGAGAAACTTGGGGCATGGCGACGCCGAGCCTGATAGACGGACGGCTGGCGTTGTCGCGCGTGTGTCCACGAGGGGTTTCCAACTAATGCGTATTCTGCTTGCGACCGCAGTGGCGATCGCCCCCCTGATGGCCGCGGCCGGCGTCCAGGCGCAATCGACGTCCGAGACCGTGATCTCGACGGCGCGCACCACGCCGATCTCCACCTCGACCGCGACCGGAACCGCACCCGACAATATTCGCTTCGCCAGCGGCGGTACGATCACGGTCGCCAGCGGGACGGCCGTAACCGTTGATTCCAGCCATAGCATCGACATGGACGCCGGTTCATCGATCAAGATGGACAAGTCGGCCGATGGCTCGACCGGGATCCTGGTCCAGGGCGGCAACACCGCCAATGTGACGGTCGGCGGCTCCATCGACATTTCCGATTCCATCACGGAATACACCGACACCGACAAGGACGGTGATCTGGACGGCCCATTCGCCGACGGTCAGAATCGTTACGGCGTGCGCGTCACCGGAACCTCGCCCTTGACCGGCGATGTGAAGATCGAAAGCGGCGGCTCGATCAAGATCGAAGGCAACAACTCCGCCGGCCTTTCCATTGAGGCCCCGTTGACCGGCGACCTGACCAGCCTCGGCACGATCAGCGTCCTGGGCTCCAACACCTACGGCATCCATGTGACGGGCCCCGTGACGGGCGACGTGGCGGTCCTGGGCAGCATCGCCTCCCAGGGAGAGAACGCTGTGGGCGTGGCCCTGGACGGCGACGTTCAGGGCGCCGTGAAGATCCAGGGCGCCATTTCTTCGACCGGCTACCGCTACACGACCCCGCCGGGCGCCACGCCGACGTCGGGCACCATCAAGCCTGAAACCCTCTATCTGGAGGACCTCGACGACGACGACCTGCTGCAGGGCGGTTCGGCGGTTCGCATCGCCGGCAGTGTCACCGAAGGCGTTCTGTTCGACACCGCCCCCTCCTACGGGTCCAGCGGCATCGAAGGCGACGACGACGGCGATGGCGTCAAGAACGGCGACGAAGACGACGACGGTGACGGCGTCAAGAACCGCGAAGACACCGACCGTGACGGCGACGGCGTCCTCGACACCCTGGAAGGCGTCGCCACCATCAAGACCTTCGGCGGCGCACCGGCTGTCATGATCGGTTCGGCGACCAACGCCACCACGATCGGCGCCGTCGGCGTCGGCGACGAAGCCTATGGCGTCATCAATCGGGGCTCCATTGAAGGCGTCGGCGTCTATTCCGGTACCGACGCCCATGGCCTGCAGATCGGCGGCCTCGGCCAGTCGGTCACCGTCGCCGGCGGCATCTACAACAAGGGCACGATCGGCGCCTCGGCGTTGAACGCCAACAGCACGGCGGTCTTGCTCGGCGACGGCGCGGCGGCCCCGGCCATCGTCAACACCGGCACGATCCAGGCGAGCGCCGCCTCCACCGGCGAGCATGTCGTAACCGGCGTCCTGATCGAATCGGGCGCATCCGTCTCCAGCTTCAACAACTCCGGCCAGGTCACTGCGGCCGTCAGCGGCTCGAAAACCGACGCCGTCGCCTTCCGCGACGATTCCGGCACCCTGACCAGCTTCACCAACACCGGCATGATCGCCGCCGGCATCGTCCCCACCGCCGACATCGCCCAGACCGGCAAGGCCGTTGCTGTCGATCTCAGCAAGAACACGACCGGCGTCACCTTCGTTCAGGACGGCGTCGCCATTCCCGGCACCGAACTGCCCGACGCCGACAATGACGACGTTCCCGACAGCAGCGAGCCCGTCATCAACGGCGAAATCCGGCTGGGTTCGGGCGCCGATGTTCTCGACATCCGCAACGGGACGGTCACCGGCGACATCAGCTTCGGCGCCGGCGCTGACAGTCTCAGCATTTCAGGCGGCGCCGTCGTCACCGGCAAGCTGACGAACGCCGACGGCCTGCTGAACATCAATGTCTCCAACGGCACCCTGGACGCCCGTCACTCCGGGCAACTGGAAGTGACCGGCCTGGACGTCGGCGCCGACGGCAAGCTGATCGTCACCCTGGACCCCGCCAACGACGCAGCAGGCGGGTTCAAGGTCGATGGCACGGCCAATATCGCCACGGGCGCGGATCTCGGGGTGCGCTTCAACTCCCTCATCCAGGAAGAGACGCGCTTCACCATCATCGACGCCGACACGCTGAACGCCGGCACGATCGATCCGGACGGCCTGCAGGCCAACTCGCCCTACGCCTTCGTGGTCAAGACCGGGGTCGATGCGGCCGCCGGCGACGTCTATGTCGACGCCCGTCGCCGCACCGCAGAAGAAGCCGGCATGATCGGCGTCGAATCCGCCGCCTACGACTCCATCTACGGCGCGCTGGGACAGAACGACGCGATCCGCAACGCCATTCTGAGCCAGACCGGACGGGAGGGCTTCTTCGACATCTACGAGCAGCTGCTCCCGGACCACTCGGGCGGCCCCCTGCTCTCTCTGGCCAGCGGCGTGGACGCCGTGACCCGCGCCCTGACCGGCCGCAACGCCTCGGCCGCGCCGGGTGAAACCAGCGCCTGGGTGCAGGAAATCAACTTCTACGCCGACAAGGACAAGACCGATTCCTACGGCTTCCGTTCGGAAGGCTTCGGCGTCGCAGGCGGCGTCGAGCGCGGCACCAACATGGGCGCCTTTGGCCTGACTGCAGCCTTCACCTCGTCCGATCTGGAAGATCCCGAAGCCGCGGCGGAGGAAGTCCTTTCGGCCAACCTGCTCGAGCTGGGCCTCTACTGGCGCGCCCAGGGTCAGTACTGGACGACCTGGGCTCGTGCAGCCGGCGGTTACGCCTCGTTCAACGCCACCCGCAAGCTGGTCGCCGACGGCCTCAATCTGAAGAACGAGTCCGACTGGCACGGCCTGACCCTGGCCGCGGCCGGCGGCGCCTCATATGAACGGCACTTCGGACGTCTGAACGTTCGCCCCGAGATCTACGGCGAGTACTTCTCGCTGAGCGAGGACGCGCGCGTCGAAAAGGGCGGCGGCGACGGCTTCGATCTCGAGATCGATGATCGCGACGGCCACATCTTCTCCGGCGTCGCGGCCGTGAACATCGGCTACGGCTTCGGCAAGGACGGCTGGATTCGTCCGGAAGTTCGTCTGGGCTGGCGCCAGAACTTCTCGGTCGACGCCGGCTCGACCATCGCCCGCTTCACGTCGGGCGGCGACGCCTTCACCCTGGACCCCGCCAGCATCGAAGGCGGCGGCCCGATCCTCGGCTTCCGTCTGAACGTCGGCAACGAACTGGGGCTGCTGTCCATCACCGGCGACGCCGAACTGCTGAAGGACTATGTCCGCTACACCCTGCTGCTGCGGGCAAGCTTCAAGTTCTGATCGCCTTCGCTTTCAAACCGAGAGGCCGCCGGTCCGTCCGGCGGCCTTTTTGTTTATGCGGCGACCACGATCCTCCGGCCGGGGCGTATCGGTAGCATTACGCACTTTGCCGATAGGCGTTCGAACGCCTATGCCCCACACTTCAATCACGACGCCACGCAGGAAACCCGCATGGGCCGCTGGAACACGCGCAAGCAGATCGAGACCAGCTCACCGGACGGCAACCGCCTCGCCCGCACCCTGAGCTGGCCGCATCTGATCGCCATGGGCGTGGGCGCCATCGTGGGCACCGGCATCCTGACCCTGATCGGCATCGGCGCCGACAAGGCTGGTCCGGCGGTCCTGCTGTCCTTCCTGATCGCCGGCTTCGTCTGCGCCTGCGCCGCCCTGGCCTATGCCGAGATGGCCTCGATGATCCCGGCCTCGGGCAGCGCCTACACCTATTCCTATGTGGTCATGGGCGAGGTCTTCGCCTGGATCATCGGCTGGAGCCTGATCCTGGAGTACAGCCTGGTGGTCAGCGCCGTGGCCGTCAGCTGGTCCGGCTACGCCGCCCCCCTGCTGAACGGCTGGGCCGGCGTGCCCATGGCCCTGATGCAGGCGCCGCATGCGGGTGGGATCGCCAACCTGCCCGCCCTGTTCGTCATCGTCGTCGTCGCCGCCCTGCTGATCGCCGGCACGCGCAAGAGCGCCAGCCTGACCATGATCCTGGTGGCGGTGAAGCTGTCGGCCCTGGCCGTCTTCGTCTGGTTCGCCCTGCCCCATTTCAACGCCGCCAACCTGGAGCCCTTCAGCCCCTACGGTTTTGCGCGCAACATGGGCGCGGACGGCGTCGAGCGCGGCGTCATGGCCGCCGCCGCCATCATCTTCTCAGCCTTCTACGGTTTCGACGCCATCGCCACCGCCGCCGAGGAGACCCGCAATCCCAAGCGCGACCTGGCCATCGGCATCATCGGCTCGATGTTCGCCTGCGCCGCCATCTATACCGTCATCGCCCTGGCGGCCCTGGGGGCCACGCCCTTCATCCAGTTCGCCAACAGCCCCGAGCCCCTGGCCCTGATCCTGCGCGAGATCGACCAACCCGGCGCCGCCCGATTCCTGGCCGTGACCGCCGTCATCACACTGCCGACCGTGATCCTGGCCTTCTTCTACGGTCAGAGCCGCATCTTCTTCGTCATGGCGCGCGACGGTCTGCTGCCGCACGGTCTGTCCCGGGTGTCGAAGGGGGGCCGCCCGATCCGCATCACCCTGTTCACGGTCGCCATCGTCGGCTGCATCAGCCTGTTCCTGCCGCTGGACGAGATCGTCGCCCTGGCCAACGCCGGGTCTCTGGTCGCCTTTACGGCCGTGGCGGTCTGCATGCTGATCATGCGCCGCCGTGCGCCCGATGCGCCCCGCGGCTTCCGGACGCCCCTCGCCTGGGTTGTCGGCCCCGTCGCCATCGCCGGCTGCCTCTACCTGCTGGCCAGCCTGCCGCAGAAGACCCACCTGTGGTTCCTGTTCTGGAATCTGGCTGGCGTCGCGGTCTATCTGACGTACGGACGCCGCCACAGCCTTGCGGGTCAGGAAACACCCGCGTCTTGATCGGGTGAAATCATGGTAGGCGGCGACGGGTTCGAACCGCCGACCCTCTCGGTGTAAATCCGCTCAAGGCTAATTTCAGCCTTTTTCATATTTATTCAAAAACGATAAAAAACAATGCATTGTTGAGATTATATGTTTCATCGCTTTGCATGTTTTCGCATTTGACTTTGTTCCAAATGCCCCACCAGCGCCCCACAAAACATGGCTTCTGCAGATGCTTCAGTATTTCCACCCGCGACCTTCAAGGATCTTCCGTCATCATGGCCGCCGTGGGCACGTCGGAATCGAGCACGAGCGTGAATGCAGGGTCGCTTTGTGAGACACAGCGCCTTCTTTCGATGTCAGGAAGACAGCCAGACGCCAGGCGAGCGATAATCAGCCCGGATCCAGCCTTCTCCTTTGCGCCAGGTGCAACAACACGGAGACAGGCGGCCTAGCCGCCTCCACCTCTCGCGAAACCGGCCTATTCGCGCTGGCGCAGCCAGGCCATGAACAGGTTCAGGAGCAGGCCGCCCGATGGCGGCTGCATCCGTCGCGCATGCCGGCCCCGGCCGCGATAAACTTCAAATCCTGCACGGCCGATGGCCATCCCAGCCTCCTGCTGCGTGATTCTTCCAGCCGAGTTTGCCACCCGACAGCTCTCAAATACAGCACCGGCGGCCAGCTCTCAGTCCCGCAGGACTGGCCCATGGCATGGACGAATGGGACAGCCGCGCCTAACAGACCCGGATGTCCAAGTACGAGCCCCTGACCCGCTACCTCCGGCGACAGCCGGCGGACACGGTTGACCTGACCTTCAGGGACCTTGAGATCCTGCTCAAGGCCATGCTCCCCCGCGGGGCGGCGGATCCCGAATGGTGGGCGAATGAGGCGAACCCTAAGACCCGCTACGAACAGCGCCTGAGCTGGCTGAACGCCGGCTTCGAAGCCACGCTCGTCAAAGGCAAGGAGCGGGTGCTTTTCCGTCGCACCGGACCGAACCCGGACTGACGGCCGTTCACCCGGGATTCACCGCCGCCCTAGCCTGTGATCTCCGGCTCCGTTCCCGCCTGCCGCTCGAACAGGCGACGATACTGACCGTCCGCCGAGGTCAGCAGATCCTCGTGCGTCCCGTCCTCAATGATCTTTCCGTTCGCGAAGACCAGGATGCGATCCAGGGCCCTCACCGTCGACAGCCGGTGGGCGATGACCAGGGCCGTCCTTCCGACCAGCAGCCGCTCCATGGCCTGCTGGATGGCGGCCTCGCTTTCCGAGTCCAGGCTCGACGTCGCTTCATCGAGAATGAGGATCGGCGCGTCGGCCAGGAAGGCCCGGGCGATGGCCACGCGCTGACGTTCGCCGCCTGACAGCTTGACGCCGCGCTCCCCAACCAGGGTGTGATAGCCTTTGGGCAGGCGCGCGATGAAGTCGTGGGCGTTGGCCAGGCGCGCCGCCTTTTCAATGTCTTCCGCGGTCGCTCCGGGCCGACCGTAACCGATATTGTCAGCGATGGACCGATGAAACAGCACCGGCTCCTGCGGCACGATCGCCACCTGGCTGCGCAAGGAGGCCTGGGTCGCCCCGCCCACGTCCTGGCTGTCGATCAGCACCTGGCCGTCAGTGACGTCGTAGAGCCGCTGGATCAGCTTGACGAAGCTGGTCTTGCCCGATCCCGAGCGCCCGACCAGACCCACGCGCTGGCCGGCCGGAACGGTCACGTCCAGATGTTCGAACAGGGCCCGGTCCTGACCGGCGTAGCGGAAGGTCACGTCCGCAAAACGGATCTCGCCCGCCTCCAACCCCATGATCGCCCGCGCGGTCGAGATGGCGTCCCGCCTGCTGAACTTCCAGCGCCACCTCAGCCAGCATGTCGGGGGCTTCGTCCTGACCCAGGACCGGCTGGACGAAATGGTCCCCATCGGCAACGCCGCCATGCCCGACCGCACCTTCATCGAATGGGACAAGGACGACATCGATGCTCTGCGCCTGATGAAGGTCGACGTCCTGGCCCTCGGCATGCTGACCTGCATCCGCAAGGCCTTCGACCTGATCCGCGCCCATGAAGACGAGGACTGGGAACTGCACACCCTCCCGCGCGAGGACCCGGCTGTTTACGACATGCTGTGCCAGGGCCAGTCCATCGGCGTCTTCCAGGTCGAGAGCCGCGCCCAGATCAACATGCTGCCGCGGCTGCGGCCCCGTTGCCTCTACGACCTCGTCATCCAGGTCGCCATCGTTCGCCCCGGCCCCATCCAGGGCGACATGGTTCACCCCTATCTGCGTCGCCGCAACAATGAGGAGGAGGTCGTCTATTCCTCGCCCTCCCCCGATCACGGCCCGCCCGACGAACTGGAGCAGGTGCTGCACAAGACCCTCGGCGTGCCCCTGTTTCAGGAACAGGCGATGAAGCTGGCCATCGTCGCCGCCGAGTTCAGCGACCGCGAGGCCAACGGCCTGCGCAAGGCCATGGGCACCTTCCGCGGCGACGGCAGCCTGCATACCTATGAAACCCGGATGGTCAGGCGGATGGTCGAACGCGGCTATGATCCGGCCTTCGCCCAGCGCTGCTTCGACCAGATCAAGGGTTTCGGCTCCTACGGCTTTCCCGAGAGCCATGCCGCCAGTTTCGCCCGACTGGTCTATGTCTCTTCCTGGATCAAGCATCGCCACCCGGCGGCCTTCGCCTGCGCCCTGCTGAACAGCCAGCCGATGGGTTTCTATGCGCCCGCTCAGATCGTGCGCGAGGCGCAGGAGGTCGGCGGTGTCGAGGTGCGCCCCATCGACGTCTCACACAGCGACTGGGACAACTCACTGGAGGGACCAAAGGAGGCCCTGGCTCTGCGATTGGGCCTCCGCCAGATCGACGGCTTCAGGGAGGATTGGGCGAATGCCCTGTCGTCGGCGCGGGCCGAGGCGCCCTTCGCCGATGTCGAGACCCTGGCCCGCCGCGCCGAGCTGCCCGCCGCCGCCATGCGCAAACTGGCCGACGCCGACGCCTTCCGTTCTCTCGGCCAGGACCGGCGCGAGGCCCTGTGGGCGGTACGGCGATTGCCCGACGACGATCCCTTGCCCCTGTTCGCCACCGCAGCGGCGCGCGAGCGCGGCGCCCGCGAACTGGGTGCGGAGCCCGACGCCCATCTGCCCCTGATGCCTTTGGGCGAACACGTCGCCGCCGACTACCAGACCGCGCGCCTGTCGCTGAAGGCCCACCCCATGGCCATCCTGCGCCCCGTCTTCGCCGCCGACCGCGTCCTGACCTGCGCCGAAACCGAGGCCAGGCGCGGCGGCTCCCTGGTGCAGGTCGCGGGCGTGGTCCTCGTGCGTCAGCGGCCGGGCAAGGGCGCCGCCGTCTTCGTCACCCTGGAGGACGAGACCGGCATCACCAACATCGTCCTCTGGGCGCGGATGCTGGACCAGTTCCGACGCGAGATCATGGGCGCCCGACTGATGCTGGTCGAAGGCCTGGTCGAGAAGAGCCCCGAGGGCGTCGTCCACGTCGTCGCCCGCCGCGTCATCGACCGCAGCGCCGAACTGTCCCGCCTGTCAGAAGACCATGAAACCGACATCCAGCTGGCCCGCGCCGACATCATCGCCCACCCGCAACCGCCGCGCCATCCGCCGCACCGGCACCCGCGCGACGTGCGCATCCTGCCCGGATCGCGGGATTTCCACTAAGCGCCAGAAGCGGTCAGTGGCTCCTTGCCTGAAATCAAACCTTGAGGGTGCGCTCAAAACTGTTCAGGTTCGGTTTCGGTATTCGTCCGCCCCCCACTTAACCCGGGCTCGTAGAGGCCTGTGGCCATGCCGGCGAGGACGCCCTCCATCCGGACGCGCGGACCAAAGCGCCGACAGGGATCAGCATCGGATATGGATCTCACCGCCCGATCGCTAGGGGCTAGCGCATCGCCGACCATGTCGCCCAAGGGCTCGGCCAGCTGGTGGGCGTCGCCAATGCGCGACAGCGACGGCTTGTCCGTTCCCACCACCATGGCGTCGCGGCGCCAGACTATGGCGGCGGCCTGACGACCGTCTGGCGCCAGGAGCTCCGCTTCCGCGCCAAGGCCGCCCGTGCCCCCCGGCGCCCGGACCTTGATCGGTCCGGGGATGAAGAAGTTGGCGACGGCTGCGGCCGCCGAACCCGCCTGATGCGTCGGCCGGATGTAGGTGACCCCCACCCTCACGGTCCCAGCCAGGGGCTCAGGCTGCTCGGCGATATCGAAACGTTCGCTCAGTTCATAGCAGACTTGACGATCCACCTCGGCCAGGACCGCTTGCCGGTCGCTGTCGGACAGGATGGGTTCCGAAACGCCGAACACCTCGGCCGGCGCCACCCAGAGCCGGGTGATGGTCGAGGCCAGCGCCTCGTCGCGGCGCTGCGCAACCGCGGCGCGCACCACGTCCGTTCGCGGCGTAAGCCCCTCGTAGCTAGTCAAAAAACCGGCGTTGGACGGCGGGCCTCCGCTGGCGCAAGCCCCTGAAGCCAGCGCCAGCGTCGCCGCCCCCAGCCCCCGAAACATCTTGCCCGCCATGGCGTCTCTCCCTCTTTTGACAGGAGATACGCACGACGGCAGCCAGCAGATTTACGGACGATGCCGGGTTTGATGCAACAGAGCGAGATCATAACCCAGCTCTGCCGTCCGGTTCAGGATGGTGGCGCGAACCTCTTGGGAAGGTTTCGCCGTCCGGCTCATCAGCCAGAGATATCGGCCGGAGGGTTCGCCGACGATGGACCAGGAATAGTCGTCGGCATGGTCCAGCACCCAGTAGTCGCCGAGGTAGAAGGGTCCGAAGAAGGAGACTTTCAGCCGTGCATCGCCGCTGTCGGGCGCCACCCGGGCCCTGCCCTCGACCGTCTTCACCGGGCCGTCGACGCCGCCCTGACGACAGGTGTTGAGCACGCCGACAAGACCATCGTCGCGTCTTGTGTATTCCGCCGTCACCCCCTCGCATCCCCGCTCGAACCCGTTTTCGTAGCGGCCGATCTCGTACCAGAGCCCAGCATATCGGCTCAGGTCGACCGTCCTGGTCGGCAGGTGAACATTCGGATTGCCGATTGGGCCACGCTCAAACGTGGCGCAGGCCGACAGTCCAAGGACGCAGGTGGCTGCGGCGACAAGAATGACTGAAGGGCGCTTCAGGCTCATCGGCATATCCGTCATCAACAGGTCAGGGTCAGCAAGGCGCGTTCGCTAGTCGCGGCTCAGGCTCATCTGGATCACATCGGTCCGGCCCGACCGGAAGCCGGCCTCGCAGTAGGCGAGATAGAAGCGCCAGAGACGGCGGAAGCGCTCGTCGAAGCCTGCGTTCCTTCGAGCGATATCGGTCCAGGCGCTCTCGAAACCTCGCGCCCATTCAGCCAGGGTGTCGGCGTAATTGTCGCCGAAACGCTCGACACCCGTTTTTTTCAGGCCAGTCTGCGCCAGCACGGGCGCCAGCCTCGCCTCGGAAGGCAGGCTGCCGCCGGGAAAGACGTACTTCTGGATGAAGTCGGTACGCGCGTCATATTCGTCGAACAGGTCGTCCTGGATGGTGATGATCTGCAGACCCGCACGTCCTCCCGCCTCCAGGACGTCGTGGACCTTCTGGAAGTATACGGGCCAGTATTCGCGCCCCACCGCCTCGAACATCTCGATCGAGGCGACGCGGTCGAACCGGCCCTCCACGTCGCGGTAGTCGACCAGCTGGATATCCGCTCGCTCCGCCAGCCCCGCCTCGAACAGGCGGCGACGCGCATAGTCGTGCTGTTCGCGAGAGATGGTGACACCCGTGACCACGGCCCCGACCTCTCGCGCCGCGAACTCGGCGAATCCGCCCCAGCCGCAGCCGATCTCCAGCACGCTATGTCCCGGCTGAAGGTCCATCATCCGCGCCAGAGCGGCGTACTTGGCGCGCTGGGCGTCCTGCAGCGGCTGTCCCGGCGCCTCGAAACGCGCCGAGGAATAGGTCATCGAGGGGTCCAGCCAGGCGCCATAGAAGGCGTTGCCCAGGTCATAGTGGGCGTGGATATTGCGGCGCGATCCCCGGCGGCTGTTGCGGTTCAGCCGGTGCCCGATACCGTTGACCAACTTCATCAGAGGGTTGCCGTCGAACAGGCGACGAATGTGGTCGTAGTTGTTGACCAGGGTCTCCAACAGGAGCGCCAGGTCAGGCGTGTCCCACTCCCCCGCCATATAGCCTTCCGCAAAGCCGATATCCCCGTTCTTCAGCACACGGGCTGCGCAGCGAGGATCCCGGATGGTCAGGACGGCGGCGTGGCCCGATGTCCGGCCCGTCAGCTGATGGCGGGCGCCGTCCGGAAGAAGGAGGGTGAGCCGCCCCCAGGTCCAGTTGGCGGACAGCAGGCGCACAAGCAGGCCCAGAACCGGAGCCCCCATCCGCTGATCGTTTCGCTCGCCATAGAAGGTGGTGGTCATGTCGTCGGGCGGCCTTTTATTCGGGAACGGCGGATGTTCAACGCGCGAGACGGCTCTCTCGAGCCCGCCGCTGGACTGTGACCGCCTCACGGGCCGGCAGCGGCTGGCGCGTCAGGCGAACGCCCTTGAGCCAGAGTTTCAGGGCCTCCCAGTGGATGGCGGCCACGACCTTGAGGGTCATCAGCGGCAGGGCCAGCGCCGCGGTCAGCAAGGCCCTGTCGTCTAGCGGACGGCGTTCGCCACACATGGCGGCGGTGATCAAGAGCCCCTGGGCGTCCACGCCGTCGATGGTCATGTCCAGCCGGGCGCCCGGCGCGTGACCGCGAAAGACGTAGTCCATCTCCATCCCCATGAAGGGCGAGACATAGAGGGCCTTGGCCGCGCCCTGACGGATCAGGCCCGCCGTCTGGTCCGTTTCCGGCACAGGAATGACATAGGCGTGGCGCACGCCGAAGGTGCTGGTCACCTCATAGACCATGGCCGCCAGCCGACCGTCACCGTGGTGGCAGTAGTAGAGGCTGATCGGATTGAAGACGTAGCCGAGCACACGCGGCATGGTCAGCAAGCGCACCGCCCCTTCGCCGATGTCGATCCCTGCACGACCGAGGAAGGCCTCGATCTGGGGGCGCAACGCCGCGCCGGAGCCGTCGCCGTGATCTCGATCGTGAAAGGACAGCAGGTTGAAACGGTTGCGCGAAAACCAGCGCAGGCCGCGGTCCATTTCGTCGATCTCCGCCAGATCCAGCAGCAGCCAGAAGACGCGATAGTGCAACCGATGCCCCCTTGGCCGCAGCCGCCGATGCATGACGTCTCCGCGATAGAGGGCGGAGGCCTGGGTCACGCCGCCCTCTCCAGGACAGTGGCCGAAGACGGCGACAGGTGGATGCGGCCGCTCTCGTTCTCTACCGACCAGGGGCGTCGCACGCCGCCCAGTTGCTCGGCCACGGCGAGACCGGACTGCAGGCCATCCTCATGAAAGCCCGCGCCGAAGTGGGCGCCGCAGAACCAGACTCCGCCCTGCCCCTGCAGGCTCCACAGCTGTTTCTGAGCCTGAAGGGCGGCGGGGTTGAAGACGGGGTGCTCATAGAGCTCGCTGCGCAACAAGGTGTCGGGCTTTGGCGGACGCGGCGGGTTCAGGGTGACGAAAAGGTCCTGCCCTGGCAGGCCCTGAAGCCTGTTCATCCAGTAGGTGACGCACAGGTCGTCGTCAGCGCCGATATAGTTCCAACTGGCCCACGCGCGGCGGCGACGCGGCATCAAGCCAGCGTCGGTGTGCAGCACGGTCAGGTTGCGGCTGTAGCGGAAGGCGCCCAATACCTCCTTTTCCTGCGCGGTCGGCTCGTCCAGCATGGCCAGGGCCTGATCGGCATGGGCGCCGATGACGACCTGGTCGAAGCGCTCGACGCCGCCCTGGCTGTCGTGGATCATGACGCCCTGGCCTGTGCGCCGCACCACCGTCACGCCGTGGTTCAGCCGTACGTCGCCTACGGCCCGGGCCAGCCGTTCGACATAGGTCCGGCTTCCACCCTCAACCGTCCGCCACAGCGGTCGGCCGATCAGCTTGAGCAGGCCATGGTTGCCGCAGAAGCGGATGAAGGCCTCCGCCGGATAGTCCAGCAGCGTGTGGGCTGGCGAGGACCAGATCGCCGCCGCCATCGGCAGCAGATGGTCGTCACGGAAGGCCTCGCTGAAGCCTTCGCGCTTCAGATAGTCGCCCAGCGTCAGGTTTGGGTCGCTCAACCCGCCCAGATCAATCGGCGCCTCACGATAGAAGCGCAGGATCTCGCCCAGCATTGACCAGAAGCGCGGGCGAAGGACATTGCGGCGCTGGGCGAACAGACCGGGCGCCGCGTATTCAAACCGGCCGTCGTCCAGCGACACGGCGAAGGACATGTCGGTCGCGCGGGCCGGCACGCCCAGGTGCTCGAACAGGGCGATCAGATTGGGATAGGTGGCGTCGTTGAAGCAGATGAAGCCGGTGTCGACGGCGACATCTCCGGTCGCCGCCCCTGCGGTCACGGTATGGGAATGCCCGCCCAGACGATCCGCTTTTTCATAGAGCGTCACCCTGTGGCGCTGCGACAGCAACCAGGCCGACGACAGGGCGGCCACGCCCGATCCGACCACGGCGATCTTGAGCGGGCCATCGAAAGGACGAGCGGACGAATGCGACATGACGGCTCCGAAACGCGCCCGCGCAATCGCTGCAGGCCTGATCGGATTACGCAGCGGCGTCGCAATCGGATTACGAATGATCCAGACATTTTGCCGAAGCGTATTAGGCTGCATGCATGTCGAGGCCGCCTCTTTCAAATCGTCTGACAGGACCCGGCGGCGCATGAGCGCGGACGGGTCCTCGCCGGACGCCTTTGCGCATGACCGCCTGATCGAGGCGGTGGCGTTGCGGCGGGATCGCGAAGCCTTCGCTCAACTGTTCAGCCATTATGCGCCGCGTCTGAAGGCCTGGCTGATCAAGTCAGGCGCGCCCCCTGCCGCCGCAGAAGACTTCGCCCAGGACGCCATGCTGACGGTCTGGCGCAAGGCGGACCTGTTCGACGCGCGCAAGGCCCGGGCCGCGACCTGGATCTTCACCATCGCTCGCAACCGCCGGCTCGACATGCTGCGCCGCGACGCCCGCCCCCTGCCGACGCCCGAAATCGATCTGGCCGAGACCGAGGTGCAGCAACCGGATGACATCCTGTCCGCTTCACAGGACGCCGAACGCATTCGCGACGCCCTGTCGCGCCTCAAGCCCGATCAGGTCGAGGTTCTGCGCCTCGCCTTCTTCCTGGACAGCCCTCATTCCGAAATCGCCCGGCGGCTCGGCCTGCCTCTGGGCACCGTCAAGTCACGCATCCGCAACGCCATGAGCAAGCTTCGCCTCATCCTCGAACCGTCCGAGGAGGCGCCCCGATGAACCCCGACCGCAACCCGTCCGAAGAACGGCTGCTCGCCTATGCCGCCGGATCGCTCAGCCCGCCCGAGGCCGTGGTCGTCGCCGCCCATCTGGCCCTGCGCCCCGCCAACGACGCCTGGGTTCGCCGCCTTCAGGCCGTGGGCGGTGAGTTTCTGGAGGAGGCCGCGCCGGTGGCCCTGTCCGACCACGCCCTGGCGCGCGCCATGGCGCTCATCGAAACCGATGCCGGCGAAGCCAGGCCGCCGGCGCCGCTCAACGACATGCCCGAACTGCCCGAGCCGCTGCGGCGCTACGCCCTCGGGCCCTGGCGCTGGATCGGCCCCGGCATCCGCGCCCGCGACGTCCACGCCCCGCGCGAAGGCGCCTGCCGGGTCATCCTGCTGAAGATCGATCCGGGTCGCGAGACGCCGCGTCACACCCATGGCGGGGTCGAACTGACCTGCGTCCTGTCCGGCGCCTACGCCACCGAGACCGAACGCTTCGACGTCGGCGATCTGGAGGAAGCCGACCACGACGTGCTGCACCAGCCGCGCGTGGTGTCGGACATTCCCTGCCTCTGCGTCGTCGCCCTGGATGGAGAAATCCAGCTCGACGGCTGGCTGGGGCGGCTGATGCAGCCCTTCGTACGGCTGTGATCGCCCTGCTGCCGCTCTGGTTTGCGGCGGCCCTGTTTCTCGTTCTGGTCATGAGCGCGGCCTGGGCGGTTCAGCGCCGCACCGGCCAAGGCGGATGGGCCGACGCCTTCTGGTCCTTCGGCCTCGGTATGGCTGGCGTCGGCGTCGCCCTGTTTCCTCTCGGCGGCGTGTCGCCGTCATACCGCCAATGGCTGATCGCCGGCCTGATCGGGCTCTGGGGCCTGCGGCTGGGCCTGCATATCGCACGCCGCGCCGCCGGCGAAAACGAGGACGCGCGCTACGCCCGGCTGCGCACCGAATGGGGCGACAGATTCCAGGCCCGGATGTTCGGCTTCCTGATGCTTCAGTCCGGGGCCGCCGCCTTCCTGGCGCTCAGCATACTGCTGGCGGCGCGCAACCCGACGCCCGGGCTGACCCTGCAAGATGGTTTCGCGACCCTGATCTTCATGTCCGCCCTGCTGGGCGAAGGTGTGGCCGACCGTGAGCTGGCCGCCTTCAAGGCTGATCCCGCCCATCGAGGCCGCGTCTGCGACACCGGCCTCTGGGCCTGGTCACGGCACCCCAACTATTTCTTCGAGTGGCTGGGCTGGTGCGCCTGGCCAGTGTTCGCCATCGACGTCAGCGGCGCCTGGCCCTGGGGCTGGCTGGCGCTGACGGGTCCTGCATACATCTACTGGCTGCTGAACCATGTGTCGGGCGTCCCCTTGCTGGAGGCCCATATGCGCCGTTCGCGACCCGACGCCTTCGCCGCCTACGCCGCCCGCACCAGCCGCTTCTTCCTTCGCGCACCGCGTCGCTAAACGACGCGCAGCAGGCGCATGGCCAGGGCGCAGGCGATCGATGACGAAACGGCGCTGACGCAGACGCCCCAAGCCATGTCGATCAGCGACAGTTTCAGACTCCAGGTCTTGAGCGTGGCCAGATTGGTCAGGTCGTAGGTGCCATAGGCGAACAGGCCGAACAGTCCGCCCCACAGCAGCGCCTTCTTCCACCCGCCTTCGGCAAGGCCCGGCAGGACCGCGAAGAGCGTCAGCCCCCCCGCATAGAGCGCATAGAAGGCGGCCGCCGGCGCCAGCCTGAAGTTGTCCGCCAGCATCGAGCCGATCAGGGGGCGGTAAAGCCGGTTCCCCATGCTGCCGAGCCAGGCCGAGTCGATCACGGCGAAGACGAGGAGGGTCAAGATGTAGGGGGCAGCTATATTCACGGCTCAGCTCCATAAGCTCCTGACCGATACGCCCCGAATGCGCTGATGGATCGTTCTTCGGGACATGAATGTCTGAATTGCGCCAGAAGCAGACATTGGCCCGGAGCCGGATTTCGGACTTCCGAAGGTCGCGGCGCCCCCGCCGGAGGCGCCGCCAACGTGATCAGGGTTGCGCCTTCACCGGCAAGCGGAAGGGTGCGCCGAGCCTATTGAACGCATTCATTGCGGCGATCGCGATGGTGAGATCCACCAGATCCTTAGCCTCGAACGCTGCGCTGGCCGCGGCATAGGCCTCGTCCGATGCGTGTGTCTCGCTCACGCGGGTGACTTCCTCAGCCCAGGCGAGCGCCGCCCGGTACGTCGCGGTGAAAAGATGCGGAACTTCTTCCCAAACAGGCAGCAGGATGACCTTGTCGATCGGCATCGTCTTAAGAAGATCCCGGGTGTGTAGGTCGATACAGTGAGCGCAGCCGTTGATCTGCGACACCCGCAGGAACACGAGGTGGATCAACTCTTCCGGAAGGTTAGTTCCGGTCATAACGTAGTGATGGACGCCGTAGAGCGCCTTCGCGCCCTCCGGAGCCACAGAGTGCCAGGTCAGGCGGGTCATCGTCGTCATGGGGAGGTCTCCATTGTCTGCGCCGTCCATCGGCGCGGTGAAGACTTGACGAGGCAGGCCAACGGCATGTGACATCCGGGCGTCTTCACGAAGGACATGTCACACCGCCGACCGTTCGATCGTACTCCTTCGCCGACCACCAGGAACGCTGCGCGATGACGCCGAGGGACTCGAAAACCGAAATCTTCGAAGTGGAACGCCCGCGTCTGCTTCGTCTTGCCTATCGGATGCTCGGCTCGTTCAGCGAGGCCGAGGATGTCATCCAGGATGGCTGGCTCCGCTGGACGGGCGTCAGCCAGAGCGTCGACGCGCCCGCTGCCTATCTCACACGCATTGTCACGCGACTGTGCCTCGACCGCCTGAAGTCAGCCCGGGCGCGGCGAGAGACCTATGTTGGGCCGTGGCTCCCCGAACCCCTGGTGGAGGCGGTCGATCCGGAAGAGACGATCGCCGACGACGTCACAGTGACCCTTATGTTAGCCATGGAGCGTCTGTCACCGCTCGAACGCGCGGCCTTCCTTCTGCACGACATCTTCGAGGTGCCGCTCAAGGAAGTCGCCACCACGCTCGATCGTGAGCCGGCCGCAGTCCGGCAGCTGGCGTCCCGCGCCCGCAGAAACGTCAAGACCGAGCGGAGCCGCTATTCGCTCGGCGCCGCGGAAGCTGACCGGATCGCGCGCGCCTTTTTCGAGGCCGCGCACGGCGGCGACACGGCGAGCTTGGCAGGACTCCTCGCTCGAGACGTCGAGATCCACGCTGACGGCGGCGGCAGGGTGTCGGCGTTCCGCAACATCGTGCGCGGCCTCGACAACGCCCTCCGGCTGTTCAGCCATGCTTCAAGGAATCTGGAACAGCGACCCACCCTGGTCCGCACGGCCATCATCGACGGCCTGCCCGGCTACGTCAGCTATAACCCGGACGGGCGTCTCCAGACGACCGCGTTAGATCTCGAAGATGGACGGATCCGCGCGATCTACATCGTCCGCAATCCAGACAAGCTGACGCACGTCACGGCAGGCTAGCCGCTCAGAGGCTGAAACGCGCCAGAAGCGGACATTGGCATCACTCCAAAATCCGGACTTTCAGTCGAGGTGGGAAAGCGCATTCCCACCACCTGGTTTGGCGTCCATGTCCGCCCGCCTACTCACCGATCCAGGAGGAGGTCATTGGCTTGGCCGCCGTGCTCGACTGATCGACGACATGGTCAATCTGAGAACCTTCGGCTGACCGACCGTTCCGCAGGCATCGGCCAAGCGTCAGCCGTCCTCAGGGGACGCCCCGCTCATAGCGGCACCGTTGGGACCAGATGGGCCTCTTGTTAGGTGCTCAACGTCCCGTGGTCGGCCTGTATTCTTCGTCGAACAGGCACGCCGCTCCGTACCGGGGGCTGGCGGCTTCGCAGAGCGTAGCCACGGAACGGGGATCGGGCTTGGCGCCCTGGTCGATCCAGGCCATCAGGGCTTCGAAGACGGCCACATATTCCGGCGCGTTGAGGGCGCTGTGCTCGGCTTCATTGGTGAAGGTCTGGACCAGCAACTCTGACCGTCCCGCCGCCGTCACCCTGTCGCGATAGGCGGCCTGATGCCAGACGAAGGCGGTAGGGTCATACTTGCCGTGGATGGTTACCGTCGGCGCGACGATCAGGCCTGACAGGTCGGCGTCATAGGCCAGACGCGCCACCGCCATGGGCTCGGCGGTAAACCGCTGCACCCCGGCGTTCAGGGCCGCGTCGTCGTGCGAACCGGCGTAGACGGTATTAATGTTGGAAAACGGGCTAAGCCCGTCCAGCCGACGTTGCACCAGATCCTGAAACAGGAAGGTGCCCCAGGCCATGTGGCCAACCAGTTGATCCTCCTCGACGCCGACCACGGTCAGAATATCGGCCAGACGTTGCTTCTGTTCGGGCGAACGCTCGTCTTCGGACAGGCCGACGCCGGTGCAGGTCTTCACGCGGTCCGCCAGTTGGGCGCGGGTCATGCGCGCGCCATCGGGCAGCCCCTGCCAGAGCGGATACTGCACCTCGTCGGGCGCGGGGTGATTGTGGCAGTAGTACTGATAGACGGCGCGCAGATCGGCGCGAAATTTATAGGCCTCGGTCCCGCCGGCCAGAACGCCGCTCGTCAAGACGACACCGTCCCAGACGACCTGGCCCTCGGCGTCGCGGGCATAGAGTTCAGCCGCCTTGGCCGCGACGTTGCCGCCCCAGGACTGTCCGTGGAGAATGGTGCGGCGCGGACGGCCGAAGGCGTCCCAGAAAATCTGCCGCAAGTCATCAGTGTCCTCGGCCGCCATACGCACGCCGTAGCCGCCGCGGCGATAGGTTGAACCCGCCCAGGCGAAGCCCTCTTTCACCGTCATGGAGAAGCGTTCCAGATCCTCCAGGGGGTCGTCGGCCCTGGGCGCGCCCGTTCGCGGCCCTCCATGCGCATGGACGATCAGCGATCGGTTCCAGTTCTCCGGCACGACGATCCAGTAGTAACCGCCCTTGGCCGCCTGCCCCGACCAGCAGTGCGCCTGCTGCGAAAGAAAATCAGGACAGACGGCCGGGGCGGGCGCCGACGGGGGGGTAAACGTGGGGGCATCCTGGGCGACGGCGAAGGGCGCGCCTGCGAGTGCGACAGCAAACGTGCCTGCAGCGATCCTGAACATGCGCATCCCTTCGCTCCCCCGATCAGAACGACTTGCTGGCGTTGACGTACCAGTAGCGCCCCCACGGACTGTGCACCGATCCGCGATAGCCGTTATCCGCCAGCGGCGGCCCCTGATCCGTCAGATCGCGCACGCCCAGGCGCAGCCGCGTCTCGGCCGGGAATTCATAATCCACATAGGCGTTGATCGTCTGACGCGAGTCGACCACCCAGGCCTCGTTGGAAGCGCCCAGCAGGCCGGGCTGGTCGAAGTCGCTGATGTACTGGCTCGACACCCCGGCGCGGATCGGACCCTTGCGCCACGTCAGGCTGGCGTTGACCCGCCATTCCGGCCGACCGTTCTGGCCCACCAACTGAGCCGTTTCCGGCAGGGTGGTTCCGGCGTTGATCGTGCCTGCGGCGCGGGCGGCGTAAAGAGCGTTCACGATGTCGCCGGGATCGCGCGAGAACTCGTCCAGCTTGCTGGCGTTCACATTGACGATGAAGGTGCCAAAACGCGTGCGCCGCAGCGACCAGTTCATCCCCAGGTCCAGACCGCTGACCGTCTGCGGTTGCAGGTTGATGAAACGATCGTTGATGGAGATCACCTCCCCCACCGGCGTCAGGCCCGTGCTCTCGAACAGCAAGATGTCCTCCGGTGTCGGGTCGCGGCGGTTCACCAGCGGATTGGAGCCGCCCTCGACGCGGTTCAGATAGTCCAGGGCCAGGGCCGTCTGCGCCCCCAGCAAGCCGACGATCTTCTCCTGCTCGATACGCCAGCGATCGATGGTGAAGGTGAAGGCCCCGAAGCGATCGGGAATGAAGGACGGCTGCAGCACCAGGCCATAGGAGCTGTTGGTGCTCTCCTCCGGCTCGAGATCAGGGTTGCCCGCGACCAGCAGAGACGCGCCCGACGTGTTCTGGGAGCAGGCCGAGAAGTTGGCGATACGGCCCGCACGCAGGTCGGCCTCGCAGCGGACATAGTCAACGCCGCTGGCCAGACGCGAATACTGGGTGGCGTTGGTCTGTTCGAGGTTGGGCGCGCGGAAACCTTCGGAGTAGGAGCCCCGGACGCGAACGCCCGGCACGACATCCCAGGCCACCGCCACCTTGGGCTTGGCCACCGAACCGAAGTCCGAATAGTGCTCGTAACGACCTGCCAGCTGCATATCCAACTGATAGATCAGAGGAATATTCATCTCCGGCGAGACCAGGGGCAGAGCGAACTCGATATAGGTCGAAAAGACCTCCCGGCTGCCCTTGGTGTCGGGATTGGGACTGACCGCCGAGACGTTCGACAGGTTGGTTTCGCCGGTCACCATGTCGGTGAAGGTGAAGGTCCCGTCCACATTGGCGTCGCGATCATCCTCTTGGGTCTCACGACGCGCCTCGATGCCGACAGCCATGCCGACCGGTCCGGCCGGCAGGTTGAACAGATCGCCGCGCGACAGCTTGAAGTCGGCCATGGTCAGGGTGGTGCGCGACAGGCGACGCATGTCGAAGACGATGGCGTCGATCGCCGCCTGCGAACTGGTCGAACAGTCGCCGTAACTGGTGGTGGCCACGCAGCCGCCGCTGAAGGGGTTGTAGGCATCGGGCGTGGACAGGGCCAACTGCTTCTGCAGCACCGTCATATTGATGTTGGGCGAAACATCCTCGGCCTCGGCTTCCGAATAGACCAGAGCCGTTTCCCAGTCGAAGCCGCGCCACTCACCTCGCAGACCACCCAGCAAACGGGCCTGATAGTTGTCGACCCTGACCACCTGGAAGCCGGTGTCGACGAAACGGTAGTTGGTCATCAGAACCGGCAACCCGGCCGCCGGCACGCCGGTCAGACCGGGCAGACGATTGGGGTTGGCGGACCCGTCGGCGAAGGTCACGGGGCCGAACGGGTTGTAGTAGTTGCTGGCCGGGATCCAGATCTGGTTCAGGTTGACCACCGGCGGCTGCACGGCGCGGCTGTGCGCGCTGTAATAGCCGATCTCGCCAAAGGCCTCGACGCTGTCGGTCAGGTCATAGCGACCGGTCAGGAAGAGGTTCAGCCGCTCGACGGAAGGACGCACCGTAGTCTCATGACGCGTGTCGTAACGCATGTCGCGGTTGGTGGTGTTGAAGTTGTGATTGCCGCTGGACAGGCAGATGTCGCCGCCCACCTCGACACCGCAGCCGAAGCTGGACGGTTGGAAGCGGAAGGCGCCGGCCGAGTTGGTCACGGCGGTCCCGTTAGAGCGGATCACCGCCCGCGATCCGACCGACAGACGCGCCCAGGGCGTATGCGACGACCGGCCGTCCAGCGACTGCACCCCGGCAAAGTCCTCGTAGTCCGCGAACAAGGGCCGGATGTCGTCCGAGCGGGTGAAGTCCTGATCCGACGCCCACAGGGCCGTGCGCTGAGCGTAGTTGGCGAAGAGTGAGACATTGCCGCGTTCGAAGTTCTTGCCGGTAAACAGGTTGAACTCGGTGTCGCGCATCTGCGTGCCTTCGGCGCCGCCGTAGCGGGCGCTGACCGTCAGACCATCGATGTTGTCACGCAGCACGGTGTTGACCACGCCCGCCACCGCATCCGCGCCATAGATGGCGGCGGCGCCGTCCAGCAGCACCTCCAGTCGTTCTAGACCCGAAACGGGGATGGCGTTGGAGTTGTAGCTCAGCACCGGCACCGTGCCGGTGTCCGAGGTGCCCTGACTGGTCGGGTGCTGCACCAGACGACGCCCGTTCAGCAGAACCAGGGTGTTGCCCACGCCCAGCGAGCGCAAGTTGACCGAGTTGACGTCGCCGCGCGCCGAGTTCGAAGTCTGCGGGTTGTTGGCCGAGTCAAACAGGACGTCGCCCATCTGCGGAATGGTGCGCAGCAGCTCGTCGCCGGTGGTGGCGCCGGTGGCCTCGATCTGCTCGCGGTCTGCGACCACCACAGGCAGGGCCGCCGTGGTGCGGGCCCCGCGAATATTGGTGCCGACGACAACCACGTCCTCGACCTGGGACGCCGGCTCGCCGCCGCTCTCGGAAGACGCCTCCTGCGCTTGCGCCATTCCCGCGAACAGGACCGCAGAGGCCGTGGTCGCCATCAAGGCGATCTTCGAATGCATTTTCATTTTCCACTCCCTGTGCGCCGCCTGTTGCCGACGGTCGCGGTTTTGAAATTCTTCTTGTTTCAGTCGTCAGCGAGAACGAGATCATCGCCAGGCCCCGCCGCCGGATCAGGCGACGCCGCCAGGGGTTGAGGACCGCCGTCCAGCGCGGCCTTCAGCGCATCGCGGTCCAGTTCGCCTTCCCAGCGGGCGACGACGATGGTCGCCACGGCGTTGCCGATGAAGTTGGTCAGGGCCCGGCACTCGCTCATGAAGCGGTCGATGCCCAGGATCAGGGCCATGCCCGCGACCGGCACGGCCGGCACCACCGACAGCGTCGCCGCCAGGGTGATGAAGCCGGCGCCGGTGATCCCCGCCGCCCCCTTGGACGACAGCATGGCGACCAGCAGCAGCAGGATCTGATCCTGCAGGCTCAGGTCGATGTTCAACGCCTGGGCGATGAACAGCGCCGCCATCGTCATGTAGATATTGGTGCCGTC
>Ga0247819_10000393_pt1 | contig 26684 bp, 30 predicted proteins | sample 13C_Xylose_Day6_FD_193428 | JGI IMG/M metagenome (GOLD analysis project Ga0247819, IMG submission 193428) | Soil microbial communities from agricultural site in Penn Yan, New York, United States - 13C_Xylose_Day6 | ecosystem: Environmental > Terrestrial > Soil > Agricultural land | place: USA...
GCGGGCTTGTCGGGCAGCAAAGCGGACCCAAAGGAGGTGTTATGAACAAGACTCTGAACATGGGCGGCGGCAATGTCGAGGACGACTGGCCAGAACTGCAACCTGATCGGCGCAACGACCGCGCTGATGATCCCGATGCCGATCCGAACCTCACCGATGAGGAAGAAAATCGCCCCGGCGTGCCGGCTAGCGATCCTGAGTCCGGTGCATGAGCTGAAAATGACTGGGGCCGCAATCAGCGGCCCCAGGGTCAAGCAATAGGCGAAGTGGCCTGGGCATCGTCGCCGCTGGAGGCCTCGACCGGGGTCGGCCTACTGCCCGACAGGCGCCAGTTCACCTCACTGATTCCATAGCGTTCAGCCATGGGCCGGCTGACCTTGCGAATCTTCTCCCGCCCAAACTTGGGAATGATGCCAATACCGGCATCGCAACTGGCCCAATGCCAAGCCTCGGCATTGTCCATCCGCTCCAGGCGAATAATGAAGCTACGCGGCTCGCCATGCAGCCGGTAGTCGATGATGTAAAGCTGTGGGTTTGGCATCTGTGGGGCCCTCCTCTTCTCCATGGATGACAAGCCAATGGATCAGCGATTTACGTGAAAATTCAAAACATTGTCGAACAATGTGAATGAGCGGTCAGGTGGCAAAAAGCCGCCCCTTAACTGCCGGCCGGATCAAGCTGCAAAAAAAGGCAATAGCCTCCCAATAGCACCCAAAACACCAGAAACAACCACGGCGCGCGAATCGAGAACATCAGCGACCTGCGATAGCCGCGGTGGCTCGATTCGGTCTCGCAGAACAGCGGCCAGTCGTCATAGGCCATACCGACGCTGGGCTCACTGCGTAAAAGCTGGCTCTGCTTGAAGTGCCAGTGATCGATGATGCCGTAGGCGGCGCGAATACCTGGCCAGGCGTTGAGCGAACTGAGCGCGCCCAACAGTGCAAGAAACGGTGGCACGATCAAGGTGAATTGCCCGCCCCATTTCTGGTTGAGATTGGCCATGCACGAGATGAAGGCAATCACCAGAAACGATTGCGCCGCCAGAAAGGCGTCGGTGCGATTGGCCAGAATGGTGGTCTCGTACTGGATCTCGCGTCGATAGAACTCCAGGCGCTCGCGTGGGCTTTCAAACAGCAGGCCCTGCTGGGGCGGATGTAAATCCTCGCTGTTGACTGAAGTGATGATGCGTTGTGACATGCAATCCTCTCAAGGGTGAACGCTGAGCACGGCGTCTGCTGCCTCACCGGGCACCATGATCACCTTGCGGCAGCGTTCTTGTTGTTCATCGAACATCTCATAGCCGCGGATCGCGTCTTCCAGGGCGATGCGGTGGGTGACGATGGCTTCGGGGTTCAGGCGGCCGGCTTCGATATGTTCGAGCAGCTCCGGCAAGTAGCGCTGTACATGGGTCTGTCCCATGCGGAAGGTCAGGCCTTTGTCGAAGGCGTCGCCAAACAAGAAACCGTGGATAAAACCGGCGTAGACCCCTGGCACGCTGACCACACCGCCGCGACGAACGGCTGCCATGCTCTGGCGCAACGCCTTGCCACTGCTGCCTTCGAGTTTGAGCGCGGTGAGCACCGACTCGGTGGTACTGCCTTTGGCTTCAAAACCCACGGCGTCGATCACCGCATCCACACCGCGCATGCCGCGGGTTTGGCGGATGATGGTGTCGGCCGGATCATCATCGTGGGAAAAATCGATAGGGATCACGCCGTAGGCGTCACGGGCGTAGTCGAGGCGATAACCGCACTCATCGACCATGAAGATCTGTTCAACCCCCAGCATCCGCGCGCAAGCCGCCGACAGCAGCCCAACCGGGCCTGCGCCGAAGATCGCCAGTGACGCACCTTGGCCGACCTCGGCATTGAGCACCGCCTGCCAGGCAGTGGGCAGAATGTCGGAGAGAAACAGCACCTTGTCGTCCGCCAGGTGACCCGGCACCTTGAACGGCCCGACATTGGCCTTGGGCACGCGCACGTAATCGGCTTGGCCGCCAGGGATACCACCGTACAGGTGGCTGTAACCGAACAGCGCCGCACCCGGTGGGATGGCCTTTTTGTTGAGGATGGCGCCGCGACCGGTGTTGGTGGTTTCGCATGCGGCAAACAAATCGTGCTGGCAGAAGAAACAGCTACCGCAGGCAATCACGAACGGGATCACCACCCGATCACCCGGGCTGACCGCGGTCACTTCGCTGCCCACCTCTTCGACAATACCCATGAATTCATGGCCAAGGATGTCGCCAGACTCGACCGCTGGAATCTTGCCGCGGTACAGATGCAAGTCCGAGCCACAGATGGCCGTGGCGGTCACCCGCAGCACGATATCGTCATTTGCCTGAATCACTGGATCAGGCACAGTATCGACCCGTACGTCGCCAGCACCGTGGTAGGTCAATGCGCGCATGATCAGGTCTCCTTGGCACGAATTGCTCTTGTCATTAACTCCGAGCGTCTTGACTGCCCTGGCGCTCAATCGCGGTCGGTTCTAACTGACGAGCGGCTCATGCATGCACGCTCCATTGGCTGTCGTGCTCCTCGATGGGCCGCTCATCGATGGCGTGGATCATGCCGCTGGCCAATGCCTCGCTCGGCCCAAGAATGCGCGGATAAGCCATCAGGTAGCGTTGTACATCGAGCGCTTCGGTGGCGCCTTGGGTACGTTCGGCGACGATCTCGGCGTACAGGCGCAGGTCGTAGTCCAGGCTCATGGCGTATTCGGCCATGCGCGCGTGGTCGACCGAGCCATGCAAGGTCCAATGAAACGGGTGGAACAAGAATTTGCTCAGTGCACAGGCCGTGCGATGGGCGCCAGCGAGAAAGATGATGTTGCCCATCGACTCCACTGTGCCCAGGTTATGGGTGTGCACCGGCACCGGCAGCGAGCGCAGGAAGTTGTACAAGGTAAAGCCGTAGCTGCACTCCCCGCCCATGGTGGCGATGTTGAGCTGCAGTACCTCAGGGCTCTGCTGGAGAATGCGCGAGCAGGTATTGATCAGGTTGCCGCAGGTGCTTGAGTTGATCGGGCCGGTGAAGTGAACGATATGCCTGGCCATGCGTGCCTCCAGAGTCGGCGGGTCTTGCCCGGATGGGCGAACGCTCAATCGGATGTGTCCTTGGCGGATGCTTGATCGCCCTGCTCGCCCATGCGCTGGTACTGCTTGCGTAAGGCATGCAGCTGGGCGGGATCCATGTCTTCCAGATCCAGCAGGGCCTTGTGCGCCTTGCGCGTGGTGCGCAGCAGTTCGTCGATTTTCACGTGCAGCTCGTCGCTGTCGCGGTTCTGGGTGTTCTGGATCAGAAACACCATCAAGAAGGTGATGATGGTGGTGGAGGTGTTGATCACCAGCTGCCAGGTGTCGTTAAAGTCGAACAGTGGGCCGCTGATCCCCCAGATCAAGATCATCAACATGGCGATGGCGAACGTAACCGGGCGTCCCGTGCAGTTGGCCAGCCATTGGGCGAAGCGATCGAACTTCATCGGCGTGTCCTCCAATGTCAGGCGAGCGATGAAACTCATGGCCCACCTTTGGTGGAATCGTCCGACGCGGCAAAGTTCAACTCATGCACACCTGCAAGCCCGGGCCATTCGTCAAATCCTGCTGAACCCTGGGCGGCGCGCCAAGGTCGCAACTCAAGGATTGCCTGATTCCCGTTCCAGGATTGAAGGAGGCAGTGTGAGCGAGATCCGTATCGGTATTTCAGGCTGGCGTTATGGCCCCTGGCGCAAAGATTTCTACCCCGAGGGGCTGCCCCAGGACAGCGAACTGGCGTTCGCCTCGCGGGCAGTCAACAGCATCGAGATCAATGGCTCGTTCTACAGCCTGCAAACGCCAGAGCGCTATCTTCATTGGGCTGAGCAAACCCCGCAGGACTTCGTGTTTTCGGTCAAGGGCCCGCGCTACATCACCCATATGCGCAGGCTTAAAGACATCGAACAGCCGCTGGCCAACTTTTTCGCCTCCGGCCCCTTACTGCTGGGCGACAAGCTCGGGCCGATTGTTTGGCAGTTTCCACCGAACATGCACTATGACGAGGAGCGTTTCAGCCAGTTTCTCGAGCTGTTGCCGTTCGATCGCAAGGCCGCCCGGCGCTGTGCCCAGCATTGCGCCGAGCGCTTGGTGGGCAATGGCGGTACCCAGATCAAGGGCGACGCGCCGTTGCGCCATGCCGTGGAGATCCGCCACGAGAGCTTTCTCTGTGAGTCGTTCATCAAGCTGCTGCGTACCCACAATGTCGCTCTGGTGGTCGCCGACAGTGCCGGCAAATGGCCCTACGTCGAAGACCTGACCGCCGATTTCGTCTATATGCGCTTGCATGGCGATGTCGAGCTGTACAGCAGCGGCTATAGCTCGCGCGCCCTACGCCGTTGGCGCATGCGCGTCGAAGCCTGGAGCCAGGGTGAGCAGCCGGCAGATGTCCAGCTGATCAGCGCGCACGCGCCGCGCAAACGGCGTTCGCGAGATGTGTACTGCTATTTCGATAACGACCAGAAGGTCCATGCGCCCTATGACGCCCGCCGCCTGCTGGCCAAGCTCAATCTCGATGGTGAGCTGGTGACCGAGCCCGGCGTGGAACCGGAGGTTGAACTGTGAACTCACCGCTTACCGACCCTCGCCAGATCACCGACAGCGATACAGCGGTGCACCGGCTCAATGTGCTGACGATCAACGTGCACAAGGGCTTCACCTTCTTCAATCGGCGTTTCATCCTGCCCGAGCTGCGCGAAGCGGTGCGAGCCACGGGGGCTGACCTGGTGTTCTTGCAGGAGGTGCATGGCAGCCACGAGCGCCATGCCGAGCGCCATGCCGCCTGGCCGCAGACCCCGCAGTACGAGTTTCTTGCCGACAGCATGTGGCCGCAGTTCGCCTATGGGCGCAATGCGGTGTACCCCGACGGTGACCACGGCAACGCGCTACTGTCGAAATTTCCCATCAGCGAATACCACAACCTGGATGTGAGTATTGCCGGCAACGAGCAGCGCGGTTTGTTGCATTGCCGCCTGCAAGTGCCTGGGCATGAGCAGGTGCATGCCATCTGCGTGCATTTGGGCTTGCGCGAAGCCCATCGCCAGCGCCAGGTACGTTTGCTGTTGGAGTTTCTTGACAGCCTGCCAGCCAAGGCGCCGGTGATCGTCGCCGGGGACTTCAATGACTGGCGGCTCAAGGCTGATGCGCTGCTATCGGAGCGGCTGGTAGAGGCGTTCGGCGAGCACTTTGGCACGCCCGCCCGCAGCTTTCCGGCACGCCTGCCGTTGCTCCGGCTGGACCGCATCTACCTGCGTAACGCCATGCCCTGCAAAGCCCAGGTGTTGGCCAAATACCCGTGGTCGCACTTGTCTGACCATGCGCCCTTGGTTGCGGAGGTGAGCCTGTGAAAACCCCTTGGACAGACGGCAACAGCGTACAGCTGCTGATCAATGGCGAGGAGTACTACCCGCGCGTGTTCGAGGCCATGGCCCAGGCGCGTGAAGAGATCCTGCTGGAAACCTTCATCATCTTCGAGGACAAGGTCGGCCAGCAGTTGCAGCAAGTGCTGATCGACGCTGCCAAGCGCGGCGTGCGGGTCGAAGTGGCGGTCGACGGCTACGGCACAGCGGACCTGACCGATCAGTTCATCGCGGCCATGACCGAGGCTGGGGTCAGTTTCCATGCTTTCGATCCGCAGCCGCGGCTGGTCGGGATGCGCACCAACCTGTTCCGTCGCTTGCACCGCAAGATCGTCGTGGTCGACGGCGAGCGGGCGTTTATTGGCGGAATCAACTACTGCCTCGACCACTTGGGCGAATTCGGGCCGATGGCCAAGCAGGATTACGCCGTGGAAGTCACAGGGCCGGTGGTGGCCCAGGTCCATGCGTCCAGCCGACGCCTACTGGCGCCCGTCCTGCAACCGCCAAGCCAGGTTCGGCCAGTCAGCGCGCCTACCGGCAACGCCAGTGCGGTCTTGGTGGAGCGCGACAACAACCGCCACCGCACCGATATCGAGCAGCAGTACCTGCAGGTGTTTCGCCAGGCGCAGCGGCGAATTGTAGTGGCCAATGCCTACTTCTTCCCCGGCTATCGCTTGCTGCGAGAACTGCGCAATGCCGCCCGCCGCGGGGTCGAGGTGTCCTTGATCCTGCAAGGGCAACCGGACATGCGCTGGGTCCGGGCGTTGTCCCGGCTGCTCTATAACTACCTGCTGCGCGATAACGTGCGCATTCACGAGTACTGCCAGCGGCCGCTGCACGGCAAGGTTGCGCTGGTCGACGAGGAGTGGTCGACGGTCGGTTCGAGCAACCTCGACCCGTTGAGCCTGTCGCTCAACCTGGAGGCCAATCTGCTGATTCGCGATCGCGCCTTCAACCAGATGCTCTACAAGCACCTCAGCGAACTGGCCATGCAGCAATGCAAGGCGGTAACCCTGGAGCGGATGATTCGCGGCTATTGGTGGCGGGCACCGTTGATTTTCATGGGTTTCCACCTGACCCGCTGGTTCCCCCGCGTCGCCGGCTGGTTCCCGGCCCATCGCCAGCGCCTGCAATCGCTGCAACCGGACACCGATAGCCACGCCAACTTTCACGAGGGTAAGACCTGATGCAGACCAAGCGCTGGCATACCTGGGCCAAACGGCTGTTCACCGTGGCGTTCCTGATCCTGATTCCTGTGCTGCTGTATACCCTGGCGCGCAATCTGGACTGGAACGAGGTGCGCCAATCGTTGCTCGCCTATAAACCCAGCACCTTGGTGATCGGCCTGGTGCTGGCGTTATGCAGCTATCTGGTATTTGCCAGCTACGATCTGCTCGGCCGGGCCTACACGGGGCACTCGTTGCCGGCGCGCCAGGTATTGCCGGTGGCGTTCGTCTGCTATGCCTTCAACCTCAATTTCACCACCTGGGTGGGTGGCGTGGCCCTGCGTTATCGGCTGTATGGCCGGCTAGGGCTGGATACCGCGACCATCACCAAGATCCTCACCCTGGGTCTGCTGACCAACTGGATGGGCTACATGCTGCTCGCTGGGGTGGTGTTCGCTTCACGTCAGGTCAAGCTGCCGGACAGCTGGGCAGTGGGCGTTAGCGGGCTACAGCTAATCGGTTTTCTGTTGTTGGCTATCGTTACCGGATACCTGTTGGCCTGCGCCTTTGCCAAGCGGCGTACCTGGCAGTGGCGTGAGCATGAGATCACCCTGCCCTCGCTGCGCCTGGCGCTGTGTCAGGTAGCACTGGGGGCCAGCAATTGGGCCTTGATGGCCGCACTGATTCATTGGCTGTTGCCGCATGAGCTGTTCTACCCCTCGGTGCTGGGTATTTTGCTGATCAGCTGTGTGGCCGGTGTAGTGGCGCACATCCCGGCAGGCCTGGGGGTGCTCGAAGCGGTGTTCCTCGCCCTGCTCCATGGGCAGTTGGGCCAGGGCACGCTGGTGGCGGCGCTGCTTGGCTATCGCACTTTGTATTACCTGATTCCATTACTGCTGGCGGTGGTCGCCTATCTGGTCCTGGAAAAGCGCGCCAGGGCCATGCGCCAGCAGGGCAAGGCGACATTGCGCAAGACCTGAACAAGGGCCGACGGCCCAGGAGGTTAGCCATGCGTGTCCCTGTTCTGCTGTTGGTGCTGGCAAGCTTGACCAGCACCCAAGTGCTGGCCGAGGCCTGCGATGTGATCACGCGTTCGTCCAGCGAGGCGGTCAAACCGGTGGACCGACATACCTGCTACAGCTACAGCAACATGCCTGCCGAAGCGATCAACTGGTCGTGCAGCAATGAAAGCAAGGACATGCTCAGCACCGAGAAGCACAAGGTCGCCCGCTGCGCCGATGGCAGCGTTGGCAGTTGCATCGCGCCGTTGACCCAGGAATCGCTCGCCAATCCGAAAGCCGCTGGCAGTGACCAACCCTCGACCCGGCCAGCTCTGCCTAAGGATGCGCGGGTGATCACCTACTACTACGACACCCCAAGCCTGGGGCAGGCGCGTAACGATTGTGAGCGGAACAATGGTATCTGGCAGACTCATTGACCGGTGAGATGGCTGTTGGGGCCGCAGCGCGGCCCCAAAAACTTAGGTCTGCTCAGATGGATCAGGCTTGCCGCAGGAACAACCACCCATCCGGCACCGTTCACCATTACGATGCCCCGTGGCACAGGCTTCACAGCAATAAGCCTTGCCCCCTTGCTGCACGGCATTGGCGTCTACCGTGCAATTGCAGTGTGGGCAGGCGCAGCGTTGCTCTTTCATGGTCAGCTCCTTTTCTCTTCATCGTGCGAATCAACCGGCGAGACCTCATCGGTCCAGGGCTCGCCGTCCAGCGGTGCTGAGCGGGCCAGCTCTGCTTCATCCAGGCCAATCCCACCCCCAATCTCATTGGCCTCGACTTCGCGCAGGGTTTGATCTGCCGGGCCATCGCCGTCACCCAGTTCATCGGCATCGCGGGCACCGGTCTCGTCATACAAGGTGTCGGGGCTCAGATCGTCGAGGGTGACGTTGTCCTCGTGCAGGCTGTCGCTCAGCGCCTCACCGCCGGTCATGCCACTCTCGGCAACGCGCCGGGCTGGGTATTCGTGGTCCACTTCGCGTGCCGGACGCTCATCGCCAATGCGGCCTCGGCGCTGGTCATTGCGCTCGTCGAAATCCAGTTCGTGGACGCTGCCCATACGGTCCTCGGTGTCGTCGATCTCGACCTGAGGGCGGTTTTTCCGATCATCTGGCTGGGCCATCTTGGTTCTCCGGCAAAGGGTTCATTCGGTCGACTGCCAACCCCTGGCAATGATTCAGAGTTTCTGCCAGGTGGCGCCTGCCAACAGATTGAACTCTGTCTGGCGCCGGCCTCTCCCACCTCTAGAGACCCGCGAATCGTCCCGGAGCCGGCCATGGCCAAACCCTTGCAGGAGTACCAACGCAAGCGCGACTTCAGCGCTACCCCTGAGCCTGCTGGCAAGCGCCAGCGCGGCAAGCAGGTGCATGCCTTGCAGTACTGCATCCAGAAACACGATGCCAGCCACCTGCACTACGACTTTCGCCTGGAGCTCGATGGCACGCTGAAAAGCTGGGCCATCCCCAAGGGGCCGTCTCTGGATCCGAAGGTCCGGCGCCTGGCCGTGCACGTCGAAGATCACCCGCTCGATTACGCCGATTTCGAGGGCAATATCCCCGAGGGGCACTACGGCGCGGGCGATGTGATCGTCTGGGACCGCGGCATCTGGGAGCCCGAAGGCGATCCGCATGCCAGCTACGCCAAGGGCAAGCTGCGTTTTCGCTTGCAAGGAGAAAAGCTCTCCGGGGTGTGGAACCTGTTTCGCACTCATCTGGCAGGCAAGAAAGAGCAGTGGATGCTGGTCAAGTCGCATGATGACGAGGCGCGTAGCGAAGCCGAATACAGCATCGTCGAGGCGCAACCTGATAGCGTGCTCAGTGATCGCACGCTGGTGTCCCGGCGCGCCAAGGTCGCCGACCAACCGGCCAAGCGCCCCGCGGCCAGCCGCAAGCGCGCCAGCTCTACAGCCAAGACAGCGTTGCCTGATCATTTGCAGCCGCAACTGGCGACCCTGGTCGACTCCCCACCCAGCGGCGATTGGCACTATGAGGTGAAATTCGACGGCTACCGGATTCTGGCCCGCATCGATGGCGAGGACGTGCGCCTGTTCACCCGCAACGGCCATGACTGGAGCGCGAAGATGCCGCATCAGGTGCAGGCGCTGCGCAAGCTCAAGCTCAAGTCCGCCTGGCTCGACGGCGAAATGGTGGTCACTGGCGACAACGGCGTGGCTGATTTTCAAGCGTTGCAGAACGCCTTCGACACCGAGCGCGACGAGCAGATCAGCTACTACCTGTTCGACCTGCCGTTCTTCGATGGCCAGGACCTGCGCCAGGCGCCGCTGCAGGCGCGTCGTGAGCAGCTTGCCAAGCTGTTGAAGAAAGATCGCAGCGATGTGCTCAATTTTTCCGCCGATTTCGATGAGCCGGTGCAGTCGTTGCTCGACAGTGCTTGCCGCCTGGGGCTTGAAGGGCTGATTGGCAAGCGCCTGGACAGCCCCTACGTCAGCCGCCGCAGCAATGACTGGATCAAGCTCAAGTGCCAACAGCGCCAGGAATTCGTCATCGTCGGCTACACCGATCCCAAGGGCAGCCGCAGTGGCTTCGGCGCCTTGCTGCTGGCGCTGCATGACAGCGACAGCGGCGCGCTGCGCTATGCCGGCAAGGTCGGCACCGGGTTCACCGCCACCACCCTGGCCAGTATTCATGCCCGGCTCAAGCCCCTTGAGGTCGGCAAATCCGCCCTGGCCAAGCCACCCACAGGCGCCGAGGCGCGTGGCGTGCATTGGCTCAAGCCGACGCTGCTGGCCGAGGTCGCCTATGCCCAGATGACCCGCGACGGCGTGGTGCGCCATGCGGTGTTTCATGGCCTTCGCGACGACAAGCCGGCGCAGTCGATCGACCTGGAACGCCCGGCGAACAAAACCGCCAAGAACAAGGAGAACACGCTTTTGAGCGACCTGCACCTGACCCACCCCGAGCGGGTCATCGACGCCACCACGGGTGTGACCAAACGCGAGATCGCCGAGTACTACGCTGACGTCGCCAAGTGGCTCATGCCCCAGCTGAAAAACCGCCCCGTGGCGCTGGTCCGCGCCCCTGAGGGGCTAAGCGGCGAGCTGTTCTTTCAAAAAAATGCCGGCCAGCTGCACATCCCAGGCGTGCTCAGTTACGAAAAAGCCGAGGCGGGCCAGGCGGCGATGGTCCTCAATCGGCCTGACTCGTTACTGGGCGCGGTGCAGATGAACATGCTCGAACTGCACACCTGGAACGCCACCGACAAGGATTTCGACAAGCCCGATCGGTTCGTCCTGGACCTCGACCCAGACCCTGCGCTGCCGTGGAAATCGATGGTCGAGGCGACCCAGTTGACCCTGACCCTGCTCGATGAGCTGGGTTTGAAGGTGTTCCTCAAGACCAGCGGCGGCAAGGGCATGCACCTGGTCATACCGCTGAGCCGGCGCGACAGCTGGGACCAGGTCAAGGACTTCAGTCACGCCATCGTCGACTACCTGGCCAAGCTGTTTCCGGATCGGCTCAGTGCGGTGTCCGGGCCGAAAAACCGCGTCGGACGGATCTTCATCGACTACCTGCGCAACGGCAAAGGCGCCACCACCGCGTGCGCCTATTCGCTGCGCGCGCGCGAAGGGCTACCGGTCTCGGTGCCGATCTGGCGCGAAGAGCTGACCCAGCTCAAGGCCGCCAATCAATGGACTATCAGCACTATTCGCGAGCGTCTGGCCGAGGTCGATGACCCCTGGGCGCAGTTAGGCAAAACCCGCCAGATGATTACCGCGCGGATGCGCAAGCAGCTGGGGTTGACTTAATGGAACGCTGGATCGACATGCTGCAATGGCCCGCCATGCTCCTGACCGTACTGGCCGCCTGGTGCATTGGCTCGCGCCAGCCCGGGCGGCGGCGACTGGGTTTTTGCTGCTTTATCACCAGCAACGTGTTGTGGGTGCTGTGGGGCTGGCAGATCCAGGCCTGGGCGCTGATCGTGCTGCAGTTCTGCCTGGCAGCCATGAACCTGCGCGGCTGGAAGAAGAACATGAGCATGGAGTCGCAGACATGAATACCTTTTCACATCTTGCCCCACCGCGCCTGGAAGGCCTGCTACAGGCATTCGCCGAGCGCAAGCAGCCGCTGCTGATCGAGGATCAGCTGGCGCAGCTGATGCGCGCGCTGCAGGCCGATCATCTGGATGTGCTGCCGTTGCCAGGTCAAGGCCAGACCCTGCAACGTTGGCAGATCCTGGCGCAAGTCGCTGGCTGCGACCTGGCACTGGCCAAGCTCTACGAAGGGCACACCGACGCCCTGGCGATTCTGGCCGAATGCGGTGCACCGGAACTGGCAGATGATGGCATCTGGGGGGTGTACGCCGCTGAGCCGCCCGATGCTCGGGTAGAGATCGTCGACCGTGCCGGCGACCAGCTGCGTCTGCGCGGGCGCAAGGCCTGGTGTTCGGGTGCCTTGCAGATCGACCGCGCGTTGATCACGGCCTGGGACCAGAATCAGCAGCCGCAACTGGTGGCCATCGATTTGTCCGATCCCAGTCTCACTCTTGCGGCGGATCATTGGCAGGCGGTGGGCATGGCCAGCACTGCCAGCGCCGATATCCTCTTCGACGACTCGCTTGGCACCGCGGTGGGCCAACCGGGTCAGTACCTGGCCCGCCCTGGGTTCTGGCACGGCGGCGCAGGGATCGCCGCGTGCTGGTATGGCGCGGCGCAGGCGCTCGCTGGGTATTTGCGTGCGCATTGCGCAAAGCCGAGCCCCGAGCCGCACGCCGCTGCCCACCTTGGCGCTGTAGATGCGGCGCTCCTGGGTGCCAGCGCCGCCCTGCGCGAATGTGCCGGCTGGATCGACCAGCAGCCGATGGCGGACGCCAGTTTGCAGGTACGCCGCACCCGCGCCCAAGTCGAGCAGGCGGTGGACTGCGTGATCCAGCACGTCGGCCGCGCCCTTGGCGCCACCCCGTTCTGCCGCAACAGTCACTTCGCCAGGCTCAGCGCCGACCTGCCGGTCTATCTGCGGCAAAGCCATGCCGAACGCGATCTGGCTGCCCTTGGCGTACAGCTGGCGCAGCTGCCAACAGGAGCCTGGCAACTATGAGCGAAAACCTGATCCAGTCCAGCACTGGCACCCCGTGGGCCGACTGGCAACACTCTGCGCACCTGGCCCGGGCCAGTTGGATCGCCCCCCAGCAGCTATGTCCGCCAGGCCGCCGCCTGGTGCTGGTGGCGCCGCACCCGGACGATGAAATCCTCATGGCTGGCGGTTTGCTGGCCAGCTTCAAGGGCCGTGAACAGGAGCTGGTGCTGATCTCGGTCACCGATGGCGAAGGCAGTCACCCACATTCGACACAATGGACCGAGCATCGCCTGCGCCGCCAGCGCCCACTGGAGAGTCGCCATGCCTTGCAACAACTGGAACTGGACCTCAATACCCTGGACTGGCGGCGACTGAACCTCAAAGACGGCGCCCTGTCCCGCGACGAGGCGTTTCTGGTCAATCACCTGAACCAGCTGCTCAAGCCCGACGACCTGCTCCTGACCACTTGGCGCAACGATGGCCATTGCGATCACGAGGCGGTTGGCCGTGCTGCCGCTCAAGCGGCGCTGGCGCGCAAGGCGCAGCTGGCCGAGGTGCCGGTATGGGCCTGGCACTGGGCGACCCCAGACGACCCCCGCCTGCCCTGGCCACGAGCGCATCGTATCCAGTTGGGTGAGGCCCTTGTGGCCCGTAAGCGTCAGGCGCTCGCCGCCCATGCCAGCCAGTTGCAGCCTGACGGCGACACGCCAGCGGTGCTGCCCCAACGTTTGCTCGATTGCCTACTGCAACCTTTCGAATTGGTATTCCTATGAGCCTCGATGCGCAGTACTTCGCCCAGTTGTATGCCGGTAATGATGACCCCTGGGCCTTTCGCACCCGCTGGTACGAGCGGCGCAAGCGCGACCTGGTCATGGCCAGCCTGCCACGCCAATGCTACGAGCGAGTGTTCGAGCCGGCCTGCGCCAATGGCGAACTCAGCGTATTGCTGGCCGATCGCTGTGCCAGCTTGCTGTGCCAGGACCTCGACCCCACCGCAGTGAACCTTGCCCGTGAGCGACTGGCCGGAGTGGATCATGCCCGCGTCGAACAAGGCCACCTGCCCGCAGACTGGCCGGGGCAACGCTTCGACCTGATCGTGTTGAGTGAAGTGGGTTATTACCTGGATCCGACCGATTGGCTGCAAGTCATCGAGCAATCGGTCGCCAGCCTTGACTACGACGGCGGCCTGCTGGCTTGTCATTGGCGCCATCCGATTGCCGGTTGCCCGCAGGATGGCCGCCACGTGCATGACCTGCTGGCCAAGCATTTGCCGCTGTACCCCGTGCTTCGCCATGAAGAAGCCGATTTTCTGCTCGAATACTGGTCATGTCAGCCCAGCGTGGTCGACCTGGATGAGAGGTGCGAATGATTGCAGTGATCATCCCCGCGCATAACGAAGCCCGGCGTCTGGGGCGATGCCTGAAATCGGTCAAGGCCGCCGCTCTGCTGGCCGAGCAGGCAGGCCATCGGGTCGAGGTGTTGGTCGTGCTCGATCGCTGCAGCGACGGCAGTGCCGCCATTGCGAGGCGCCATGGGGTCGACACGCTCGCCGTCGATGCGGGTAACGTGGGCGTTGCCCGGCGTGCCGGGGCGGCGCTGATGCTTGAACGTGGCGCCTCGTGGTTGGCCTGTACAGACGCCGACAGCCGCGTGCCCAGTCATTGGCTGTTGTGGCAGCTCGCCTGTGCCGCGGATGCGGTGTGCGGCACCGTGCACATCGAGCGTTGGCAGCCCTGGCAGAAGGCGGCGTTGCGCGAGCTGTATCGCAGCCGCTATGAAGCGCGTGAGGGGCATCGGCATATCCACGGGGCGAACCTGGGCGTGTGCGCCAAGGCGTATGAAAAAGTGGGCGGGTTCGCGCCGTTGCCGGCGCATGAAGATGTGCATCTGGTACGTGCGTTGGAAGCCCACGGAGCGCAGATCGTCTGGACGGCCAAGCACAGTGTCGCGACCAGTAGCCGGCGGGACAGCCGTGCCCGCGAAGGCTTTGGGGATTATCTGGCGGGGTTGGAAACTGTGAGTGTTTGAGGGGCTGTGCTGGCCTTTTCGCGGGCAAGCCCGCTCCCACAGGGATCGCGGTGTTTTCAGATCTGCGCTGTGCCTTTTGAAGACGCAAGCACAGCGCAAACTGGAAATCACCTAGATTACTGTGTGAGTGTTGAGGGCTGTGCTGGCCTCTTCGCGGGCAAGCCCGCTCCCACAGGGATCGTGGTGTTTTCAGGTCTGGGCTGTGCCTTTTGAAGACGCAAGTACAGCGCGCACTGGAGAACAACTAGATTACTGTGTGAGTGTTGAGGGGCTGTGCTGGCCTCTTCGCAGGCAAGCCCACTTCCACAGGGATCGCGGTGTTTTCAGGTCATTGGAGCCACAAGCACAGCGCGCACTGGAGAACACCTAGATCCCTGTGGGAGCGGGCTTGCCCGCGAAGAGGCCGATACAGTCCCCATAAGATCAAGAAGCCTTGCGCGTGCGCTTGGCTGGTTTCTTGTCAGTTTCTTTGGCCGGTGCAGCCTTCTTCTTCGGCGCAGGCGCCCCCTTGCCACCCAGGCTGCGTTTGAGCAGCTCGGTCAAGTCGATGATATCGGCGCCTTTCGAAGCGCCCTCGCCTTCGGCTTTCTCCACCACGCTGATCTTGCCTTTGCTGGCCTTTTCTTCGACCAGGTCCATGATGGTCTGGCGGAAGGCATCGTGATATTCGTCGGGGTTCCACGGCCCGCTCATGTCCTGCACCAGCCGCTTGGCCATGTCCAGCTCACGCTTGTCGAGCTTGCTGTCGGTCACGCTCTTGTCCAGCTCCAGGGTATCGATGCCGCGCACTTCCTCGGGCCAGCGCAAGGTGATCATCACCAGCGCATCCTCAAGCGGCCGCAGCAGCGCCAAGTGTTGCCGGGTGTGCAAGACCACCGTGGCCAGGGCCACCTTGCCGGTGCCTTCCAAGGTTTCGCGCAGCAAGGCATAGACCTTGCCGCCACGCCGGTCTGGGCTCAGGTAGTAGGGGGTATCGAAGTGCTGCAAGGGAATGTCACTGGCCTCGACGAACGAAAAGATGTCGATGGTCTGGGTCGCTTCCGGGCGGGCATTGCGGATTTCTTCTTCGCTGATGATCACGTAGCGGCCTTTCTCGTACTGCACGCCCTTGACGATGTTGTCCTTGTCGATTTCCTTGCCGGTGGCCTTGTTCACCCGTTTGTAGCCGACCGGATCCATGCTGCGCTTGTCCAGCCAGTCGAAATCGACCCGCTCGGTACGCACGGCGGTGTTGAGGGTGACAGGGATGTGCACGAGGCCGAAGCTGATCGCGCCTTTCCAGATTGCCCGGGCCATGGTCGGTCAGCTCCTAGGGTTGGCAGGTTTGGCCAGATTGGCAGTAGCGCAAGGCGCCGCAACGCTCGCAGCATTGGCACTGCAGCCCGGCAATTTCACCACTGAGCGTGGTGCGCCACTGGCAGCCACGCAGTAGGCAGAGGAGTTTCATCAGCCACCTCCTTGACCCGCGCTTTCGCGGGCTCTTACTTGCACTGACTGCGCGCTGGCGCGAAGGTTTACTCGTATTGCCCTATGGCAGCGGTTTTGCGCCGCTGGCGCTGCTGCGGCCCTCGGCCAGTACCTGAGCGACCACCTGATGCAATGCCTTGGCGCTGTCCAGCCCGGCACCGCGCGCCTCTGCCAGGCAGCTGAGCTGGCGATCGGCGCTGGTGCCGTGCTCAAGGATGTTCAGACCATGGATGAAGGCTCGCTCGGCATCTGCGGTATCCGGTGGGTGCTGGCTGCGCAATTGCGCCAGCCAGGCTTGGGCGGTGACCGGCTGTTGCTGATGAACGCCGAGGAACTGGCCGTGGCGGCCGTAGCGCAGCGCGCGCCAGTAGTTTTCCTGGGTAATCCAGTGCTGTTCACGGCTGAGTGGCAAGGGGCTGTAATGCGCCAGGGCGCACTGCTCGACCAGATGACGAAATACAGCAGCGATGGCCAGCGCGTCCTCCAGCTGCGGGCAGGCATCGCAAATGCGCAGCTCGACCGTGGGATAGCGCTGCGAGGGCCGTATCGCCCACCAGAACGCGCCGTCCTTGGCCAGGGCGCCGGTGCGCTGGTGCAAGGCGCGATAGCGCTGGTAGGCGGCCCAGTCGGCCAAGGGCTCGGGCAGCCCCATGTGCGGCCACTCGCCACAGATCACCCGCCGATAACTCATGTAGCCGGTGTTCTGCCCGCACCACAACGGCGAAGAGGTGCTCATGGCCAGCAGCAACGGCAGCCAATACAGCACGCGGTTGATCAACTGCATGCGATCGCAGCCGGGCGGCACGCCGACATGCACGTGCAGGCCAGATAACAGACTGCGCTTGGCCACCTGCTGATAGTCGTCGAACAACTGCCGAAAGTGCGTTGAGGTCCGCGGTCGTTGTCGCCGCCAATGGGCGCTGGGGTGGCTGGCAGCGCAGTAGAGGCCAGCGCCCTCCTCGGCCAGTGCTTGGTTCAGGCGTTGCCGGTATTCAACGAAAAAGCTTCGTGCCTGGTGCAGGTTGGCAAACACCGGTGAGGCGATTTCGATCTGGCTGCGAAACATTTCTTCGGCAAAGTAGCTGCCGGCGACTTCTCGGCAACGCCGGGCTATCGCTGGCGAGGGTGAGGCCAGCACACGACCGCTGGCGAGGTCCACCAACAGGTATTCCTCCTCGATGCCAAAGGTACATGGCCGGTACATGGCCCGTCAGCCAATGCGGGTAACGCGCAAGGCAACCGCGGCGATGCGCTCGACCTGCTCATAGCCAGGCTCAAGCAGTTGCTCGCCAAACACATCCGGATCCAGCTCTTGATACAGCCAACTCCAGCGCGGCCCCGCCAGGCGTTGGCGGGCAGCTTGCAGGAGGGCATCGCGACCTTCGACGATGGCAACGCCGGTGTACAGCAGCAAGGTCCCGCCAAGGCTCAGGCGCTGGCAGGCTTGCTCGATGATCCGCATCGACAGCTCAGCGCCGAGCGCAGCGCCACCATGGCGATACTGGCGCTGCTGGGTATCGAGCATGTACGGCGGGTTGGCGACGATCAGGTCGAAGCTGCCCGTCAGCCCCTGGAGCAGGTCGCTCGGCTCGACCGACACGTTGCTGAGCCCGGCCAACGCGGCATTGATCGCGGTGTAGCGCAGCGCCAGGGGGTTGATGTCGACCGCGCTGACTTGCGCATGGGGTGCGGCCTGGGCGATCAACAGCGCACCAATACCCGCGCCGCAGCCGATGTCGACGGCGTGCTGGACCGGCTCGGGGCTGCGTTGTAGATGATCGCCAATGACCTGGGCGAAGCGGTAGCTGTCCGGGCCGAAAAACACCGCGTCACTGGCCTCGGTAGGATAGGCTGAGTGCACCAGCAGCAGCTCATCCAGGTTCGACCAGCGGACCTTGCTGCGCAGCAGCTCAGCCTGCTGCTCGACAACCTGCGCACTGTGTAGCAGTGCCAGCTCATCGGCAGACACCAGCGAGGGGGCAAACGGTCGGCTCCAGCCAAACACATCGCGCACATTGTGCGCCTGCTCGGCGCCGGGGCGAGCGTTGTTGCGCGCATGGGTGGCGGGCGTGACGCAGGTAAAGCGGTAGCCATCGGCGCGTAGGCGTTGGCCCAATTGGAGCAGGGCTTGGTCGGCGTGGGTTTGCGCCTGGGACAGTTGCATCAGTGCGCGCCCTCCTGGGTAAGCCCGGTGGCGCGGATATACGCCTGGGTCGCCAGCAGGCCTTCTGGCAATGCGTGACGGTTGCCAGCCATCCGCTCGATCAGTACGTCAATAGGCTCAAGTGCCGGGTCGGCCGCCGAGGGTTGCACGGATGAATCAGCCTCCCAGCTGCCGGGTATCAGCCGGCGCGGTTTGGGCCCTTGCCAGTCACCGGCAATCCAGTCGTACCAAAGCTGCTTCTCGTAGGCGCTGAACACCCCGAACATGGCGGCCGAAGGGCCCTCGATCAAACCCCAGAAGCGGCTCTGATCCGGCGCTTGATTGCGCTTTATCCAGCCTTGCGCTTGCATGGCTTGGACGAACTCGGCGATCGCCTCTGAGCCTGCCAGCCATTGGTTGACCGTACGGCCTTGCAGCTTGCAGTGGTCAGAGTGCATGAACTGGCCAAACCCACGCTTGCGCTCCAAGGCTGCGAACAGCTCGCCTTGCAGGTCAAAACGGGCTATCAACTCGGCGGCCGGAACGCCCAGGTCATTCAAGCGATAACCGCCTCGCACGCGTTGGTAGAACGCCTGCGGATCTGATTGCGGACACAGGTGCAGCAGTGCCTGGATCGAGCGCTGGGCATGGCCGCTGGCAGCATTGTCGATGGTGACGTGGAGCTGGAAGTAGTGCCCGTCGATACCCAGCTCAGCCAGCTCGTAGGTGGTGATCAACAGGTGCAGCGGCGGTTGCTCGTAGCCCAGGTTGTAGCCGATCACTTCAGCCAGGAACTGCTCGGTGTTCTGCCCCAAGGCCAATTGCACGGCGCCTTGTAGATAGCGGGCTTCGTCCAGCGCGATCAACTCAAGGCAACCCAGGCGACTGAGCAGGCGCTGGTAGATCAACACATGGTTACAGCGCGAATCGCCGTCGCCCAGCTCTTCCAGATAAGTGCGGATCAGGCCGTGGTAGCGTGGGTCGCGCCACTGGTGCAAGGTGCCGTGCAACCAGGCCCCATCGACCGCCTTGGTCGGAGCGACTTGCTGCAAGTACCACAGCGCCTGCGCCCGGTTGGCGAAATACCGCCGGGGTTCGCCCTGGCGGCGCTGTTGGAGATAGGTAGCGTAGTCACGCGCGACCCGGGCAGCGGCGTGTGCGCTCCACTGCGCCAGTTGCTGCGGATCATCAGGCAGGTCATCAGGCATTTGCGCGGCCCGTTGCAACTGCTCGGCAAGCCACTGCGCGCCGTTGCCGCCTTGCAGCAAGGCGTGGTAGCGCTGCTGTAGGCTGCTGCTCTGGGCCGGTACCAGCAGGTCAGTCTTGCGGGTCATCACCGTCATGCCTGACTCCTTGCCCAACTACGGACGTTTGCTGTCTTGGGGGATCGGCTCAGGGCCGGGGGTTGGCTGCGGTGCAGGTTGATCGGGTTTTTGCATTTGCAGGGAAGGCTTGCTTTGGTCGGCGTCTTCGGCCGGATGATCGGTGTCTCGGTCAAAGCAACCGCCAAGCAGTGCAAGGCTGCTCAACAGGCAAACGGTAGATACCAGGCGCATGGGCTGTCCTCCTGCGAATAAAAAACGCAGTGCCGCGCAAACGGCACTGCGTGCTTCATTTACGAGCGGCCACCTTTGCGGCCCGACTCGCTGCGGTCGGTAGTGGTGCCCGATTGCTGGCCGCCTTTACGGCCAGCCTCGGAGGCTTTCTGCCGGTCATTGGCGAAATTGCCAGGGTTCTTGGTGCCGCCCTGACTGCCCGACTTGCCACTTTCTTTGTTAGCCATGGTCATGAACCTCATGAGGCTTGGGAAAATGCACAGCGCTGCGCCGTACATAGTGTGGGAGTACGGCGATAAGCGCGGATTCGCTTTATTTCCGAAGCGGCCTGACCGGTGGCATTAAATAAGCACCAGGCGCTTATTTGGTGCGCAAGCCTTGCGCGCTACCAGGTCAGCACTGCGCCCACCGCGAAGGTGTCAGTCTCTTCGTTCTGCGCATCCCCTTCATGGCCTTCGATCTCGAACTGGTTGTACTCGGCGACCAATTTGAGGTTGTCATTGATGTCGTGAAACAGGGCAATGCCGCGGGTTTGATAATCGGCCCCGGTATTGACCGCGCCATTGCCATCATCCTTGGTCTTGCCATACGACAGCGCCAGGCGGTTCTTGCCCAAGCGATACGAGCCCTGCAGCAGGTAGCCCTTGCTGTCGACCTCGCGCAGGGTCGCCTCGCCGGCATTGTTGGTGAAAAACGGGTTGATGCCTTTGGCGGTAAAGCCAGAACCGGTCAGGGAAAACGCCCCCATTTTGGCCTGCACGCCATAGCCCACGCCCTTGGAGGTCACCGACTCGACCGTACTGTCGGTGTTGTCGGAGGTCTGGTAGCTGCCGTTGAGCCAGCTGTAGATCTGCGCGCCGGCCAGGTCGAACTGGTAGGTAATCTCGCTCTCGGTGCGCGGATTTTCCTGGTAGGCCTTGCCCACCGCGCTGTCATCGTTGGTATCGACCGGGTCCATGATGCCCACGGCGATGCGCAGGCCGTCCATTTGCGGGCTGCGGTAGGTGATCTGCGAGGTCGGGAACGGGTACGGGTAACCGCTGCCGATGTTGCCGAACGACACCCCGCCGCCGTCCACCAGGCCCAGGGTATCGCTGACCTGACCGTAACCGGCGAGCAGTTCATCGAGGAGGATGTTGGAGCGGGCGAACAGGCCAAAATCCTTGCCGATCAGCACTTCGCCCCATTCAGGGTTGGCCACGGTGCCGTAGAACTGGCGCACATCGATGGCAGTGTCGGTGCCGTTGGTCTCGCTGTCGTTGATGGTGACCCAGAACGAGGAGCGCCCGCCGAGCTTGAGATCGTCGATCTGGCGGGTCATGTTGAAGCCTAGGGTGTTGGGCAAAAAGCCCATTTTTACCCGCGATTGGCGCCGGTCGTACTGCTCGCCAGCCCGGTCGATATCGCTGTTGACGTAGAAGGCGTTGATGTAGCCGTCGGTGGAAAAGGTGGTCTGGTCCTTGTCATAGAGCATGATTTCGGCGCTGGCCATTGGGCTCAGGGCCAGGCTGGCAAGGCCGCCAAGCAGCGGCAGGATACGGCGTTGGGCATTGTTATTGTTGTGCATGGCGCGCTCCGCAATCGGTAGGGACGGGTGTCGGGCCGATTATCGAAAGCGCGTGCGCCCTGCCCTACGCTGCCTTGGCAGCGATTGGCCAGTGCCTTGGCCGGGCGCAAGTGGATGGCGGCACAGCGAACTAATCCCTTGTCCACCCGTGTCACACGGCTAAAGTGGCAAGACCCGGTCCGGAAGGCGCGCCTTTAAGGCAAAAATGCAAGCAGGCCCTGCATATTTGTCGATTGTGCAAGGCAAAATCGCATGACAGGATCCCCTGATCCTCCAGCGCACTCCAGACTTCACTTGGAAAATCAATAACAAAGCAGGGAGAACGCGATGACCGCGCATGCTCACATTTCGGCAACGGATCATGTCTTGGCCGAAGTCCGCAATCAGATTGGCCACCTCACCCTCAACCGCCCCGCCGGCCTCAATGCCCTGACCCTGGATATGGTGCGCAGCCTGCAGCAGCACTTGGACGCCTGGGCCGATGACTGCCAGGTGCAGGCCATTGTCCTGCGTGGCGAAGGCCCCAAGGGCTTTTGCGCCGGCGGCGATATCCGCTCGCTGTATGACAGCTTCAAGGCCGGTAGCACGCTGCACGAGCAGTTCTTCGTCGAGGAGTACGCCCTCGACCAGTGCATCCACCGCTACCGCAAGCCGGTACTGGTGCTGATGGACGGCTACACCTTGGGCGGTGGCATGGGCCTGGCCCAGGGCGCCGACCTGCGGGTGGTCACCGAGCGCAGCCGTTTAGGTATGCCGGAGACTGCCATCGGTTACTTCCCGGATGTCGGCGGCAGCTATTTCCTGTCGCGCATTCCCGGCGAGCTAGGTACTTACCTGGGCGTCAGTGGCGCGCAGATCCAGGCGGCCGATGCCTTGTATTGCGGTCTGGCCGACTGGTACCTGGCCAGCGACAAGCTATCGGCCCTGGATCAAGCACTGGAGCGCATCAGCTTCGGCGAGCATCCGCTAAAAGACCTCCAGGGCCTGCTGGCCAAGCTTGGCACCCAGGTCCTCGACGACGCGCCGCTGGCCAGGCTGCGCCCAGTGATCGATCACTTCTTCGCCCAGCCCGACCTGGCCAGCATCATCGAGCAACTGCGTGCGGTGACCATTGGCGACAGCCATCAATGGGCACTGGCCACCGCCGACCAGCTGGAAAGCCGCTCGCCGCTGGCAATGGCGGTTACCCTGCAGATGTTGCGCCGTGGTCGCCATCTGGGGCTGGAGGACTGCTTTGCCATGGAGCTGCACCTGGACCGCCAGTGGTTCGAATACGGCGACCTCATCGAAGGTGTGCGCGCGCTGATCATCGACAAGGACAAGCAGCCCCGCTGGAATCCACCGAGCCTCAAGCAGCTGCAACAGGCCCGAGTCGACCAATTCTTCGAAGGCCTGTAAGGCCGGGAGTACGCAGATGCAAGACCTGGAACTGAGCGAAGAGCAAATCATGATCCGCGATATGGCCCGGGACTTTGCCCGTGGCGAGATCGCCCCGCATGCCCAGGCCTGGGAAAAAGCCGCCTGGATCGATGATGGCGTGGTGCGCAAGATGGGCGAGTTGGGCCTGCTGGGCATGGTCGTTCCGGAAGACTTTGGCGGCAGCTACACCGATTACGTCGCCTACGCCCTGGCGGTTGAAGAGATTGCCGCAGGTGACGGCGCCACGGGCGCCTTGATGAGCATCCACAACTCGGTCGGCTGCGGGCCGCTGCTCGCCTACGGCACGCCTGAACAGCAACAGGCCTGGCTGCCACGCCTGGCCAGCGGCGAAGTCATTGGTTGCTTCTGCCTGACCGAACCCCAGGCCGGTTCCGAGGCGCACAACCTGCGCACCCGCGCCGAGCTGGTGGATGGCCAGTGGGTGATCAACGGCGCCAAGCAGTTTGTCAGCAATGCCCGTCGCGCCGGGTTGGCGATTGTGTTCGCGGTGACGGACCCGGAGCTTGACAAGAAGGGCCTGTCAGCCTTCCTGGTGCCCACCGACAACCCTGGCTTCAAGGTTGATCGCAGCGAGCACAAGATGGGCATTCGCGCCTCCGATACCTGTGCGGTGACGTTGGACAACTGCCGCATTCCCGCTGCCAACCTGCTCGGTGAACGCGGCAAGGGGCTGGCGATTGCCCTGTCCAACCTGGAAGGCGGGCGCATCGGCATCGCTGCGCAAGCATTGGGTATTGCCCGCGCCGCATTTGAAGCAGCGCTGGTCTACTCGCGTGATCGCATCCAGTTTGGCAAGCCGATCAATGAGCACCAGAGCATCGCCAACCTGCTGGCGGACATGCAGGTGCAGATCAATGCCACGCGCCTGTTGATCTTGCATGCCGCGCGTCTGCGCAGTGCCGGCAAGCCGTGCTTGTCGGAGGCCTCACAGGCCAAGCTGTTCGCCTCGGAGATGGCTGAGCGGGTGTGCTCGATGGCGATTCAGGTACATGGTGGCTATGGCTATCTGGAGGACTACCCGGTGGAGCGCTATTACCGGGATGCGCGGATTACCCAGATTTATGAAGGGTCGAGCGAGATTCAACGGATGCTGATTGCGCGGGAACTGAAGAACTATCCGTTGTAGGCGCAACACCTACCGGCCTCATTGCGGGGCCGGCCCGCGCCTACCCGCTGGGGGGCGGGCTTGTCCCGCGATGAGGCCGGCCCTGCCGCAATCATTCCGTCACATGCACACTGTCCAGGTAGGTACGCACTGCCCACAACGCCTCCTGGCTGAGAAAATCCGCCATCTTGGGCATATACACCCGCCCATCGCGTACCGCGCCATTGCGCACGCGCTCGACAAACCACTCATCCCCCGCCGCGCCTTCATCGAGCATGCGCAGATCCGGGGCAATCCCGCCCGACTTGGCCTCCAGGCCGTGGCATGCCGCGCAGTTCTGGTTATACGCCGACGCACCGATGGACACCGCCTTGTCGTGATCCTTGCTGTCGCGATACGGGTTTTCGGCGCGCCATTCGCTGCCAAGCGGCTCCAGCCCTTCGGTATTGACTGCCGTTGGGGTGACGTTGCCATGGGCGCTGGCAGCGCCGGCAGCGCACAGGCCAAGCATCAGCAGGGTGGATTTGCAGGCGTTTTTCACGATTGTCATTGTTCTGGCCTCGACTTCTGAGAGTGCACGCGCCACCTCTGAGAGCGAGGCGGTTGGAGCATCCTAGAAAGCGGCCAGGCCGGCCCCCATGCTGCTTTGGTGGCCGCGCCCTCCTCCCTTGGTCGTAGCCCGTGCGGGGCAGTGCCAAATCATGCCCGCCCTGGGAAGTTTTCCCGTAATGGCCGGGAAGATTTCCGTATCTCGCCGCGCGGTGGCGTTCCAGGCTATGCAGGCCACAACCTCACTGGGAACTCCACCATGACAACAAGAACGTTACCCGCCATGCTTTCGCCCCTTTCTGCTGCCCTGCTGCTGGCGAGCCTGGCCATTGGCGGTACCGCCCAGGCCAAGCCGGTCACCTGGGAAGACATCGCCGACGACCACAAGACCACCAACAACGTGCTGCAGTACGGCATGGGCACCAACGCCCAGCGCTGGAGCCCGCTGGCGCAGGTCAACGAGCAGAACGTGTTCAAGCTCACGCCAGCCTGGTCGTTCTCCTTCGGCGATGAGAAACAGCGCGGCCAGGAGTCCCAGGCCATCGTCAACGACGGGGTGATCTACGTCACCGGCTCCTACTCGCGGGTATTTGCCCTCGACGCCAAGACCGGCAAGCGCCTGTGGACCTACAACCACCGCCTGCCGGACAACATTCGCCCCTGCTGTGACGTGGTCAACCGCGGCGCGGCCATCTATGGCGACAAGATCTACTTCGGCACCCTCGATGCACGCTTGGTCGCGCTGAACAAGGACACCGGCAAGGTGGTGTGGAACAAGAAGTTCGGCGACCACAGCGCTGGCTACACCATGACCGGCGCCCCGACCATCGTCAAAGACCAGAAGAGCGGCAAGGTGCTGTTGATCCATGGCAGTTCTGGCGATGAGTTCGGTGTGGTCGGCCAGCTGTATGCACGTGACCCGGACACCGGTGAAGAGGTATGGATGCGGCCCTTCGTCGAAGGCCACATGGGCCGCCTCAATGGTAAGGACAGCACGCCCACCGGCGACGTCAAGGCGCCCTCCTGGCCGGATGATCCGAGCACCGAGACCGGCAAGGTCGAGGCCTGGAGCCACGGTGGCGGCGCGCCTTGGCAGAGCGCCAGTTTCGATGCCGAAACCAACACCATCATCGTCGGTGCCGGTAACCCCGGGCCCTGGAACACCTGGGCGCGCACCTCAAAGGACGGCAACCCGCACGACTACGACAGCCTTTACACCTCAGGCCAGGTCGGGGTCGACCCCACCACCGGTGAGGTCAAGTGGTTCTACCAGCACACCCCCAACGATGCCTGGGACTTCTCGGGTAACAACGAGCTGGTGCTGTTCAACTACAAGGACAAGGACGGCAAGCAGTTCAAGGCCACCGCCCACGCCGACCGCAACGGCTTCTTCTATGTGGTCGATCGCAGCAACGGCAAGCTGAAAAACGCCTTCCCGTTCGCCGACAACATCACCTGGGCCAGCCATATCGACCTGAAAACCGGCCGCCCGGTGGAAAATGAAGGTCAGCGCCCGGCCAAGCCGGAGCCTGGGCAGACCAAGGGCAAGCCCGTGGAAGTGTCGCCGCCGTTCCTCGGCGGCAAGAACTGGAACCCCATGGCTTACAGCCAGGACACCGGCCTGTTCTATGTACCGTCCAACCAGTGGAAAGAAGAGTATTGGACCGAAGAGGTCAACTACAAGAAGGGCTCGGCGTACCTGGGCATGGGCTTTCGGATCAAGCGCATGTACGAGGACCACGTAGGCTCGCTGCGCGCCATGGACCCGACCACCGGCAAGATGGTCTGGGAGCACAAGGAGCGCTTGCCGCTGTGGGCCGGGGTGCTGGCAACCAAGGGCAACCTGGTGTTCACCGGCACGGGTGACGGCTACTTCAAGGCCTTCAACGCCAAAACCGGCGATGAGCTGTGGAAGTTCCAGACCGGCAGCGGCATCGTCTCCCCGCCTATCACTTGGGAGCAGGATGGTGAGCAGTACATCGGTGTGACCGTGGGCTACGGCGGCGCGGTGCCGCTGTGGGGTGGCGACATGGCCGAGCTGACCAAGCCGGTGGCGCAGGGTGGGTCGTTCTGGGTGTTCAAGATCCCTGCGTGGGACACCAAGACCGCTCAGCGCTGAGCTAGATCACCGATTCACACCTCCCCTGCAGGAGCGGCGCACCGCCGCTCCTGCACATTTGAAACCCTGGAGCCTGTCATGAACTACCTGCCACTGGCCCTGCTGCT
>Ga0247819_10000395_pt1 | contig 26645 bp, 30 predicted proteins | sample 13C_Xylose_Day6_FD_193428 | JGI IMG/M metagenome (GOLD analysis project Ga0247819, IMG submission 193428) | Soil microbial communities from agricultural site in Penn Yan, New York, United States - 13C_Xylose_Day6 | ecosystem: Environmental > Terrestrial > Soil > Agricultural land | place: USA...
AGTGGGAGCACGCACTCGCCATGGCCATGAAACGCGATCTCCGCAATGCACAAGCTTCTGGGAGAAACACCCATGGAAACGCTCGACCCGAAAACACTGCCCAAGTCCAAGCCAGCCGTAATTCCAAACCAGGTCAACGGAATGGTCGCCAAGGCTCACGATCAGCTGTCGACCAGGTCAGAGACGCCATCGACGAGCGAAACGCCAGAGAAGCTGCCGCAAGCGCTGTTGGACAAGCTCTGGCTGAAGATGACGGAAATATTCGGGCACCGCTGGACGGCGAATTTCGGCGTATCAGCTGATCCAGGACATTCGTGGGCGAGTGTGCTCAAGGGCCTGACCGGAACGCAGATCGCCAACGGTCTGAACATCCTGGTGGAGAAGGGCGACGAATTCGACTGGCCACCGCCGGCGAACGTCTTTCGCTCAATGTGCCTGCAAGTGCCGGGAATGCCGAGCATCAAGGACGCTTGGACCGAAGCACTGATGGGTGTGTACAGCCACGAAGGCGTGCGCGTTGCCGCAGAAGCCACCAGTACGTTCGACCTGCGCACAGCCAAGCAAGGCGACAAGGCCCTGTTTCAACGCTTTGAGCGCAACTACGCCATCGTCATGCGCCGCGCACAGACCGGGCAGCCCCTGAACGGGCGTATCGCAACTGGCATCGGCCACGACAGCATGCGTGATCGCCGGCAGGTCCAGCTCGAACACTCGCGCCAGGAAGCTGACCGCATCGTCGACACACTCGAAATCCCAAAAGACCCGAAGGCCTGCCGCGCACTGCTGCTCGCCAAGATGGGCATCCGGAGAGACAAACATGCGTAACCCGCGTCGATCCACCAGCCCAATGGAAAGGCGTGTTCGCCGCCTGCTCAGAGCTCAAGCTATTGGCGCCATCATCGGCCTGATTGTCGTGATCGCGATGCGCCTGTGGGTGAGAACTCATGGATAACCTCAAGCCCGTTTCATTCGTGGTGCCAGGTGAAGCAATCGGCAAGGGCCGGCCCAAGATCGGCCGCGTCGGTGCTCATGTGCGCATGTTCACGCCCACCAAAACGGCCAACTACGAATCACTGATCGCCGTGGTAGCGCACGAAGCCATGCAGGGCCGTGAACTAATTGCCGGCCCGGTGCTACTAGAAATGAAAATCTTCGTGTCAGTGGCTCCGTCCTGGTCGAAGAAGAAAACCGCCGAGGCCCTGCAAGGTCTGGTCATGCCAACCAAGAAGCCAGACGCGGACAACGTCCTGAAAGCGATCTGCGACGGCATCAACGGCATCGTCTTCAAGGATGACGTCCAGGTGGTCAACGTCTCCATGTCCAAGCGCTTTGGGGAAACCCCGGGCGTTCTCGTTCGAGTCATTCCGCTTGAGGGGAAATCATCATGAACGCAATCCTGCTCACCGGCTTTTTCGCCTTGTGCGCCCTTTGCTACATGGGCGCCACGCTCTACCTGGCAGGCCTTCCAGCCGTTTGCCACTGAAACACCGAACTACGCAGAACTACGCAACAAGGGGAGAATCATGAAACTGATCAGTGCACGGCAGGCCTGGCGGGAAGCGTTGCACGAAAGCCGCGACTCTGTGCTGGCGGCTGCCTCCGAGCGGGTGAATCTGGGGAAGAAGGGGCGAGTGGTGGGGGAGACCATGCCATCGATGCGTGACAGCAACGGGCGCTGCGCTCACATGCTGGCTGCCGGACTGGTGCAATCGGCCATCGGGACGCTGCCAAAGCCGCTGCAGCACTTCGGTAACGCTCTGTACTCACCAATCGCCAACGGTCAGGACATCAACGTGGCGCATGCCCTTGTGTGGCTGACGGTGGATCTTGACGGCTATCCAGCAAAGCGCCGCGAGGTTGCCTACTGGATGGCCCTTGCCGCGATCAAGAGCCACCAGGCGGCCGTGAATGGTCGTGAAGCATGGGGCCCCGGCCGCGTGAGTGAGTTCGTGCAGGACTGGTACGGCACCAAAGTCAGCACCAGCCACTGGGCAAGGGACTTTGCTCCGGTCTGGTCAATCATCGCCAGCGCTGTCGATTCGCTGGACGCCAAGGCCCTGAAGCCTGTTGCTGCCGTCATCGTGCGCATGGCTGAGCGTGTCGGCGGTGGGATCTGCCGCTGGGACGTGCACGACCGCGAGCACGTCGCCGAGGATCGATCGACACGTTACGCCGCTGGCCGCGAACAGTCCGTGCTGGCGTTGCGGGAGCGACTGAGCTCGATGGACGAACAGCAGTTGCGCCGCTGGATCAAGCGCATGCAGGTTTACGGTGATGCGTACCGGGCAGAGTGGGGGAGCGACGTGGTCGAGAACCCAGGCCGACACCTGATCTACCTGGACCGTGTTGCCGAGTATTGGAACCAGCGGCAGCGGGTTGGTGATGTGTCGCGGCGGGTGGCGTAAGATCGGTGAAAAGCAACGGAGGCACTTGAATTGAACGACCATGAATTGCTGGAACTGGCAGCAAAAGCGGCAAACCTAACCATTATCGGAAGCGCCCCTGGTCGTGCGGGTTTGGACGTTTACGACCAATCTCGGGGTGACGCACGTCGCTGGTGGTCACCTCTCACGGATGACGGTGATGCGCTGCGGCTTATGGTTTCCCTGGGCATGCGAGTCTACGTGTACCCCGATGCGGGCGATGATGTGACCGTTGTTGCGAACGACGAACTTCGGATGAAGAATGCGCCACACATCAGCGAACCGCATAGCAGCGACAAGCTTGCAGCTACCCGCCGGGCCATTGTCCGCGCCGCTGCCGAAGTCGGCAAAAACATGACCGCTTGACCATTTGGCGAGTGTTTTGATACCTTTTCCCCAAGTTGCAAAGTTACGCCCAGCTCCCAGAAACCCGCCAAGTGCGGGTTTTTTGTTGTCTGAAATTCAATCTTGAGCCTCGCCGTCGTGCGGGGCTTTTTCGTATCCGGGGTACGCAAATGGCTGAGCCAAGCAGCGGTGCAGTGATGGCCGCTCAGGCGGCCGTGGGTGTGGCAGGTGTCACAGCGGCGAGCCTGATGCCAGGCGTGGACGTGAATGCCGTGGTCGGTGGTTTCGCCGGCGCCATGTTCTTCGTGGTGTTCGCCAAGGATTTGAAACCCCTCGCCCGTTTCGGGTACTTCATCGCGTCCTGGGTGCTGGGTTACTACGTGGCCAGCGAAGTCATCGGCCGCGAGTGGGCCAGGACCTCAGGCCTTGTCGCATTCTTCGGCGCGCTGTTCTGCGTTGCCGTGTGCATCAGTCTTCTGGAGTGGATCGACGGCGGCAAAATGCCCGGCTGGTTGCGGTTCATCGCAGACAGATTCGGAGGTAGTCGCAATGGTTGATCCATGGACTTTGGCCGCCGCCGCTATCTGTGGCGCGATCTGCTTTCGAATCGCCTTCTACCAGCGGCAGGGCGCCCGATACCGCGCGGGGGTGTCGTGGTGCGCGTACGTGCTGGCGGCTGCAACCGGTTGCGAGTGGGTTTCGGTGATGCTCGCCGTGTTGCTGGCCAGACCAACCACAGCCGTTTCCCCCTACATCCTGATCGTTCTGCTTGTCCTGCTGGTGCTTGTGTACCGCGCTCGCGGCAACGTCGCCCGCATCCTGAGAATGGAATGATGAAAATTACCCCTTCCCACCTGTTGGCGATCATGCGCTGCCAGGACGCCACTGCACGCCTGTGGGCTGACCCGCTCAACGCTGCATGCGAGCGCTTCCAAATCGACACACGCTTGCGCCTGGCTGCATTCCTCGCCCAGATCGGTCACGAAAGCGGCCGGTTGTCCCGCGTGGTCGAGAACCTGAACTACCGTGCCGACGCACTGCAGCGCACCTGGCCCGACCTATTCGACGCCAAGCTGGCCGCCGAGTACGCGCACCAGCCCGAGCGCATCGCGAACGTCGCCTACAACGCCCGCATGGGCAATACCGCCGCCGGCGACGGTTGGAAGTTTCGCGGCCGTGGCCTGATCCAGATCACCGGTAAGAACAACTACATCGCGTGCGGCGAAGCTCTGGGCATGGACTTGCTGACTACCCCAAGCCTGCTGGAGACGCCGAAGGGCGCCGCGATGTCGGCTGCCTGGTACTGGGACAGTCGGAACCTGAACGCTCTGGCCGACGCCGGCGACATCCAGAACATCGGCAGCTTGATCAACACCGGGCGGCGCGGACGTGTGCCCCACGGTGCTGCTGAGCGGCTGGCGCTGTACCAGGTCGCACTGAAGGTGCTTGCGTGAAAATCCTCGCCGGCATCTGCGCCGCTCTGGTTGTTGGTTTGTTGCTGGCTATATGGCGTCTCGACAACGTCGGTACGAAGCTGGCCGCAGCCACCGAGCAGGTCACCACGTTGACTAAAGCCGCCGAGTCCCGGCGCAACACCCAGCGTCTGCTGGCCACCCTCGACACCGAACACACAAAGGCCCTGACCGATGCGCAAGCCACTAACAACCAGCTGCGTGCTGCTGTCGCTTCTGGCGCTCACCGGCTGTCCGTCAAGGCCACCTGTCCCGCAGTGCGAACCACCGCCGGCGCCGCCCGCGTGGATGATGCAGAAGCGCGAGCCGACATTGACCCCGCGGCTGCTGAAAGAATTGTCGCCACCGCCACAGACGGTGACGAAGCCATCGTCGCCCTGACCGCGCTGCAGGACTACGTCACCCGCCTTTGCCTGAAAGGAAACTGAGCCATGCCTCAATTCAAAGTTCGCACCGAAGCCGATACCAGGGACATCACCGCCGACCGCATGGAGTTTGCTGAAGGCGGAGTGCGGCTCTACTCGGAAGGTCGCGTTGTTGCTGCGTTCTCCCGCTACCTGTGGGCAGAAGAGGTTGTTGTGAAAGAAGAACCGACCCCGGTACCGGAAGCCGGCTCCAATCCAACGCCAGAAGTAACCGAGTAAGCGAGCAACCGTATGGCCCTGACAGCGAAGCAACAGGCATTCGTCATCGAGTACCTGGTTGACCTCAACGCCACGCAGGCAACCATTCGGGCAGGGTACGCAAAGAAGGGCGCCAAGGATCAGGCGTGGCAGCTCATGGAGCGCCCGGAGATCTCAGCAGCGATCAAAGCGGCCATGGAGGCGCGGAACAAGCGCACGCAGGTTGACGCTGACTACGTGCTGTACCGCCTTACCGAGATTGACCAGATGGACCTGCTGGACATCCTCGACGACGACATGTCGATCAAGCCGCTTTCGAAGTGGCCCAAGGTCTGGCGCCAGTCTCTGTCGGGTTTCGATATCGCCGAGATGTTCGAGGGCGCCGGCAAGGACCGCGACCTGGTCGGCCTGATGAAGAAAATCAAGTGGCCGGACAAGGTGAAGAACCTGGAACTGCTCGGCAAGCACGTCAACGTCAATGCGTTCCGTGACCAGGTGGCACACACCGGAACCATCAACCTCGCGAATATGACGGATGACGAACTTGACGCTCACATTGCCCGACTTGCCAAAGCAGAGGGCAGATAAGGTCGCGCTAGCCGAACTGCTTGCAGAGCGAGCAAGAAGGTTGAAGCAACGTCAGTTCAAGCTTCAGTTCGAATCGCTGTACGAGTGGCAGCTCAAGTACATCTCCAAAACAGCCGAGTTCTCGGCCTGCATGCTGATGGCGGCCAACCGGGTCGGCAAGACGCGTACAGGTTTGACGATCGATGCGGCCCACCTGTTGGGCGATTACCCGGATGGCTGGGAAGGTCACAGGTTTGATTTTGCGCCGCTGTGCTGGTTGCTCGGGTACTCCATGGAGAAAACCCGAGACCTATTGCAGAAGCCTCTGTTCGGCACCTATGAAAACGGGGAGTGGACTGGCGGACTGATCCCGACTGACCGGATCGTCGGTCATTTGTCTGCTACAGGCACCCCTGGTGCGATGCGAGAAATCCGCGTCAGGCACGCATCAGGCAGCATCGCCACCGTGCAGTTCTGGTCCTACAGCCAGGGCCAGCACGCAATCATGGGCGACAGCGTCGACTGGTACCACATCGACGAAGAGCCGGAAGACAAAGAAATTTACCCGCAGGTCATCACGCGTACGGCGACTGGTGACCAGGGCAGGGGTGGCAGAGGGATCCTGACCTTTACCCCTGAGAACGGTCGCACAGAACTGGTCGTCAAGTTCATGGACGATCCTGGCGAAGGCCAGTACATGCAGCGCGCCACCTGGGATGACGCGCCTCACCTGAGCGAGCGCATCCGCCGCGAGCTGCTTGCAGCGTACCCGGCCTGGCAACGAGACATGAGGACAAAAGGCATGCCGCTGCTCGGTACCGGTTTGATATTCGATTTCAGCGACGACGAGATCAAGTGCGCGCCATTCCCGTGTCCTGCGCACTTCTTCGTCATCAACGGCATGGACTTCGGTTGGGATCACCCGCAGGCCCACGTTCAGCTCTGGATCGACAACGATGCAGACGTGATTTACCTCGCGCATGCCTGGAAGAAAAAGAACGTAACACCTGTCACCGCATGGGGATCCGTGAAGGCATGGGCCAAGGGTGTCCCGACAGCATGGCCATCTGACGGCCTGCAATCTGAGAAGTCGTCAGGCGATCAGCAGAAGTCAGCCTATGACGACGCTGGCTGGCAAATGTTGGATGTTCACGCCACTTGGCCGGCTGGTGGCGTTGGCGTCGAGGTTGGGCTTGTCGAGCTGTACGAGCGGATGACCACCGGCCGTTTCAAGGTGTTCTCGCACTTGTCGGATTTCTTCGACGAGAAGATGAGCTACCACCGCGATGAGAAAGGAAAAATCGTCAAGTTGAACGACGACATCCTTGCCGCCGCCCGGTACGCCTACATGATGCGGCGCTTCGCCGTGCAGCGCTGGCAGCTCGAAACAGCCCAGGCCGGCCAGTACCAATCGGATTACGACCCTTATTCGGAGTGATGAACATGTGCGGCAAAAAGGTTAAAAAACTGGTCAACAAGGTCGTGGACCTTGACCCACTGCGCGGCGGTGATGTGATCCTTGAGGGTTTGGGCTTGCCAAACCTGACAGGCGAGAACACCGGCATGCTCAACAAGGCGGACCGTGAAAAGGAAGCCGCTGAAGCTGCCTCGTTGGCGGCAGGATCGGGTTCAGCACCGAGCAACGCCCCAACCACAAGCAGCGACTCGGTACAGGCGGCCGTTGACGCCGAGCGCCGCCGCCGATTGGCGCAGTCGGGCCAGAATGGAACCATCCTGACCGGTTCGTCTGGCGTTCTGGGTGGCGCTAACACCAGCAATAAAACGCTGTTGGGGGTGTAAGTTGGCCGACTCCCTGCGCGACCAGCTCGAAAAGCGTTACGGCCGCCTGAAGACCGAGCGCGAAAGCAATTGGCTGCCAGAGTGGCAGGAGCTCGGCGACTTCATTAGCCCGCGCTCGGGACGCTGGAACAACACCGACACCAACAACGGCAAGCGCCGTGACCAAAAGATCATCAACCCAAAGGCAACGTTTGCCGCCCGCACGCTCGGTGCTGGTATGCACACCGGCATGACAAACCCGGCTGCTCCGTGGGTAAAGTTCGGTACTCCGGATCCCGACATGATGGAGTTTGCGCCGGTCAAGGCGTGGCTCTATGCAGTCGAAAAGTCGATGCGCGAAGTAATGGCCAGGTCGAACCTGTACAGCGTTCTGCCCAACCGCTACAGCGAAGAGGGCGTGTTTGGTACCGCACCGATGATCGTGCTACCTGACGATGACGACCTTTTGCGTGCGTACCCGCTGGCGGTAGGCAGCTACATGCTGGCCAACAACAGCCGCAACCAAGTGGACACCCTTTACCGCGATTTCCGCATGACTGCCCGCCAACTTGAGCAGCAGTTCGGCAAGGCAGCGATGAGCGTCACAGCCAGGACCTTGCTCGACTCGAACCCTGAGGCCTGGATCGAAGTCGTTCATGCCCTGGAGCCGAATGACACCCGGGAGAGTGGCAAGCAAGACAACCAAAACATGCCCTTCCGGTCGGTGTATTGGGAGAAGGGTAGCGATAAGGAAAGCGTCCTGCGCAAGTCTGGTTTCAAAACCTTTCCGTGCATGGCGCCGCGCTGGGACGTGTTGGGTGAAGACGTCTACGGCACAGGCCCTGGCTCGATGTGTATTGGCTCGACAAAGGCCGTACAGCTGATGGAGCGGCGCAAAGCCGAGCTGCTGGAAAAGGGTGTGCGGCCACCGATGGGCGCGCCTGCCAGCCTCAAGAAAGAGCGTGCATCGATCTTGCCGGGCAGCATCACCTATCTGAATGACATGCAGGTAGGCGCCAAGTTTGAGCCGCTATACATGGTCAACCCGGCTTGGCTCGGCCAGCTGCGCGGCGAAATCGAGGCCGACAGCGAGATCATCGACACCGCGTTTTTCGTCGACCTGTTCCTGATGGTCAGCCAAATGGACAGCGTCCGGACGGCCTACGAGATTGCCACCCGCAAAGAAGAGAAGCTGCTGATGCTCGGGCCTACCCTGGAGCGCCAGACTGATGACCTGCTCGATCCTCTGGTCGATATGTATTTCAACCAGATGTTGGAACAGTCGATCCCGCGCTGGTCCGGCCTGCTGCCAGGTGCGCCGCTGATCCCACCACCACCAAAAGAACTCGCCGGCCTCGATCTGCGCGTCGAGTTCACCAGCATCCTGGCCCAGGCACAGAAAGCCATCGGCGTATCCAGCATTGAGCGCGCCATTGGCTTCGCCGGCCAGGTGGCCACCACCACCCAAAGTCTCGCGGCGCTGGATCTACTCGACTCAGACGAAGCCCTGCGTCAGTACTTCGAGCTGATCGGCACACCGCCGACGCTGGTACGGGCTGAAGACGCCGTCGCTGCAATCCGCGAGCAACGTGCCCAGGCGCAACAGGCTGAACAGATGCAGCAGCAGTTGGGCAGCGTCATCCAAGGCGCACAGGCGCTTAGCGAAACCGACACCAGCGGCGATAACGCCCTGACTCAACTTGCCGGAGCCCTGTAATGGCTGATCTGGAAGACCTCGATGCGCTACGCGAGCAGGAAGAAAAGGACAAGGACACCGCCCGTAAACAGGAGATTGCCGACTTCCGTTGGCTGATGGGCGACCCGCGCGGCAGGCGCTTCATGTGGCGCCTGATGGGTCATTGCAAAGTGTTCCAACCCTCATTCAACCCCCACGGCGGGGTGATGAACTTCAACGAAGGCCAACGAAATGTTGGCCTTTTTCTTTTGGGCGAAACAAACGACCTGTGTCCGGCGATGTTCCCGGTCATGGCCGCCGAGAACGCCCCCAAGCCTGTAGAGGATGACTCCAATTGAATCGCCTGATGATGAAACTGATGGGCCACGTCCTGATGAACGAAGCCCCAGCCGATGGCACGCCTTCTGGCGCAGCACCAGCAGCCCCCGCCGCCGCACCTGCGGCCGCCCCGGCAACCGATGCCACCCTGTTAACCCCTCCAGCCGCACCAGCAGCCACCGACCCTAAACCCGAAGGTGAGCCACCGGCCAAGCCAGGAGATCCCGCAAAACCCGAAGACGGAAAGCCCAAGGAAGAGGGCGACGGAAAGCCACAGGGCGCGCCTGAGGCTTACGCCGACTTCACCCTGCCGGAAGGCATGGAAATGGATACCGAAGTACTAGGCGAATTCACCGGCTTGGCCAAGGAACTGAACATCTCGCAGGAATCCGCGCAGAAGCTGATCGATCTGCAATCGAAGATCGCGACCCAGCAGGCCGAGCAGTACCAGGCCGCCGTTGTTAAGCAGGGAGAGCAGTGGGCGGCAGCTGTGAAAAACGATCCGGAACTGGGTGGCGAGAACTACGACAAGAGCGTAGCGAGCGCCGTCAAGGTCATTCAGGCATTCGGCGACGACGGCCTGCGGGACCTGCTCAACAACTCCGGCCTAGGCAACCACCCGGCGCTGTTCAAGTTCTGCCACCGCGTCAGTCAAGCCATCTCGGAAGACAAGTTCGTCATGCCGGGCAGCCAAACCAATACCGGCCGTAAGTCGAATGAAGACGTGTTCTACGGCCCAGGCAAGTCTTAATCCACGGAGTAATTAAACATGGCAATTATTGGCAATACCTCGCTGACCCTGGCCGACTGGGCGAAGCGTCAGGACCCCGATCAGAAGCAAGCGCGCATGGTCGAAATGCTTGCCCAGACCAACGAAGTGTTGACGGACATGCTGTGGATGGAAGGCAACCTGCCGACCGGTCACCGTACGACCATCCGCACCGGCCTGCCGACTGGTACTTACCGTGCGTTGAACGCCGGTATTCCTCGCACCAAGTCCACCAGTGCACAGGTCGATGAAACCTGCGCGATGCTGGAAAACCTCGGGATCGTGGACGTCGCATTGGCTGAGCTGAACGGCAACACTTCAGCGTTTCGCCTTTCCGAAAACTCTGCATTCATGGAAGGCATGAACCAGGACATGGCCACCGGCCTGTTCTACAACAACGATGCGCTTGCGCCTGCGCAGTTCCTCGGTCTGTCTCCGCGCTACAGCGACAGCACAGCGAAGAACGGTCAGAACATCATCAAAATGGGCGGCTCTGGATCGGACAACACGTCGATCTGGCTCGTTCTGTGGGGTGACCAGACTGTCGCGGGCATCTACCCGAAAGGTTCTCAGGCCGGCCTTGAGCACAACGACATGGGTATCGATCTCGTAGACGACGGCACTGGTAAGTACTTCCGTGCCTACCGCGATCACTACAAGTGGAACTGCGGTATTGCCCTGCGCGATTGGCGCTACGCGGTACGCATCTGCAACATCGATGTGTCCGACCTTCTGGCCGACACCACTGGCGCCTCGGTCAAGATCATCGAGGCAATGATCCGTGCTGTTCACCGCATTCCGAATCTGCGCATGGGTCGGGCTGCGTTCTACATGAACCGCACCGTTCGCGAGTGCTTGGATATCCAGGCGATGAACAAGGCGAACATCCAGCTTTCCATCAAGGAATATGACGGCGAGTTCATCACCAGCCTGCGCGGTGTGCCTTTCCGCACCGTCGATGCCCTGCTCAACACCGAGGCTCCAGTGGTCTAAGACCGCTGGTTTCCCTCGCTCACAGGAGTTCGAAACATGATTACCGATAAGTTGAACACCTTCAGCAATGCTCAGCTCGTTACCGCGACAGCGGCATCGACTGACGTTATCGACCTGGGGCCGCTGACCCACGGCAACACTCGGCGCGATATCGGCGCTGGTGAGCCGATCTACCTGGTCGTTGCGATGCTCGCCGCCGCCACTGCTGCTGGCGCGGCAACCACCAACATCCAGTTGCAGACCAGTGACGACAACGCCACGTGGGTGACGCTGTTCGATTCTGGCGCGCTGGCGCTGGCAGACCTCGCCGCGGGCAAACGCCCGGTTCAAATCGCTGTGCCTCGCGGAGTGCGCCGTTATCTGCGCCTGAACTTCGTGATTGGTACAGGCCCACTCACCGCCGGCAGCTTCTGGGCTGGCCTGGTCAAAGACGTACAGGACAACACCAAGTACGCCAGTGGCTTTGTGATTTTGTAAGGGGATGATCATGGAAGTTACAGCGACTGATCGCGGTTTCTACGGCGGCGGCATCAAAGAACCGGGCGACACCTTCATCCTGGATGATGAAGCGCACTTCAGCGAAAGCTGGATGGTTGAGGGCAAGGAAGCGAAGCCAAGGAAACGGCCAAAGTACACCGGCTACGTCGCCGCGCGCGGAGCTGCCGGGAAGTTCGTCGTCAAGGATGCGGCCGGGCAAATGGTTGGATCCTTTACCGGCACCAAAGCGGAGGCAGAAACGGAAGCTGCTCGCCTGAACGACGGTGGCGAAATCAATGGTGCTGGAAGCAACACCGCCAACGACGGCGCCTGATTCACCTGCACCAACCTAAGGGCCCTTCGGGGCCCTTTCTCATTCCTGGGGTTCCCGAATGGCAAGCGATATCCAGATCTGCAACGTCGCACTTTCGCGTGTTGCTCATACTCAGCCAATTGTGTCGTTCACTGAAAAGAGCAAGGCCGCCGAGCTGTGCGCCGTGTTCTACACGACACTGCGCGACCTGGTGCTGGCCGACTTTCCTTGGCCGTTCGCTGAATCGATCGTGAACCTTGCCGATATCGGCTCACCGGCGCCGGGCTGGGCGTACCGTTACCGGTACCCGGCCAACTGCCTGAAGGTTCGGGAAATCATTCAGCCGGGGCAACGCCGCTCACTCACCGCTGACCTACAGCCACCCTTCAAGATCGGCTATGACGCTGGTGGACGTGTCATTCACACCGATCAGCCAGAGGCAGGCGTGCGCTTCACCTTTCGTGTAGAGGACTCGACGTTCTTTGATCCGCTGTTTGCCGATGCCCTGGCTTGGCGTTTGGCGATGGATCTGGCATTGCCGCTGAGTTCGAAGCCCGATCTACAAGCATTTGCCACCCAGCAGTTCCAGTTGTCCATGACCAAGGCCGAAGGCTCAGCCTTCGAAGAGTCGCAGGACGATCCGGAACCTGAGTCCGAATTTGTGTCGGTGCGCTCATGACTGGCGTACTGCAACCCACCTTTGCCGCCGGCGAACTGTCGCCATCGGCTAGCGCGCGGACCGATATCGCCCGCTATTACACCGGCTTGAAGCTGTGCCGGAACTTCATGGTCATGCCTTATGGCGGCATCCGTAACCGCCCTGGCACTAAGTTTGTGTGCGAAGTCGCCGACTCCGCGAAGCTGAACCGCCTGATCCCGTTTCAATTCAACGACCAGCAGACCTACATCCTGCAGTTCGGTGATTTGAACATGCGGGTCATCAAGGATGGCGGTCAGATTCTTTCGGGTGGTGTGCCCTATCAGCTCGGTATGCCCTACAGCCAGTTCGATCTGCCGCAACTCAACTTCACGCAGTCTGCGGACCTGATGACCTTCGCGCATCCGACCTACAAGCCGCGCGAGCTGGGCCGCCTGGCGCACGATAACTGGATCACTTCCGAGATCAGCCTTGCGCCTCGCATTGCAGCGCCGGCATCTGCAACCGCAACACCAACGGCCGGGACCGGCACCAACACGCAGGTCTGGCGATACCAGGTCACTGCCGTGCTGGATGATGGCAACAGCATCGACGAGTCGCTGCCAGTCACATCGAACGCGGTCACGATCTTTCCGGACACAGCTTCTGCGACTCTCGTCTGGCCTGCCGTGGTGGGTGCGACCTATTACATCGTCTACAAGGACAACGCCGGCGCCGGGATCTACGGCTTTATCGGCCGTGCCACTGCACTGACGTTCGTTGACCGCAATGTCACGGCGATCAAGACGGACACCCCACCGAACGGCAACGACCCGTTCGTAGGCGCCAACAACTACCCAGGTGCGGTCGGCTATTACCAGCAGCGCCTGGCGTTCGCCGGCAGCAACAACAATCCCCAGACCGTGTGGATGTCCAAGACCGGGCTATTTAAGAACTTCGGGTTCTCGGTACCAAACAAGGATGACGACGCCATCACCTTCACCATTGCCAGCAAAGAGGTGAACCGCATGCGTCACCTGGTTGGCCTGGATAAGCTGCTGGGGCTGACTTCCGGCGGTGAGTGGACGTTCTCCGGCGGTGATACCGGACTTACTGCCAAGACCATACAGGCCAGCCAGAAAGGCTATGACGGCTCGTCGCAGGTGCCACCGGTGGTGGTCGGCAATAACGCCGTGTACCTCCAGGCACGTGGTAGCCGGGTTTCCTCGTTTGGGTACTCGCTTGAGGCTGACGGTTTCGTGGCCGGTGACCTGACGATTTTCAGTGCCCACCTATTCCGCGGCTACGAGCTAACCAGCGTTGCTTATCAGAAAATCCCTGACTCGATCGTCTGGTACGTCCGCAACGACGGCAAGCTGCTGGGACTGACCTATCTTCCCGAGCAGCAGCTTGTCGGCTGGCACTGGCACGACACTGACGGGTTCGTCGAATCCATTGCCTGCATCCCCGAAGGCCAGGAAGACGCGCTGTACATGGTTGTCCGCAGGACGATCAATGGCGTGCAGAAACGCTATGTTGAGCGCATGGCGACCCGGCAGATCCTTTCTGTTGAAGATGGTTTCTTTGTTGACTGTGGCCTGACGTATGACGGGCGTAACACCGACATCAACAAGAAGATGCGGCTTTCTGGCGGTACTACCTGGGGCTTCCCCGAGGTAGTGACCATGACCGCTACTGGTCATGCACCATTCACTGCCGGCAGCGTTGGAGTGAATTACTCCCTCAAGTTGCAGGTAACTGACGCCAATGAGGATGTACACACGGAGATCGTCCGGGTCGAAGTGGTTGGCTACACCAGCACAACAGTAGTCACGGTCAAGCTGTTGGTGATTTGCCCTCAGGCCTTGCAGAACGTCAATGTCTCCAACTGGGCGAGGCAGGCGAAAATCATTTCAGGCCTCGGCCACCTCGAAGGCAAGACGGTTTCAATCTTGACCGATGGCAGCGTGCACCCGCAGCGGGTCGTCGCTGGCGGAACAATCACGCTGCAAGAAGCCGCGGGCGTTGCGCATGTCGGCCTTCCGTACTACTCAGATGCCGAAACGCTCAACATCGAGCTGAAGAACGCCAACGAAACGGTTCTCGACAAGAAGATCGCGGTCACGTCGCTGACGGTCATCGTTGAAGAGTCGCGGGGCATCTTTGCTGGCAAGGACAAAAACTCCCTGTACGAGGAAAAAACCGAGCGAGACACCTACGAGTTGCCGCTTGAACTGCTCACTGGTCAAACCGCAATCGCCATTTCCAACGACTGGCAGGGCAAAGGCCGGGTGTTCATTCGTCAGTCTGATCCGTTGCCGCTGTCGATTCTGGCGGTCATTCCGGAGGTGACCTTTGGTGGTAGCTGAAGTATTGCCGGTCACGGTTGTAGACGTGGCCAGCATCCTGCCCATCGTGCGGCAGGCCGACATCGATGAGATCACCGAAGCACTGGGCATTCCCATGGAAGAGGCGCTGCTTGATGCGATCACTGGCAGCCTCAACGCCAAAAAGATCGTCGTTGATGGCCTGGTGGTTGCGGTGTTCGGCGATGCGGTTCACAGCATTTTGGGTTCAGTCGGCGTGCCGTGGTTGATATCCACAATTCATGTGGAAAAACACGCAAGGGCCTTCCTCAAGGTCTGCAAGCCTGAGGTTCAAGGCATGCTGACCCGTCACCGTCACCTGATGAATTACGTCGATGCCCGCAACACAGTCGCCATGCGCTGGCTCAAGTGGCTCGGCTTCTCCTTTGGCCCGGCCGCCCCGTACGGCGTCCGTCGCTTTCCGTTTCACCCATTCACATTGAACAGAGAGATTTAACTATGTGCTGGATGGCATTGATCCCGGCCGCCATCGCCATTGCTGGCGGTGTGATGGGGGCCCAAAACGCCAAGCAGGAAGGCGCTTTCAACGCGAGCATGCTCACCGGCAACGCGGCGTTCAAACAACAGGCTGCCGATGAAACCATTGCCGCCGGCAACACGTCGGCAGATTGGCAGCGTGTTCGCACTGGGCAGGCCGTTGGCTCCCAGCGTTCAGCTTTGGCAGCCAATGGAATCGACGTGAACAGCGGCAGTGCGGCGAACCTGCAAGATGACACCGCCATGCTGGGCGAGTTGGATGCCCTGACGATCCAGAACAACGCAGCGCGCGAGGCTTACGGGTACAAGGTCCAAGCGAAACAGGATCTGCTCAACGCTGCCCAGGTTAAGACCAACGCGGGCAACAAGGCCACCGGCTCGATTCTCGGCGGCCTCGGTGGCGCCTTTGGTTCATTCGCAGGGGGTCGATAAATGCCACGGGTACCGACATACGACACGCCTCAGGTTCAGTCGCAGCCTGGACGAGCCATCGAACTGCGTGGCGTTGCGCCTGATAGCTCGCCCATTGCTGAAGGGTTGCAGAGTTTTCAGCGCGGCGCCCAGATCCTGGCCAACAAAGAGCGGGAAAAGGCCGATACCGCGCTGCTGCTGGACGCTGACAATCAGCTGACCAAGTGGCAGCAGAAGACGATGTACGACGAAAACGGGGGCGTATTCACTCGTAAGGGCAAGAACGCGCTCGATGTTACCAACCAGACGCTGGAGCAGTTCGAGCAGACCCAAGCGGAAATCGCCAAGTCCCTGACCAATGACCAGCAGAAGGCGCGTTACGCGCAGATCGTGGCCAGCCGCCGCAACTCGCTATCCAACGACCTGAACCGGTACGAATACAGCGAGCGCCAGAACTATTACGGCGAGGTCGAGAAAGGCCAGCTTGAAACATCGATGCAGGGCGCCGCGCTCGATTACCAGGATCCCGCCAAGGTCGATGGCTACCGGCAGAAGATCGATGCCGTTTTGGCCAGCCGTGCCCAGCGCCTTGGATTGTCACCGGAAGCTGCCCAGGCTGAACGGTTGAGCACTGTCAGCGGCATGTCCACGGCAGTGATCCAGCGCATGCTGGTGGACTCCCCGCAGAAGGCGAAAGGCTATTTTGATTCCTTCAAAGACCAGATGACGGCCGAAGACCAGATCCGGGCGAGCAACGGTATTGACCAGGGCTTTCGCCGTCAGGAAGCCGAAGCACGCCAGCGCCAGGTCGAGGCCCGCCAGTTGCAGGCAATCAACCGCATGGAGCTGAGCGGACGCGTGCAGGATGCCAGCGCAGCCTATTCGCAGGGCCTGGACTTCGAGAATCCGCCCAGCTATGCCGACTTCAAGGCTGCATACGGTGACAAGGCCGACGATCAGTACAAGTCGTTTGCCAAGGTCCAGGCTATTGCGCCGGCAATCCGGGAGTTCGCTACCGCCACACCGGAAGAGCGTCAGGAAATTATGGGTAAATTCCAGCCGGCGAAGGATGGCGTGGCCGGTGAAGGATTCAAGGAAGACTCCCAGCTCTATCAGCATCTGACCAGTGTTGGTGTAGGCCTGATGAAACAGCAGCAGACTGACCCAGCCGCGTACGTCGCCAAGTACAGCCCAGTGGTGCAGCGGTCTTTCGCGGCAGCTCAGGAGGCAGGCACGCCAGAGGCTTACCAGGCTTACGCCAATGCCACGTTGGCCGAGCAGCAGCGTCTCGGGGTTGCTCAACCAAAGCTTCTGCCGGATGCGGCCGCCGATCAATTTGCCGCGCAATTCAACCAACAGGTTGAGGGTGGAGAGAACGCAGCGACACTGGTCGAGCAGCAGGCGCAGTTGTGGGGCAGCAAGTTTCCCGCCGTGCTGCAGCAGGTCGGCAACAAGCTGCCAGCAGAAGCCCAAGTCATTGCCACCAGCTTGCCGAAGGACCTCGCCGAGCGCATGGCATCGGTGGCCACCCTGAAAGATAAGGAACTCAGCGCAGGGTTGCAGAAGGGCCAGCAAGACGAGATCAGCCAGTCGGTTCAGCAGGCGATGCAGCCGTTCGCCGAGTCGTTGCAGGGCCAGGCTGGTGGGATCAGCACCTACAGCACCATGTACAAGGCGGCCACTCGAACCGCCATGTCCTACGTTTTACAGGGCGAATCCCCGAAGGACGCAGCGCAGAAGGTCGTCAATGGCATGCTCAATGATAAATACGACTTCTTTGGCACCTACCGTGTGCCCAAGACGCTCGACACCAATGCCGTCAGCCGTGGCGCTGAAGAGACCCTGAAGAGCATCACCCCTGAAGAACTTATGCCGCTGCCTGGTATCAGCGGCGTTGCCGAGACTGAAAACGCTCGCCAGTTGCACGAAGCGCTGCAAGCCAATGGGCAGTGGGTACCGACCAACGATGAAAGCGGTTTGGCACTGACACTCAACGGGTACCGGGTGCGTGGCAAGGACGGCAAGCCACTGGTTAAAAGCTGGGCCGAACTGCAACAGCAGGGCCTCACCGCCCCAGCCAAGTCGGGCGCGCCAATCATGGGGATCTACAATTGACCATCTTTGCAGGTGATGCCCCGGTACTTGACCGGCGCACAATGCTGGACATTCCTGCCCAGTCGGGCGAAGTGTTCGATGCAGCGTTCGATAGCGCTTTCTCCACCAACCCCACCACGTCGCTGGTCCGATCTGAAGAGCTCGCCCAGCAGGCAGACGGCCGCGCCGTGGTTATGGGGCCTGAGTCCTACCTTGCGCCGAACGCCGGTCGTCTTGAGCCTGATTCGCCGTTGGTTGAGGCCCAGTCCGCGCGGGACCGGGTTGCCGGCATGGGCCTCGACATCAAGATCCCTGACCAGGGCATTCGCCAAGGCGCACTGGATGTCCTGATTGATCGGCATCGCGAGCAGGCCGCCCGCCAGCAGGTTCTGGCCCGGGCGAATGGCGGCTCGATGGGCACGCAGATTGCGGCCGGACTTGCAGCATCACTGCTGGACCCGCTCAACATCGCTTCGGCATTCGTGCCAGTGGTGGGCGAAGCGCGCTATGCCGCGATGCTGGGCCGTGCTGCGTCCCCGCTTGGCCGTGCTGGTGTTCGTGCTGGTGTCGGTGCTGTAGAAGGCGCGGTCGGTGCCGCCATACTTGAGCCGCTTCCATTGCTCGCCGCCAACCAGGACCAAACCGAATACGGTCTCTCCGACTCGCTGGCCAACATCGCACTGGGCGGGATCCTCGGCGGTGGTCTCCATTCCATTGGCGGCGCTGCATCTGATGCGCTGCGCCGGCGACTCTCCACCGAAACCCCAGCGGCCGACGTAGCGCCGAACATTGCCGATCGACAATCTGCGCCAGCAGTTCCTGCCCAGTCGGTTCGCGCCGCCGACTTTGAGCGCTTGTTCGATCAGGATCCAGAAACAGCCCTGCGTGCATCGCTGGCCCGCAGCCTTGAAGAGGATGGCGCCATACTTTCGCGCAATGCCCAGCGCCAGGCTGTTAATGAGATACGCGGAACGCTGACAGGCGAGCGCGTGGGAAATGTGGCCGATCTGAAAGCCGAACGTGTAGGCCTGGTACAGCGCGATATGAATCTCGACGCAACTTTCCGCGACCGGGCAAAGGAGTTTCAGGGCCAGCGCATGAGCCGTAAGCAGGCAGAGCGAGCGGCGCGGGAATCGATCGCTGTCGACCGTGAGCAAATCCGGGCGCGTCAGGCCGAAATTGATACCCAGATCGAGCGAAACCGCACCGGCGAATTTGACCGGCGCGACCTGGGCATGATCGAGCGGGGCGAAATCCCTGACAGACTTCGCCCGCAGATAGAGGCCCGCGCAAAGCAGATCATGGCTGGCTACCAGCAGCGGCCGCTGGGTCCAGCCGTACGCACCGCCCGGGAAACCGCCGAGTCTGCCGACTGGGCCGTGCGCGACAGTGCACTGCGCAGCGCCGTGGCTCAGGCCGTAACCGGCAGAGACATCGACGTGAACGCGTTGTTTGATCTGGATGTGTCAGCGAAGAACGCCGCCGCACTGGAATACGTGAAGCGCCCAACTGCCCGGCGTGTAGATCCGCAAGGCCAGGCCGAAAGTCTGCGCGTGGACGGCGACACCAAAGCTGCAGGGCAAGACGAACTGGAAACCACACGGCAGGCCTACGCCGACGATCAGGCGCTGACGGATGAAATGCTCGAGCAGCTTTCGCCAGAGGACCGCGACATTGTGGTTGCCGCCAGTCGTGACGAAGCCCAAGCCGCACAGGCTCAGGCAGATCGCGCCGAACAATACTCGAAGGCCTACCGCGCCGCCGCCGTGTGCGACATAAGGAACGGACAATGACACCTTGCATTGATGCTGTACGGGCCGCCGCCGGCGACCTCGAAGACCAGGAGCTTGTTGAGATTTTCGAGCTGCTGCGCGGGCGAGCCAAGGAAATCATGGCCAGGGAAGGCGCGCTGGGCATGGAGCAGGCAACATTGCGTGCCGCCGACGAGCTCGGCAAGCAGGCCGAGCAGGCCGCCATTATCGAGAAACGCAACGCACTGATAAATCTGCGCCGCCGTGGCGAGATCGTTGCCTTTGTACGCGGCAGCTTCTCCGACCGGCCAGACCTGGGCATCGAGTCGCTATTGGTCGGTACCAACCTGGCGCGCCAGGGCTCGCGCCTGTCTGTGGCTGCTGAGCAGAAGTCGCTGGGGGATGCCTACATCGGCGGCCTGATCCACGACCTTGAAGCCAAGGACCTGACTGCCGTGCTCGCGAAGGGCAGCGCCGACATCGATATCGCTGACGCGCTGTGGAAGATCGGCAACGACCTGGACACGTCGAAACTGAACGACCAAGTGGTCGACATTGCGCGGGTTATCCAGAAGTACCAGGAAGCCGCGCGCCTTGATGCTAACCGAGCCGGAGCCAATATCGGCAAGCTGCCTGGGTACATCGCTCGGCAGAGCCACGACAGCGAGAAAATAGGCTCGGCCGGGTTCACCAAATGGCGAGACGACATCCTGCCGCGCTTGGACCCGAAAACCTTCGACGGTGTGGCAGATGAAGGAAAGTTCCTGAAAGGTGTCTACGACGGGCTTGTCTCTGGCGATCACCTGAAATTCAATGCAGAGCCCAAGGCCAATGGGTTCAAAGGTCCAGCCAACATCGCGAAGAAGCTGAGCCAGGAGCGCGTGTTGCACTTTAAGGATGGTGTGGCCTGGCACGAATACAACCAGCTCTACGGAACCGGCAACCTGCGCGAGGCCGTGTTGCGCGGGCTTGATCTGTCTGGCCAGAACACTGCACTGATGCGCCGTCTCGGTACCAACCCAGAATCGAACCTCAACCTGGCAATGGACATCATTGCCGAGGACGTTCGCAAGTCCGGTGATCCGGCCGCGCTGACCAACTTCAATACAGCCCGGCAAACGATGCTGGCCAACCGGTTCGCAGAGGTCAGCGGTGCAACTCGAATCCCCGGCAATGCCACCCAGGCACGCATCGCGGCCAACGTTCGGGCGTGGCAATCGCTGTCCAAACTCGGCGGGGCGCTGTTGTCCAGCTTCACCGACCTTCCGGTAGCCGCCAGTGAAATGCGGTACCAGGGCAAGAACTTCCTCGGATCACTGGGTGAAATGACCGCGGGCCTCGCCAAGGGTAAAGGTAGCCTGGAGCAGCGCGAAATCCTGTCCAGCTTCGGGGTGTACGCGGATTCAATGCGAGGCGAGATCATGCGCCGCTTCTCGGCCGATGACTCGGTGGGCGGCAAAATGAGTCGGGGCATGTCGCTGTTCTTCAAGTTGAATGGCCTGTCCTGGTGGACTGACGCCAACAAGGCCAGTGCGGGCCTGATGATGGCCCACAACCTGGCGCAGAACAAAGGCCGGGCGTGGGCCACGATGGACGCCGGGTTTCGCCGAACGCTTGCCCTGTACGACATCGACGCGGGCAAGTGGGATCTGTTGCGCAGCATGGATACCAAGATGGCTGACGGTCGCGACTACCTGACTCCGGACGGAATCGCCGACATCCCAGCCGAAAAGATCGGCGCCTACCTCACGGAGCAGGGCCGCAAGGTTTCCGATTCGTCTATCCGCGAAACCCGCGAAGGGATGGAGCGCAGTCTGCGTGCCTACGTCAATGACCGGGTCAGCTATGCGGTGCTGGAGCCAGATGCCCGCACTCGATCGATCATGAACCAAGGCACCCGCCCGGGCACGATGATGGGCGACCTCAACCGGTTCCTGACTCAGTTCAAAAGTTTTCCTGCTGCTTATATGCAGAAGACCTTGGGGCGCGAACTGTACGGCCGTGGTTACGCGCCGACACCGCTGGGCGAGGGGTACCGGGGCAGTAAGGATTTGATTGCCGCCTTGCGCAACGGCAACGGGGAAAAGCTCGGCATTGCCCAGCTGCTGTTGTGGACCACCGCCTTTGGCTATCTGTCGATGGCATCCAAGGACATCGCCAAGGGCCGGGAGCCCCGTCCAGTTGATGATCCGAAGACATGGGTGGCGGCAATGGTGCAGGGTGGTGGCTTCGGCATCTTCGGTGACTTCATGTTCGGCGAGGTCAGTCGCTTCGGTAACAAGCCGTTGGAAACACTGGCCGGGCCCACGCTGGGTACCGCCGCCAGCGCCGTCGACCTCTGGAGCAAAGTCCGTTCGGGTGACGATGCTGCCGCCTCGGCAATGCGCCTTGCCCAGAACAATACCCCGTTCCTGAACCTCTTCTATACCCGCATCGCCATGGACCACCTGTTCCTCTATTCAGTCCAGGAAGCGCTGAACCCCGGTTCGCTTCGCCGCACTGAGCAGCGCATTCAGAAGGAAAACGGTCAGCAGTTCCTGGTGCGCCCGTCCCAGAGCTACGCCGATCCGCTGGGCATAGCCCGCTAACACAAAACCCCATCCCCACCGAAGCCCGCCATGTGCGGGCTTTTTTTCGTCCGTAGAAAAGGAGTCACACAAGTGACCGTCAACACGATAAATAGCATCGCCGAGTTCGATACGAACGGGGTGACTACCAACTTTCCCTTCTTCTTCAAGTTCTTGGCGAATGAAGATTTGGTCGTCACTTACATCGATCCGCTAGGGACAACGATTCCGCTGGCTTTGGGGACGCAGTACACGGTCAACGGCGCTGGCACGGATTCAGGAGGCAGCATTGTCACCACTACCGCGCTGGCGGGGCCTGGACAGTTGGTCGTGTCCCGGGAGATGGAGCCATTTCAACAAACCTCGCTGAGAAACCAGGGCAAGTTCCTCGCTGAAACCCATGAGGATGTGTTCGACAGGCTGACAATGCTGATTCAGCAGAGCTTCGCAACTGACTCCAGGGCGCTGAAGCGGCCGTTCGGTAAAAGCAATTTCTACGCGGAAAACCGCCGTATTACTGATCTGGCCAACCCTGTTGATACTCAGGACGCGACCACAAGGATTTGGGTCGAAAACCATTTCGCCGATCTGATCGATCAGGTTTCCGGCGTAATCAACACCACGACCGGCATCATTTACGACGCCGGCACGCTGTTTGACCATCTGCGTTTCGGCGTGAACAGGACGGTCGACAGCATAGCTGCATTGCGCCTTCTCTCGGCGGCACGAAACCAGAGGGCGTTCGTCCTTGGCTACTATGCAAAAGGGGATGGCGGGGGCGGTGCTTACTTCATTGATCCTACCGACACAACCACTGCCGATAACGGCGGTACCGTGATCGTTGCAGCCGACGGCAGTCGCTGGAAGCTGGCCTATACCGGCCGCGTGTCCATTGACCAGTTCGGAGCCAAGCGCAACAACCTGGGGACTGATGCACCATTCAACGACGCCGCAATCCAGAATGCTTTCGACTCTGGCATTCCACTAATGGCTGGAGACGGCACATACCAGCTGAGCTTGAGTCGTACCATCACCCTGGAGGCTGGTGCAACCGTCTGCTCGCTGTTCATGCGTAGCGGCCTGAACATCCACGGAATGGGCATGGGGCACACAAAGTTCAAAATCCGCGACAACGAATCAACTGACGCATCGCCGAAGTTCTTCAACATGATCGCCGGCAACCAGGTCTACGATTACGGGCACATTGAAGGAATCTCTTTCGACCTCAACGGCCAGAACAACAAGATCAGCCCGAACCGAGGTACAGGCGTTTACAGGCCATACAACTGTGCAGCGCTGATGATTTCCGGCAGCGTGGCAACAGGCGGCTTTGACGCGCGGCTGAACAACTTCAAGTTCTTAAATAATGAGGTGATCAACTCTCCAGGCGTAACCTGTATCGCACTCGGGCAGCGTTACGGCCACCCAGGCATCAGCGGCTATAACATCGAGATCGCCGGCAACCGTTTCTACAACAACGGCATCGACGCTGGCGATCACTCAAGCATTTTCTGCTATGCCAATGGCGTAAACGTTCACCACAACGACTTCGACCACCCTACACCAAGCACCGGCACCCAAGGGCCTGTCGTTGCATTTGAGCTGCACGGCTCAAGCATGAACGCCTGTGACAACACAGTTCGCAACTACTGCCAAGTTGCCTGGATCTCAGAGGGCGAGGATGGCGTACGCGACAAAATTATTGTTTGCCGAAACAAAGGAACCGTGAACTTCTTCGGTATTGCTCTGTTCGGCCTGGCCGGTGAGAACGACGGTCTTTCTGATGTAATCATTGATGACAACGTTATTGTCATCACGTCAAACCCGATTAATAACCCAACTATCTCGACACTACATCGAGCTGGCCTGTACCTGGGTGTGGCAGTGGGGTTTGTGCTGCGCATAAGCGCTAGGGGCAATAAGCTTTATTGCACCGACCGGACAAAGAACGCCGGAATCATCCTGACAACCAGCGCTGGCGTGGTAATTCAGGATGCGTTCATTGAAGGCAACACTATCTCAGGCTTCAGTCGTGGGATTTGGGCGGGGGCTGGTGGCACCGGTCAGCTCGCCAACTTGATGCTTGCGAACAACCTGATCGCAAACTGCGCAATCACCACGGAGCTACCAGCGGCAACATTTGGCATCGAAGTCGGTGGCGCTAACTTTAGCGTGCATGTTGTAGGCAACAAAGTTGGGTCGGGCGACACCGGGTCACCACCTGCCACCGGGATTAGACTTATCGGCACGGCTGACAACCTGCACATGGAAGGCAACAACCTGACCACGTCTGCGTCAGGGATAACGTCCACGATTGTGGTCAGCGGGTTCCGTACAGGTCGCCAAGCGCTGACGTTCAGCGCGCTTCCCGCCCAATCAACTTGGGCAGCCGGGAACATCGCCTATATCGCATCGCCTCCTGTCTTGGGCACAACTCCTAACAAGTATGCCGTTGAGGGCTGGCTGCGACTAACCAACGGCACGGGCAACGTCCTGAACACCGACTGGGTAGAGCGCCGCACCCTCACTGGGACTTGATTTTAAAGACCAAGACCGCAACCAGTCCTGAGAAGCTTCAGGGCTGGCTGGCCTTTGCATTCACGATAGACGGACCTTCCACTGCAATTAGTTTTTTGCCTAGGAACTTGCCTGCATTATGGGTAGGTGACTCGATCAGAAGATGCAGTACCCAGGCAAGACCGGTGCTAATAATTGTCTGAATGGCGAGAGCTGCGTAAGGATTGATACTCAAGGTCAGCATGTACGCCATGCCGCTGTAGCCGAGTGGGGCGTGACAGGCATAGAGTGGAAAACTGATCTTCGCGTAAAACCTAATGACCGGACCGCCGCTCCAGTTCCTGGCGAAAAAGTACATGAGGGCGAATGCGAGAAGAGTTGCACCATAGGAGGTAGGGACCGCTCCATACATATGCTGAACTTTTGCCACGATCACAAAAGTCGTGAACATTCCAGACACAACAGCAAGCATCAGCTTCGTGCTCAGGATTCCTCTGAGGTGATAGTTAAATACGATGCCGATGCTCATGTACAAGATATATGGTAGCGCCCACAGATAATTTGTTGAGGTCACTAAAGCGCCTAGTGTTCCCTCATAAGAGGCTTTTTCAGGTGCCGCCACCAATGCGGCTATACAGATAATCGCTATCGGATAAAGCCTTCCCTTGCTGATCGCCGACCAGAAAAGCAGGACGAACAAATAGAACTTCGCTTCGGTCTCTAACGTCCAGACGACACCGTCAATCTGAGCCTCACCCATCCAATCTCTGAACAGACTCATGTTGGCAAAGATTCTCGGCCAAGGCTGATAGAAGGCAGCAGAATTCACCTGAGTATTCAGCCATAGGGCATAAACGGAAATCAAAAGCCCAATGGCATACGTAGGCCAGATTCTAAAGATACGGCCAATAACAAACGCGACTCTGCCGATCTTCGCATTTGCGAGTGAGGCAACAGAATTAGGTATGACCAATCCACTAACTAAGAAGAAAAGCGCGACGGCGATTTGGCCAAAGTTGAAATTTCTCATTATTGGAGAGTTGAGAAATTCATTGACTCCATGGAATGGGTATTGATTGATAGGAGGAAAGCTGCCGTATTGTCCCTTAAGATAATTAAAAACAAATACGTAATGGCCAAATAAAACAAGCAGTACGGCAATGCCGCGCAAAGAGTTGGCAAACTCTATTTTTGAAGTTGGCTTGATGATGCTCATTATTATCGTCCATAAATTCTTCGGCCACTTTGCCGTTATTCCGCGCGCGGAATTTTATACGCTGTGCCTGTAATCGCACAGCGACGTTGTTGCCAAACGTTAGATTTTTTCGAAATGGAGCAAGCCGCCGATCACCAAGCAGCAGTTCTGCAGATCCTCCCAACCGCCCGCAGCACGCCGTTCAGCGATACGACTGGCTGTGGTTGCGGACCAGGCTATTGCCCAGGGAGTGACCTGCAAACAGACTTACGAAGGAATTGGCACTAGAGCTATCGAATTACTTCAGAGCACCCAGGACGTACAGGGCAGTCATCACTATGGAAAAAACGACTACCACGATGCACAGCGTCTTGAAATCTTTCTTGAAAGGGACAGGAGATGGTGGATCGTTGAACATTGGGTCTGACGGAAATGACTTGGCTTTTTGATCTTTCATGGTCCTTCCAGGAGCAAAGCTCTATATCGTGATCGTGTGATAATGGTATGCGATAAGCCGTGTCGTTGAAACGGGAAAGCTTCCATTGCAGGATAATGACGTTTGACGGCGGCCAGCGCGACGAGATGTGGTATTGCGCTATGATCTATTTTCGGTGTCCGCTGTGGGCATATCATTACCCCCAGCAAGACTGAAAAAGTACATTGGTTAGTACATGTGTTGAGACTGTAGGGCGTGGTGCCCAGCAAACGTTGATGGAAACAGCTTTGATACGGTTCCTGTCTCGGGCACCAGTGACACTCTGTTTTCAGATGATCCCGAATGGTTCTGAAGGCCAGACAACCGCGCTTCATACGGTTTTTTGCGTCAGAGAGATC
>Ga0247819_10000396_pt1 | contig 26577 bp, 22 predicted proteins | sample 13C_Xylose_Day6_FD_193428 | JGI IMG/M metagenome (GOLD analysis project Ga0247819, IMG submission 193428) | Soil microbial communities from agricultural site in Penn Yan, New York, United States - 13C_Xylose_Day6 | ecosystem: Environmental > Terrestrial > Soil > Agricultural land | place: USA...
TTTTTTTGTGTTTCGCAAAGCTTTTTAAGCGGTGTGGCCGCCCAGTGTTTCGGCAATCCAGTCGGCGATGTATTGACCCGCATTGATGCTGTTGTCGAAGCTGGAATGTTGCACGCCGCCTTCGCGTTCGGTGAAGATTTTAAGTTCTCGTTTTGGGCTGTTGACCAGTTGCTCGTAAGTGCGATGCGCCCACTTCAGTGGAATCTGTGAATCCTTTTCACCGTGGGTCACCAGGAACGGAACCTTGATACGGTCCAGCACGCCATCGAGGTGCACGTTTTCGGAGATGGCCATGAACTCATCCATATCTTTCGCCCCCCACACCCAGCACACGTGTGCCCAATAATGCGGTACGGGGAAGCTGCCTTCTTTTTCCAGGCGACGTTTTTGCACATCGCGCCAGTCATGGTTGGCGCCCCACACCACACCACAGGCAAACCGTGGTTCAAACGCCACCGCGCGCGGGCAGTAATAGCCGCCGAGCGAGACCCCTTCCAGGCCAATACGTTTGGCATCCACATCGCTACGGGTTTCCAGCCAGTCGACTACCCGGCTGGCCCAATGTTCGCTGTCGAAACGTGCGACCAGGTTATGCAGCCGCAGTGCTTCTCCCGTGCCGGGTTGGTCGATGATCAACGATGAAATACCGCGCTTGGCCAACCATGCCGGTAGCCCAACGCGATATTTCATTTCTTTGGTCGAATCCAGTCCATTGACCTGCACCAGGATCGGGGCCGGGCCGGTCACGCCTTCAGCACGCACCAGCAAACCGGAAATGTGTTTGCCCTCGTAGGGGATTTCTACGCGCTCACAATTCTCGCGAGACAGTTCGATGCCGCGTTTGAACGTCTGCAAAAAACGCTGGTACAGCTCTGTCCGGCCCGGCGCGCCATGCGCCTGCAAACGTTCACAGGTGAGGTAGTAGGTGGCGGCGCGATTGTATTTTTCGCCGGCGGACAGCAGGCGTCCATGGCCTTCATCTTCTTCGGCCAGGCCGCAGAGTTTGTCGGCCATCTTCGACCAGGTTTCGCGGAACGCCTGGGTTCCAGCGGCATCTGGCTGCTGGGCGGCTTCCTGCAGCGGCGCGCACATCTCTTCGATTTCGCCCATGCGGGCACCCATCTCGATGGCCAGGTCGACGGAGAGATTCCACACGTAATTGGTCGGGAAGTAACGGAACATGATTGTTGTTGTCCTTGTGGTTGCCTTGTCGTTCACAAGGCACGTTAAGGACGCCCCGGCTAATTGGCCAATCGTGACTCGGGATGGGAGGTATCGCGGGCGGCGATATGATCGCGTTCAACATGCTGGATGAATTCGCTGATACGTTCGCGCAGCCAGCGATGCATGGGGTCGCCGTCGACGCTGCGGTGCCAGAGCATGAATTCACGCATGACCGGTATTTTCACCGGTGGATTGAGGATGCGCAGCGGCAGGTGCTCGGCGTACAACCGCGCCAGACGCTGGTGCATGGTGGCGATGCGCTGGGTGCCGACGACCAGCTGCGGCAGGGTGTTGAAATCGTTGGTGATGACTTCGATACGGCGATTGAAACCGTACTGGTTCATGAACCATTCTTCGATGCTCAAGTGCCGGCTGCGACCAAAGCCGACAGACACGTGGCCCATGTCCATGTACTGCTCAAGGGTCAGGTTGTCGCCGATCTTCGTGTTGCCTTGCCAGATCACACAGACGTGATCTTCTTCGAACAACAGCTTATGGGGGTGGCCTTCGATGATGTAACGCTCAGGCACGATCATCAGATCGACCTCACCACGCACCAGCAAATCACCGGAATTGTCGCCAGGGCCGAGCATTTCGAAGGTGATGTGGGGGGCTTCCTGATGGATCTTCTGAATCACCTGGGCAAACAGTACGCTGATCAAGTAATCCGAAGTCACCAGGCGGAAGTGACGTTTGCTGGTCGTGGGATCGAACACTGGCTTGGCAGTGATCGACGACTGGATCGTCAGCAACACTTCGCGGATGGGCTTGGCGAGCTCTTGCGCGTAAGGCGTGGGCTGCATTTTACGCCCCACCTGCACCAGCAACTCGTCTTCGAAATAGGTACGCAGGCGTCCCAATACACCGCTGGTGGCGGACTGCGTCATGTGCAGTCGTTCGGCGGCGCGGGTGATGTTCTGCTCTTCGAGCAAAACGTCGAGTGCGACCAGCAGATTCAAATCCAGGTGGTTGAAACGCATCAGGCATGTCCGTTTTTGTATTTATTTTCACGATACATTCCGGTTAATTCATCGTCCCGTCAACCCCGCCCATGCGCAGTTGTCTCGCGCATTCAGGTATCGCGTTTTCCGATAGGTCGCATCCCCACTTGCGATTAGTCAGCTGCCAAACCGCACGGCAATCTTCGCCGCAGTCGGACTTATTGCCGACACCACCACCGGATTCCATGCATTGCTGATGGGCCTGTCGAGCCCTCGGTGCCTGCTTCCGGATACTAATTTCAATGGAGTGGTAGCGATGAATATCATTGGCCTTGACGCCCTGATCTTTGGCGTCGATGACATTCAAGCCTGTACCGATTGCCTGCGTGATTACGGCCTGGCGCCGGTTGACGTCGACGACAATGGCGGGCGTTTTGAAGCATTGGACGGTACGGCCGTGATCATTCGCCGTGCGGACGATCCGACGCTGCCGGTGGCCATCGGGCCGGCGCCGTCGATTCGCGAAACCATCTACGGCGTCGCCAGCGTAGCTGACCTTGACGCTATCGAAGATGAGTTGGCGCGAGACCGTCAGGTCACCCGTGAAAATGGCGTGCTGCACAGCGTCGATGACATGGGTTTTGCAATTGCTTTCCAGGTCAGCGTTCGCAAGGCCTTCAACGCTCCGGATGACCTGACCAATGCTGCCGGCCACGCGCCACAGCGTCCGCTCAACCAGCCGGGCATCACCCTCGAAATGGCTGCGGTGCCGCGCACGCTGTCGCACGTTGTGTATTTCGTTCCCGATGCCGCCAAGGCCGAAGCCTTCTACGCCGAACGCTTGGGCTTTCGAACCACAGACACATTCATTGGGGCGGGGCCATTCATGCGTCCGGCGGGGTCCGACGACCATCACTGCCTGTTCATGATCCAGACCCCGCCGCACATGAAGGGCTGCGAACACTTCACCTTCCACATGGGCAGCGGCACTGAAGTGTTGTTGGCCGGTACGCGCTTCGAGCAAAAAGGCTGGACCAGTTTCTGGGGCCCGGGCCGTCACCTCTTTGGCTCCAACTGGTTCTGGTACTTCAACAGTCCGCTGGGCTGCCACATCGAATACGACGCCGACATGGACAAACACGATGACGCCTGGGAGGCACGCCGCGCGCCGCTGTCGGCGGACAACTCGCAGTTGTTCCTGTTTTCCTCGAAGGAAAAATGGGCACCGGGCGGCCCGCCACCCAAGCAGGGCTAAGCACAGGTGATGACTCGCAGCGATTTTCCCCTGTGCCGGGTCGACGATTTGAAGGAAGGACAGGCGCGTGGATTCGATCCATTGCAGCGCGGCAAGGACAGTGTTTTTGCGCTGATGCACGAGGGGCAAGTACGGATTTATCGCAACAGTTGCCCGCATCTGGACGTGCGTCTGGAGTACCGCAAGGACCGGTTTTTGTCGGCTGATGGTCGGTTGATTGTCTGTTACGCCCACGGTGCGCAGTTTCTTCCGCAGACCGGCGAATGCGTCTATGGCCCATGTCTGGGCCAGAAGCTGGACGCGTTGCCATGGCGCCTGGAGGAGGGTTGGGTGGTGCTGCAAATGCCTGTAGCGACGGCGATGTCAGGGTCAGTTGAGGTATCGCGTTTGGCGATACATCGCATCCCTACTCGCGATTAGTCAAATCCCTGCTTTGCCGGGAAGCTGAACCTAACGACGCAGTGCCCGGCGCTGCATCGAATCACAAGAATAAAAAGTGAGTAAGCCATGAGTGCAGTGAACAAAGTTCTGATCGTGGGCGGTGGTATTGGTGGCTTGTGTGCGGCCATTGCATTGCGTCGCAAGGGTATTGAGGTCGACCTGATCGAGCTCAAGTCAGAATGGACCGTTTACGGTGTCGGGATCATCCAGCAAAGCAACGTTGTTCGCGAGATGGCCAAACTGGGCGTGCTCGACGGTTATCTGGATGCGGCGTATGCCTTCGAAGACGTCGCCATCTATGGCCCGGGCGGCCAGCAATTGGCGCGCATTCCGGGTCAGCGACTGGCGGGGCCTGCCTACCCGGCGAACGTCGGTATTTCACGTCTGGCACTGCATAAAGTCCTCAGTGAAACCGCCCTGGAGCTGGGCGCCCAAGTACGCCTTGGACTCAGTGTGGAAACCCTGAATGACCAGGGCGACAGCGTCGACGTGTTGTTCACCGATGGTAGCCGCGGTGGTTACGACCTGGTGGTTGGAGCGGACGGTTTGTTCTCCAAAGTGCGCGACCTGCTGTTTGGCGACACCTACACACCCAGGTTTACCGGCCAGTCAGTGTGGCGCTACAACTTCCCTCGCGATCCTCAAATCGATCACCTCGCCAACTATCAGAGCGCTGAAGGCAATGCCGGCCTGGTGCCCTTGGCCGGTGACTTGATGTACCTGTTCCTCACCTCCCACGAACCGTCCAATCCCTGGATGGACCCTCAGACGATGGCCGAGCAAATGCGTCAGCGCCTGCAAGGTTTCACCGGGCTCATCGGCCAACTGCGTGAACAAATCACCGACAGCAGCCAAGTGGTTTACAAGCCCATGGAGGTGGTCTTCGTCAACGAGCCCTGGTACCGCGGACGTGTCCTGTTGATCGGCGACGCGGCCCATGCGACCACGCCACATCTGGGGCAGGGCGCGGGCATGGCGATTGAAGACGCCATCGTACTCAGTGAAGAGCTGATGGGCGACGGCAGCATTGAGCAGGTTCTCCAGCGCTTCATGGCGCGCCGGTTCGAGCGATGCAAGTACATCAGCGAAAGCTCGGTGTTGGCGGGCGACAAGGAAATGCAGCACGACCGCGAGTTCGACCGCATCGGCCTGGTCAAGCAAATGCTTGCGCGCACGGCTGAGCCTATCTGATTCAACAGGGCCGTCACCTGCAGCAGTTACCACTATAAAAACAAGAGGTTAACGCGATGGTTAGTTCCACGACTGCGACGCTTGCGCGCCGCCCGGTCTGCACGTCTGCACCCTTTGGTTTCACCTTGGCCGCTGCGCTGGTGCTGTGCAGCCAGGCTGCCCATGCCTTTCAGGTAGACACCGGCAATCCGGATTTCAAACTGCGTTGGGATAACACCGTGAAGTACAGCGCCGCGTGGCGCACGCAGAATCCCAGCAGCAAGCTGAGCGAGGGCCAAGTGGCACTCAACCAGGACGACGGCGACCGCGCTTTCAAAAAGGGCCTGATCTCCAACCGCACGGACATCCTCTCCGAGTTGGACATGTCGTTTAAAAACGTTGGCGCGCGCCTCAGTGGCGCCGCCTGGTACGACAGCTCATACCAGCACGACAACGATAACGACGACCCGGCACGGGCCAACGCCCGTTCCGTGGCCTACGACGAATTCACCGACGACACTCGCCATCTGCATGGCGGTAAAGGTGAATTGCTCGATGCGTTCGTGTACTGGAACGGCGAGCTGTCTGATCACGCCACGTCCGTGCGTGCCGGTCGCCACGGCTTGATCTGGGGCGAGAGCCTGTTCTTCGGGGCCAACGGCATTGCCGGTGGCATGGCGCCGGTCGACGTGGTGAAGGCGCAGTCCGTACCCAACACCCAGTTCAAGGAAATCACCCGGCCGGTCAATCAACTGTCGGGCACCTTTCAGCTGACCAACGACGTGTCGCTCGGCGCGTTCTACCAGCTGGAATGGGAAGAGACACGCCTGCCGGGTGCCGGCAGTTATTTCTCCACCAGTGACACCATCGGTGAAGGCAACGAACGCTTGATCGTGGGCGCGCCATTTCCTGCTTTCCTCGGTGGCAATCCCGGCAGCCCGGCGGCGTTCTTCCACGGCAATGACAAGGAAGCGAAAAGTTCGGGGCAGGGCGGCCTGCAGTTGAAATACAGCGCCGAGACGGTCGAGTACGGCCTGTACGCGATCCAGTATCACGACAAGACACCCAAGCTGTATCTCAAACCTTCCACCGGTGCGCCGAACTTCGGCACGGGCCAGATCGGCGAATACTACTGGGTGTACCCGGAAGACATTCGTGCCTTCGGCGCCAGTTTTTCCACCACCGTCGACGAATACAGCTTCGCCGGTGAAGCCTCGATGCGCTGGAACATGCCGTTGGTTTCCAATGGTCAAACCGTTCTGCCCGGCGTCGTCGCTGATAACGATGACGACGCCCTCTACGCCGTCGGTCGTACCGCCCACGTCAACCTCAACGTCCTGGCGTCGTTCGGGCCGAACTTTCTTGCCAGGGAATCCGGGCTGGTCGGTGAGATCGCCTGGAACCGCCTGTTGAGCGTCACCAAAAACCGCGCCGCCCTTGACCCCAATGCCACCGATGACGGCCTCGGTTTCAAGGTGGTGTACACCCCGACCTATCGCCAGTTTTTCTCCGGCATCGATATCAGCATTCCGGTCGGCCTCAGCTATTTCCCGCTCGGTAAGTCGGCGGTTGTCAGTTCGTTCGGCCCGGACAATGGCGGCGACATGAACATCGGTATCACCGCCACCTATCTGGATCGCGTCACCGCCGGGCTGACCTACACGCATTACTACGGCGCCGAGGACACCAACCTCAACGCCGCCAGCCAGTTCAATTACAAGCAATCGCTGAAAGACCGGGACTACCTGTCTTTCTCCGTCAAGACCACGTTTTAAGAGGACTTGCGCATGACCCATAACAAGAAAACCGGAGCCTTCAAGCTCAAAACCCTTTGCTTTGCACTGCTGGGAAGCCTGGCCATTTGCAGCCAGATGGCGGGCGCTGCGACGGCGGAAGACGCGGCCAAGCTGTCGAAAAACCTGACGCCTTTTGGCGCCGAGCGCGCCGGCAATGCCGACGGCTCCATTCCAGCGTGGGACGGTGGTTACACCAAGGTCGATCCTTCGTTCAAAGAAGGCGGCAAGCGTTCCGACCCGTTTGCCGCAGACAAACCGCTGTTCAGCATCACCTCGAAAAACCTTGCGCAATACGCCGGCAAACTCAGCGATGGCACCAAGGAAATGTTCAAGCGTTTCCCGGACACCTATCGCATCGATGTGTACCAGACCCGCCGCACCGCCGCCGCGCCGCAGTGGGTGTATGACAACACCCTGAAAAATGCCACCCGCGCCAAACTGGTCGACAGCAGCGCCGGCCCCGTTCCCGAAGGCGCCTTTGGCGGTATTCCGTTTCCGGTGCCGAAAAACGGTGCCGAAGCCATGTGGAACCATGTGCTGAATTGGCGCGGGACCTCGCTGTCGATGCATTTTCGTCACTACCTGATGACCGCCGATGGCAAGCCGGTCATGACCACCGATGGCCAGGCCATCCAGGAGATGCCGTATTACTACCAGGACGGATCGCCGGAGACTTTTGGCGGTGACTATTGGCTGTTCCGCCTGCTCAACGTCGGGCCACCGTTGCGCGCCGGCGAGCAGATCATGGGCCGTACCAACATCAACGGCGACCTGTCCCAGGCCCACGTCTACCTGACCGGCCAACGTCGCGTGCGCAAACTGCCGAATGCCTGCTGCGATACACCGACACCGGCGACTGCCGGGGTGATGTCGTTCGACGAGTTGAGCGTGTTCCAGGGCCGCATGGACCGCTTCAACTGGAAGCTGGTGGGCAAGCAGGAGATGTACATCCCCTACAACACCAACAAGGTGCAAGCCGCTGCCAAACCTGAAGATCTGTTCCTCGCCCATCACATGAACCCGGATTACGTGCGTTGGGAATTGCACCGGGTCTGGGTCGTGGAAGCGGACCTGGCACCGGGCAAGCGTCACCAGTTGCCGAAGGGCCGCTATTACCTCGATGAAGACACCTGGCAAGCCATGTTGGGCGACCGTTGGGATGCCAACGGCCAGTTGGCCAAGACCCTGTGGTCGTTGCCCGCGGTTCTGCCGGACCTGCCTGCACAAGCGCAATTGTCTTCCGGTTTTTACGACCTGACCTCCGGCGCCTGGTTTATCCAGAACGTCTACACCGGCCAGCCCGAACAGTACGGCGTGGTGGATCGCTACAAGGCCTCCGAGTTCTCGCCTGCGGCAATGGCGGGTGCCGGGGTTCGTTGAGTCAGACCGGGTCGCGGCTGGCGCAGCGTGATCCGGTATCAAACGGTTTTTCGAGGTCGGTATGAACAGATTCTGTCAGGTGGTTGGTCGGCTGATGTGGTTGATGGCGCTGCCTCTGGTGCCGTTGAGCCTGGCGCAGGCCGCTGCGGTGGGCGACGCACTCAATACGCCGGCGATGCTGGCACCGCAAGCGAAATCCGCGGTGCTGCTGGACCTGGCCAGGGCGGGTGCGAGGCTGGTGGCGGTGGGGGAGCGGGGCATCGTGCTGCTTTCCGATGACAATGGCGTGAGCTGGCGTCAGGCAGCGGTGCCGGTTTCGGTCAGCCTGACCGCCGTGCAGTTTGTCGACGCCAGCACAGGCTGGGCCGTGGGACACGGTGGCGTCGTGCTGGCCTCCCGCGACGGAGGTGAACACTGGGTTGTGCAACTGGACGGTTTGCGTGCGGCACAACTTGAGTTGGCTGCCGCCACCGAGCAACTGCCATCTGCAAGCGATCCCGATGCCGCCGCCGCGCGCGTGCAAACGGCTGAACGGCTTGCCGGTGAGGCTGCTGACAAACCGTTTCTCGCCCTGCAATTCGTCGATGCCCGGCACGGCCTGATTGTTGGCGCGTACGGCCTGGCGTTTCGCACCGACGATGGCGGTACCACCTGGCAATCCATCATGGGGCAAATCGATAACCCGATGGGCGCGCACTTGTCGGCCATCGCTCAACAGGGCGAGCACTGGTTCCTGGCCGGCGAGCAGGGTTATCTGGCGCGTTCGACGGATGCCGGCAAGTCATTCACGCAGTTGGAAAGTCCTTACGCGGGCAGTTTTTTCACCCTGCAAATGCGCGATGACGGCGTGCTGTTGGTGGCCGGTTTGAAAGGCAATGCGTTTGCCTCCAGCGACCTTGGCGAGACCTTCCAGCCTGCGCCGGTTTCGATGCCGGTGTCTTTCAGCGATGCGATTCGCACCGATGACGGCCAGTTGCTGCTGGTCAATCAGAGCGGCGCCTTGTTTCGCACCAACAGCCAGGCCGGCGCACTGCTCCAGCCCTACGGCAAACCGCTCGGCAAGCCCGTTGCCAGTGTTATCCAGGCCGCCGATGGCAGCCTGACGCTGGCTGGTTTTACTGGGTTGACGCGCATCTCGCCGTCAATCGCTACCGCTTCGGAGTGAGGTTATGAAGTCTTTCGACAACGCCACGGCCAGCCTGGCGAATTTCGATCCACGCTCCGGTTCAGTGGTGGAACGCACGCTGTTCAATCACCGCCTGTGGGTGCTGCTGGTGTGTGTGCTGACGACTCTGGTACTCGGCTATCAGGCCACCCGTATCGAGCTCAATGCCAGCTTCGAAAAGATGATCCCCACGCAACAGCCCTACATTGCGAACTACCTTGAGCACCAGAAGCAACTGACGGGGTTAGGCAACGCGCTGCGCATCGTGGTCGCCAACAAACACGGCGATATCTACGACGCCGAGTACCTGAAAACCTTGCAGGCGCTGAGTGACAAACTCTACCTGCTGCCGGGCGTCGACCGGGCTTACATGAAGTCGCTATGGACACCGGCCACGCGCTGGGTGGCCGTGACCGAAGACGGGCTCGACGGCGGCCCGGTGATCCCCGATGACTACAGCGGCACTGCCGCCAACCTCGAAGCACTGCGGCGCAATGTGCAGCGCTCCAACGAACTTGGCCAACTGGTGGCTCTGGACCAGACCTCGAGCATCATTTATGTGCCGTTGCTGGCCACCACCCCAGACGGCAAACCGCTGGATTACGCAGTGCTGTCCGAACAACTGGAGACGCTGCGCAGCACTTATCAAAACGCCGACATCGATATTCGCATCACCGGTTTCGCGAAAAAAGTCGGTGACTTGATTGCAGGCCTGAAGCAGATCCTGCTGTTCTTCGCCGTCGCGATCCTGATCACCACCGCCGTGCTCTACTGGTACACCCGCTGCCTGCGCAGCACCGTGCTGGTGGTGCTGTGTTCACTGGTGGCGGTGGTCTGGCAGCTCGGTCTGCTGCCCTTGCTGGACTACCAACTGGACCCGTATTCGGTGCTGGTGCCGTTCCTGGTGTTTGCCATCGGCATGAGCCATGGCGCGCAGAAAATGAACGGCATCATGCAGGACATCGGCCGCGGCATGCACAGGGTGGTGGCTGCGCGATTCACCTTCCGCCGGCTGTTCCTCGCCGGGCTAACGGCACTGCTGTGTGATGCCGTGGGCTTTGCGGTGCTGATGCTGATCAAGATCCAGGTCATCCAGGACCTCGCGGTGATCGCCAGCATTGGCGTAGCCGTGTTGATCTTCACCAACCTGATCCTGCTGCCGGTGTTGCTCTCGTATGTCGGCGTGACACCGCGTGCTGCGCAACTGAGCCTCAAGAGCGAGCAGGCTGAGCAAAGCGGTCAGACAAGGCATGCCTTCTGGCGCTTTCTCGACCTGTTCACCCATCGTCGCTGGGCCAGCCTGTGCATCGCCATCAGCCTTGCTTTGGCCGCGCTGGGGTTTGTGGTCAGCCTGCAATTGAAGATCGGTGACCTCGACGCCGGTGCGCCGGAACTGCGGGCAGACTCGCGCTACAACCAGGACGATGCTTTTCTGACCCGTCATTACGGCGCCAGCAGTGACCTGTTCGCGGTGATGGTGAAAACCCCGGCCAGCAGCTGTGCGCGCTACGACATCCTGGCCAAGGTCGATGCCCTGGACTGGCAACTGCGCGCCTTGCCGGGCGTGGATTCAACCAACTCGCTGGCGTTGCTGAACCGGCGCATGCTGGTCGGGCTCAGCGAGGGCAACCCGAAGTGGTACGAGCTGCAGAACAACCAGGCGATGCTCAACATGATCACCGCCAGCGCGCCGCGCGGGTTGTACAACGAAGATTGCAGCCTGTTGACCCTGTACGCCTACCTCACCGACCACAAGGCCGAGACGCTGACCCGGCTGGTCGAGCACGTGGAAAAATTTGCCGCCGAGAACAATACCGACGAGGTGCAATTCCTTTTGGCCGCCGGTAACGCCGGCATCGAAGCCGCGACCAATATCGTGGTCAAGCAAGCCAACCGCGAGATGTTGGTGTGGGTCTACGGTGCGGTGATCCTGCTGTGCCTGATCACCTTCCGCTCCTGGCGCGCGACGTTGTGCGCGGTGATTCCGTTGATGCTGACTTCCATCCTCTGCGAAGCGCTGATGGTCTGGCTGAACATCGGAGTGAAAGTCGCCACGCTGCCGGTCATCGCTTTGGGTGTCGGCATCGGTGTCGACTATGCGTTGTACGTAATGAGCATTCTCTTGGGGCATCTGCGCCAAGGGGCGAGCTTGTCTGAAGCCTATTACCGCGCCCTGGTTTCCACCGGCAAGGTGGTGATGCTGACCGGTATCACCCTGGCCATCGGCGTGGCGACCTGGACGTTCTCCCCGATCAAGTTCCAGGCCGACATGGGCGTGCTGCTGGCGTTCATGTTTGTCTGGAACATGGTTGGCGCCCTGGTGTTGCTGCCGGCGTTGGCTTACTTCCTGTTACCGGCCCGCAGAGAGCCGCAGGGTGCCGTAGCCGCGACGTCGATGCCCCACGCGGTTGGCGCTGAGGCCGCGGTGGTGGACGTTCATCACTTGCGCAATAAGGAGCTTTGCCATGGTCGCTGATACCTTCGTAAAACCCGCGCGGCAAGCCGGATTGGCGCAATCGCTGTTGCTGCTGTTGGGCAGTTGCTTGCCAGTGCTGGGGGCCGTGTTGCTGGCCCCGGTGCTGCCGCGGATGCAGGCGCATTTTGCCAGCGTCGACGGCAGCGCTGTGCTGGTCCCCATCGTATTGACGTTGCCAGCGTTGGTGATTGCCTTGCTGGCACCGTTCGCCGGGCTGATCGCCGATCGACTTGGGCGCAAGCCGTTACTGCTGGCGAGCATGGTGCTGTACGTGCTCTGCGGCGTGCTACCGCTGTGGCTCGACTCCCTGCATGCCATCGTCCTCAGCCGGGCGGGCATCGGGCTGGCCGAGGCGGGCATCATGACCTGCTGCACCACGCTGATGGGGGACTACTACAGCGGTGCCAAACGCGAGCGTCTGTTTGCCTTGCAAATGGTCGCGACGTCGTTGTCGGCGGCGGCATTCATCGCATTGGGTGGCTTCCTGGGCCAGAACGACTGGCGTACACCGTTTGCGTTGTACGCCGTCGGTTTGATTTTTCTGCCGCTGATGGCCTGGCAGCTGTGGGAGCCGCAAGCGCGGACGCAGCCTGAGCAATCTTCACAGGCATTGCCGACCGGCAAATTTCCGTGGCGCGCGCTCACGCCTCTGTATGTGTTGTCGTTGTTGGCTGGTTTGAGCCTGTTCATCGTGCCGGTGCAGGCCGGGTATCTGCTCAATCTGCTGCACGTCGATGCGCCACAACAAATCGGCATGACCATGGGCGCCAACCAACTGGGCGTGCTGGTCGGTGCGCTGAGTTTTCGATTGTTCAGCGGGATGCGTGGCCAGCACCTGCTGCTCATTGCCTACGTATTGGCTGGCATTGGCGGGTTGTTGATGGCGGCTGCCGCGACCCATACGCAGGTCGTGGTTGCGGTGACGATCAATGGCCTGGGCATCGGCTTGATGCTGCCGACACTGATCACCTGGATCATGGCGCAAGTCAGTTTTCATCAGCGCGGGCGGGCGGCAGGGTGTTTCACCGCCGCCATTTTTGCCGGCGAATTCATCAGCCCTCTCGTGGTTCTCGGCATGACCCGTGGTGACGCCACGGCACTACCTCACGCATTGGCCATCGTCGGTGGCCTGCAACTGTTGGTAGCGGTGTTTTGTCTGGCCGTGCCCAGGCTGGGTGGTTTGTTACACGACGCGAACGTTGTGGCGGGTGGCTCGACCATCGCCGAGAAAAATTGAACGAGGATTTTCCATGCAAGCGCTTCCTGAATTCAAACGAGTGGTCACCGGTCACGATCAACAAGGCCAGGCCATCGTCACCAGCAACGGGCCGACGCCGAACGTGTTCCCGCTTTCGGCGGTGCCGGGCACGGTGTTTTATGAACTGTGGAACAGCACGACCAGCCCGGCTTCGCTCGACAACGCCAGCGACCCCACCAGCAAACCCCTGCAACTCAGTCCCGGGGCACAGGGCAGTGTCATCCGGGTGGTGGATATTCCGCCGGACAGCGTGCAGAACCAGGTCAGCGCTGAAGATGCCGCGGCGGTGTTCGCCGAAATCGGTGAATCCCATGCAGGCACCGGCCAACGTGACTCCAAACATAAATTGATGCACCGCACCGAAACCCTCGATTACGGCATCGTCACCGAAGGTGAAGTGTGGCTGGTGCTGGATGAGGAAGAAGTCCACCTAAAGCGCGGCGACGTGGTGGTGCAACGCGGTACCAATCATGCCTGGAGCAATCGCACCGAAGCGATGGCGCGCATGGTTTTCATCTTGCTCGACGGGCGCTATGCCGATGAATTGAGCAACGGCAAGGGAGCAGCGGCATGAAACTCGCCACCCTGAAAAACGGCAGTCGTGATGGTCAGCTCGTGGTGGTTTCGCGCGATCTTGCCTGGGCGCTGGATGCCCGTTCCGTGGCGCTCACTTTGCAGGAGGCCATCGAGAACTGGAATCTTGTGGAGCCGCGCTTGCAGCAACTGTCGAATCAGTTGAATGCCGGCGAGGTGGCCGGTGCCTTTGCATTCGACCCTGCCGAGGCGATGGCGCCACTGCCCCGCGCCTATCAATGGTGCGATGGCTCAGCCTTTCTCAGCCACGGTGCGCTGATGCAGAAGGCATTCAATCTTGACCCCATCGACGGCGTCGAACACACGCCGCTGATGTACCAGGGGGCCGGTGACGATTTCATTGGCGCACGCGACGATATTGCATTGCCGAGTGAGAGCCAGGGCATCGACTTCGAAGGCGAGTTTGTGGTGCTGGTCGATGATGTGCCCATGGGCTGCGACGCCGAGCGGGCGCTGCAACACATCAAGCTGATCCTGCAAATCAACGATGTCAGTTTGCGCGCCCTGGCCCCTCGGGAAATGAGGACAGGTTTTGGATTCTTGCAGGCCAAGCCGTCCTCCAGCTTCGCGCCGTTGGCCATCACTCCTGACGAACTGGGCGATGCCTGGCACGACGGTCGAGTGCATTTGCCATTGCAGGTGCACTGGAATGGCCAATGGTTTGGTCATCCCCATGGCGGGCAGATGAACTTCAGTTTCGGCCAGTTGATCGCTCACGCCGCGCTCACCCGCAGGTTGCGCGCGGGCACGCTGATCGGCTCCGGTACGGTCTCCAATGCCGAAAGAAGCGCGGGCTCGGCGTGCATTGCCGAGCGTCGCGCCATCGAGATGATTGAGCACGGCGCCGCCCAAACGGGCTTTATGCGCTTTGGCGATCGCGTGCACATGGATGTCACCGGCAGCGATGGCCAGTCGCTGTTCGGCGCAATCGATCAATGCATCGTTCAGGCCCAAGGCTGAGGAGCGGCTTATGCGTGTGTTGATTACCGGTGCCAATGGTTTTGTCGGACGTGAGCTGGTGCGTTGCCTGCTGGCGGCCGGCAGCTTGCGCGGGCGAGCCATCGGCTCGTTGCTGGTACTGGATAAAGACTTGCAGGACTTGCCGGAGGACCCACGTCTTCGCCGTCATTTCGGCAGCGTGACCGATCAGGCCTTGATGCGTCGGGTATTGGCCGACGGCATTGATGTGGTGTTCCATCTGGTGAGTGTCCCCGGTGGCGCCGCAGAAGAGCAATACGAACTCGGCTACCAGGTCAACCTGCTGGCCAGCCTGGAATTGCTCAACCAGTTGCGTAACAACACCCGGCCGCCGGTTCTGGTGTATGCCAGCAGCGTCGCGGTATACGGCGGGGATCTTCCGCCGCGCATGAACGAGACTGCCGAGCTACGTCCCGAATTGTCCTATGGCACCCACAAGGCCATGGTGGAAAGCGCCATCAGTGATCTGGCCCGGCGCGGAGATGTGGACGGTCGTGTGTTGCGCCTGCCAGGCATCGTCGCCCGGCCTCGCGAACCCAACGGGTTGCGTTCTGCATTCATGAGCGACCTGATGCGGGCATTCGCCGAAGGTGAACCCTATCAATGCCCGGTCTCGCCAGAGGCGACGGCGTGGTGGATGTCCGCCCGCTGTTGCGTGAACAACCTGATCCACGCGGCAGAGCTCGATGGCGACGTGCTTGGAGCTCAACGGGTGTGGCAGTTGCCGGTGCTGCATTTATCGATTGCCCAAGTCATCGACGCATTGGCTGAGCGTTATGGGTCGCAGCGCCGCGCATTGATCAGCTATGCGCCCGACGCCCGGCTGGAAGCATTGTTCGGACGTCTGCCGCCATTGAAAACACCGCAGGCGCGCGCCGCCGGTTTCCACCATGACCGCAACGCTGCCACGCTGGTGCGCAATGCCCTCAATCCTTCCAATCCCCGACATTTTCCGCTGACCGGAGACACCTTTCATGTCGCAGCCAACTAAGCCAAAACGTCGTCTCGTCGACCTCTCGGTCACGCTCGACAATAACCCTTACACCGATCCGCCACCGTTGTTGCCGAAGATCGATTACATGGATCATCAGCAGGGCTGGCCGGAAATGGCCGCGATGTTTCCAGGTTTGCAACTTGAGCAGATGCCGGGCAACGAATCCTGGGCGGCCGAACGACTGCACATCACCACCCACAGTGGCACGCACATGGATGCGCCTTGGCATTACGCCTCGACCACCGATGGCGGGCAGCCGGCTTTTGGTATTGATGAGCTGCCGCTTGATTGGTGCCTGCAACCGGGTGTGAAACTGGATTTTCGGCACATGGCCGATGGTCATGTGGTGACGGCTGACGAGATCGAAGCTGAACTCGCACGCATTGGCCACACGTTGCAGCCGCTGGACATCGTGCTGATCAACACCCGTGCCGGCGCGTTGTTCGGCCAGCCGGGTTATCTCGATGCGGGCGTTGGCATCGGTCGTGAAGCCACGTTGTATCTGCTTGAGCGTGGGGTGCGGGTCGTAGGCACCGACGCCTGGAGTTGGGATGCACCGTTCAAATACACCCGTGAACGTTTTGCTGCCGATGGCGATGCCTCGATTATCTGGGAAGGGCACAAGGCCGGACGCGATATCGGTTATGGGCAAATGGAAAAACTCGCCAACCTGGAGTCGCTGCCATCGAGTGGCTTCGTGGTGTCGTGTTTCCCTTACAAGATCAAGCACGCATCGGCCGGGTTTGTGCGGGCGGTGGCGATTTTCGAAGAGTAGGGCGGCTGCGGGTAAAGCAGAAAACGTCCTCGATCAAACACAATAAGAGAAAACACATGCCTCTTTTGCGTCTGTCTCAAACATTACTGACGGCTGCGCTGGCCTTGGGTAGCAGCTTGGTTCTGGCCGCCAGCGCTGATCCGGCACAGCCCAACATTTTGCTGATCATGGCCGATGACCTGGGCTATTCCGACCTGGGCAGTTATGGCGGCGAAATCAGCACGCCAACCCTGGATCAACTGGCCAGGGACGGGTTGCAGTTCACCAACATGTACGCGGCGCCGACCTGTTCGATTACGCGTTCGATGCTGATGTCCGGCACCGACAACCATCTCGCCGGTCTCGGCACCATGGCTGAAGCGTTGCAACCGTTCCAGCGTGGCAAACCGGGTTACGAGGGGTATTTGAACCAGCGCTCGTACTCGATTGCCGAGCTGCTGAAAAACGGCGGCTACAGCACGTTGATGGTTGGTAAATGGCACTTGGGGCTGGAGGCGGATCAAGGGCCTGATCAGCGCGGCTTCGAGCAGTCGTTCACCCTGCTGGAAGGCGGCGCGTCGCACTTTAAACCTTCCAGTGTTAACCCGAGCAAGCTTGAGCAGGTGCATTACCGCGAAAACGGTAAGGCCGTGGCGTTGCCGGACAATTTTTACTCCACGGATTTCTACACTGACAAGCTGATCAGTTACCTGCAAAACAGTAAAAAGGACGGCAAGCCGTTTTTTGCCTATGCCGCTTACACCTCGCCGCACTGGCCATTGCAAGCCCCGAAGGAATACCTCGACAAGTACCAGGGGCGATTCGATCAGGGCTATGACAGCGTGCGCCTGGCCCGAATCGAGCGGATGAAAACCCTCGGCCTGATGGCCAGCGACGCCCGGCCTGCGCAGCCACTGCCGGTGAATCCCAAGCTGCCGGGCTGGGACCAGTTGAGTCCTGATCAGCAGCGTGTTGAAGCGCGCAAGATGGAAATCTACGCCGCCATGGTCGATAACCTCGACCATAACGTCGGCCGACTGATCGATTATCTGCGCCAGAGCGGGCAATACGACAATACCTTGATCGTGTTCATGTCGGACAACGGTGCAGCTGGGGAGAACCATGCACAGTTCTATCCACCGGGCTCGCTCACCGACAACAGCCTTGCCAACCTTGGGCAGAAGGGCTCTCAGATCGACTATGGTCTGCGCTGGGCAGAGGTGAGCGCCGCCCCGTTCCACTTGTTCAAAGGCACCACCGCAGAAGGAGGCATCAGCGTGCCGGCGATATTCCAACTGCCAAAGACACTGCGTCGTCAAGGTATCGAGCGCGGCGTCGCGCGGGTAGACGATCTGGCGCCGACCTTTTTGGAACTGGCGGGTATTACAGTGCCAAACGATGCGCCTACCGCCAAACACCCGATCACCGGGAAATCAATGCTGCCAATGCTGACCGGTCGTGGCAGCCCGCACAGCAATGACAGCCTGTCGGGCGAACTGTTTGGCAACGCATATTATCGAGAGGGCAATCTCAAATTGCTGGGCCTTCGACCCCAGGCAGGCTTTGGCGAAAACCCGCAACCTTTGCAATGGCAACTGTTTGATGTGGCGCAGGATCGCGGCGAAACCACAGACTTGGCGGCCTCCCAACCTGAGACGGTGCAACGGCTCAAGGAGGCATGGTTGAAATATGCAAAGACGGTGGGGGTTGTTTTTGCCGGGCAGTAATTTGGCCATACTGCTGACTCAACAGTCAGATGATCCTGTGCTCCACATTGATGTATTGCGGTGCACTGTCTTTTGACGTGAAGGGGTAGCGTAATGGGGACTCGACAAAGCGATTTGTCTACGTCCCCACTTTCAGATCACGCGGGTTCCATCGCGATAACGATGTGATTCGAATTACAGCAACGAAATCGGGTAGCTGATGAACAGTCGGTTCTCGTCAAACTCGTTAGTGCTGTAGTCTCTTCGGATACTGGAGTTGCGCCATTTGACGCTCAGGTTCTTCAGGGTGCCAGACTGAATCACATACGCCAGTTCCGATTCGCGGCCCCATTCCTTGCCATCCGTAATGGTGCCCGTGTGCACGTTATCGCCGCTCAGGTAGCGGTTCATCATCGTCAGCCCCGGGACACCGACGGTTGCGAAGTTGAAGTCGTGGCGAACCTGCCAGGAACGTTCCTGCGCGTTATCGAAACTGGAGTTGTAGCTGTCGTTCGCCAGCGTGCCGCCACTGGCACCGTTAACCCGCATCCACGCGGTATCGCCGGTGAGTTTTTGCAAGCCGACATAAAAGGTGTTGCCCCCCAGTTTTGCGGAGAACAAGCCGAAAGCGGTCTTGTTGTCCATATCGCCGGCCAGGCTGGCACCGTTTTCCTTGCCAATGAAGTAGCCCATGTTGGCGCCCAGTGTCCAGTCGCCCACCGGTTGGCTGTGATTGAGGCTGAAGTATTGTTGCTGGTAGATGTCTTGAAGCTCGTCGTACCAGAGTCCAACCGTGGTGCGCTTTTCGTTGAACGTGTATTCACCGCCGCCGAAGTTGAAGCGGTCTGACGTGAACGCCGCTTTGCCGTTCATGGACATGTCTTCCATGCTGGCATCGTTGCGCGGGCTGTTCTGCCGGATTTGACCGCCGTACAAGGTCAACCCGCCGATCTCCTGGGAAGTGATCTGCGCACCACGAAAGGTCTGCGGCAACGAGCGGCCGTCATCCGAACGGAGAATCGGCAGTGTGCTGACCCATTCACCGACTTTCACCACCGTTTTTGAAACCTTGACCTTGGCGGCAACACCGAGCCGTCCAAAGTTGTCCGCTGGACGCCCGTCGTCATGGATAGGCAACAGTTGCGTGCCGCCCGTGCCTTTGCCGCCGTCGAGTTTCTGCGAGTACAGCCCCAGCACATCAACGCCGAACCCTATCGGGCCTTGGGTAAAGCCGGAACGGGCATCGAGGATAAAGTTTTGCGTCCACTCTTCAGCTTTGCCTTGGGGGGCGGCTGGACTAGGGTAGGCGGGATTGACGAAGTTGCGGTTGATGTAAGCGTTGCGCAGGTTGAGGGTGCTGGTAGCGCCCTCGATAAAGCCGCTATTTTCATCAGCATGAGAGGCCGTTGCCAGGCCGGCACCGAGTGCCGCTGTCAGGCCAATCAATGCGTAATGCGCGGGAACGTTACGGCGAAAAACAGAGTGATGCATGAGGGGATCTCGCTGTGAATTATTATTTTTTTGGCGTTTTTTTTGCAGTTGGCGACTGAATTTCAGGCGCGGGCGGCCCTGGCAGGCATCTGCCGAGGGACCGCCGTTTCAGCGTTGAGCGAAGAGGGGGTTAGCTGTTGGTCACTTGACGACGCAGCAAGTCGTCGATGGCCCTGATTGCCAGCGGATAGCCGTCGGCGCCCATGCCGCAGATCACCGCATTGACCGCACCAGACATGATGGAGTGGCGATGCAGTTCATCCCGCGCGTGGATGTTCGACAGATGCAGTTCAATCAGCGGTGTGCTGAGCAGCTTCAGGGCATCGAGCACCGGAATCGAATGAAACGACAAGCCGGCTGGGTTGATGATCAAGGCTGCACCTTGCTCGAAGGCTTCTTGAATCCAGTCGACCATCACGCCTTCGTGGTTGGTCTGGCGAAAGTCGCAGACCAGGTCAAGTTCCTCGGCCAGCCGTTCACTGCTTTGACGAATCTGATCGAGCGTTGTGTGGCCATAGATGTGCGGCTCACGACGACCCAGCAGGTTCAAGTTAGGGCCGTTAAGGATGAAGACGGTGCGGTTCATGATCGTCCTGTTGCGTTATTTGGAAAGAAGGGCTGGAGCGGCAGTTGCGTCCGCGTCAGGTGCAGCGACGGCGTTCAGGTCGATGCCGCGGGTTTCTGGGCCGATGAGAATCATGGCCAGCGAGATCAGGTTGATCACAGCGCACAACGTCACCAGAGGCCACGGCGAGTTGTTCGACTGACTCATCAGGTAAACCGCGATCATTGGCATCGGACCGCCAATCACCAGGTTGGCGCCGGTGTAGGCCAGTGCCGAGCCCGAGTAACGAACCTGGGTCGGGAACGCTTCGGCAAATGCCACCGGCTGGATGCCGCTTTGAAACTGGGTGAAGCCCAAGAACAGCCCCATGATTGCCATGATGGCGGCGACGTTCAGCGTGTTGAGGATCGGGAAGTAGACGAACAGGATCAGCAAGGTCATGCACGAACCAAACGCCAGCGCCTTTTTACGCCCCCAACGATCGGACAGATAACCACCGGCCAGTGCACCGAAGATTGCGCACATGTTTGCCACCATCAGCGACATGAAGCCTGTCGACTGGCTGAAGCCCAAGTGCTTGGTCAGGTAGCTGAGGGAGAAAATCACGATCAGGTAGAACAGCGCAGCGGGGGAGCAGAAGAAAAACATCAGGCGCAGGATGGTTTTGTAATGGCTGCCCACGGCGGATTTAAGCGGACTTTTTTCCTGCTTGACCGGGGTCTTTTTCAGCGCGACGAAGGCTGGGGTTTCATCGACTTTCAGGCGGATGTAGATCGCAACCACCACCAGCACGAAACTCATCAGGAACGGGATTCGCCAGCCAAAGCTTTCGAACTGCTCGCTGGAAAGGGTTGCTGCCAGGCCCATCAACACACCGTTGGCCAATATCTGACTCAGCGGTGAGCACAAGCCGAGCATGCCGGAATAACGCCCGCGGCGATCGGGTGTGGCGTGCTCCAGCGCCATCAGCTGTGCGCCAGTGGATTCACCGCCCAACGCGAAGCCTTGGATGATCCGCAGCAGCACCAACAGGATCGGCGCCCAGACTCCCACCTGACCATAAGTCGGCAGCAGCCCCATCAGCACCGAGGCCAGGCCCATCAGGGTGACGGTGGCGAGCATCAGGTTGCGGCGGCCCAGTTTGTCGCCGAGGTAGCCGCACGTAATGGCGCCCAAGGGGCGAGCGGCGAGGCCCACGCCGAAGGTGGCCAGGGAGGCGAGCAGGCCGGCAGTCGGCTCCATGGCCGGGAAAAACAGTTTGGGCAGAATGGTCGCAGACACCGCGCCATACAGGGTGAAGTCAAACCATTCCAGGGCAGTGCCAATGGTCGCGGCGGTCACCGCTTTGCGAGGCATGCGCAAATCATGAGTCTCGTGACTGGTTGTGCTCATTGAGGTGCTCGTCATTGTTTTTATGGTTACGGGTAACCCATACGGTTCCGTTCGGGCATCGGCGCGGGCAGGAAGCGTCGAAGTAAGTAGACATTAGCGCATCCCCTGCGCAGAATAATTATCGAAATCCAGATAAATAGATAAGCTAGCCTTATAGGTAGGGTTCATGGAGCTGCGTCATCTGAAAGCCTTTGTTGTTGCCGCCGACTTGCAGCACTTCAGCCGGGCGGCGGAACAACTGGGTATTGCGCAACCGGCGCTGAGCCAATTGATGCGTACGCTTGAGTCCGAACTGGGGCTGGCGTTGTTTCGTCGGGAAAACCGCGGCGTTGCGTTGACCGCAGCCGGCGAGGCGTTTTTGCCCCATGCGCGGCAGTCCATCGAGTCCAGCGAGCTGGCGATTGCCGCCGCACGGCGCGCTCGGCGCGGCGAAGTGGGCGAGATCAACATCGGTTATCACTCAGCGTTGTTCGAGGCCAACCTGCCGCAATTGTTGCGCCATTACTTCAGCACGTTCCCCGAAGTCAAAGTGTCGCTGGTGGACGCGGGGATCCGCGCGCAGTTCGATATGTTGCTGGACCACAAACTCGACCTGGCCTTTGCCAGGGTGTTCAAGGATCACCTGCCGGATCGTCTGCGCACCCATCATTTCAGTCAATCGAGGCTGGTTTTGCTGATCCCGGACAACCATGAACTGGCGGACAGCTTCACCGGAGAACTGGCGGCGCTGCGCCACGAGAAATTTGTGTTTTTGCAGGACAGCGCCGGCATCGGCCTGACCTCGCACACTCTCCAGGCGTGCCGGCAAAACCAGTTGCACCCCGAGAACATCATGTATGTGCCGTCGCTGATGAGCATCCCAGGATTGGTGGCTGCGGGTATCGGCCTGAGTATCGTGCCGGAAACGATGACCCGGTTGACCATGCCCGGCATCCGCATTGTGCCGCTGGCTCAGCCGGAAATGGTCAGTGAACTGTCGCTGATTTCACGCATCGATGAGCGCTCCAGTGCGGTGCTGCACTTCATCGAGGAGGCCCATGGATGGGGATGATCGCGATCCGTTTGATGATGCGCGCCTCTGTCGATAGTAAAGTGGCGGTCGAAGTCTTGACTCAACAGGGATGACCTATGTCTCAACGCCGTTCGATGTGGATTGCCCTGTTGGTCGCCGTCACGTTTTTCATGGAGAACCTTGACGCCACGGTGATCGCCACGGCGCTGCCGGACATGGCCAAAACGTTTGGCGTGCCGGTGGTGGATGTGAACATCGGGATGAGCGTCTACATGCTCGCGGTGGCGGTGTTCATCCCCATCAGCGGCTGGTTGGCGGATCGCTTTGGCTCACGCCTGGTATTCAGTTCGGCGATCGTGCTGTTCAGCCTGTCCTCGTTGATGTGCGCATTGAGCGGCAGCCTCGAAACCTTTGTCGCGGCCCGCGTGCTGCAAGGGATCAGCGGCGCGATGATGGTCCCGGTCGGGCGCCTGGCCGTGCTTCGCACCACCGAGAAGAAAGACCTCGTGCGGGCCATATCCTTTATTACCTGGCCCGGTCTGGTGGCACCGGTGCTCGGTCCGCCCTTGGGCGGTTTCATCGTCACCCATGCTTCCTGGCCGTGGATTTTCTACCTCAATTTGCCGTTGGGTGTGCTGGCATTGGTGGCCGCGCTCTTCCTGATTCCCAAGAAGGAAAACGTCGTTCCCCGAACCTTCGATTTCAGTGGTTTCCTGCTGGCGGGCAGCGCCAGTGCCGCGCTGCTGTTTGGCGTAGAGATGCTGGGGCAGGGCCAGGCCAATTTGCTCCACGCACTGTTACTCAGTGGTGCAGGCCTGATGCTCGGTGTCCTGGCGTGGCGGCATATGCATCGGCATGCACAGCCGTTGCTGGCGCTGGGTGTTTTGGACATCCGTACTTTCAGCGTGTGCCTGTGCGGCGGCTCGATTTTTCGGATCGCTATCAGCGCCTTGCCGTTTCTCCTGCCGCTGATGTTTCAACTGGCCTTTGGTCTTTCCGCGTTGGATGCGGGGCTGTTGGTGCTGGCAGTCTTTGCAGGCAACCTGGCCATGAAGCCGTTCACCACAGCGGTGATGCAACGCTGGGGGTTTCGCCCGGTGTTGATGGTCAATGGTGTCCTGGGCGTTATGGCGATTGCAGCCTGTGCCTTGCTCGATGAACAGATGAGCAGGGCGCTTATCCTGGTGATTCTGTTTGTCGGTGGCTTGTCCCGCTCGATGCAGTTCACCGCTTTCAACACATTGGGATTTGCGGACGTGCCCAAAGAGCAGATGAGCGATGCTTCAACCCTGTTCAGCATGTTCTTCCAGCTGAGCATGGCGATGGGGGTTGCCGTGGGCGCGCTGCTGTTGCGCCTGGCCATGAGCATCCATGGCAATGCCGGGCAAGCAGCGACAGGGGACTTTCAGCTGGCGTTCCTGTGTGTGGCGGCGATCGGTGCGATTGCGCTGCTGGACAACCTGCGATTGCCGCCGAAAGCGGGCGAGTCGGTCTTGCAGCGGGCATGAGAAAACGCAGGGCCGGGTGTTGAGCGCGAAAGTCTCAACACCCGGCCCGCTCAGTTAGAAGTCGAAGAACACGGTTTCCGATTCGCCTTGAACATGAATGTCGAAACGGTAGGCCAACTTGCCGTCAACGGTGCAGCGCTTGGCTACCAACGTTTCGCGCCGATGGGGTTGTTCGATCAGGTTCAACACGGGATCCACGGCATTCGCCTCGGGTTCGTCGTCGAAATACAGTCGCGTCTGCAGGTGAATGTTGATGCCCCGGGCAAACAGCGAGACGTTGATGTGCGCGGCCATGGGAACGCCCGAGGCGTTTTTCACCACGCCCGGCTTCACGGTATTGATCGTCCATTCGCCAACATCGGTCGTGGCGGTACGGCCGAAGCCGTTGAAGGGTTTTTCCAGATCGAAACCACTGTCGTAGAGACCGTCGTGATTGGCCTGCCAGAACTCCAGGAACGCATCGCGAATCAAGTGGCCGTTACCGTCATAAACGTGGCCCATCAATAGGATGTGCTCACCTGGCGCGCCAGGTTTTGCCATCTGGTTCCAGATCTCCTGTTCACGTGGCGCGTTGCCGGCTGCCTCCAGTGCCAGTCCGATATGAACATAGGGGCCGGCGGTTTGCGACGGCGTTTCGGGCAGAAGTTGAACGGGCATGTGCAGGCCTCCTCAGCGGTTTTCGAAGTGGGTTTTGCGCTGACCGCGCAGGACGATATCAAAGCGATACGCCAGGCAATCCATAGGATTGGCCATGCTCATATCAAGCTTGGCGATCAGGCTTTGTACCGCTTCCTGATTGGCGATCGACTTGACGATCGGGCACATGGGGATCAACGGATCGCCTTCGAAATACAACTGGGTAATCAAGCGCGTGGCAATCGACGGGCCACTGATGGACACATGGATATGCGCCGGCCGCCAATCGTTGGGACCATTGCGCCATGGGTAGGGACCGGGTTTGACGGTACGGAAACTGTAGTTGCCATCGCGGTCCGTCAAGGCACGACCGACGCCGCCGAAATTCGGATCGAGAGGGGCCAGGTAACTGTCTTTTTTATGCCGATAACGGCCACCGGCATTGGCCTGCCACATCTCCACCAGAGTGTGGGGAATGGGCTTGCCGTACTGATCACAGACACGACCGGCAACGATGATGCGTTCGCCGACGGGCAGGCCGCCGTGGTTGAAGTTCAGCAGCAAGTCGTTGTCGTACTGGCCCATCTTCAGGTGAGAAAAATCCGGGCCACTGCTTTCCGAGACAGACTGGGGGATGCTGACCAAGGCCTGACGTGGGGATCGCAGGATGGAGGTCTTGTAGTCGGGCGTCAGGGCTTTGGGATGCCAATTACGGTCACGAATGACGAAGCGGCTGTCGTGCGCATCAGACATGTCGTTTTTCCTGTTCTTATGGTTGGACGGAGGCGGGCGCTGCGTTGGCAGCGACGTGACACCCAGTTTCCGCTTGTGCCGCCCAACCAAAAATTGAAAAAACCGACTTGATGCATATCCAAATGGTTATGGATATGTTCCCTCGCGATATTCCTCTCCGACCTCGCGCAGTGCCTCTACGCACCACTGGGCCGCCGTGGTCACGGGCAACACAGGGTTGGTGCAGAGCCCCACTGAGCCGCCAGGTTCACGCATCCCCAGATCCAGTTCCACCAAATCGCCTTGCCTCAAATCCAGTCTGACCGCATCAAAAGGCGCAACCCAGACGGCCTGACTGCATTGCACGTAACGTCGGCTCAGGGCCACAGATAGGGTTTCCAGGCGTTGCCGTGAGGGCGTTATACCGTGCTGCACAAACAGGCTGTCGGCGAATTTGCGGATCGTCGTCCCTGCCGACGGCAGCACCAGCGGATAGTCTTCGAGGTTTTTATGCCCCAGTGGATCAGCGAGCAAGGGATGGCCGTTACGCACCACCAGGGTCATGGATTCGCTGTAGAGATGTTCGAACGCCAGCCCGAGAATCGCTGGGCTATCGGTCATTCTGCCCACCACCAGATCCAGCTCGCCGACCCGCAATCGGGACAGCAAATAGGCACTCGGCCCGGTCACAACACTGACCACCAACGCCGGGTGTCGCTGGTGCAGGCGGGCGACCACCTCAGGCACCAACAGGCTTTCGACCGTAGACAGCGCCCCGAGCTGAACAGTAATCGGCTCATGCGCCCCGGAACGCAAGCTGTTAACCCCTTCGCGCAACGACTGCACGCTCGGCCCTGCATAGCGTAAAAAAGCCACCCCGGCTTCGGTCAGCGTCGAACCCTTTTTACTGCGTTCAAACAGCGTGGCTTGCAGCAGGGATTCCAGCTCTTTGAGCGTTTTCGAAAGCGCCGGCTGGCTGATCGCCAATGTGTCGCAAGCACGCGCCAGACTGCCTTGGCGCGCCACTTCGAGAAAACACACCAGATGACGGAATTTGATTCGGGTATCGATATTCAATCGGCTGCTCTGCGTTTTTGGTGTGGGGTCTA
>Ga0247819_10000398_pt1 | contig 26431 bp, 24 predicted proteins | sample 13C_Xylose_Day6_FD_193428 | JGI IMG/M metagenome (GOLD analysis project Ga0247819, IMG submission 193428) | Soil microbial communities from agricultural site in Penn Yan, New York, United States - 13C_Xylose_Day6 | ecosystem: Environmental > Terrestrial > Soil > Agricultural land | place: USA...
GAATTATAGTAGGCCGTAAATTTTAATAAAAAATATTACATATTGGTATTAACGCTTTTTGCGATACGCTGATCATCAAATGCTCACGCACTCACAATACAAATGAAATTGAAAGATGATGAGGCTTTCGATTTTTTAACCAAACAGAACTGCTAATAAGACAAGCATTTAATGAAGAATCGCTTGTTTGTTCCCAATGAACATTTAGAATTTTTATGAGGCTAAATAGCTTGTGGACAGGATTCAAGAGATGCAGGTATTCATCGTCGTCTGCGAAGAACTGAGCTTTGCGCTTGCGGCACGGCGTCTCAATATGTCCCCGGCGACGGTGACTCGAGCGATCGCGTCGTTGGAGAAAAGATTAGGCACGTTGTTGCTTTCCCGTACTACCCGCAATGTTCGACTGAGTGAAGCGGGACAACGTTTTTTAATAGATTGCAAACGAATTCTGTCTGAGATTGATGAAGCAGAAAGTTCGGCAGGCGGAAACATCAGTATTCCGTCAGGACAACTGACGGTGACCGCACCACAGATGTTTGGCGAGCAATATATCATGCCCATCATCGTTCACTTCCTGAACGAGTATCCCGACGTAACAGTGAACACGCTGCTGCTGGATCGAGTTACGAACATGGCCGAAGAAGGCATTGATGTAGCGATCCGCATTGGTGATCTTAAGGATGATTTACAACACGGAATCAAAGTCGGCGAAATTCGACGTGTTATTTGTGCTTCTCCGGATTATCTCAACCGAAACGGACGGCCATCACACCCTTCCGAACTTCATCAACATCGTGTCGTGGTATCGACAGCCAGTACTTTATTAAGTAGCTGGGAATTCGAAGAAGACGGAAAATCTTTGCATGTAACCCCAGATCCTAGACTTACCGTTTCTGCTAATCCAGCGGCCATTCGTGCAGCGTCCCTTGGCTGGGGACTCACTCGGGTCCTGTCATACCAGATTGCAGATAAAATCAGCACTGATGAGTTAGAAATAGTGTTGGACGAGTACGAACAAGCGCCACTACCTGTGCATGTTTGTTTTCAAGCAGATCGAAAAATTCCGGCTAAAGTAAGTTCCTTCGTAGACTTTTGCATTAGTCGATTTAGTGAAAATCCCGCATTCGGGCAATATGAACGTAAAAAATCTTGATGAGCCGTTATCAGCAAATCGCGATCTTTGAAGCAGTAGCACGCGAAGGTAGTTTTGCCGCAGCCGCCCGCTATCTTGGGATTTCAAAAATCACCATAGTGAGATCGATAGCGGCGCTTGAGCGCCGTCTTGGCGTCACACTGCTTGAGCGCGATACCCGTGGTGTAACCACAACAAACCCCGGTGCGATATTCGCCGCAGAATGCGCCCGTCTTCTACGCGCCATCGAGCACGCAGAAGCATCAATCAGTGGCTTACATTCCGAGCCGCAAGGACGGTTGAAAGTGACGATGCCACGATTATTTGGCGATCAATTATTGATGCCCGTATTGCTGGATTATCTTGATGCCTCTCCTGGCGTTGAGATGTCGATTGGCTACCAGAATAATTTTCCCAATCTCTATGAAGAAGGCGTGGACGTTGCGGTCATGATTGGCGCGCTGCCAGATTCTTCTATGGTTGCACGTAAGGTGGGCTCCGTTCGTCCAGTACTTTGTGCAAGTCCGGGCTATCTCAAAAGACAAGGCGAACCTCAGACGCCCCAAGATATCAGCGATCACGCAACGGTTGTTTGCAGCCCCGAAGGAGGCTCTCTTGAATGGCGTTTTTCCCACACACCGACAGCAACGTCGCAAGTCCTAAAATGCACGACACAGCAAGAAGCGATTGAGGCTGCGTTGGCCCACGTTGGAATCACCCGTTGCTTGAATTACCAGGTTCACCAGTACGTGCGTACAGGACAGTTGAGAGAGTTGCTGCCCGCATATGCACCGCCTGCCATCCCGGCTTACCTCGTCTATCGAGAGGGTCGTCGAGCCACTGCAAGAGTGCGCAGTTTCGTTAATTATGCGGTGGGACGACTACGAGAGCACCCTGCTCTGGAAGGGAATTAATCATTGTCGTCGCCGTGGTCATAACACTATTAACACAGCGACTTTTAAAACGATGGCGAGACCCCTTGCGTCAGGCGTCCGTAGCGTGCTCTGGACACCGTCTCAGGCAGGTCAAAGGCTGACGAAGACTCAGTAAGCGTCAATAGAAAACAGTACTTTAGCCGCGCTTTTCAAGACGCCCATTGTTTGCACATAGGGCGTTGGCCCGAAGCTGATTCGAGCCACTCCTAGCTTGGACAATGAGCGGATGGATGACATGCCGCTAAGCAGCATTACATTCACAGGTAGAGAAGTGTTGTCACAAATTCCGCGTATCAAATGGTCCTCAACCAACCCTGGAACAAAAAAGCCTGAGGCACCGGCAGCCGCATACGCTTGAGCTCTTTTTATCGCCTCATCCATATCAGCTTCAGGCGTTCTATCCTTCTTGAGGAAAAGATCGGTCCGCGCATTGATGAATAAAGGGACGCCTCTCGTATTGGCAGCCTCACGGAGTATGGCGATTCTGTTTGCCTGGTGATCGACCCCGTATAAACCCTGTCCTTTGACGACTTGGTCTTCAAAATTGAGCCCTGCGATACCGAGGTCTAATAACTCCTGGACGTTAAAGATGAGTTCGTTATCATCATCACTGCAATAACCCCCTTCAAAATCCAGACTGACAGGGGCATCGACTGTTTCAACGATACGTTTGGTGAGTTGCGCCATCAGACTGAACGGAATCATTTCCCCATCGCAATACCCCTGTGCGCGTGCCATCGACCAACTGCTGGTCGCGACGGCTTTAGCACCGCAATCACATATGGATTTTGCACTCCCAGCGTCCCATGCGTTGTAAAGCAAAAGGGGATTCCCCTTTTGGTGTAACTCCGTAAAACGCGCCGCCTTTTTGTTTTGACTCATCGTTGCCATCCTCAATGCCGCACTGCAAGGGGGGTCACGTGCTGGAAAGGGATTGCGTAGGAATCTTGAAATCGCCAACGAGGGCTCACATTTCAAAATAGGGTCGCAATATCTTCGATCACGCTTGTCTATCTAACGATAGAGCAGTTGCATTCACATGTCTAACCCTCTTCATGCTCAGCACAGTCCATCCGATCGAACGAGGCGAACCGATAGTAGGTCTCATAAGCAATCAAGCCCGTCTCCTTGCCTAGTCTCCTACTCAACCCCCGTTCGGCTAAGGCTGAATTGCAATTTCACTCGAAACTACAGTGCGAAGGATCCGTAGCAAGGATTGGGAAGAGAGAAGAGAACCGTCCCGTGCCCGCTCAATCCGACTCACACGGTTCTTGGGGTCGCGGTTCTATGGCCGGTTACCCTGCTTGCTGCGGCGTTAGATGTGCACGAACCGGCAGTCAACCTGGAAACGCTCTCGTAATACAGGCGAAAAAACGCATTTTAATTTACGCCGCGATTCCAGACAGGTATCAAATATGCCCATAATGAATAAAATGATTGCAGTCGATGAAATGATTAAGGAGCAGAACTATGAGCGACATCGGGGTCGCGATCATGGATGCTGCCGAACGGCGAATTCGGGTCGGTGGGTTCAATGGTTTTAGTTTTCGAGAAATTGCGACTGACGTAGGCGTAAAAAGCTCTACCGTCCACTATCACTTTCCCACCAAAGAGCAGCTTGCAGCATCGGTCGTTCACCGGTATACCGAGCGTGTCGCAGAGTTGATTGACAACGATTTCGCTGCCGAGCCTGATTGCATCAAAATATGGGTTCAGGCGTTTCGTGGAACAATCTACTCAGTCGATCGTATGTGCCCCAGCACCGTTCTGGGTGCAGAAACGAGGGACCTGCCCGATAAAGTATCGGCCGCAGTACAAAGCTTCTTTGAAATGTGCCTCGAGAGAATGACGAATCAAGGTATGACGGTCGAAGGAGCGTCCCAATTGCTGTCAACGATTATCGGAGCCTTACTGCTCGCGAATGCTTTGGGGGATATCAAAGCTTACGATCGCGCAACCCGGGGAATGCTTTGATAAATTCGAACGGACAACCAAACAAGCTTGTGAATAGCAGTGCTGCCCGATCGTGCCTTGATACCCAGCATGCGCCGACAGCCACGATGTGGATCGCAACGTGTGACGTTGATCAAGCTTTCTCGCCAAAGCCCCCCTTCCCTCCTAGTATGTGTCGATGCGTCTTGCGTGAGTTGTAATGCCAATTGCCTTTGAAGGCAAAAGACGGCTGTATGGGGAGAGGATACGGCCGCCTTTCACACGACAGTTTTTAACGCTGACACCTCCTAGCTCTGATCATAAAATGGATAGTCGGTATAGCCATGTTGATCGAATGCGTAAAAAGTATTTCGGTCGTACGGGTTGAGTGGGTACCCTTTTTCTATGCGTTTGGGTAGATCAGGGTTGGCAATGAAATGCCGGCCAAACGCGACCAGGTTCGCGTCACCGTTAGCGACACCGGCTTCCGCGGTGGATGGCTCAAACCCCCCGGCAGCAATGATAGGGCCGTCGAAGTAATTGCGCAGATCTCTCGCAGCAATAGGATCTTGCCCTTCGACTAACGTTTCTCCACCTCTGATTCTCGGTTCTATTACGTGCAAGTAAGCCAATCCAAACTCGTTGAGGCGACTCGTCAGGTGTCGGAATAAGCTTTGTGGATCACTGTCTCCCATACCATTGAACGTTCCGCTTGGTGCAATGCGCACACCGACTCGACCCGCCCTCCAGACGGAAACCATAACACCCACCACTTCAATCAGAAGCCGCACTCGATTTTCTATCGAACCTCCGTACTCATCAGTGCGTTTGTTGCTGCAGTCTTGTAAAAATTGATCCATCAAATGCCCATTACCGGCCATGAGTTCCACGCCGTCGAAGCCAGCCATTTTTGCATTCGCGGCTGCGCTCCGGTAATGCTCCACAAGCTCGGGAATTTCGTGCGTCTCCAGCGCTCGATGTGGCGTTGGCAATTGGAAGCCTTCTGGCGTTGGCACCATGTTGATCTCGTTCGTCCAATACATAGGGTCGACAGAGGCTGATATTGGGACAGCTTCCGTTACCGAGGCATGTGAGCAGCGACCCGCATGCCACAGCTGGGCGAACATACGACCGCCCAACGCGTGGACGGTCTCAACGATGCGTTTCCAACCTGAGATTTGTGCAGCATTGTAAATTCCTGGAGAGCCGTAGTAGCCATGTCCAGAAAGCGCAATGGCAGTTGACTCGCTGACAATAAGACCACCATCCGAAGCTCGTTGGCGGTAGTACTCAAGCATGAGATCGCTCGGTATTCCGCCCGGCAGGACAGCCCTCAGTCGGGTAAGCGGCGCCATGACGATGCGATGTTGGAGTGTGATGTCGCCAATTTCTACGGGTGTGAAAAGTCTCTGAGGCATGGGGGTGGACATTGATAATCTCCTGATAAGCGAGACGATAGTGAGAGTGCTGTGGCACGCGCTCTATCGCCGAGGATTTGATCGTCGCGATTCGTTGCCACACGTCACTTCTTACCGATCAGGCGTGACGTCACGCTCATGGCAGCACCACTCCAGTGACGATTAATACTTGCTCCTAGATTGCATATTTTCCCACCGCTGCATCTATCGATAGATAGATATGTCAAAGAAATAGATCCGAAACAGCCATCCGTCAAGCGAGAGCGGCTAAGCATCGTCACATCGGGCCGGTGAAACCGGTGCGATCGAAAAAATAGGGAGAGACTTTTTCGGAACACCTTTGCGCCTAACCTTCATAAGTAGGAGGGCATTGGGAGAAAAATGTCCTTTCTGGTATTTACATAATCCGCGGGGTTTAACGATGGAGGGGATTACAGAATCGAGCGAGCAGCTGAAACCTCGCAAGCTCGAAGAGCTCACAATCGAGCTGAGAAATCTTATGTCGCAAAAGCGAGGCTACCACCCTGTACTGATTTTGCATCTTCAAGGGGCGCGTACACGAGCTTGAAGAATGCGGCGTCCTGAACTCGCAGGAGCGTCGTCATTTCGACAACGCGGTGTTGGGTGCTACGGCCACGAGATACCGCAGAATTGCGTAGTCACTGAACTTCTGAATAACCCTAAGGGCACAGATACATTGCAACAGATAGGCGACTTCATTTATTCGATCGAGGCTCAACACAATCTTGTCAAGTCATAAGTGAGTTGCGGCATCCGAGGTGCTGTAGGTCATTGAAGGGCATCGTGAAGCAGGTCAAATCGGGGCATCTGCGCGATTGAGAACGGCCGTGAGAATAATCAACCTGCATCAACCACCTGAATCTCCGAAGCTGATGACCAATGAAATCAAACTAGGCGACTGCAAATGACCTTATTCACCCAGCAAACAGTGGATGCTGGCTCTACGCTGTGGACGACACGACGATGTGAGGCGCTATTGCATGGCACGATCATGGGTGAACAATCGTGGTCGCTGATTCCCTCCTCCCTTCGTTCACACCTTGCCGAATTGAGACAATGATTCTCTAAGCTTTGGTGCAGCAAAATCTATGAAACGACGCAGCTTGATCGGCATCAAATTTCGCGATACGTGGATCATATGTACTGGTACTGGTTCAACTTCAAAGTCTGAAAGCAAAATCTCCAACCGGCCATCCCGAACCGCCTCGGCAGAGTCATGCTCGAGCACCAACGTCGCTCCAATCCCATCAATTGCTGCATCAACTGCGGTATCAGGCGCGGATACCTGCAGTCGAGGCTCCACGGGTACAGCGATGATTTTTCCTGTTTTGGGTATACGGAATCGCCAGGGTGAAAGATACGGACTATTGAACACGACACACGGTATTTTGGTGACCGCGTCTGGTTCACGGGGTATTCCGTGTCTTTCCAAAAAAGCAGGACTGGCACAGACAGTTGGACGCAGATGGCCAACACCCGTCGCGATCATGCTGCTGTCTGCAAGCTCTCCAATTCGAATTGCCAGATCAGCGTGTGCATCAACGAGATCGACGTTGCGATCGGATTGAAGCAATTTGATCGTGATGTCGGGGAACAAGGACAAAAATTCGTTGATGATCGGCAACACATGCAACCGTCCAAATTGCACGGGAGCAGCGATAACCAATTCACCTCGTGGGGCCGTAAATTCACCCGTTGCCTCGCGTTCCTGATCGTTGACCTGATCCAAAATTCGACGTGCAGCCGCAATGTATGCAGCGCCAGCATCCGTCAACGTCAACTTGCGTGTCGTACGGGTCAGCAGCCTTGTTCCGAGGTGCTCTTCAAGGTCAGTAACACGGCGGGTCAACGTTGATACTGGAATCCGCAGCTCTCGGGCCGCAGCAGAAAGGCTTCCTTTATCAACAGCGGTTAACAGCATTGCCATCGCTTCGAGACGGTCCAAATCACTTGTCCATTTCAGGGTAAACGCCGCCAGTGTATGAGATTTTGACATTACGAGATACGCGCACATAAAGTCCGAAAAAAAACGACCGCGTTTAGCAATTGCTAGCGCGGTCGTTCGTGATAAAGCGTGATTAGAACTGTGTCAAACCACCGTCCACTACCAACTCAATGCCTGTGGTGTACGATGAATCATCGCTTGCGAGATACAACGCGCTTTTAGCCAGTTCTGACGCTTCACCAAACCGCTTCAGCGCGATCTTTTGTTGCAAGCCAGCAGCGACGTCCCCCAGTTGTTCCTCGCTCAATCCCATCTTGCCGTAAAACGGCGTGGCGATCGCACCCGGGCTGATTGCATTGACGCGAATACCACGAGGAGCGAGTTCGGCACCCAGGGTACGTACCAGCGAGCGCGCTGCCGCTTTTGTAGCAGCGAGAATCGACAGCCCGGGCATACCGATGGTGTTCAGGAAGGACGTGGTTACGATGATGCTGCCACCAGCAGGAATGTGCGGAGCCGTTTTTTGGATCGTGAAAAAAGTGCCGTTGAAATTTAAAGCCAGGTTATCTTCGACGTACTCCGGAGTAATCGCCTCCAACGGAGCAACTGTGCTGGCGCCGGCATTGGCAAATACGATGTCGATATGGCCGAACTTCAAACGCGCTTCTTCGACTGCACGTTCAATGTCCACCACTTTGCGCACGTCAGCCTGGATAAGCGTCGCCTGGCCTTCCAGTTCACGACCTGCTGCCTCCAGGCGATCAGCGTTAGAGCCCACGATCACCACCTCTGCGCCTTCAGCTCGAAAAAGCTTGGCCGTTTCCAAACCGATACCCGATGTACCACCCGTGATGAAAGCCACTTTGTTTTTCAGTTTCATTTCATATCTCCTGTCGAGTAACCAACGCACGGATGCGCGCCCAATGTTGCAATCATCGCCTTCCAAATCTGCTAGAAGCGAAGCAGCGACGTTGCTGTGGGGAAATCATGCCTGCCGCAAGGGATTTGGATAATCCGGCAAGCACGGGTTACACCTTCCCGAAAATCGATTAAATGACAATCGCGCCGTGGCTCTCGACAGCCTCGCATGGGGTATTTTAGGTAGATCGGCTAAGACTACCGGTAATGGGTGATCAAGCTAGAGGTGTTAGCAGCGAATCGTGTCGAATGGCGGTGCAAGCGCTATCGCACTCAGTCTTGCTGGTCATCGGAGATCAGACAAAACACATATAGATGATGAAATGAGACCGAATGTCCGTTTTAAGTGTGTGGATTAGATTAATTTGATAAGCTTTAATCATTATGGTCGGTTGCTGCAGCGCGGAAGCCGCAGCGCCAGGTTGATAGGAGAGACTGTTGAAATGAGGAAATCGAAAGCAGAGACGGCAGAAACACGGAAGCGGATCGTGAACGTCGCGTCCCAAGTGTTCAAATGCAACGGCATCAATGCCACCGGTGTGTCAGAAATAATGGCCGCAGCAGGACTGACACATGGCGGTTTTTATCGCCATTTTGAGTCGAAAGAGCAACTCGTTGCAGAAGCCTGTGCTGTGAGTATGGAAGAACTGGTGGGTGCTGCGGAAATCGCCGTTGATGGCGGCGATGAAACGTTCTTGCAGCATATCCAAGACTTTCTTTCCGCGGAATATCGTGACGATCGTTTGGGCGGTTGCCCTTTGGTTGCCATGGGTAGCGAACTGGCACGCGCAGACGCAGATACTCGTCGCGCTGCGTCATCCGGGTTTGAGGGTTTGATCGAACTCATGGCTAAACGTAGCCGTTACAAAGATCCTGAGTCGGCAAAGGCTGATGCAATTTTTACGCTTTCGTCCATGATTGGGGCCGTCACAATGTCGCGAATTGTCGATGATCCGGAGCTTTCCAATCTCATCCTTGAGTCGACAAAGACACGTCTACTTGAACTGTCATCAGGTCCTAAAATCAAACGTGCCAAAGCAAAGGCCGCATGATCGGTTTAGCGCTTGGGGTATCAGATCGCGATCCTGCCAGGGCGGGTGTTCAACCTGCCCTTTGCTTACCTCTATAGGCTCCAAAACAAGGTTTTTTTTGCTAGCTCCCCTTTTGTCGGCCCTGTCCAGTTGAGGGAGCGGTCAATCAAACAAATACCTCGTCTAACCCAGTCCGATGTAGCTGAGGCTAGCGAGCCTCTATGCCGGACTGCGCGTGGATTCACTTTGGTCCTGGTGATATAGACTTCATTGGTTGCAGCTCTCAACCAAAGACGAAGGCTTCCATTAAAGGCGTTGAAGATCATGCTCAATGAACTGGAACTGACAGGGCGCACCCGGACACACATAGTCCAGTTTTCCGAACCTAGATTCGCAGCGCAACCAGAAGCAGCAGAGGCATTCCTGGACATGCGAGCAGAGGCTCGGCGCTCGGGTATCGACCTCCTGCCTTACAGCAGTTTTCGTGATTTCAGAACGCAACTGCGAATTTGGAATGGGAAATTTAGTGGGCAGAAACCGCTTTACGATTTAGAGGGCCGCGCACGCGACTACAGCTCACTTTCACCCTCTGAAATCATCAGCTGCATTCTAAATTGGTCCGCGTTGCCCGGAGGAAGCCGGCATCAATGGGGTACTGAAATCGATGTGGTTGACGGCTTGGCGATGCCCCCCGACTACGTGCCCAAGCTCTTGCCCGAGGAGACTGCTCCGGGAGGCATATTCTCTGATTTGCATCACTGGCTGGATGCCAACATCGCAGCGTATGGCTTTTTCCGACCATACAAACATTTCAAGGGTGGCATGTACCCAGAACCATGGCATCTCAGCTATGCCCCGCTATCCATGCCGGCTCTGCAGCTAGTCACGATCGAGCTGCTCGCGGACACAATTCGAGACGCTGATATGCTTGGAAAAGAGCTCGTAATCGAAAAGCTGCCAAGCATCTTTAGGGATCACATTATCAACATCGTATTGCCCGGCGAGCAATAGACTGCCCTCCTCCTAGAAATTGACCTTTTAAGCATCCGTCAGATCTGCCCACTAAGCGTGTCATCCATAAACGGCACACCTCTGACATCGAACACGTGACTGTTGCGCTTAATCGATAGCCCAGATACCTGAACTGCCCCGCCTATGACTGTCCAACAAGTGGGTGTCCACCATCCCGATTGCCTCCATCAACGCAAACATTGTGGTAGGGCCAACAAAGCTAAATCCTCGTTTGCGCAGCGCTTTACTTAACGCGATGGATTCTAGAGACGTCGTCGGCACCTCGGCCATCGTCTGAGGTAATGGTGTTCGTTCTGGTTTGAAAGACCAGATGAGGTTGGCCAAGCCGCCATCTCCTCTCAGCTTGATAGTGGCAGCGGCGTTGCTAACGGTTGCGATTATCTTGGCCCGATTTCGGATAATCCCTGCATCATTCATTAGACAATTGATGTCTTCTTCATCAAATGCGGCAATTTTGTCGGGATCGAATTGATTGAACGCAATCCGGAAGTTCTCCCGCTTACGCAAAATGGTTACCCAAGATAAGCCAGCTTGAAAAGCTTCGAGACTCAGTCTTTCGAATAGCCCGCGCTCATCGCGAATAGGCATTCCCCACTCTGTGTCATAGTACCCCCGAAGCAGCAAATCGGTTGACGCCCAAGGTGGCCGAATCAATCCATCCTCGCCTTTCACCCCGTGTATGGGCTTTATTTTCGCCTCACGTCCGTCAGACCGACTGCCTGGCACCGTTGAACTGTTTTTCTCTGTACCGCTCTTGTTTTTTATCATCCAAAATCACCGGAGCCATGTCGATCGAGAGTTCTCTCTGCGAATCTTGAGCGTTGCGACTTATCAACGTCGAATTCTGGTTCTTGAGGGTAAATCATCTACGAAATCATCGCCTCAGACTTACTTTAATGACATCACTGCTACCCATCCAAGGACAACTCTACCGACACACACACAACCCATCCTCCGATTGAGGTCTTAGCAATTTTCCTCAATGACGCCATGCTGAGCGAAAAGTGCCTTGAAGAACCTGACAGCTAATGCTCGCGATTGATCACCAATTTCAACGATCCCATCGTGCCGTACCGTATCGTTAAACTCTCCTCCACCAAAGCGATAAACCTCGTATCTCATCAACCTCAGGCGCCGATCTTCGGCAACCATTGCGGCGTACCTGGCTGGAGCTGGTTTGCCATCAATCGCATAATGATGCTGGCCGTCAATTTCAATGACTACCCGTACACCATGCTCAAGGAGCAACAAGAAATCCATCCTCTCTCGCGGCAGCACCTTGTTTGCTCCTCGCTGCCGTGAGGTCTTAGGGTCGTAGTGAAGGTAAACTTGAGGAATCAGAGCCGGCAATCGTTGTTTGAACAGGGGCGCCAGTTCCCGGTAATAGCTGTCAAAGATCACTTCCTCACCAGGAGAGCGCGTTTGCCTCACAGAGTCTCTCAGTCGCTTGTAAAGGCTTCGCTGAGCACTCTCCAGATCATCTACATTTTCTCGGTCAGCCCACCAGCCCACCAATTCGCTCCAAAGCAGGCCGTTACTACTCAATGAACGGTCATAGATCAGAGCGTCGTGCTGATTTCTGATAGCCACTTCATTGTTGATCGCATCCGTGAAATACAGATCTGGTTTGCTGTTAATCGAGGCAAAAATCAGGTTCTTTGCGGTCCCCTGTACCCCTGAAGAAAGGCGACGAATGCCATAAAAAGCCCGGCGTGAGACTTCCTGGACCACCACCAATGTAAAACCGTCTGCCGCCAGCAGATCATTCAGCACCGGCACCAGGATCTGCTGTTCGAGTTCTGTTCGACACTCGGGAGAAAGGACGTAGGCAATCAGGTCGATGAAGCGCTGTTGTGAGCACATCATTGCCCCACAGTGCTTGAGTACGGTGGAGTTTGCGTAATCGTTGTTCCGAACGAAATGTTGTTCCACGTCGCGGTGAAGCGTGTTGAGGAACTGGCCTTCAGGCCCGGACATGCCCCAATTTGGACGCAGCACTTCAAGTCCATCCAAAGGTGCGATCTCGCCAAAAAGCGGGTTGATCGAGTCCAGGGCTCCGAGAATTGCACGCCTGGTGATATCAGAGATGCGATGATCCTCAGGAGTCGTTATCTCGCTGACAAAGTCCTGCAGGTCTGCATCACCGATTTCATCCATGACATTTTTTGCCACGGCGATCAGGTCGTTTAAGTTGTGATCTCGTAATCGAGAGCGAACGTACATCCACTTGCTACGAAAGGCCTCTTCCTCGGTGCCAGACTCAAGACCAAGCTTGGTGCATAACGCGGGTAGGTCGTAGGCCTTAACGCTGTGAAGAGAGGCGGCAATCGCGTCCCGAATCTCTTCAAAGCTTATGTTTTTTGCGTACGCCAATGTTCACCCTCATCGATAAAAAATTACGCGACAACGCCATTAAGGCACGCTCCATTGGGGTGAGTTTTGCCTTTAAAGCGATCCAGGCACTTCAGGCCATTCGCCAAAAAACTGAAGATAGCTCACCTACGCGCAATCGGATGCATCAGATCGGGGTGACCGACGCCACCGTGATGTATTTGTACTTCTTCTTAAATGTCTTTTTGGCGTCCATTTCTGCGACGAGCTTGCTGAAGGTACTGGTGTCGTAGTGGACGATTTCATAATCGCCCTCAAATACATTCGACACATGCAGGGTAACCCGAAGCTTCGACGATACGGCTTTTGCAGAGGCTCGAGGCTTATGTGTAGGGTTTGCCTTGGGTACAGAGGCGGAATCAAGGCGGCTTGATGGCGTTGAGGTGTGATCCGTTGTTCCGAAGAGTGCCCGACGCATCTCCTCTTCACTCAACTGGGTAGTCATTCTTTTTATCTCTTCATTACGGCAATAGGATGGAGTCTTCTCCGCAGTAAGTGCTTCACTGCAAGCATACCCGTGATAGAAGCTTACTCGAATTCAAAATGCCGAATCAAAAATATTAATGAGCTCCTCGTTTTCCGCGACAACCGAATTCATATTAATTCGCTCGATGGCGATCGTTATTACCATTAGCAAAAATAACAGCGTCGCAAAAAATGGAATTGGCTTGTCCATATAAAATGGCGCCTTATCACTAAATGTAGTCAGCCCCAACAGTGAAATTATGCTAGCCATGATGACGAGAAAATCGCTTCTCTGTTTGTACTTCACATTGGCGCCCTTTAACGACGCCTTATATTTTTTTATATCGGTTTTTGATATGACTTTAGCATCAAAATCTTTTTTTACGATGTCAGCGTATCTGCTAATCATAACCTGCTCAGCCATAATGACGCCCGAAAGGTATTTCTTACCTCTCACTAATCGGCCCCACAATCCGTAGAGGGTCATCAGCATGGTCTCAAGATGTGATTTGCGCTCAACCAAATAAGCACTCCGAAACTTAATGAAATAGCGCATTGCCCCGCTACCGATTGTTTTGTCACTCACAAAATCACCCTTTATGTACTATTAACCAATACGTAATACCAGGCCCTGTACCCATGCGCTCTCAGCATGAAGGTCGCATACATCACTGCTGCCGCATGACTAGGAAAGATCAATGATTACTGCGCGAAGCTTTCGATATCCAATGCCAATTGTCCGCAGTCAGCTCCGCTATCACTTTGTCGCTAGCCTACGACTGAGCAGCTGCAGATAGATTATCGATAGAGCTCCTGTTTGAACCTTGTTCGTGAGGCTGGAGTAAGAGCTGCTCAAGTCCAACGCCCTCTTGTGGCAAACAGTCGCCCTCTTTCCAAACATCGTGGATTTCCTGCGCGAGCTCAGGTATCCACGAAGTAACCGCTTGGTTGTCACCTGCGTAAAGGATGGGCAGCGGCCTGTGGCGACCGATAGTCAGCAGCTTTCGGTAGAGCCAGATCGCCGGGTACAGCTGGGTCTGATGCTTCGAGTTGTAACGCAGCGGTATTGAAACACCCTCGGGGTCCAGATCTCCGAAGTATTCCGCTCCGTCACCGTCAACTTCCCTGATGACTTCATCCAGCGCGGTACCTGTCGATGTGATAGCGCTACCCGCGCCATATACGACGGCCGCGTAGCGATGTGCGGTGTCGTTCCATTCGCCAAGGCTGAAGAACGTGTGATGGTTCTCTACGACCAGCACCGGCCGCCCAGGTTTGCCAGGCTGCTGTCGGTAAGGCAAGGGAAGGTCCACCTTTCTGGCACCAATTGCTGACAAAGCAAGCCTGCCGCCAAAAAGTGCATTGGATCGCACCCTGCCATCGAGGTATTTCTCATCCCCAAACATCTCAAGCGATCGCTCGCGCAACGGCACCATCATAAAGCGCCCCTTGCGGCGGATGAGCCATTCGTTGATGACCTTGGCAGTGACTTTTTCGCTTTCCGTCAGTTGCATCCAGAACCCCAGTTCCGGCATCCAGGAAACGGCAGTCCAGTCTGGCTTCAACACCGAGATCGTTTCAACGATGACGGTAATAAACAGGGGCATGGCCGGGTTGCCAATACGCTCGAAACTGCGGGGAGAAGGAAGTCTCAGGATGCCTTGCTCATCGCCAGCCCTAAGGGCCTCCATGAGTAACCTATCTCGATTGGGATGCTGTTGGAGCTCTGGATGGTGTTCTATCCAGAGGCTCCTTAATTTCAGCAGCTCTATGCGCTTTTTACGGTTGCCGCGCAACGCTTCAAAAAAAGCAATATTCATCAATTTGTACCTGCTCTTTGCACCGCCGTGTTGAAGGTTGCAGTTGCCATCTGAATATGAGATCGCCCACTTTTCACGCCGTCCTTGCGCAGACGGATCACCCGCTGAAAACCAGCAAGAATGTTTACATCTTTCATGGCGGTGAAGAAAATCAACTGCACGCCAATGGCCTCGGCCAGCATGATCTGGACATCAATCAACGCCCGGGTCTGTACCTTGGCGAACGGGTTATCAAGAATGAGGGGACAACCGCCTCCGCGTTTAGTGACGGCCTGATGGGTACGTCGCAACTGGCTCATCATCAGGTACATGAACATGGCGATGACCACCCCTTGGCCGCCGGACTTTTTCAGCCGCCCGGCATCCTGGTACTGGTGATCCGCATTCTGCTCCATTTGCAATAATTGCAAACCAAACGCGCGTTGAGGGGAAAGATTGATCATGCCGGCCGCGACCAGGTCCGCGCCATGTTCAGGAATGACCTTAGTCTCGATCAACGCGTTCAAGTAATGCCGAATAGAAGCCTTCCCGGTTTCCGTCGAAACACCTGTAATCGGATGGCGCATCTTCATGATGACTTTGCCACCGACATAGGGGGCACCTTTTGGCACCATGACCTCGCAAGCTTTCTTCAGGACACTCATGCCCTCTTCTACCAACTGATGCACTTCGCCCACGCAATTTTCAAAGTCGGGCAACATGCCGTCCAACTCAGACTGCGAGGCGTCCGTACGCTCAACGATTAACATCATCAGTCGCTCGAAATCGCTGCAGGTGGTTTCAAATGAGTTGCTCGACAGCTCGTGCGCAAGGCCCGGATCAACGTCCTGCACCGCCTTTGACTTCACCACATCCGTAAACCCATCGAAGTGCGACTGAGCCAATTTTCGGGCTTCTTCCAGACCGACGCTTTGCTGCTTATAGCGGTCGAGCACCGCCATCACTTGCGCTTCGCCGTCACCTTCAAGCTCAATAAACTCAGGAGCGGCAGCCTCATGAGGAACCGCAGAAGTGAGCATTTTCTTATGCTTGTTCAGCACATCGACGTTCTTCTTGCTTTGAGCACGCCCCTGCGATGCTTTCTCGGCTTCTTGCTGGTCGGAAACCAGACTTTTCTCAAGCTGATCCGTATTGTCCTGGACTACCACGATGTGTTGCGCAAGTTCATCATCGCTGAGTGATAGGACATCATCAGAGGGTTGAAGGGGATCAACCTTGGCGAAGAAGGCATCTCTGTCGCTGCTGGCCACCGCATGTGCATTCGATGATGATACGAAGGCCTGTTCGTACAAACCGACTTGCGTTATCTGGGCCGTGCGCTCATGTGCCAGATCGAGGCTTAGCAGGTTGATCACGGCTTCTTCGCGCAGATCGGAAAATTCAAACCTGTACTCCTCGCGGGACGTGGCTTCCGCTTTACGCAATTGCTCAAGGGCTATCCGGCGAACGCCCAATCGCTTAGATTCCTCAGTGTCAAATACGGCTTTGTCGGAATCGTAAGTCTTGATCAATGCCTGCAGATCGAAACCAGATTCAAGAGCTGTTCGATAATCGAAGCTGGGATCGAAAATCTCGGTGAGGTCTTTGCGATTCAGCAACTTCTGGGCGCTCCCCGCAAGATCGAACTGCAATTGCTTCGAGTGAGCGATGATCTCTGCTTTCGAATCGATCAGTTGCTCAAGGCCTTCACTTTCTGTTTCCGCCTTTTCCAGAGACGCTTGCACTGTTTCCAACTGTTGCTTCCATTGCGCAAGCGGCTGTTCATACTCGTGCGAATAACGCTCCAGGCGCTGGACTCTGCTGGCCTGGTTGGCGATTTCACTTGGAATTGGATCTATCTCCTTCTCAAGCCCCTTCGCACGCTCTAGCACTCCAGCGGCTTCTTCCAGGCACCCTGCCTGCAGGTTCGTGAACGCCTGTTCTTCCTCGTAGTGAGTTTGAATGCTTCGCTCAAGCACCGCGATTCGCACGGCGCCGAAGCGCTCTTGATAATCCTTGAGTTTGTTGGCCGCATCACGAGCGTCGTTGCGGCGATGAATGTGCGCGTCGCGCGAGCCTGAGATTTCAGCGATCCGTTGTTCAAAACCGATCAGAGCGGCGGCAGCGGCCTCCAGGTTATAGGCAGAGTCGTCTTCCGCGGATATCACGACCCGGTCGAATGCCGCGACGGCCGCATCAACGGTGGCAAGGGCGACAGTTACCGGAGTACTCAGGGAGAAGTCAGCACCCGCAACAATCTTGCATGATTTCTCCCACTCTTCGGAGCCCACACAGACGCCGAGAAACCGGGCGGGGTCGGAGTCGATCAGTCGACGGGCCTCTTCAGCATCGTGGACAACATTGGCAATGTAGGAATTGGTTGCTCGCGCAGAATGAATGCCGGCAGTCCGAAGTAACCGGACAACTTGATCGACGTCATCACTTTGGCCCGCAAGTTCGGATTCTTCGATGGACTGCTTGGCGCGCTCGAGGTTGGCCAGGCGAATGTCCCGCTCCAGCACTTCACGGTCCATGGATTGGATAAATTCGTAAACGGTGCCCAGCAGAGTCAGGGAATCAGGGTCACATAGCTCAGCTTCGACCACCGAACACAGCAACCGATTTTGCTGAAGGTCTTCTTGAAGGGTTCTGGCATCACCGACTTCTCTGTTCAGATTTTCTCGGATGTGCGCTTCCGCTTGAGCCCGCAATCCATGCTGCGCCGCCTGCTCACGAAGAAGGTCAACGTGTTGTAGGTGGCCCGTTCGTTCAGCGCGCAAGGTGTCGAGGCGATTTTGCGCCTGGGCAATGGCCGCCGTGATTCTTTCGATCGCAGCTGCGGCGTCATGATCGAACGCACCAAGTACCCCGTCGTCCAGCAAGCTGGTGCGCTGTATCTCGGCATTATCGATGTCGGCCCCGACTTTTGCCTCCTCTTGCTGAAGCGCCCTGATGGATAAGCTCAACGTTTTAATGTGGGCCTTGGCTTGCGTTACTGCCTCAGCAGCCGCCAGCTCAACATTTTTCTCCGCCAAGCGTTTGTCGTCGTTCTGTTTCAGTAAAATATCGATAGCGCCACGAAGCAGTGCTCCCTGTCTTTCGAGTGCTTCTTTGATAGGGCGCAAGCCCTCAACTTCTTCTGCCAGCGACCGCTCCTCAATGAGAACCTGCTCATGAGCGCTGGTGATCTTCTTATACGAAATGGCACCATTGAGATGCCTCAGACGCAATTGAGCCGTGTCCTTACCAGCCGTGGCCTCTTCAAACGCCGCTGCAGTGCGATCCACACAGCGCGTGTGCTGCAAAGCACGCATTGAAAGCGTGGACGCGCGCTGTTGTACCAGTTGCGCCTGGTTTTCCAAAATGCGTGAGTTGAGGGTATCGATCAGGTCACCAAAATTAGTGACCTGCTTTTCTTCACTTAAACGAACCAGCTCCATGGCGGCGGCCAGTCCCGACGCACGGCGTAACAACCCGGTTCGCGCTTCAAGTGCAAGCTCAAAAGCTTTAGAAGATTCACCCAGGGGCTTCATGGACGACAGGATTCTGGCCAACTGTACAAGCCGCGCCTCAAGGCGAGGCTTATTCTGGTATTTGTCCGCCACATTCACCACGGTGTTGCGCACCGTTTGAGCGCGCTCGGGGTCCATCGTCAGTGCCATGAGCTTACGAACCAGATCCTCTTCATCCTTGAAGGTCAAAAAGCCGCTTTCCAGGCCACCTTCTTGTCCATTGAATTGTCGTTGCATGACCAGAAGATCGAGATCCAGCAGTCGCGTGGTGGCAAGGTGCGTGGTCCAATCGTGCTGATTGCGAGTGTGGTAAAAATCTTCAGGACACTTCCTGTACATTTGGGTTAACCATTGATTGAGCTCTGCCATCGTGCTCACCCCAGGCATGCCAAGCGTGTTAATGCCGGGCGCCGGGATATCTTCAAAGGTGATGCCGTGCTGGGATTCGAACGCAAAAAACACCCGATCAACGTCATTACCGCGTTCAATGACATCTCGTGTCGCTACGGCTTGGGCAATGACCAGCTTGTAGTCCTTGCCCCCAGGTTGTCGTGATGGCATCGACCACTCGATGATGATGAAAGATGGCTTTCCGTCTTTAGCGAAATAGTCATTGAACTGGTGGTTGGGGTTCTGCATGTGCTGAATGAACAGATCCCGGCGCGGCTCGAAAATGCTGAACACATACGACAGCAGTGAGGTCTTGCCACCGGTATTCTCCAGATTGACGATAGCGTTGACCGCCTGGTGCGTATCCGGCGAAGTGAAGTCGAGCAAGGTCTGGTCGTACCAGGCAGTGGCAGTGCCGTAGCGGCAAACATGCATTCGGGTGATCTTCTGCATACAAAATCCTCAGGCCGTTGCGCCGGAACGCACATAGTCAAATAGTCGCGGTAGCGTCCGTTCACGCAACTGAATACGCAGTCGATGGGTAGCGGTAAACTCAACCGCTTCGCCCTCATCCTGCGCCCCCACGTTATTCACCAGCCCGTACTCAATCAGGTAGTTGAGTGCCATGCGCACCAATCCTTCAATCGAGTTGGGTGACGCGCGATCGGCTTGGGGGATCGAAACCGGCAGGCTGTGAATGTAGCTCCAGCCTGGTCGCAACTCCTCTCGGGAATAATCATCGGAATCTTCGAGCGCATTCATGCGCCCGGACAAACCCGTCAAAGTGTCCCTGAACATGGCCAGCGTCGCAGGCATTGGAAACCGGCTGTCATCTTCAATCAGAGCGGTCGTTGGATAAAACACCGCGCAGATGGCCAGGAAGCTCAGCGCCAGCGCCACGCGCTGGTCTTCAGACAGGTTTTTGCGAAGATCGCCAAGTCGTATTGAGAAGCGGCTCTCCTTACGTGCCGGGGCGATGATCAAGCCTCGCTCGCTGACATCAAGCACCATCAATTCCATCCCTTCGGCGATTTCCGCGAGGACCTGCTGCAGTTCTGGGCTGGCGCGGTACCGAGCCAATAGCTCGCGATACTCCACGTCATTGGCCGGGGTCGCACTTAGATTGAGTGCCCGATAAATCAGACGTGCAGCGGCGCTGTTCTGGTTATCCAATTGAACCTCCTAGACCTTTGTCTTGACGTCGAACCTGAGGTTGTCGCCTCGGACCACCCGGGTTTCATATTCACCATCGAGCACGGCATGGTGGTTTTCAAATTCTGATTCGCTGTCGGGGAAGCTGCGATAAAGGCAGAACGCAATGCACTGTTGCTCAATCGCACTGAAGCCTTCGTGTGTTCCCGCATCGATCAGTTCATCAATCCGCCAAGAGCGGTTTTCTTCAAATTTTGCGGATAACCATTGAGAAATTTTGACAACCAACTGATCCGGAAACGGATCTGGCCAGACCTGGAACGGCTCGAACTCGTCGTCATCCTCGTCGGCATCTGCGTCTTTGGTTAACTGACGTCGCTCCATCAGGATGCTGAGCAGGTTCGATAAATCAGGTGTTTTGGGAAACACGGCCGGGAACAAACTGACAATGAGATCTTCGGCCGCCTGAGCCAACTGCGCTCCTGGGCGGATCATTGCTTGCGGAAGAAGATGTGTCTCAAGATCAGGAATGCCGGAAGATTTTCGGGCTCGAAACGCGGCTGTCTGAGCCTCGATGAAACGCCCTTCGGCGCTGCTAACTTCAAGCTGCAGCCGGGCTCTTACGGTGCCGGCCTTCGACAACAAGTCATGCAGGCTTGAAAGCTCTTGCTTGCTCTTGATGTTTTCGACTTCACCAATCTTGTTGCGAATCGCCATAAGCAGCCGCCCCTCTTCCTCCTGGCGGGCTTTGACGTGCAGACGGGAGTCGTCTAATCGAGGCTTGATGTCCGCACTCCATCTCACCGTTCCTGGTGCGCGGATCGCCTGAGTGATTTGCCCATGAATGTGTTGCCGATGCTCAATGGACAGCACCATGGCGCGCCTGGCGAACTCCGCGGCCTGCTCAAAGCGCCCCCTTTCGATCAGGATCTGCATCATCTTTTCCATGAGAATCTGCTGATCTTCAACGTCCACATTCAGCATGCCGATCAAAAGCAGATAACCCTCTGGTGAGGGGCGATACCGATAGACGTCATCAAGATCTGGCTCAAGAGTCACCAGGCGAAAGCGGTACACGAGGGTTTGCAGAGAGGGCGCGTGAAAGTAGGTGAATTCGAATTCTTTGTAGTTCTCCGCTTTATTGCTCAAACAGCCAATCACGACATCGGCTGCCTTTGCACACGCGAAGCTGGATTTTTCTGGCCGGATCCGACTGATCAGTGAATTCGCGTAGGTGTGCACATCCGCCATGCTGTACCCCGCGCCGACAGCAGATCCCTCCATCATGAAATTGAGGGTGGCCATGCACAGGTAGTGGGTGTCCAGCCCATCAAACAGAGGCTCCCCATCCTCGTCTTGATGGAAATTACGAGTCGCATGGAGCTGGTTCATTGGTTCCAGCAACCGCTGATTTCGCAACTGAGGCGATAAGTCGATCAACTCGCTCTTGGGCTCGCCCAGCGAATCGGATGCATCGGGCAGCTGTTCGTTTGGCATGGGATTCTAATCTGCTCAGTAACGAGATCAATATTATTCCTAATGCTCATCATTTTGATAGCAATGCCAGAATTCTATTGATGATCGTGTAACATGACAATCCCCTTCATCACAAAAAGTTCGACCATGCTTGATCACCTCAGTCAGCCACAACGAGACCGCCTCGCCTTCATAGATCTCAGACTGCGTATGCTAGGTGAGCTCAAACGTCAGCACTTAATTGAGCGCTTTGAAATTCAGGAAGCGGCTGCTAGCCGGGACATCGCGCTGTACAAAACACTCAGTTCGCACAACCTGGTGTATGACGCGAGTTCGCGTATCTACAAAGCCAGTGAGTCCTTCGAGAGCCTGTTCGATTCCACCGCGGAACAAGCGCTAATTTGGGTCACCAAAGGACTCGGCGATGGCGAACCCCGAAACACCACACCTGGGATCACGGTCGATTTTCCTGATCAACTGTCGTGGCCAAAGCTCGATATCCTGGCTCACGTCACCCAGGCGATTCATCAGAAATGCCCACTGCAGATTGATTACGAATCGTTGAACGGTTCCAGCCAACGCGTCATCGTCCCTTTTTCTCTGATCGACAATGGACTTCGCTGGCATGTTCGTGGGTTTGACAGGAAGTCGGAAGAGTTCCGAGATTTCGTCATCACCCGGATCCGCAAGGCGAGCCCTCTTCCCGATGATCCAGTTGCTGTTCACGAGACGAGCGATCGAGACATCCAGTGGACGAGAATCGTTGAACTGACACTTATCCCTCACCCAGATCAACCGCGACCGGAAGTCACGCTCATGGATTACGCAATGGTTGATGGGATGCTGTCGCTGAAACTTCGGGCGGCTACGGCGGGCTACACCCTACGCAAGTGGAGCGTGGACTGTTCACCAGATCACAGCCTCAGGGGGCCAGAATTTAGGTTGTGGTTGTCCGATCCCTTGGCACTGTACGGCGTCAAGAACGCGATCCTTGCCCCGGGTTATGTCGCACCTGACGCGCGCTAACTTTGACTGGATGGTAGGTGGCACTGGCGATGGTTTTCTCGTTTGGATGATCAATCGACAGCGTTGACCTCGGACTAATCACCTTATGGCTCGCCGGTCAAAGCCATTGACGATGATCATTCGCCTATCCGCCCTCCCCACCGCTCAGACGAATTAGACATTTCGAGTTCGGCATACGATTGATTGATGTAAGGAATGCTCATGGATATTGACCTAAAAGCCCTTTGGCAGCGCGAGCGTGCTCGTCGGGAAGCGTTGTGGACGCTGGAGCGTCTTCGTCCTGGTTCAGAGGAGGCACATCCGCTATTGGCTGTCCTCAACGACATTGATCAGCAAGACCAGAACAGCCCCATCGGCGAAGCGTGTTCATTGACGATTGATCAGTTGCGCGAACTTGTCCCAGAGACAGCGTTTCAAGGAAGCGATGGCTACCCTTTCGTCATCGTGTTGGACCAACACATCCCGCAACCTTGGCGGATGAGGTTTGAAGCTGCGAGCGCGGGCTCCACCCGATTGCACGAGGGTAGCTACGCGAGCGATTGGCGGCGTTTTTTACGGCTGTGGGTGCGAGAGATGGAGCAACTTGCCGCACACAGGAAAGGTGAATTCCATGATTGAGCTTGATTTGAATACAAACGACGCAGAAGCGCTTTTGAGACATTGCGAAAGTTATGTGCCTGCGGATGATGACCCGAGGGAGAAGCGACGTTTGCAGGCTGCGCTGGAAACTCTGCGAGAGGCATTGGTTGAACACTTTCATACAGAGATCACCTAAGCTTTTTCCTGCTATGCGACCTCTCGGCGCGTATTGAAATATGGCCTTATTCCATGGTCCCGAGTTTCAATCAATGGATTCCCGAGCATCAAAAGCGCTTTCTTCGCCCTCTCGAAAAGGTGCAAAACGGATGTGGAAGCGACATCGCAGCGCTCCCACATCACATTTCATAGACCATTCAGCGAATCAACAACACTTCGGTCCAGCCTTGCTGCCGTAACGGGCTTCCTGGCGTTCCCGAAAGAACGCCTCGTAGTCCATCAGCAGCTTGTCGGGGTGTTTGCTTTGCATGTGCTCGACGTAGTTATCGTAGTCGGGCATGCCTACCATCAGGCGCGCTGCCTGACCGAGGTATTTACCGAGACGACTCAGGTCATTGAACATGATCAGGCATCCGGTAACGCATGGAATGGTGCTTCTTTGTCCGTGCGTTCCTTGGTGCCCCAGGCGGCAATACCGACCTTGATGGCAAAGAACAGGATGCTGAACACCACAAACAGGAACAGCGCGGTCAACGTTGCATTGGTGTAGGCGTTGAAGATCACGTGCTGCATCTGGTCGATGCTCTTGGCCGGGGCCAGGACTTGGCCGTTGGCCAGGGCATCGCTGTATTTTTTCGCCAGGGACAGGAAGCCGATCGCCGGGTTGGCGTCGAACAGCTTGATGAAGCCTGCGGTCACGGTGCAGATCAGCAGCCATACCGCAGGCAGCATAGTGACCCAGACGTAGCGTTGGCGTTTCATTTTGATCAGCACCACGGTCGCCAGCATCAGCGCAATACCGGCCAGCATCTGGTTGGAGATGCCGAACAATGGCCACAGGGTGTTGATGCCGCCCAGTGGGTCGATCACGCCTTGATACAGCAAGTAACCCCACATCGCCACACAACCGGCGGTGGCGATCAGGTTGGCGGGCCAGGAGTCGGTACGTTTCAGCGCTGGCACAAAGGAACCGAGCAAGTCCTGCAGCATGAAGCGACCGGCACGGGTGCCAGCGTCCACAGCGGTGAGGATGAACAGCGCTTCGAACAGGATCGCGAAGTGGTACCAGAACGCCATGGTGTTTTCACCCGGCAGGACGTGGTGGAGGATCTGCGCGATACCGACCGCCAGGGTCGGTGCACCGCCGGCACGGGCCAGGATGGTGGTTTCACCGATGTCTTTGGCCACCGCTTGCAGCGCTTCCGGAGTAATCAAAAAGCCCCAACTGCTGACCGTCTGAGCAACCGATACAGCGTCAGCGCCGACAATAGCTGCCGGGCTGTTCATGGCGAAATACACGCCTGGCTCGATCACCGAAGCGGCAACCATGGCCATGATGGCGACGAAGGATTCCATCAGCATGCCGCCATAACCGATGTAGCGGGCATGGCCTTCGCTGGCTAGCAACTTCGGTGTGGTACCGGAAGCGATCAGTGCGTGAAAACCGGAGACCGCGCCACAGGCGATAGTGATGAACAGGAACGGGAACAAGCCACCTTTCCACACCGGGCCAGTGCCGTCGATGAACTGGGTCAGCGCTGGCATTTTCAAGTCGGGCATGGTGATCAGAATGCCGATCGCCAGGGCCACAATGGTGCCGATTTTCAGGAACGTCGACAGGTAGTCGCGGGGCGCCAGGATCAGCCAGACCGGCAGCACCGCGGCGACAAAACCGTAACCGATCAGCATCCAGGTAATCTGAATGCCAGTGAAGGTGAACGCCTTGGCCCAGACCGGGTCAGCGGCAATCTGCCCGCCGAGCCAGATCGAGCCGAGCAGCAACAGCACACCGACGACGGAAATCTCACCAATGCGACCCGGGCGGATATAGCGCATGTAGATGCCCATGAACATCGCGATCGGGATGGTTGCCATCACCGTGAACATGCCCCATGGGCTATCGGCCAAGGCTTTGACCACGATCAGCGCCAACACCGCGAGGATGATGATCATGATCAGGAAGCAGCCGAACAGCGCGATGGTGCCAGGGATGAGGCCCATTTCCTCGCGGACCATGTCGCCCAGGGAACGGCCGTTGCGGCGGGTGGACATGAACAGGACCAAGAAGTCCTGCACGGCACCGGCCAGCACCACACCGGCGATCAGCCACAGCGTACCGGGCAGGTAGCCCATCTGCGCTGCGAGCACTGGGCCGACCAGAGGCCCCGCGCCGGCGATGGCCGCGAAGTGGTGGCCGAACAGCACGTGTTTGTTGGTCGGCACGTAGTCCAGACCGTCGTTGTTGAGCACGGCAGGCGTGGCTCGATTGGGGTCGAGCTGCATCACTTTATTGGCGATGAACAGGCTGTAATAACGGTAGGCGACGAGGTAGATAGCAACGGCTGCGACGACGATCCACAGGGCGTTGATCGCTTCGCCGCGGCGCAGGGCCACGACACTCAGCGCAATCGCTCCCAGGACAGCCACGGCAAACCAGGCGAGGTGTTTAGCCAGACGGGGCATAACGGGTCTCCTGCCGACAGCTCGTGACTGCGGCGGTAATTTTTATAATTGTGTCCGCGGTGCGGAGCTCTCCGAATATCCGCGCATGCTCTCCACAAATAAATCCGCGCTACTACGTACATGGCGTCTACGTATTACTACGCAAGCAAAAGACACCTTCCAACATCGGTGTTGGCTAAGCTGACGCTTTTGAATAAATACCTCGCGCCTACGGGTCTGGTACTTCGGTTCGCTGAGCTTACCTACGCCAATCATTACGTTCAGCATCACTGCTGACCTGAGTATCTTTAGTCGATGAGGCGGGCTTTTGCCCTTCACTCGGCCTACATAGGAGCCGTAATGTAGTGGTCGAATGTTTTTGGACCATGATGTAGGAGCGTCGACTTTAGGAATTATCATGGGATATCGGGTTGTTACATCTGAGGAAAAAGCGGAGGCCATCCGTTTGGTTGTGGAGATGGATTACTCCATACCCAAAGCCTGTGAAGCTACCGGTGTTGGCCCTACAGCCCTGCGCCGCTGGGTTTTGCGTTGGCGGCGGGAGCAGGAAGGGATGGTGCAACCTCCTCGACTGCAGGATCAGGAACTGATCGAGTCGCTTCAGGCGAAATTGGCGCTGCTCGAAGCTGAGAACCAA
>Ga0247819_10000399_pt1 | contig 26415 bp, 24 predicted proteins | sample 13C_Xylose_Day6_FD_193428 | JGI IMG/M metagenome (GOLD analysis project Ga0247819, IMG submission 193428) | Soil microbial communities from agricultural site in Penn Yan, New York, United States - 13C_Xylose_Day6 | ecosystem: Environmental > Terrestrial > Soil > Agricultural land | place: USA...
AATATTTGGTTGAACGGTGGGATTTAGCGAAAGCAGATGTCGACATCGGCTCTCTCCAACTCGACTCAATGCTCACTCTGAGCAAAAGCAAAGCGTTGCCACTCAAACAGAAAATCCAGATGTGGTCAGGCCTTAGCTTGGAGACGATTGAAAGTAAGCCCGAAGCCGTGTCCGAGCTCGGCCGAGTATCCACGCTGGCCAACCAGGCTGACGAAAGGTTTTCTGATGCGCTGATGCCAGTGCTGCGACATCTGGTTCGCAACGCCAGCCTCACGCCGGAGCTTCGTTCAGAAATGCTGACACAATGTCTTCCTGGGATGAAGTGGCCGGACGTTTCAGCGGCGCTGACGTTGCTCGACGATGCGGACTTCAAAACCGTGAACGCGAAGATCAAGAAGATCAAGGTGAGAAATACCGATTCGAACCAAAGGTTGGTCGGCGCGATGAAAGCTGAGGGCTACCTGGCAACGGTGACTCCAGAGGACAACGTAATCGTCGCGACTACCAGGCCTTCATCCATGCCGGATAAAGACGGATGGGTACCCTGATTATCGTACAGCGCACCCCAATTGAGTGGTTCTGGCTCTAATCGACGCCTTTGTTGATGACCTGGGCAAGCAAGCGGAGCGCGCAGCGTTAGGATGGAAGCCCGCAGGGTTAAGACGACCGACGCGCGGGAGGCTTGATTCACGACAGCCAGGCTCGGAGAGCCACGTCCTTGCTCTCATTGCACTTGTCGAGATCGCAGGTGAGGAGTATCGGTATTTATTCAAAGAGCGAAGCGTGGACTAACCGACCCAAGATGTAGATCGCCGATTGATCGATGCGCTCGCTGCAAGAGATTTCGTGGGTGCTGTGAAACCTGAGGCCAAGCGCATCGTTGTCTGTGGAGCAAGCGTAACTGAGTCCTCGTTGCGAGCGATTCAGTCAACGCTGTACTAGTGCAAAATTTCGAACACCTTAATTTTACGATTGGGTGAGTATGTGTAATTTAACGGGCTTTACGCCAAGGACAAGGTATGAGATTTCTCCAACTATCCGCAATCGTTTTACTGGTTTGTGGCACGGTCGTTCTTGCTTGCTTCGTGGGCAAAGCTACCATCGACGGATACACTATATTCAGCTTCAACCCTACTGACTATCCGACAACCGGCCAGTTTGGGGATTTCGTCGGTGGGGTCGTGGGTACATTTTTCGCATTGTCCGGAACCTTACTTATTTACATGAACTTCAAGGAGCAAACCAGAGAAAATAAGCGCTCCGCCTTCGAATCTTCTTTTTTTGAAATGCTGAAACTTTATCGAGAAAATGTCAGCGAGTTTAGATACAAAAAATTCATGGGGGGTGAATATGATATGTATGAGAATCGTCAGGTTGCCCGACTGATATTTGAAGAATTTATTGAGTGCTACAGGGAGATTCGAAAATACTCTAACTCCAAGAATGAACTCGACTATCTCCATCCAGTTTATGCGAAAAAACTTAAATCAATAGCTGTGAAGCAAAACCCCGAAATAGACATTATCGAGATGGCGTCCATTGATCTGGCGTTCCTTATAGTGTTTTTCGGTTTGGGAGAGGAGGGGGAGGCAATAATAAAAGCAAATATAATCAATAAGTTCAGCAAGGACTATTATTACAAGCTTATTTATTTTATAAAGCTTAAACCGAAACGCTCTAATGCAAGCAGATTTGAGAGCTGGGAGCGACTTAATCAATTGACATACGAAAATTTTCACAAAGTAATAGAAGACCTTTACCAAGCTAGGAAGCAGCCGTCGCAACCGAAATCCTCGTTTCCCCTTGTACAAGACTTTGATATGGGTAAAGCATATAACAAGTACTATGGTGGACATCAGTTTAGGCTGGGGCATTACTTTCGGCACCTGTACCAGAGTTATACTTATCTCAATGATCATCCTGACTTAAGCGAGAAAGAGAAATATTCCTATGGCAAACTGTACAGAGCACAGCTCTCAACATATGAGCAAGCGTTGTTGTTAGTAAATAGTATTTCCAGCCTTGGAATGAAATGGGAATTCCAGGCTGACGTGTCAGATTTAGCTGGGGTCTCTAGTCATCTCATAACCAAATACAACTTAATCAAGAACTTGCCTGGCGGCCATTTGTCAGGAATTCGATACAAGACCTATTATCCTGATGTTTCATACGAAAACGAGTTCTGAAGATAGAATGGCTCACTCAAGAGCGCAAGGCCGATTTAGCGAACGACTGCTTCATCCGAGATGTCGGGGAGGCAGTTCAAAAAGCGCATCACCGTCTAGGGTTGAGTGCTATCTTTATGTAGCACTCATTATTCAAAGACTTCCCACGGTAATTAAATTGTATCCCACGTTTTTCGAGTTCGAAGGTACGAGTCATCATTGGCGAACCCGCCGAGGATTTCGCCAAAGTAAGGTGTCGCTTCCTTGTCAATTTTTCTACTCAGATTTTCCAGGGAAAAAAGAACCTCTGACCAATATCGGATCATCTGAAGTATATATAGTTGCCTTTTTGGGGCTACCGCTTCAAAGACTCCAGTTCGATAGCTTGCATCTTCAAAGTCACCAATGGCGACTCCATCCTCAGAAGTGTGTGAAACCATTCCCATCTGGCTCATGAATTTGTTAGTTAGTTTGGCGTTGTTTTTTATAACTTGTTTTTTTGGGGTGTGATGTTTTTATCGAAAATCTTCATGTCAACGTTTTTATACCAATCTCCTGTCGGGTCGGACTGGCGTACGCTGCCAACTAAGAAGTCAAAATTCGAGTATCTATCACCTTTTGCGAATTTTGAAAGAATGGCCAAAATGCTGGACTGGATAGGGTTGTCGAGCTTTTGCAGTGTTCTGAGTTTAATTCTTCTTTTGGTCAAAACTATTTGGGATTGGTTGTATAGCTTTATCAAATCATGGCCAATCGTTTTTTTTAGCTGCTCGTCGGTAGGGTAACTCCCATTGGTTTCGATGAAATGATCTAAAGTTAGGCAAAGCTTACCTATGCGCTCTAATCCTATGCTCAAATTCGTAAAGGCTTGAAAGTAAAGGCCTTGCGTAGCTTAGTTTGCTCTGCGGATTTGAGTTGCTCCAGAGCCGAGTAGCTCTTTGGTAAACATTGCTTCTTTGCAAAGTGCTCAAAATATTAAGTTCGATTTGATTTTCCTTTTTCCAGTCCGATGGAGGGGGGTCACCATCATACAAAAACCAAGAAGAAACCGAAATATGAAATTGAAACTATCGCTTATGCAGTCTAGGTATTGCTGCTGATTTTGCATTCTCAGAATGTGGAGGCTATCCAAACATGGGCAATTGCGAACGTTGAGAAACCAAATGTAGCGGATGAACTCGTGACATTTCTAACAAGAACTGTCTCATCACCGCTGCGTGCCCTAGACAGTGTCATCTGCGGCATCCTCCGTGTGCTGCCGGCAGCGTTCGATCGTAGCGCTTACTGCCAGGATGGTTGTCTGATGCTGGGCGAGGGGCCGGTTGTGAATGAGGTCTCCGGCTTGTTCTGCCATGTCAATGAACCGTTGGGCTTCTCGTTGCAGCGCCTCTTTCACCTGCTCATGGCGGCCGTCAGCAATCGGATGAAACTTCTGCAGGTGTAGCAGGCATACACGGGATTGTAGGGGCAGTGGGTATGAACCGGGAGGGCGCAGGCACCAATGTCCCCGATGTACTGCGTATCGATGACGCCGCGGATGGCTCTTTCCGGCACCGTATCGCGGCGTCGGACGATTTCCCCAGTTAATAAGCTGCGCATGATGCGTTGATAGGCCGGGCTCTTACCCAGTGCTTTCTCTTTGATCCGAGCAATGTTTGGGGTTGCCGTTACATAAGCACGCGCCGCAACTGTGTGTTGTGGCCCAGCAGTTCGGCAATCATGTCTGCTGGCGTTCCTTGGTCCGCCAAACCTTGCCCGAGGTGATGACGCAGTAACATGGTTACCTGGTTCGGTTTGTCTATCCCGACTTCACGCAGTTCGTGTTTGAGGCCTACACCGATTTCGGTTACCGAGAGGCGCCTTCCTTTGGGATTTACAAATAATGGTTCACAGTTGCTGCCAAAGCGGCGTTGAGTTTCCGAAACATGCTGTGAGATTTTTTCACCCAGCCGGGTGGTTATTTTGCGGGGTCGGCGTTGACCAACCTTTTTGGTCATGGGGAGCCACAATGTGTAGTACTTCTCATGATTAGTGCTTTCAAAGAATTCAAAATCCGCAATGTCAAGCGAGTGGAACTGAATTGCGCGCGGTCCGAGCTCAAAACCCAAGAGAAGCATCAAATTTAACTGGGCGTCCTCCCAAGGATCTGTTGGAAGTACTCGCTCAATACGCTTGAGCAACCGAACCTCCTCATCAAGGTCAAAACCAGACTGCGAAAGAAAAAATCGTGCATACGGATCCACCCGGGCTGACTTATATCTTTGATTGTTAAGTAAGTATTTAGATCAAAACCTTTGATGCCTCTATCAACCGCCCAACGATAAAACCTACGAAATCCTACAAGATCGTGTCTTGATTTTTTCAAGTTCTCAAGAAAGGTAATTAGAAGGGTCTTATCCCAAGGAAGGCCATTTGCTAGCTTAGTCCTAGATAAAACCTGAAGGGAATGTGCAAACATTTGCGCAGTTCTTGGTGCATATTTTTCAAGCGCATATGCCATAAAGCTTTTGCTAATTGCCATGAGCTCAGAGCTAAATCGAAGAGCAGTCCAATCAATTTTCATTGCAAGACTGCCGTCGTACCACGTTCAGACGCTCATTCGGGAATCGACGTACCTTGGCTGGTCATTAGTACGAGTTCGAATAGCAACCTGAGCCGGCCCCTCGAACACATAGGCTGGCGCAGGGGAGGCGGGTAACGCGTGTTCTTGGTCAGATGACTTGGCCACACCTAATCTCCCTACGTGTCGAGCCGCTCCCAAGCCGCCGAAGCCCGCCGGGCGTTGTGGAGGTTGGCCGACTCGGCTAGATAACGACTTGCATAACGACGTGGCATCGTCGAAGTATCAGGCCAGCCACAGACTCGCCGGAGTTCGTCTGTAGCTCGCTCTAGGTCATACCCCCGCGTCTCGACCAGGTATGCCAAGAAGTGGTCAGCAAAGGTGTGACGAAATTCATGAGCGGATAGTGTAGGCAAAAGTCCCGGATGAGCCAGCTCAATGGTCAGAAACAGCCGATCAAGCACGCTAGATAGGGCGCGAATCGACAGTGGGCGGGCTTGGTCGGAGATGAACAAATAGCGGTAAGGCAGTTTCATCGGTTTACCGTTGCGCACGGGGCGTCGGTTGCCTTGGATATAACGTTCATAGACCTCATACAACTGCGCCGAGATGCCGACCGTACGACCACGTGTTTTCAGTGCAGGCTCTTCGGCGCGCGGGTCGCCTGGATCATGTTCGCGATCATTGATACTGACATAGGCATGCTGAGAACCCTGTTGATATCCGTGGTGTAGAGCTTCAGAAGCTCACCGCGACGGATCCCAGTCTCCAGCAGCAATTCAATCATTAGCCAATTGCGCAACTGCAATCGTTCCGGAAACGGATTCTCCGCGGCGCCCGGGCGAATCAGTGTGCGAATGATCTGGAGTTGCGTAGCTGTCAGGCTGCTGTAACGAGTGTGGTCGGGACGAACATTGATGATATGGCTCTCAAAGCGCCGCTCAATGACGTCGGCGACATCTGCAAATACAACCTCGATGTTAGCCAGGGTGGTTGAATTTTGACGAGCGCGCGGGATGTAACGGGTGACACACCAGGACAGGTATTGCTTCAGCAATCGCAGGTACTGGTCACGGGTACGCGGATCGATCTGCGGAAAAGGTGCCGTTGCAGCGATGCCGATTCGGGCGACCAGATTATCGGTTTGACGGCCGCTTTGGAGCCAGATGGCGTAACCATCCAGCAAAGCCAGAATCGCCTCAAAGTGGCAGGCCAAGATGGCCTCATCGATGTCCAGATCTCGGGTTTTGGCATAGGTGTAGAAAGCCTGGATCGCGCGCAGATGCGCCGCAGCAGTATTGCAAGCGCGGTGCCTGAGTTTGAGTTGGACGTAGATGAACGGAACGAGTATGGGCAACGGCGCTGCATTACCAGCTTGCACGAGCAGCGGTACACGCTGACCTGAAGAGAAACGGCACTGAATCAGCTTCATCGGCAGCCACCTCATTCAATGACTTGCCATGAACACGAAGTACATGGCCTGTTGAGAGAGTGGGCGCCAGAAGCAGGTTTGTCGAATCAGTGGCTTGGGCAGCTCATGAACATCTATGACATGACCTTTCGTTTAACATAATATACATTATGCGTAACAAGGCATTGCAGGATCAGGCTCGTTGCACGCACATTTGAAGGCCTGAACCGGCCCCTTGTGGCCCTCCCTTAAAGATGGCGCCTAAGATGGCGCCTAGCGTTTCCAACCTGAAAGCCTCGCAATCCGCGCCTTCGCGAGCAATCATCCCCTCGGAAATCTCCATTTCAGTGTTTTTTAATTCTGGCTACATCGGCGCATAACGCATAGTTTGGTCATTTTTTGTGGGATCGAGACGCCGCATGCCGAGCAAAAAGGCTTCCATGCGTCCTGGTAAGCGTCGATTTCGACCTGGCTCTTTCAGTTCAACAAAGAGCCAGAATGCGAGACCTCTTTTAAAAATGGCTGAACCCTTTAAAAGTGACCACGTCTGTAACCTAATGAATGCGACGGTTTGCGATTTGCTGAGAGCTGAGACGCACTCGAAACACGTGACATTCAATCGATCGCCCTCAGATCGTTTCAGTCTCATCCGCCGGTTCACGATGATCTACAAAGGTCGAATATCAAGGAGAAAACTCGGGAGCCATGCCGAGGTGATGTGAGCCTCGCCCTCGGCGTGAAGACTCAGCCTGGTTGCGGACTAACTCCGTCGGCGTGCGTAGCGTGGATAGATGTTTGAGCGCGTGACGTCAGCTCAGGAGAGATTCAGGTGTTTAGAACAGCGCTATATACGCGGAAGGAGACTATCTAAAGGTGGATTAAATACTGAAGCTTCGAAGAAGCTTCATTATAAATCACTAATGCTTTAGGATTTCAATAGCCTTTTTCATGGGCTGATAACTGGTTACCCTCAAGCGCCCTTGCACATTCAAAACATTAACTTTTAAAAATGGCCGAAACTTTTAAAAATGATCAAGCCCGCTAAATGTGGCGAAGAACTGCCGAGCCTATGTATTTCCGGAGCGGTTTGCTAAACACTTTTAAAAATGCCGGAATCTTTTAAAAGTGACCTCCTAGGTCACGTCTTTCGTGAACGCCAGCCCAGCCATCTAAAGCAGCAGTGGCGCCTCTCAAGATCTGGACGGTTAAAGGGCTGAGCCCGCACGGCTTGGGGCGTGCAGCCGTGCGGTCGGAATTTCCTAAATAAGATTCGACCATAACTCTCAATATATAACTGAAGGTAGGTTAGTTGCCTGGCCGCCAGTGAAACTTTCCAAGGTCGTACTTGCAAAACCAGGCTTGCTATGTATAACCTACATGACATCGATCAAATGGTAAGGGCTAGGTGATGAGTGATTCATCCAAGCTGACGGACACACTCGCCTCGAACAAACGGAAGGATACGCCCCCTACTTCCGATAACTCCCAGAATCGGAAGTCTGCAATGCAGTCTCCCGTAAAGGATAACAAGATGCCGGGCCCGTATCCGCTGTTTAACACCTATAAAGAATTCGTCAATCACACTAGCGATGAACCCGACCCGTGCCTACCGCTGGTGATGAACTATTTGGCGAATTTTGATGCACATCTCAAACCCTTGGATGGTTTCGAAGCCGTCCGTGGTTTTCTGCGTTCCTACTCCAACGTCGAGGCGACATTCGTTTCATATCGCACCCATGCCGAGCGCCTGCTGCTTTGGGCATTGTTAATCAGAAAGAAGCCCCTGATGGAGCTGCGTCGCGCAGACGCTGAAGCCTTCTTGGAGTTCTGCATGGCTCCACCCATAGGTTGGCTCGGCCCCGTGACACGCAGTAGGTTTCTGATCGTGGCATCTAACAAAGATGCAGAGCTGTGCCCAAATCCACGTTGGCATCCATTCTCGGTGAAAACATCGAAGCACATTAGTAATGCGGCTGATCTTGACCGCCCAGTTACTGGCGTTCCATACCAACCATCACGAGGGAGCATTTCCCAGGTTTTCTCGGTTTGCAGCAGCTTGTACGAATACGGCCTTGATGAAGGCCTGACGTCGACGAATCCCTTTAGAGCCATCAAACAGAAATCGCGCTTCAAAGCGTCGCGCTCAATGGAGCAAACCGGACGCGCCCTCACGCCTCTTCAATGGGACTTCGTACTGACCACCGCTGAAAAAATGGCAGCAACTGCTCCTGAACACCATGAACGCACCCTGTTCATCGCCGCGACGTTGTTTTCGATGTACCTACGCGTTTCAGATCTCTGTGGTCGGGTGAATTGGCAGCCCACAATGGGCTCCTTCAAGACAGATCATGAAGGCAACTGGTGGTTCTACCTCATTGGTAAGGGTGACAAAGCCGGCAAGGTAGCTGTAAGGCCGGAATACATTGATCGTTATCTAAAGCGCTACCGACGCTTCATGGGGCTGCCTGAACTGCCATTACCTAATGAACAGACCCCTCTGATTGCGACCTTGAATGGTCGTCCAGGGTTATCCACTCGAATGGTTCATTCGATCATCCAGAAGCTGTTCGACCAAGCTATTAATGAAATGGTGAACGAAGATCGCCAACTTGGCGAGATTGAGGCTCTGCGACTGGCCTCCACACACTGGCTTAGGCATACGGCTGCGACACTGGATGCCCCTTGGCGAGATCCTAAGGACTTGCAGATGGATCTACGTCACAACAATTTGTCCACTACTCAGGACATCTACTACAGCAGTTATGAAGATAAACGCTCGTACTCGCTTAAAAAACTGGGTTTGAAAAATCGCGACTGATGTTCAGAGATAACTCTCAGAGACTACTGATAGAAAAAATCATGGAATCAATACCCCGCCCTTGCTTTGAAACGCTAAAAGAATTTTCACAGCTAGATCCCGACAGCTTCGATGGGGAACTCTCTGTAATTAAGCATTTTCTCAACCAATGCCCAGCTAGCAGTCTGCCGACAAAAAGCTACCTGCTGGTGAAACAGTTCTTGGTTAAGCATACCGAACCTACGCGCTATTCAAACTATCGAAGCTGTATCGAACGACTCTTGCTCTGGTGCATTTTGGAGGCAAAAAAGCCTATAACTGATTTGAATGAAGGCGACATTCAAGAATTTATGAGTTTCTGCACGTCCCCTCCGAATGCCTGGGTGGCAGATAAGTCTCGTCGGCGATTTACTCCTGGCAAACTGAGGCAGGCAATAGGATTTAACCCCGCTTGGCGTCCGTTTAGCTTTGAACAACCGTCTATTGGGGATGATCGTATTCACATAGCGTGCATAGCTGGCAGAGGCGCGCTAGCTATGCAGATGTCTGTAGTTGCGAATTTTTTTTTGCATCTGCACTACAGTGAACTTATAGCAACCAACCCTGCGCAAAGGTTACACGCTGCTGGTTTTTACGCCATAAGTCTTCCTGTTCACACTGGTGCGAATGTCTTCACTGACGAAGAATTTGCGGTGCTGATGTTGACACTTAGCGACCTTGCGGATAAGGACATAAAACATGAGCGTACGCTGCTCATGATTGCGTCCGTTTATTATCTTAGGCTGCAGCCAACTGAAATCGACAGCCTAGGGGGAGATCTGACAATCAGTGCGCTGCGACTTATGCAGGATGGAACTTACGATTTAGTGGAGGAGAAGTTTCCCGGCAATCACGCGTGGAAAATACATTCTGAGTTTGTAGATCGCTATGTCAATCGTTATCGTAAAAAATTTGACCAACAATCCATTCCGTTGGAGCGTGATCACACATTGTTGCTCGGAAAGATTCGTGGCAAAGATTCAATTAGCTCTGCTCATGCGAGACTGTTATTCCGGACAGTATGTCAGGTCGTCATTGATAGGCTTACCGTGAGCGGATGTGTGGTTTCGCCTGACTCAGGCTTCCGTAAAGCGAGTCTGCTCTGGTTGCGAGAAACACGTATGCATCACAGCGCAAGGACTATGGGGATGGATGACGTTATCAGACTTGTGCGAAAATCAAACGCCGAAAGTGCCTACCAACGTTTCTTTGCGTGGCGTGGTTAGGATCTAGTAGGTCTGCCCTACTCTTCACGGCTGTTATTTCTAATATGCCTTTTTAGCTCAACTAAATGACTATTTAGTTGAGCTAGTTATACTATATTGCCCGTGCGCTGAATCTGTGCATCAGCCACACGACTTCATGATGACTTGTTGTGCAATATTGCAAGCTTCCAGAAGCTCCTAACCCCCCTCATACCAAAATCCTGAAAACTCATCCTGTGGACGTGGTTCTCAGAACTCGACTGTAGTGAATCAAGGCGCCCGTCTTGACGCTGCGGATTTCCATCCTCACGCCTGCGCGCTCCGCTTGCTTGTTCCTGCGTGGTGGTCATAGCTTGGAGCTCCCAACGAAGTCGGCGCTCGATACGAGCCCGCTGCTCAAAGGCTTCAGGCTCTGCAATTTCTTGCGAAATTAACGCTACGCACAACGTTGAATCCGCTTCGCAGTAGCCACTGCGTATTCATCGATACCCAAGGGGGCCACTGGAAAATGAGCTTTCGCTCTGCCATGAGATCATTACCCTCATGAGCGCCCTGCCCCTTTCACTTACGGCACCCACACCGGTAGTTTGGAGTTTCCAGGTTTGTCGATGATGATCGCTAAGCTTTGCTTGGCCCGCGTAGCTGCAACATAAAAGGCGGCCGCTGGCGTGGACTCGAGATACGTCTGCTTCTGGATGAAAGCTTTGATCGGCGCGGTTGGCACGATCAGCACCCGTTCGAACGTGGCGCCTTTCGATACCTTGAAATTCATGAAGTCCAAAGCGAACTCCTTACCAGAAGCTATGGTGCTGCGAAGGCACTGAGGTCGGTATTGCTCAACGTATTGATTAACATGCTTGGAATGCACTAAGTACACGCCATCATGCTCAGACACCACGTGGTTCTCTGACGTGGTTCCTGGGAAGCCCCATGACGCATCAAAGATGGTGTCAGAGAACGTCGCGATTTCAGTTCGGCAGCGGTAAGTCGTGGTCGCATAGTCAATGCTAAGCAGCCCTACTTTTTCGCGCACAAGAAACCATTCAAGCGCACCTGCGTACCCATACTGTTTGTTTTTCTGTCCCCTCGGGTTTGTCGAGAGCACCGCCTGGCGCACGTCACCAACCATGCGGACGTCGATCCTCGACTCAAGTAATTCATGGACGATTTCCCAATCGTAGCCACTGAGATCTTGTACCTCGTCGATCAGAATCTCGTCGTAGATAGACTCCAGTCGTCGTAACAACATGGGTGTGGCTGCCATCAACTCGCGTGCGAGACGGCCGAGCTCGCATGCGTAGATCTGGTTGCTACCATCCATAAATCTCTGTTTGCCGTTCGCGTACATGCTTGGGCGACCTTCGAAGTTGAAGCCCCCTACCCGCTCCCTTGGGAATTTGAATGGCAGGAACGGTTTTGCAAAGTGGCGAAGCAAGAATGTGTACCAGCCTAGAACTTCGATGTTGTGGCGATCGCCCGCTTGGGAGCCTAGGCGATGGATCAGTTCCTGCTGATTCGTCTGGGTGAACGTGACAATGAGCACACGCCGATCGGTAGGCAACTCTTTGCAGTGATCGACCAGGCCTTGAGTTTTTCTACCACCAGCGACAGCCAAGGTCAGAAGGTTAGGCATTGTGGATGAACTCCGCCGCATCCTTCATGTATCCAGGCGGGGTGAGCACCTGATCCGACTCAGCCAGTCGAATTGCCCCTTCTGTCTTCTCGCGCGCCATCCAGGTCAATAGAGTTGCTCCCGCGGTGATGCCGAGCATTTTGCGCAACTGAGGCTCGCCGTTCGCCGTAATAAGCTGGGGTTCCAGCGTGGTGCCGTCAGCAACGGTGCCGATGAACAGCTCTCTGCGCTTCACGTCCAGCCACTTTAGAACCGGAGCACGTAGGTCGATTGGGTCAACGCCGTCGTTGTCGCGCATCACGGCTACTGGCTTGTTGATCGCTGCGCAAAGCTCAAGGCATCGCGCCAGTGCCAGTCCACGCATGCTGATGACATCTATCCCGTGGGCCATCGGGCGTGCGCCGAAGCAATCGTTGTAGACACGTTCGAATATGATTTCGTCGGATGGCCCCTCGACCAAGACGACTTTTTTCGCTAGCACTAAGCGGAGGGTGTCGTAGCCAGGCAGCTTCTGAAAGTAGCTCACTGTATCCGGATCAAGTTCTGTGATTTTGGACGCACTGTTGCGGTGAAGAAGCAGCAATGCATCGAGGCCGAGCCGGTTCAACACGAAGGTGCTGTGAGTCGAAATGAAAAGCTGCTGCTCTTCCGTCGCCAGATCTTCAATGCGATTGAGTAGGGTTGTCAGACTGGTGTGAGATAAATGGTTTTCAGGCTCCTCGATCATCACGATGTTCGCCTTCAAGGAATGACGCTTCATCGCGAGAGAGATCTTGATAGCAGCCTGTTGCCCCTGGCCTGCCATCGCGAACGGGAGCCCGTCGACATGTGGAGTAACCACGCTTTCCCAAGACGTACGAGATGTCTGATCCATTGCCAGCGCCATAGGCTCTGACTGTAGCGCGGCGCCCAGACCGGAAAGTCGCTTGTTCACCGGCGCCAGCGCACCATCAGTCATGGATGCTTTGATGCCGCGGTAGTCCAGCGAGATCTGTGCTTTCTCGGATGTTTCCAAGTGGTCGCTAAGGATCTGGCGGAGATGGTAATCAACGCCGGCGGCGGATTTGACCGTGCGAGAATCGATGGTGGCCACCGAGAGCGCCCGTGGCCGTCGTGTGAGTTCTCTATCAGCGAAGGAGCGCCATTCGTAGGTGTAATACTCGACGGGGAGCAGCACGGATGGGGCTTTCAGCCATTCATCCAGCTCATCCTGATACTCCTCATTGGGGGCAATAGAAAGAACGATTCCAGGGCAGGCGTTCGTTGGGACGTCCGCGTTAACGGCGCCGAGCAACACCTGGAGCTCCAGTGTGTCTTGCAGGTAAAGCTCAATCAGGATTTCCGGGAGTTTAGGCTTCTTTCCCGCATTCCTGAGAGCAAGAAATTCAGCCACCATCTCGGTGTTGAACCAGTGAGGGTTCAGCTCCTCCAGGATCCCCCGCCCACCGATCCGTCCGTTAAGCGCCAGCGAGATCGCCTCCATCAGCGTGGACTTGCCGGCGTCATTGTCACCGACCAGGATGTTCCCGCCCGGGTTGGGCTTCAGGAGGAAATCTTTGTAGATGCGGTACCCACGGATGCGGATTTTGGTGATCACGTTCGACGTTCCTTGGCAGAGGTTCCGCTAGATGGCGCTTTGATGGCCGCTTTGCTTGATGCTATAAGCGAACTGGTTCGTTGTCGACTCAGCCATATTTTGGTGCGCCCTCCTGCTTCTACTTGATTACCGGGCAGTCGAGAACGCCCGATAATGCACTGCGCGAGCAACTCAGCCACTGTTCCCCTCCGAGAGGTAACAATCTCGCCGTTCGTTTTAAAGCACCATCCATTCGCCTGCGACTGACGTTCTGACCCGTTACTAGGAGCCCGCCACACATATGGAAATTGAAGCGCTCAGCACCTATGCCAAGGGCGACCGATTCGAGGAGCAAGTCTTTGAGTTCCTGTCTCGTGAGATCAATGAGGGTCGCTTCTATGCGTTCCGATCTGAGTGCTGCAAAATTTTCAGGAAGAAGGGCTACTACTCGCGTGACCGAGAAGACTTCATCATTTTTGACATTTCTGTCGAAGTATTCCTACCTGGTTTCGAAACTCCATCGTTGCTTGTGCTCATCGAATGCAAGAACTACAGCGGCAAAGTGCCTGTGGGAGACATCGAAGAGTTTGGTTCAAAGATACGTCAAGTGGCCGGCTTCAATGCCAAGGGTGTTTTTGCATCCTCCAGTGCGTTTCAGTCCGGCACGTTCAACATTGCTCGGAACCGAGGCTTCGGTGTCTTGCGTTACTTTGATCAATCTGAGTTCCGATGGGAGCTTCCTCGCGCCCTGCTAACCGGGGCGCGTAGCGCTAGAGCCCGTAAGCGCGCAGAGATCGAATACGCCCTAACCCAGGTGGATTTTCGGCCTACCGTTTATAGCGCCTATGCCGTAACTCCCGCCGGCTTTACGGATGGTTGGGAAGGCATCTGGAAAGGCCTCGACCTTGAGAGTGCTTTTGAAGAGAACGACTTAAGTCTGATTCGTCAGCCCACGCTTATCGCAACACCCAGGGTCGCATTCATTTCGCGGGACAGAATAGATCGCTTGGCGCAGCAGGCTTTGAAATCCATTTCATACATTCGGGGAACGGTCGATCTTACCAAGCTAGTGTCCAGGGAAGCTGGTGTCAGTGGACTGTCCGTGAGCTTCATTGAGGGCTCGGGCTCGGGGTCGGCCCTCGGCAGTATCACGTTCAGCCCGCTTGAGATCAAAATCTTCGCGGCAGATAGCCAATCCCACTTGGCCCGATTCACCCTCGCCCATGAGTTGGGACATCACTTTCTAAATCACAATCGCTACATGACACGAGAAGCCATCCGAGTGCAGGACATTGACCAGAGCCAACTCATCACTATTCCTAAGGGGGAAGCCGAGCGGCTGGAGTGGCAAGCAAATACTTTCGCTTCGTGTCTTTTGATGCCCACAGAAGAATTCCAGACCGCTTTTGGTTTGTTACTACAGCATCTTGGCATCCGGAACCGCGGCCACGGCCCTCTGTACCTAGACAGTCAGAAGGACAACGTCATCCAGTTTCATGCTGTGTGCAATTCCCTGAGCAATTATTTTAACGTTTCGAAGACAGCGATCCGTTTGCGCATGCGGGTATTGGGATTGCTGGTAGAAGTTTGTCGGCAAGATTGATTGGTCTGCATCTGCCTGGAAGTCTGTGTCGCATCGTCGGCGGGTGCTTAGTCGCCGTGTTTAGACGCCGGCTGAGCTGAGTGGCGCCCAAAGACCGTGGAGCCTTGGGAACACCAGATTTAATGGATAAGGTGATCAAACGCATTGCAGTTTCGCAATCATTCGAACAGTACGTAGAGGCTGCCATTTGTGCAGTGCGAGGCCTGGTTTATCGGTCGGAAGCCTCAGTCATCAACGAGAAGCGTGAGGACTCGAACAGAGTCAACCGGCCCCGTGTATCAGACCGATCAGTTGTCTAGCATTGAATTCGAGAGTCATTGCCACCTCACCCACTGGCACGTCCCATGCCTGAGCCAGCAGCTCAGCCGTTTGGCCTGAGCTCCACGGCATGACTGTGGCACCATTGACCTGGGCGAACGGCCCGTCGCTTTCAGGAACCACGCGATCACGAGGCAGCTTCTTGGCAAGCGCCTTACCAGATGCCGAGTTGAACGCTGCCGGCCCGACGCTGAACCAGCATCCCATATCTGAGGCGGACTTAAGCTCAGCAGCTGTACCCGTAAACCAATGAAGAACTGCTGTACCAAAACCCGGGTGGTCATCGAGAATCGCCAGCACGTCTCTCACGGCCTGGCGCGAGTGAATGCTAAGCACGCGCCCACCGACGCTGGCGCATTGCGCGACCACAGCAGTGAACACTTCACGCTGAGCGTCGAAGCTGTGCTTGAACCGTTTGGAACCATCCAATCCCACCTCACCGACAGCAGATATGTACTTGATCTGCTCAATCAGAGTGTCGAGCTCAGCGTAACGCTCATGGACGATTTCCGGATGCAGTCCCGGCGTAATGAGCACATTTTCATGACCGCCAAGCACTTTGCTGGTGGCGGAAAATGCACGGGGGCTGGTGGTGACCAGCCAGGTGAACATGTTCCTCTCCAACGCTTGCGCGAAGACCTCCCGTGCATTGGGATAGAGGTCGAGATGGCAGTGAAAATCCATCAAAGCAATCCGTCTCCGGTCAAAAGTGCCTCCAGCTCATGGATGCCATTGGTAAGCACAGATCGATACTGAGGTCGTTCAGGAATAGGGGCAAATGCTAGTGATGCTCCCAGGAACCTGTCGATACCCCTATCTCGCGCCGTAAGTACCGCCAATGCTACAGCCATTGGATCATCTGGCCCGCTGGATTTGTCGCTACCTACCAACCTTGGGAAGACGTAGCGGGTTGCATCGGCCCCCGATGTCCAGGCACCGAAAGCAGCCCTGCGAATCATACAAGGCACGCAGCGACCGCAGTGAGTTCGATTGTACGTACGGAATCGCCCGCAGCTGGTCGTGTCGGACGCTAGCGCTTGTAGGCGCGGCTGATCAAGGCACTCATTCATCATCTGCCCTTTGGTCTTGAACCGGTAGGGCAAGTCCAGCTGCACCGAGACGCCAATACCGTCGAGAACCTGCTGCAGTTTGTTGATGAACAGAGGGTGAGTCGTGCGAGTACTCAGGCTCGATACTCGCCCAGGAACCAGTGGAGGGTTCACACAAATGAATCCGTTTTCTGGGATGTAAATTGTCGGGCGCGCGGCACCGAGCCTGGACGCGGCCAGCACGGCAAAGGCATAGAACGCCAGTGAACGACCACGGGTCGACGGTTCACGCGGGCCTTTGAAGCTGATTCCATGACTCCACTGATAGTGGGCATCAGCACCACCTAGCAGGGTTGCATAGCGACGCTGGCGTTCAGAGTCCTCGTGAGCCAGCTGAGAAACAAACAGAGGCCGCCGACCCCGGGCCACGAGATCTAGGCCACCGATAAGGCTGTCGAGGCCACCAGATAACAAGGAAACGCAATCTTGATCCTTGGCGGTGAAGCGTCCTTGAGGGGGTGGCAGGCCTGCATCCGTGAAGATCAGAGTCCAATAGTCCCCGGTCAGCACCCTCAGCAGTTGCTCAAGCTCCACCTTCCACGGATCCCATCGCAATGGCTCATGAAGCCCAACACTCAGCTCGATTGTACGAGTCCAGCCATCAGCACTTTTACTGCGCATCGCGCAAAGGTCGGTCGCACAGACGGCCAAGCAGAACTGAACGAAGTCCCAAGCCGCAGGGGTTGGGCGGAACCCTTTGCGCTTCAGGGAACCGTGCCAACTCTTGGCGATGGTACCGACACCCTCACGCCTGGCGCTTCTGAAATAGGTGAAGGCGCGCTCCCCTTCGGCGAGTTGTGCGGGAAGACGAGCAACGCTGGTACAAATGACCTTGATCATTCTGCAAATACCTCCAGCGCGGTCTGCAGCACACGATGCGCAAGGGTCTGGGGATCGATTCTCTGCGCCGCAAGACCTTCCATGATTCGCTGCACCTCTCCGTGAACCCATTGCTTGATGTCATTACGAAACGCCTGGATCTCGACTGGCGAATACTTAAGCTTTTCATAAGTCTGGCCCAGCTGCAGATCCATCCGGTTGCAGACTTCATTGGCGATCGTGAACCCAATTACTGCCGTGATCTGCTGATCATCAAGCTGAAAAATATCGACATTGGGATCCTGCTCGTACAGCTGCGCTAACGCATCGGCGGCGGCGTTTCTCAATGACTCATCGTCGACACTGCCGGTGTCCGGCATGACTTCCTTGATGAGCTCCAGAGCAAGATCGCTGGCTGAAAGGTTCTGGCCGCGAACCCTCTGAATCCAGTCGACTACATGAGGATCGGTGCCGGCCCTGACCGCTTCGAGAAACGATCCCAGTCGGCCGGCGCCTTGAGCAACCCCACGCATGGTGTTGCTCGCGCGCCCTGCTCCACCCATACCCTTTTTGATCATGCTGCTGGCAGCGCCGCGAAGCGCGTCACGACCACCTCCGGACAAGTATTTGCCCATCTGTGAGCGGGCCGGCATAAACCTGCGATCTGGCGCAATGTCTTGATCTTGGGCGGGTTCTAAACCGGCCTCACCATTTTCAGGCGCATCCTGAGGAACACCCTCATCACCATCTGGAGCAACTTCCGGCGCTCCGCCATCTGGCGATGGGTCACCGGCAGCATCGCCCTGATCTAACCATTCCGGGTCAAACGGAGAACCCGCCTTTCCGCCACCACTTGATGTAGAGGTTCCCATCAGACTCCACTCCTTAGCGCTGCCTTGATTGCCCTTTTGGTATGGCCACTCACGGCAGGATCATCTCCCCAAGATCTCAATACTTCCGCCGCCCAGGATTGGCCAGCAAGGGCGGGTATAATGCCTGGCCCCAATGCATCCAGAGGAGCAAGACTCAACAGCCCTGCTGCACGCCTTCCGAGCGCTGGATAAACCTTGCAGGGTTCGATCAGGATGATCATCTCGACGGTGGCTTTCCATGTCCGCGACGATGCAGTCGCCTGCCAGGCCTTCACCATCGCAAGCTCTGCCTGGTCGCTGTCGACGGCGGCAATAGCATTTGTCAGCGGTTCATTGGCGCTGGTGGCCACCTTCAAAACATCACGAAGAACACGCGCAGGGGGAGTCATGTTATCGTCGCCGAAATCGCGCGTCGCGGTATCTCGACTCAGGTGAAGCAGGGGGCGCAAGTCCGTCGCACCAAGCGCCGGCGCTAACTGCAGCCACTCTTTGATGAATGGCTCGTCAAAAGGCTTGGACAATGCTCCTCCATCGCGGGCGAGCTCCTCGGCCTGCAGCAACTCCGCCACTTGCCCGTCATTTTCAGAACTGACCATGGATGACAACGTGTCAGCCAGCTCCTCTTTGTAGCGCTCCAACAAATGCCACTTAGCCAATGCCGGAATGTCCAGGGTGATTCCTTGAGGTTGCGCCAAGGACTCCCGAAGATAGACAGTATTCAGAAAGCGCTTCATGAGTCGTGGATTCGCGCTGATGCTGGAGGACTTAAACATCAGCGTTGCCAACCCTTGCGCCAGTTCCATCAATGCCTGAAGACGTGTATCGGCTCCCACGAGTTCGTTGAGGAACGAAGACGTAATCGTCTCGCCGAGCCAGCTTCGGGCCAGGCGTTGTGGTATATCCAGCTTCGCCTGATCAAATTTGTCTTGTGGAAACATCCCCGACCTGGCCTCGCGTTCGAGCAGGAGCAACACAAGGTATGCCTTGGCTTCGTTCACGCCGATACGGGGTACATGCAGGGGCACTTGGATCAACTTGTCAAAGTAGTTAGTGGCAATGTCGCTCGTGATGCCGGTGCCTTCGAAATGTTTCTTCACCGCCCCATGGATAAAGTCATTGTCGGCAGCGATCACGAAAGCCGTTCGCTTGAGGAATAAGAGCAGCCTGATGGATTCGAGGGTCGAAATCGCAGTCTCCGGTAAGCATCGATCCAAGTCGTCGACAAACACCACCAAGGTGATGCCAAGCTCTTCCAGCAGCTTTTCGAGTGCGGATCTGAAGGCATGAATTTCGTTAGGCAGCGACAGAGGCTTCGCCGGATTCAACAAACCATCGGCCTTGAGATCCAGCGACTCCCCTTCTTTCTTTTCTCCCCCCTCAGCCGCATCGCCGTCTGAGCTGAAGGCGCTCCAGAGACCTGAAACCTTTCCAATCGCCTTGCCGATCGTCCCGACGGGCACACCCGTGGTTATCGTGATCGCAGCCTCGCCCCCGAACTGGGCCAACCGCAGCAGGTTGATGCGTTTCAGGAGGTCGAGGGCTTTCTTCAGTAGCGTTTCATCGTCTTTGGCCAGCTTCAGCACTTCATCACCGACGATCTGCAGCAATGCACTTCGAGCGCTTTCGAAGTCTTGATACAACCACGGGTTGAAGGTGATGACAACGTATCGGTGTTCGGGTTGGGCACCTGTGGTAGCAGGTTGTGACGGGGCTGCAGAAGCCACCGGGGTTTCGAGGCGGGCGGCGATCATTTTGACCAGAGAGGACTTACCCGCCCCCCAACCACCTGACACACCTATCGAAATCGGCTCGCCACGACTCTGCCGCAGAAGGCTGGCGCAGGCGTCAGCCACCACACCGAAGTTCAGATAGTCGACCGTTGTCTCGTTGTCATGCCACATGGATTGAAGTCCGTTTCGGATTTTGTGCGAGGAACGCTTGGCCACTTAATGCTGCCGGCAGCAGCGCCTAAGCAGGGCTGAGAAAACGTCCGTGAATGAGTTGACTGCGCTGAGTTACGTCCAGTGGTGAGGCAGGCAGTGGGCCAACTCCCCTCGGGAGCTCCACAGCACGCAAATAGGATCCCAAAGATTCTAAGTCGCTTTGATGGCAACACGCCATACCAAAACCTGATGAATTCGGGCCGTCTACAGCCTCTCCATCACTCTAGATGCAGGCCGAGGCCAGTGAATACGGCACTCAGTCGCACTTGGTTCGGTATGCAAATACACACCGTGTCGCAATTTCCCGTCCTGAGAGGGTCGCACAATCAAAAATCGGACAAAGATCCAATCCCGACGGTGGCAACGGATTTCCTGTGAACCCTCTCAATAATTAACAGATCAGAAATGCAGCATTGTTAGCACTGATGGAATTTTGACCCAAGTTACCGGACTCGATTGACCCACCCTAATGCACTCTAAGCGATTGCCTTGCTTGATATCGCTGAGGCTGCAGACAGATCATTCAAAATCAGCCACCTGGGTCAAAATCGTATCGGCACCAACAATATGGAGTCCACTGAAGAGCTCTTCATCCGACCTCATAGCAGTGCAATCGCGGCACGATGCTCGTAGTGAAAAAAGCCCGGCACTTTGCTCATAATTTTTCGCCATCTCGGATTTGGTTAGTCTTCATACACCAACGAATTTGGAGGACGATCATGGACAACCAACTACGAAAGCATTCTAAAGAACTCCGCGAGGCTGCCGGCGTCAGCGTCAATCTGGCAGCGATGTGGGCCAACGTTGCCGAGAGAACTTGGAGATCCTGGGAAACCGATAGCGGCAACGTAACCTCACGCTTACCCTCCACTGCTGCGCTGTGGAGCTTCCTAGCTCGCTCCGGGATCAACCTACGAAAACTGGGTCTTGAGATTGATGTAAAACCACGTGGGCTAGCGCTGGCTATCGCCTGCTACAAAGGGGGTGTTGGAAAGACATCCATCACTGTGAACCTTGCAGTCGCACTCGCTGAGCTGGGGTTTCGGGTAGCAGTCGTGACGAATGACTGTAACCACCGTTATGCATGCGAAGATGGCGAACAACCGGCCCCAGGCAGTTGGGCAAGTCGAGTTGGGTTCTTCGATGAGCGCGACCTCATCACCTTTCCATCGGCGGTGAAGCAGCGACGCAAGCGGATTCGCGATCAACTGGCTGCTTTGCCCCCAAACGAACAAGCGAAATACCAGTTCATTCATGCCGATGAACTTGAAGCCCTGGAACGAAAACAGCGAGCTACAGAAAAGCTCAGCGAACTGATCGCGCGGCATGATTACGTGTTGCTTGATGTGAACGCTGAGCTCGAACTGATACGGCGCTTTGCAAATCTGGTTGCCGTGGTCGTGGACACCAACTGCTCGATGGCTGTGCGCAGCGCTGGGAGATTCGTCTCGGCGCTGAAGGACATCAAATGCCGCGAGACAACACCTAGCTACTTCGGCTTGCTGACAAATTGTGATGTCGGAGGCGTCAGCACTGAGCTCGAAGAATTTGTTGGCGATTTTGTGAAGCTGAGTGATGAACAGTATCAGGACATTATCGACTCGAAATACTCGACCTGCCGGCGCCGCGAGCGAGTGCTTGAGCTGGTCGACTCACTGAAGTTTCCTCCTCTGCATACTGAGTTGACCGGCGCTTACCGGATCGCCATCGAGATGCAGGAGGACGCCCCTACTCCGGGACAGGATTACGGGTATTTCAGCGCATTCGTAGATTTCGCGCCGCGCTCACATGCCGCTCGGGAGATGCGTCGCCTGGCAGATGAGCTCATCCATTGGCGACTTCGCAATAACTGGAAGTGATGTAGAAAACTCGGTTTTCAGGGCATCCTGCTCCACTCGGCCCTGCCAAGGGACGCACGGCGACCGGGCAGTTGGATAGTGCTTGGATTGTTCAGCTTGATACTCAGACAAGATAAGCCTGACGAACGGATGGCCAGATATCCCACACTCCGAGGGCGTACCAAATCCGCAGAAAAATCCGCATATTTTGAGTCTGTATTGGACTGAAACCTTTGAACAGCAGGGAACTCCATGTTTTTTTAAATCCGGGATCCGATGCCGGCTTTTCCTTCCGTCTGGGCCCCGACCTGCTGATAGCACCCTCTAGAACGATCTTGGTATCCAAGAGAGCTAGTGCGGCTTCTTAGAGGCCTTATCTTGCCCCCAATGGGTATCGCCCTCCACTTCACGCATGGTGCCAGACGAAAGCATCAGGGTCTGCCGTGGGTAGAGATCCATGAGGTCAGGAACACGGGCGAAATCCTGCGTGGTTTCAGCCCACTGGTAGCCACTCTCCAAGGGGTAGTAGTTCACAGCGTGCACGAGAACGCCCGCCACCGTTGTACCGGACGCATCGTAGTTCGCGATGTTGTCGATGTTCTTCGCCCTTCTCATCTCCTCGATCGCGATGCCATCACGGGTTTCATAGAACACGTGGATGACACCAGGTTTGTCAGGTGGGATCTGGGTCACCGCGTCGTTGATCAGGCTCTTGAAGTGCTTCGAGCGCAGCCCGAGCGAAACTTCATAGACACAGCTCCACTGAGCCGCGACGCAATTCGCAACGTTCTCGACAAAGATGTTGAGAATGCTATCAGGAGGGCCAGCGCGAACGATACCTCCCGCGATCGTCGCAATGCTGCGCTTCTCGTTGCTGTCGACGTCACCGAACACCAGTGACTCATGCTGCGGGCAGTTGGGGCGGACGGAGAAACGGCGGTAATGACGCTCAAGTGGCCCCCGATCAATCCAACGCAGTTCGACACTGATCGATCCGATTTTTGCCTGACCCGCACCCTTCTCAAGCACTACATCCACCACCCTGATCACGTCCTCTATTGACGCCTGTGCGACTTGGTCATGGAACGTGACATCAACAATGCTCCAGGGCGCAACCTTCAGCAGGTGAAGACTAAGTCTCGCCCAGATCCGAGCCCAAGCTTGCCGCTCTTCCAACGAGTGCCTAGTTTGGTGGGCGGCTCGCTTGCACTCGACATAGAAGCTGGCGTCACCTGCTTGGACGAGCAGGTCGGGGGTCTTCTTGGTCTTTCCGTCCGGCCAGGTGATGCTCATCTCCGGAAGGAAGGAAACCTGGTAGCCGTTTTTCAGGTAGAACGCGGCGGTCAGCAGCTCAAAGAGCTGGGTGTCGGGCTGGTTGTTGTTCGCCAACATTTTGTCCAGAACACCACCGACGTTCGGGATGTTGCGAACCTGCTCAGCGACAGAGCCAATCGCCATGGCGTAGGGATAAACGCGCTTGCTGCTGTAGGCGGAATCGCTTTGCTGCACGTCATAGGCCTGCTCGCATGCCAAGATGTACCAGTCCACATCGCCGTCTTCTGGCTCGAAGAGCTGAGGCTCGATCGGCAATGCAAGATTCAGGTTGTCTTCCTTCTCGCGTACGCGCGCCTCATAGGCAGCCTTGCACTTAGCCCAGGCTTGCTCGCCAAGCCTGTCGACCAGCAGCTTGTAGAACGCCTTGATATGCGAGCGCTCCATTTGACGAATCAGATCCATAGCCGTTTCCTCCATATATTGCACAGAGGGTAAGCTCTGCACGATCAAGCTGCCACCAGCTTTAAATGCCGATCCCCTTAGCCAAGTACGCGTCCACCAATGACTCTGTCGTCTTGCCCACTGGATCAGCCTGCTGGCAAAAACGACAAAACCCAGCGGTGAGGCCGGGCTTTTCAGGTGGGGGGACAGCGGAGGCGTTTTTAGGTCTTGCGACGGGCGAAGATCGAGATGATCGCCGGGGCCTTCTCACCACCCGCGAAGTTGGGATGGTGGACTTGCCCGTACGCGAACGTGCTGCCGGTGCGATTCCAGCGGGACACTTTTACATCGTAGACCTCAATACCTACAGGCCCGAACACGTACTTGTCGTAGTCCGCTTTCTGGGTCTCGAAGAGCTCCTCGTCGCTGAAGAAGGTCGCGATCGTGCCCCGGTTCACCAGATAACTTGCCGACATTGAGACAGCAGGAGAAGCCGCGCTCATCTGCCGTTTAAATGAACGGGATGTAAGTGTGAGCCAGATTTTTGGGGAGAGCTGCCAGCGTGTCCCAATCCCCCAGCCCGGCAGCTACACCCACAGATAACGTGCCCACGAGAACGAAAGGCGCAGATGGCAAAAGCAGCCGCAAGCGCCTGGACAGACTCATGCTCCTGCATATCGCCTTGTACATCAAGCGATACTCGGTGCCAGCCCAGCGACCGGCTAACATCAAGGGCACAGCAATGAGAAAAGCGGTGACAGGCGTCATCGTCAACCATTCGGAAACAGAGAAAGCCGTTGAGCCAAGGCCACCCATGACCAAGGCGTAATTCCTTGTGATCTTATGTTCTCTCCCTTCCATCGACGGATCGAACCAACGAACGTTTTCCATGGACACCCCTAGGTTGTTTGACCGGTTGGTCGAAGCCTAGATGATAGTGCCATAGCATTCTGCTCTACAGTTTTTCCCCTGTACCCAATACTGCATCGGGTAGAGGTCTCGGTGTAACCTGCACAGACTCCAAGTAAGGTCTCCCCTGCCATGAGCATTGAAGCAAAACTTCATCATCTCCAAGCTATCCAAAACCTCCTCGCACCATACCGCTATCTGTATTGCGTAGACCTTGAGGCAACCTGTGATGAAATTGGTGAGTCGAAATCACCAAGGACGCTAGCAGTCTTCCCGGATCAGATGGAAACGATCGAAATTGGCCTGGTGGTGATCGATCTGGAAACGCTTGAAATCGTCGATGAGTTCCAGCGTTTCGTTCGACCGCAGATCAATCCTATCCTTACCGACTTCTGCAAAAAGCTCACATCCATCCAACAAGGAGATGTGAACAGTGCAGGAACCTATGTGGAGGTTGGCCAGGAGCTAGGAGCGTTTATTGCGCGATATCCAAATGCGGCTTGGGCATCGTGGGGTGACTATGATGCAAGGCAGCTTGAGCGAGACGCAGGGTTTGCTGCGTGCCCTTCTCTGCTCGCCGGCCTTCAGCACTTCAACGTGAGGAAATGGCATAAAGGCCTATACGACAATCAACAGAAGGGTCTTAAGCAAACGGTAGAGGCCATGGGCCTAGTTTGGCAGGGTAAATATCACCGAGGAATCGACGATGCCAAGAACGTTGCATCTATCATCAAGGAAATGCTCGGCTGATTATGTGAGCCGGGCCCATTGGCCCGAAGGAGCGATCTCTCCATTCACTGCACACCACCGCATAGCCGGGCAAGCGATAACTCGAGCGTAGAATGATTTGAACACAAACTCCCCTCTCTCCGCCCGCGAGGTCTATCAGGTGCTGACGGACGTCGCCCTCGGCAAACGCATTATGATGCGAAGCACCATTCAGTCATGGAATGAGATCTACCACGGCCTTATGCACGTGGAGATTGATGGCTGGCAGCTCACGCTTTTCAATGACTGTGACACCCTGGACTACTGCGAGTACTGCAGGTCGCCTGATGGCAGAGTCGGGACACTCGAACTCTGGCAGTGCGAAGGAGCCGATCCAGTCGAACTATTGAGTGCGCCAGAGCGTGAACAGCTCGAACGATTGCTCGGTGCCCTCTGAGTCTCCATTCAAAACGGCAGGTGAATGTTTGGCCACTCAGTCATCTTTAAAGCTCCATCCAAGACTGGAGCTATGACATCATTTTCATCACAGATGATTGCCTCCAAGCCTTGGTAGGCTTACCAGAATTTTTAACCTGCAATCCGGGTAACTGCCAATCTGCGATGCAACCACAAATATAAACAGCCCCTGCCCTCACCAACTGCTCAATGCACCAATCGAATAGCGAGTGCCTGGCTTCCGAATAGGAATTACAAATTGCTTAACCGACCCGACAAAGACGCGCTCCGTGCACTGCTGGAGTCACAAGTCCAAGAGAAACTACAGCACGACCCAGACGCGGTAACGACCTATGCGGCCCAGCCTGTACCAGACCGAAAACCGTACACCAGCAAACCCACGGTTCAGGACAAGGCATTTCACAAAGAGCTCGAGCAGATGCGTGCAGACGCCGAAGCTGGAGTGATACATACGCCTAAGCGCGAACCGGAGGACGAAGGCGCTCCTAGCCTTAAGCTTGATGATTATCCGGGTCTGTAAGTCCCGCCGAGATTCTACGGGCATTGAGCGGCTTGCCGATTCAGAAGCAATGGAGACCACACGTGAGCCACCTATGAAAATTATCATCGAAGAATGGGATGGTGACGGTGCGATTCGAATTCCGGATGAAGCGCTGCAGGAACTGGAGCTGGATGTCGGCGACTCGCTGTATCTGATTGAGGAATTTGTCGGCAACA
>Ga0247819_10000400_pt1 | contig 26397 bp, 28 predicted proteins | sample 13C_Xylose_Day6_FD_193428 | JGI IMG/M metagenome (GOLD analysis project Ga0247819, IMG submission 193428) | Soil microbial communities from agricultural site in Penn Yan, New York, United States - 13C_Xylose_Day6 | ecosystem: Environmental > Terrestrial > Soil > Agricultural land | place: USA...
AGATGATGATCGCGCCCATCATCTTCTGCACCGTCGTGACCGGTATCGCCGGCATGGAGGACATGAAGAAGGTGGGCAAGACCGGCGGGCTGGCGCTGCTGTACTTCGAGGTCGTCAGCACGATCGCGCTGATCGTCGGGCTGGTGCTGGTGAACGCGGTCGGCCCCGGCCGCGGCATGAACGTCGATCCCGCCACGCTGGACACCAAGGCCCTGTCGGCCTACACCGCGCCCGGCAAGATCGGCACCACCACCGACTTCCTGCTGCACATCATCCCGGACACCTTCGTCGGCGCGTTCGCGAGCGGCGAGATCCTGCAGGTGCTGCTGATCGCGGTGATGTTCGGGTTCGCGCTGCACCGCTTCGGCGGCCGCGGCTCGCTGGTGTTCGACTGGGTGGAGAAGGCCTCGCACGTGCTGTTCACCATGGTCGGCTTCATCATGCGGGTGGCGCCCATCGGCGCCTTCGGGGCGATGGCCTTCACCATCGGCAAGTACGGCGTGGGCTCGCTGTTCTCGCTGGGCAAGCTGATGGCGACCTTCTACGCCACCTGCCTGATCTTCGTGTTCGTGGTGCTGGGCCTGATCGCGCGGGTGCACGGCTTCTCGGTGTGGAAGCTGGTCAAGTACATCAAGGAGGAGCTGCTGGTGGTGCTGGGCACCTCCTCGTCCGAATCGGTGCTGCCGCGCATGATGGAGAAGATGGAGAACCTGGGCGCGCGCCGCACGACCGTGGGCCTGATCATCCCCACCGGCTATTCCTTCAACCTCGACGGCACCAGCATCTACCTGACCATGGCCGCCGTGTTCATCGCGCAGGCCACCAACACGCCCCTGACCGTCACGCAGGAGCTGGCGCTGCTGGGCGTGCTGCTGCTCACCTCCAAGGGCGCCGCCGGCGTCACCGGCAGCGGCTTCATCGTGCTCGCGGCCACGCTCTCGGCCGTCGGCCATGTGCCGGTCGCGGGGCTGGCGCTCATCCTGGGCATCGACCGCTTCATGTCCGAGGCCCGCGCGCTGACCAACCTGGTGGGCAACGCCGTCGCCACGCTGGTGGTGGCGCGCTGGACCGGCGACCTGGACATGGCGCAGCTGCACGCGCGGCTGGACAACCAGGATTGGCAGGAAACCGGCGAGCCCGAGGTGCTGCTCGGCGCCAAGACCGTCCGCATGGGCGCCGAAGGCCGGCCGGGGGCGTGAGAGGCCTCCATGGCAGCTGCTCCCGCTCCCGCGGTGATCTACCGGCACCGCCTGCCGGTGCGGCTCATGCACTGGATCAACGTCGCCTGCGTGCTGGTGCTGCTGGGCAGCGGCCTGCAGATCTTCAACGCCCATCCCGCGCTGTACTGGGGCAAGGACTCGCGGCCGGAAACGCGCGTGCTGGAGATCGGCCAGCGCCGCGACGGCGACCGGCTGGTGGGCATCACGCGGCTCGGCTCCCATGAGTTCCGCACCCACGGCGTGCTCGGCGTCTCCCGCGGTCCGGACGGCGCCGAGGTGGCGCGGGGCTTTCCGTCGTGGGCGACGGTGCCTGATGGCCAGTGGCTCGCGATGGGACGGCTGTGGCACTTCTTCTTCGCCTGGCTGTTCGTCCTGAATGGCGTGGCCTACCTGCTGTGGACGGTCTTCAGCGGCCACCTGCAGCGCGACCTGGTGCCGACGGGCCGCGAGTGGCGCGGCATCGGGCGCTCCGTGGTCGACCACCTGCTGCTGCGGCATCCGACCGGTGAGGAGGCGCGCCGATACAACGTGCTGCAGAACATCGCCTATCTCTCCATCGTGTTCATCGTCCTGCCGCTGATCATCGTGTGCGGCCTCGCCATGTCGCCATGGCTGAATGCCGCGCTGCCCGGCTGGGTGGACTGGCTCGGCGGCCGGCAGGCCGCGCGCACGCTGCACTTCATAGGCGCGCTGCTGCTGGTCGCCTTCGTGCTGGTGCACGTGTTCGAGGTGATCGTCACGGGGTTGTTCAACAACCTGCGTTCGATGGTCACCGGATGGTGGAGGCTGCCGCGATGAAGCGCCGTGGGTTGCTTCGCGCCGGTCTCGCCGCGGCCGCGGGCGGAGCGCTCGCGGGCTGCGACGCCTTGAGCCACGACGAACGGGCGGTGCGCGTGCTGGGCAGCGCCGAAGCGTTGTCGCGCGGCGTGCAGCGCGCTTTCGCGGGGCGCGCGATGGCGCAGGAGTTCACGCCCGCCGACATCGCGCCGGTGTTCCGCCCGAATGGCACGACCCGTCCGGTCGGCGAGGCCTACGCGGCGCTGCTGCGGGACGGATTCGCGAGCTGGCGGCTGCAGGTGGATGGCCTGGTCGAGCGGCCGGGATCCTTCACGCTGGCGCAGTTGCGCGCCATGCCGTCCCGGATGCAGATCACGCGCCACGACTGCGTCGAGGGCTGGAGCTGCATCGGCCAGTGGACCGGCGTGCGGCTCTCGCACGTGCTGCGGCTCGCAGGCGCGAAGCCTCAGGCCCGCTACGTCGTCTTCCACTGCATGGACCTGATGGAGGAGGGCGATTACCGCGCTCCCTACTACGAGAGCGTCGACATGGACGACGCGTTCCACGAGCAGACCCTGCTGGCCTGGGAGCTGAACGGCCGTCCGTTGCCGGTGGAGAACGGGGCGCCGCTTCGCGTGCGCGTCGAACGGCAGCTGGGCTACAAGCAGCCCAAGTACGTTCAGCGGATCGAACTGGTGGAGAGCTTCGCCGCGCTGGGCCGCGGTCGCGGCGGCTACTGGGAAGACCTGGGCTACACGTGGTACGGCGGCATCTGAGAGCCCATCAAAAGCAAAAGCCCCGGCCCTGCTTCGCGGCAGGACCGGGGCTTTCGATGGCGCTTGCCGATTACTGCGCGCTGCGGAACGGCTGGCCGGCGAACTGGCTGCCGGCTTCGGTGGCGGTCCGGCGGGCCGCCAGGTAGGCGGAGCCGCTGTCTTCACCGGTCATCGCGTTCACGGCGTCGCGGCTGGCGAGGAACTCGTTGCGGACCTGCTCGCGGCTGTTCTCGGCGCGGAAGGAAACCAGCGGGTTGTACGAGGTGGACCAGGGGTTCACGCCGGCCTTCTTGTAGTCGGCGAGCTGGCTCTGCACCTGGGCGCGGGTGGCCTGGCCGGTGGAGGCGGCGGCGAACTGGCCCGACAGGTCGGGGGTTTCGGCGTGGGCGGCCACGGCGGCGATGGACAGCACGGCGGCGAGGGCGAGACGGTTGCGGTTCATGGTGTTTCTCCTGTATGTGCGTTGGCGATGGAAGGACTGTATTCCTCCACGACACTGCAAAAAACACGTCAACTCGCAATCTTTCATTGCCGGATTCGCAATAATCCGGGCATGGACCGGTTGCAGTCGATGCGGGTGTTCCGCGAGGTGGTGGACGAGGGCGGCTTCGCCGCGGCGGCCCGCAAGCTCGAGCTGGCGCCGGCCGCGGTGACGCGGCTCGTCAGCGACCTGGAAAAGCACCTGGGCGTGCGGCTGCTGCAGCGGACCACGCGGCGCCTCTCGCTCACGCCGGCGGGGGAGGCCTACCTGGCGCGGCTGCGCGGCATCCTCACGGACATCGACGAGGCCGACGCGGTGGTGCAGGCGCAGAGCCGGGAGATGAGCGGGACCGTCCGCATCCTGGCGCAGCCCGCGGTGGCCATGCACGTGCTCGCATCCGCGGTGCCGGACTTCCAGCGGCTGCACCCCGACATCGTGCTGGAGCTGCACGTGCACGACGTGGTCGATCCCAACGTGGAGGACTACGACCTCACGATCGTCAACGACACCGTGCCGCTGGTCTCCAGCGCGATCGTGCGTCCCGTGGTCGAGTCGCTGGCCGTGCTGTGCGCGTCGCCGGACTACCTGCGCCGCTTCGGCGAGCCGCGCGTGCCCGAGGACCTGCGCAGTCACCGCTGCCTTCGCCTTCGCGCCGAAGGCACGCGGCTGCGGGCGCTGACGCTGATCGATCCCACCGCCGGCGACCGCCGCATCGAAGTCGACGCGCCGGCCGTGATGATCGCCAACCACGCCGATTCGCTGCTGCGCGCCACGGTCGCGGGTGGCGGTGTCGGCATCCACGCGGCCGCGCTGATCGCGCCGCTACTGCAGGCGGGAACGCTGCAGCGCGTGCTGGCCCCGTGGATCACTGGCCGGGTCCGCCTGGTGGCGGCGATGCCCAGCCGCAAGTACACGCCGGCGCGCACGCGCGCGTTCCTCGACTTCCTCGTGGACTACACCCGCACGGGGCTCGCCGGGCTGGACGTGGCCGCCGAAGGGGCCTGAGTGCGCGAGGAGCGCGGCCGCAGGTGTCGGTGCCTCTCCGACGGAGATGAGCGCCCCGGGCCTGCCTGGATTCCTCCGGCGCCCCGGAGAATGAATCCGCATGGGCGAAGAAGAAGACATCGGGTCATTGCGCTCTCGCGTCGCGGCGCTGGTCGAGCGGGAGGGAGCCTTGCTCAGCCAGGCCTTCGAACTCAGCCGGGGCGGGGGCGACCGCCGTGGTGTCGATGCGCTGTTCGCGCAGGTCCAGGCGATCCAGGCCGAACGCAGCAGCCTCAAGAAGCGGATCGGCGACGTCCTGGGCACGCGCCGGCTGAACCTGGCCTCTGAAGTCTGGAGGCCGGGCGTCTACGACTACCGCCCCGCCGAGGGCGGCGACAGCGTCCGCGTGCGCGTGACGAGCGAGGCGCTGGGACTGCAGGTGGTCATGCCGGATCGCGGGAAGGCCGTGAGGATCGAGACGTTGACGGGCACTTTCGACGGCCCGCTGGCCGTGGACGACGCGGCGACGCATGAGGACCCCGCGCCGGCGCCCAAGGCCAAGGGACGACCGCCGAAGAAGAACTCAGCGTAGCCGCTCACCGCGGCGGCCGCGCGGCGTCCTCGCGGAACGGCGATGCGAAGCGCGTGTCCGCGGCCAGCACCGGGTCGCTGAGCGTCTTCATGAAGGCCACGAGCGCGGCCTTGTCCTCGGTCGAGAGGTTCGGCTTCAGCGCCGCGCCGTCCGGGCCCTTGAGGCGGTTGTCGAGGCCCGGGCCGTCCTGCACGCCGGAGCTGTAGTGCTCCACCACTTCCTCGAGCGACGAGAAGCGGCCGTCGTGCATGAAGGACGAGGAGAGCGCCACGTTCTTGAGCGACGGCGATTTCATGCGGCGCGCCTCGCCGGCGTCCAGGCCGTTGCTGCCGGAGCCGCCCAGCGCGAAGGAGGGCGGCTGGTGGCAGGCCGCGCAGGCCTGTCCGCCCGCGGCGCGGGGTGCCATGAAGAGTTCGCGGCCGCGGTTCTCCTCAGGGGTGAAGCCGGGCAGCGGCTTGTTCACGCCCTTGTCCGGCAGGTTCGGGTCGAACACCTGCGCGAATGCTTCGTCCCAGCGGCTGTGGGTCGACACCATCCCGCGCATGAACATCGCCAGCGCCTGCTGCATGCGCTCCTCGGTGATGGCCGGATCGCCGAACGAAGCGGCGAAGAGCTCCGTGTAGTAGGGCAGGGACTGCATCCGCTGGACCAGCGCGGGCATCCCGCCGTGGGCGGCGTCGAATCCCATCTCGACGGGATGCTGCACAGGCAGCGTCGATTGCGCCTCGAGCGAGGCCGCGCGCTTGTCCCAGAACATCGTGCCGGCCGCGAAGAAGCGGAGGTTGGCCAGCCGCATGGCATGCGCGGTGGTCTTGCCGACGCCGTCGAACCCGGTGGAGAACCGCGCCGCGTCGCCGAAGCCCTGGTCCTGCTTGTGGCAGGAAGCGCACGAGACGGTGTTGGTGAAGCTCAGCTGGCGGTCGTGGAAGAGCACCCGGCCCAGCGCCGCGACGACCGGGTTGTCCTGCGTTCCCGCCGGCGTGTTCTCCGCGACGTTCGCGTAATGCGCAGGCAGCGCCGCCTGGTACTCCGGCAGCTGCTGCGGATCCAGCGTGAGGACGCTGGCCGCCGCGGGCGACAGCGCGAGCGGCGCGGAGGCGGATGCGCCCCCGTCACCGCCGCCTCCGCCTCCGCAACCCGCCACCACGGCGACGGCGAACAGCGGCAGGACACGGATGAGCGCGAGGGCGCGAGTGGGTTGCATCGTTTTCCTTGAATGTGCGTTGGAGCACGGAATTCTTGGAAACGAATGTGGAGGAACCTTGGAGGCACTCTGCGCGCCTCTTCCACGCTGCGGCTGGGTTCAGCGCGCCGCCGCCATCTCCGGATCGAAGCGGTAGCCCACGCCGTAGACGGAGACGATCGCCGCGCCTTCGCGGCGCACCGCCTCGATCTTGCGCCGCAGGTTCTTCACGTGGCTGTCCACCGCGCGCTCGCTGCCGGTACGCGACAGGTCGTCCGCGAAATCCGTCAGATCCTCGCGCGAGAACACGTGGCCGGGGCGGGTCAGCAGCTTGCGCAGCAGCCGGTACTCCTGCGTCGTGAGCGCGAGCCACTGGTCGTCGCAGGCGATGCGGCGTCCGCCCTCGTCGATGCGAAAGCCGTGCAGCACGGTCCTCGCGCCGACGCGTCCTTCCGCGCGGCGCAGCTGCGCCTTCACGCGGGCCGCGATCTCGCGAAAGCCGTAGGGCTTGCAGACGTAGTCGTCGGCGCCCATCTCCAGGCCGAGGGTGCGGTCGATCTCTTCGGTCCGCGCGCTCACCATGATGATCGGCACCGCCGAGAACCGGCGCACCTGGTTGCAGACCTCGATGCCGTCCATGCCGGGCAGCGACACGTCCAGAAGCATCACGTCGGGGTCGGAGCGTCGCACCTCCGGCTCGACGTGCAGGCCGTTCATCAGCACGGTGGTGGCGAAGCCCTGGCCCTGGAAGAAGTCCGCCAGCAGCGCGGACGTGGGCGCGTCGTCATCGACGATGAGTATTTTTCTTGCTTGGGTCACTGCGCGGGAAAAACGCGCAAAGATGCATGACCTCGTGCCGCCGCGCTTCAACGAACTGTGTCGTTCGTGAAGCGAGGCAACAAGGGCGCGATGGTCTTCGACGTTTGTTACCTCGAAGCCCGTGCGAGCGGAAAGCTCAGCAGCCGTCCGGCCGGTTCCCGCGCATCGGGATGCTGCCCGTCAGCGTGAGCGTGGAGGCCACGCCCGTGCTTGCGCTCAGCGACTTCCCGCTGAGGTCGACCCTGTCGTTCGACCGGTCGACCGCGGCGTTCGTCGTGTCGCGCGAGACGAACTCCACGCCGTTGATGGCCACGAAGATCACGCGCAGCCCGTTGGTTCCGGGGATGTATCTCACGTCGCCGGTCATCTCCCCGCCCGGGCCGCTCAGGCCCGAGAAACGGAAGCTGCAGACCTCGGGCTCGCCGCCGATCGGGTTCACCTTCTCGACCGCGGCCAGGCTCGCGGTGGGCGTGGTGTAGGTCCCGTTGAAGAGGGCGTTGGTCGAGCTGGAGACCGTGAGCGTCGCCGGCACCGGCGTGGGTTCGGGATCATCCGAGCCGCCGCCGCACGCGGCTAGCAGGCCCGCGGCGACGAGGGTGAACGCGTGGAGGGATGAACGGGTGTTCATGGCTCGAACTCGTCAGCGCCTGCGGCCGCCGAAGATGAACGTGACCACGGCGAGGATGATGAAGACGAAGAAGAGGATCTTCGCGATCTCCACCGCGCCCGCGGCGATGCCGCCGAAGCCGAAAACCGCGGCGATCAGGGCGATGACGAAAAACACGACGGCGTAGTGCAGCATGTCGACTCCTGTCCGGTTGGCGCGCCCGGCGGGTGCCGGGCCTGAGTCGAAGCTAAAGCTGGCCTGGCGCACGAATGATCAGCGCCGGCCGTCACTGCTTGTCCGTGGCCTCGCGTGCGCGGCTGTAGGACGCCGCCGTCCCGGCGAGGCTCAGGGCCGCAGCAGGTTGCGCTGCACGCGCAGCAGGTGCTCGGTGGCCACGGCGCGCGCCTCGTGCACGTCGCGGCGCTTCAAGGCCTGCACCAGTTCGCGGTGTTCGGCCTGGTACTGCAGCCGCCGCTCGGGCGTGACGCTGCGCTTCTTCAGCACGCCCCATTCGCCCTGGTTGCGCACCTGGTTCATCAGGTGAAAGACGTTGGACACGAAGCTGTTGTGCGCGGCGACGGCGATCACCTCGTGCAGCATGCCGTCCCAGTGCTCGAACTCCTCGAGCGTGGTCGCGGCTTCCGCCCGGTCGCAACAGACATCCATCTGCTCGAAGTCCGCCGCGGTGGCGTTGCCGATCACCATGTCCAGGATCGCGGGCTCCAGCGACAGCCTCGCCTCCATGAGTTCGGCCGGACTGGTCTGGCGCACGGGATCGACCGCCGCCATGCCGCTGACCACCGCGCCGGCCTGCTCCGTGACGTAGGTGCCGCTGCCCACGGTCTGGCTGATGGCGCCCAGGTCCTTCAGCTCCTGCAGCACGCGGCGCACGCTGGTGCGGCTGATGCCGAACTGGTCGCACAGCGCCCGCTCGGTCGGCAGGCGGTCGCCGGCCTGCCAGCGCTTGGCGCGCAGGCTGGCGAGGATGTAGTCGCGCAGGCCGGATGCGGTGTTCAACGGTTGACCCTCCTTGTTCTGAACCAAATCATACCAATTGCGCTTCGCTTGACTGCGGCGTCCGTTGGCCTATCATCGCGGACCGTTTTGGTTGGTATTGGTTCAGCGTCAAAACCAATTGACGCGAACGCTCTGGAGATTCCATGCGCATCGCTACCTTCGTCGCCGGCGGCCGCCGGCAAGTGGGCCGTGTTTCGGCCGATGGCCGCCAGGTCACCCCTTTCAAGCTGTCCCCCGAGGCCGCCCAGCGCGGCGCCCAGTCCCTGGTCGAAGCCGCCTCGCGCGGCGAGCCGCTGCCCGAGCTGGAATCCGCCGCCCTGGCCATCGACTCCGTGAAGCTGGAAGCGCCGCTCCCGCTGCCGCGCCGCAACGTCTGGTGCGTGGGCCGCAACTACCACGCCCATGCCAAGGAACTGGCCGCGTCCGTGTTCAAGGACAACGCCGCCAACGTGCAGGAGTGGCCGATCGTCTTCACCAAGGTGCCCGAGACCGTGATCGGCCCCTACGACGCCGTCTCGCTGCCGGGCGCCGCGGTGTCCTCGCAGATCGACTATGAGGCCGAGCTCGTCGTCATCATCGGCAAGGGCGGCAAGAACATCGCCAAGGCCGACGCGATGCAGCACGTCTACGGCTACACGATCTGCAACGACGTGACGGCCCGCGACGTGCAGATGCGCCACCAGCAATGGGACATGGGCAAGTCGTTCGACACCTTCTGCCCGATGGGCCCGTGGCTCGTGACCGCCGACGAGATGGACGGCCGCAAGACCCACGTCCGCTGCTGGGTCAACGGCGAGCTGCGCCAGGACGCGCCCACCGAGAACATGATCTTCGACATCCCGACGCTGATCGAGACCGTCTCGCGCGGCATCACGCTGCTGCCCGGTGACCTGATCGCGACCGGCACCGCCGCCGGCGTCGGCATGGGCTTCAAGCCGCCGCGCTACCTGGCCGCGGGCGACGTGGTCCGCATCGAGGTCGACGGCATCGGTCGCATCGAGAACAAGTTCGCCTGACGGCTGAGACAAGAAGAACCGACGACAACAAAGGAGACAAACGATGACCCTCGCCCGCCGCCCCGTCCTGCGCCTGCTGGCCGCAGCCGCCGCCCTGGCCGCCGCCACCGGCGCTTTCGCCCAGAGCGACTTTCCCAACAAGCCGGTGAAGGTCATCGTGCCGTTCGCCGCCGGCGGCCCGGCCGACAACTACGCGCGCTTCATCGCGCAGCGGCTGGGCGACTCGCTCAAGCAGCCGTTCGTCGTGGACAACAAGCCGGGCGCGGGCTCGGTCATCGGCACCGACCTCGTGGCCAAGTCGCCGGCCGACGGCTACACGCTGCTGCTGATGTCCAACACGCACACGGTCAACGAGACGCTGATCCCGAACAAGCCGTTCAAGCTGATGTCGGACTTCGTCGGCGTCGCGCCGATCAACTCGTCCGACCTGCTGCTGGTGGTGCACCCCTCGGTGCCGGCCAGGACGCTGCCGGAGCTGATCGCGCTGGCCAAGTCCAGGCCGGGCAAGATGAACTACGCGTCCTCCGGCAACGGCACGCCCTATCACATGGCCGGCGAGCTGTTCAAGCACCTGGCCGGCGTGGACATCGTGCACGTGCCCTACAAGGGCAGCTCCGGCGCCCGCACCGACGTGATGGGCGGCCAGGTCGACATGATGTTCGACGCGGTGACCACCATGGTGCCCGTGGCCAAGGAAGGCAAGGTGCGCGCGCTCGCCACCACCGGCCTGGCCCGCACGAGCGACCTGCCCACCGTGGCGGAGACCGTGCCCAACTACGAAGCCACCATCTGGCTGGGCCTGATGGCGCCCAAGGGCACGCCGCAGGCCGTCGTCGACAAGCTCAACGCCGAAGTGCGCAGGATCGTGGCGCAGCCCGACACCAAGGCCGCGTGGACCAAGCAGGGCGCGACGCCCATGTCCATGAACCCGGCGCAGTTCGCGGAGTACCTCAACAAGGACATCGCGAAGTGGGGCGCCATCGTGAAGGCGTCGGGCATCAAGCCGGAGTGACGCCGTGCCCGCCGAGTTCGCGTTCACGCTGAACGGGCAGGCGACCACCGTGCGGGCGGAGCCCGCGCAATCGCTGCTCGATGTCCTGCGCGGCACCTGCGGCCTGAAGGCGGCGCGCCTGGGCTGCGGCCTGGGCCAGTGCGGCGCCTGCACGGTGCTGGTGGATGGCGAAGCCAGGCATGCCTGCGACACCTCGATGGAGGCGGCGGCGGGACACGACATCACCACGCTGGAAGGCCTGGGCACTCGGGCCGATCCGCATCCGCTGCAAGCCGCGTTCGCCCTGGAACAGGCGCTGCAGTGCGGCTTCTGCACCAGCGGGATGCTGATGTGCAGTGCGGCCTTGCTGCGGCGCAACCCGCTGCCTGGCGAGCAGGAGATTCGTGAGGCCCTGAACGGCAACCTGTGCCGCTGCGGCGTGCACAACCGCATCGTGCGCGCCGTGCAGAGGGCGGCCAAGGCATGACGCGGCCCCCCGTTCCTGAAGGCCTGCGTGCCCATCCGCGCCTGGGCCAGTGGCTCGCGGTCGCGCCCGACGGGCGCATCCGCGCGACTCCGGGCAAGGTCGACATCGGGCAGGGCATCTCGCACGCGCTGCGGCTGATCGTCGCGGAGGAACTGCAGGTCGCTCCTCTGCTGGTGGACATGGCGCCGCCTTCGACGCGGCACAGTCCCGACGAGGCGGTCACCTCCGGCAGCCTGTCGGTGCAGCACTCGGGCGCGGCGCTGCGTTTCGCCGCCGCGCACCTGCGCGAAGCCTGCCGCGCGCGGTTCGCGCAGCGGATCGGCGTGCCGACCGCGGCCGTGACGCTGGCGGCGGGCGTCTTCCGTGCGCGCGGCGAACGCGCGGGCTACGGCGAGCTGGCCGATGCGGGCTTGCTGGAGGCCGCGGTGGACACATCGCACCTCGCGCCTCGCGATGGGCGAGCCTCCGCGCTCGGTGCGCTGGGACGCGGCGACGTGGCCGAAAAGGTCTTCGGCGAATTCCAGTACATCCAGGACCTCGCGCCCGACGGCATGGTTCACGGCGCGGTCTTCCGTCCGCGCACGCTGCAGGCGCAGGTCCACGAAACCGTCTGGAGCCGCCTGCTGCCGCGGCTCGAAGCGATCGAGGGCGTGTCGCAGGTGGTGCGCGATGGCCTGCTGGTGGGCGTGCTGGCCGAGGGCGAGCACGCGCTGGCCCAGGCGGCCGAGCGGGTGACGCTGGCGGGCCTGTGGCAGGGCGAGGCCGAGGTGCCGCAGCCGCACGAGATCGCGGGCTGGCTGCAGTCGCAGCCGCTGGACAGCGTGGTGATCGAGCAGCGGCAGGACCAGGCGCCGGCCGCCGCGCGCACCTTCCGCGCCGACTACGGACGCGGCTGGCTGCAGCACGCCTCCATCGGGCTGTGCTGCGCGCTGGCGCAGTGGACCGACGGCGGGCTGCAGGTGTGGAGCCACACGCAAGGCATCTTCAACCTGCGCCGCGACCTCGCGCTCGCCTTCGGCCTGCAGGTCGATGCGGTCACCGTCTCGCATGCGGAAGGCGCCGGCTGCTACGGCCACAACGGCGCGGACGACGTCGCCTTCGACGCGGCGTGGCTCGCGCGCCATGCGGGCGGACGCCCGGTGCGCCTGCAATGGACGCGGCAGCAGGAGATGACGAACTCGCCGCTGGCGCCCGCGATGGCCGTGCGGGTCGAAGCGAGCGTGGACGCCGAAGGCCGGCTCGTGGCCTGGTCGCAGGACGTCTGGAGCCAGGGCCACGGCACGCGCCCGGGCCGCGGCGCCACGCCGGCGCTGCTGGGTGCGTGGCAGACCGCCGAGCCCGCGCCCGTCCTCATGGCCGTGAACCAGCCGCCCAACACCGGCGGCGGCTCCGACCGCAACTCGGTGCCGCCTTATGCCGTTCCGCGCCTGGACGTGCGCAACCACCGCGTGATGGCGATGCCGCTGCGCGTGTCCGCGATGCGGGCGCTCGGCGCCCACGTCAACGTGCTGGCGGCCGAATCGACGATGGACGAGATCGCGCGGGCGCTGGACCGCGACCCGCTGGCTTACCGGCTGGAGCACCTGGCCCACGACGAACGCGCCCGCGCCGTGCTGCAGGAGGCCGCGCGGCTGGCGCGCTGGGAAGAGCCCGGTGCGCACGAGCCCGGCGTCGGCCGCGGCCTGGGCTTCGCCCGCTACAAGAACACGGGCGCGTACTGCGCGGTGGTCGCCGAGGTCGAGGTGCAGCAGCTCGCGCGCGTGCGCAGGCTGTGGATCGCGGCCGACGTGGGCCTGGTCGTCCACCCGGACGGCGCGCGCAACCAGATCGAAGGCGGCGCCATCCAGGCCGCGAGCTGGACGCTGCTGGAACAGGCGGACCTGGGACCCGCGGGCGTGCGTTCGGAGGACTGGGAGACTTACCCGATCCATCGCTTCACCGACGTGCCGGCGGTGGAGGTCGCGCTGGTCGACCGGCCCGACAGCCCGTCGCTGGGCGCGGGCGAATGCAGCATCGGGCCCACGGCCGCGGCGATCGCGAACGCGATCCACGATGCGCTGGGCATCCGCATGCGCGTGATGCCCTTCAGCGCCGACAACCTGATGCGCGAGGCGCAGCGGCAAGGCGCGTGACCCATCAATCAAGCAAGAAGGAAGACAAGTGAGCGTGGTGAACGTATTGAGCGGCGGTGCCGCGGCGGCAGTGGTCAAGGGCGTGCAGGCGCAGTTCGAGCGCGAGAGCGGCGCCACGGTGAAGGCCACCTTCAGCGCGGTGGGACAGATGCGCGACCAGCTGCTGGCCGGCAGCCCCTGCGACCTGGTGATCCTGACGAAGCAGCTGGTGGCGCAGCTGGTGGCGTCCGGGCACGTGGTGGCGGGGAGCGAACGCTCGCTGGGCCTGGTTCGCACCGGCGTGGCCGTGCGCGCAGGCGACAAGCATCCGGCCATGGCTGATCGCGAGCAGCTGGCCGCCGCATTCCGCGCCGCGCGCGAGATCTACTACCCGGACCCGCAGCTGGCGACGGCGGGCATCCACTTCATGAACGTGCTGAAGTCCCTGGGCCTGGACCAGGAGCTGAAGGCCGCGTTCCGACCCTTCCCCAACGGCGCGACGGCGATGGCCGCCATGGCGAAGTCCGGCGAAGCCGCGGTCATCGGCTGCACGCAGGAGACCGAGATCAACTACACGCAGGGCGTGGAGCTGGTCGGATCGCTGCCCAAGGAGTTCGAACTGGCGACCGACTACACCCTGGGCGTCTGCGCCAACGCGCGCGAGCCGAAGCTCGCGGCCAAGCTGGCGGAACTGGTGGCCGGCCCGGCGTCGGCGCAGATCCGCAAGCAGGGCGGATTCGCCTTCTAGCCGCGCCTTCCGCGGCAATCTGGCAAGGATCGTCAGGGCATTGGCCGCGCTCGGCGCGGCCGCATGCGGTTGCGCACTAGACTGAGCCTCATGAAGCCGATGCGAACCCAAGGACTCACTTCGGCCCGGTGATTCCTCCCGCTTGGCGCGTCACGAATCACCGGGCTCCACAGCGCCACTGGTGAATCGGCCATCCCTTGCGATGGCCCCACGTGACGGAGTGAGTTCCATGAGTCAGTTCGACGTCGCCGTGCTGTTGGCGGCGATCAGCGCCGCCTTCATCTGGTCCGCGTGCTTTGCCCACCTGAGCGGTGACACCCGCAGGGACGTGACCTTCATCGGCGCGACCGGCGCCTTGCTGGGCGCCGGGGCGGCCTTGATGTTCGCCTGGTAGGCCGGGCCTACGGACGCCCGCGCGCGGCCAGGCTCCCGATCAGCGCCGTGATGCCGAACCGCCAGGGCGGGATGGCGTCGCTGTGGTCCACCCAGTTGACCAGCCCGCCCAGCGCCGTGCTGCAGATGCGCACGCGGTCGCCCACGTGGTGCGTGAAGCCGGCGCCCGGCGCGTCGCGGTCCTGGATGGGCGCGAACATGGTGCCGCAGAACAGCATCATCCCGTCGGGGTACTGGTGGCAGCGGCCCATGGCGTGTTCCACCAGGTCCAGCGGGTCGCGGCTGATGCGCGCCATCGAGCTGCTGCCGTGCAGAACGAAGCCGTCGCGGCCGATCACCTCGAGGTCGATCACCGCGCGGCGGACGTCATCGATGCCGAACCCGTCGTCGAACACCCGGATGAAGGGGCCGACGGCGCAGGCGCCGTTGTTGTCCTTGGCCTTGCCGAGCAGCAGCGCGCTGCGGCCTTCGAAGTCGCGCAGGTTCACGTCGTTGCCCAGCGTCGCGCCGACGACGCGGGCGGAGGCGTTCACGGCGAGCACGACCTCGGGCTCCGGGTTGTTCCAGGTCGAGCGCGGATGCAGGCCCACGCGCACGCAAGTGCCCAGCGAGGACATCGGCGCCGCCTTGGTGAACACCTCGGCGTCCGGGCCGATGCCCACTTCCAGGTACTGCGACCACAGGCCCTTGGCCAGCAGCAGCTCCTTCAGCGCCATCGCTTCCGGCGAGCCCGGACGCAGCGCTGCCAGGTCGTCGCCGACCACGGCCACGACCTGCCGGCGAACCGCTTCGGCCCGGGCCGCGTCGCCGCGTGCCTGTTCCTCGATGACGCGCTCGACCATGCTGTCCGCGAACGTCACGCCGGCGGCCTTGACCACCTGCAGGTCGTTCGGCGCGAGCAGGTGGCGGTGGTCCGCGTCGGGACCGTTCGCGCAAGTGGATGCGAGCCAGTCCTCCAGCGAACCGAGGTCCGGCCCGCTCGCCGAATGCAGGGCGCGGGCGAGGTCTTCGCGCTCGAGGAGCGCTGACATCGTGAGCGCCAGCGAGCTGATGTCCAGCAGGCGGCCGTCGCGCACCAGCACCGGCACGGGCCCGACGCCGGGCAGCCAGGCGCGGCCGACCAGCAGGGCCCGCGCCGCGTCCGACGGCAGCGTCTCGGCGGTGCCGGCCGGTTGCGAAACCGGTGTCGTCACAGCGTCACCTTCGCCTCGCGGATGACCTTGCCCCAGCGGTCCTGCTCGTCGGCCATGAACTCGGCGAACCGGCGCATGGACCCGCCGCCGCCTTCGGCGCTGTAGCCCTGCAGCTTCTCGGCGACGTCGGGCATCGCCAGCACCTTGTTGATGTCGGCGTTCATGCGCGCCGCCATCGCGGCCGGCAGCTTGGCCGGGCCGACCATGCCGTACCAGGTGGCCGCCTGGAAGCCCGGGAAGCCGAGCTCGGCGATCGTGGGCACGTCGGCGAACTGGCGCGAGCGGGTGGCGCTGGTCTGCGCGACGGCGGCCAGCTTGCCCTGCTTCACCAGCTGCACCGCCGAGGACATGGTCTCGAAGCTGTAGTCGATCTGCCCGCCCAGCAGGTCCGTGACCATCGGGCCGGAGCCCTTGTACGGAACGTGCAGCGCATCGACCTTGGCGCGCAGCTTGAACATCTCCAGCGCCAGGTGCTGCGCGCTGCCTTGCCCGGCCGACCCGAACGACACGCGCCCGGGCTTGCCGCGGCACAGCGCGATCACGTCCTGCAGCGTCTTCGCGGCGTTGTCGGGGCGGCAGACCAGCACGTTGGGCGTCACGCCCACCAGCGCCAGCGGCGTGAAGTCGCGCTCCACCACGTAGCCCAGCTTGGGATACAGCGCGGGCGCCACCGCATGGCTGCTGAAGTTGGCCATCAGCAGCGTGTTGCCGTCGGGCTGCTGCTTGGCGGTGAATTCGGCGGCGATCACGCCGGCCGCGCCGGGCTTGTTGTCGACCACGACGGAGATGTTCCACATCGCGGCCAGCTTCTGCGCGAGCAGGCGGGCGACCGCGTCGGTGCCGCCGCCGGGCGGGAAGCCGACGACGATCTTCAGCGGGCCGGCGGGCAGCTCCTGCGCGAAGGCCAGGGGCGCGGCGACGCAGGAGGCGGAGGCGGCAGCGGCCGCGAGGAATCGACGACGTTGCATGGTGATCACTTCTTCATGTCGGCCTTGGCCGCGATCTGCTTGATGTAGGCGCTCTCGCGCGCCATGCTGGCCTGGAAGGCGGCCTGGTCCTCGTAGGTGTCGGTGCTGAAGTTCTGCTTTTCCATCGTCTCGCGCAGCGAGGGCTCCTGCATCGTTTTGGCCACCACGGTCTTCAGCGCATTGATCACCTCGGGCGGCGTTCCCTTCGGAACCGCGAGGCCGCGCCAGGTGCCCAGCACCAGGTCGTAGTTGCGCTCCTTCATCGTGGGCACGTTCTCGAAGCCCTTGATGCGCCTGGCGGACATCACGCCCAGCGCGCGCAGCTTGCCGGAGGAGACATGGGTCGCCACTTCGGGCGCGCTCGCGATCACGGCCTCGATGTGGCCGCCCAGCAGCGACTGCAGCGCGGGGTTGCCGCCCGCGAACGGGATGTGGTTGAGATTCGCGCCGGCCTTGTCGGCCAGGGCCACCGCCGACAGGTGCCACATGGAACCCTGTCCGGCGTTGCCGATGCGCGTGTTGGCGCCCGGCTTCTTCGAGGCTTCGAGGAACTGCTCCAGCGTCGTGAACGGCGCGTCGGCGCGCACCACCAGCACGGCCGGATCGCCATTGAGCTTGGCGATGGGCACCAGCTCGTCCCAGCCGAACTTCGCCAGGCCCAGGTAGTTGAGGAAGGTGACTTCCACCGTCGTCAGCGCCAGCTTGTAGCCGTCCGGCCTGGCGTTGATCACGTCGGTCCAGCCGATCACGCCTGCGGCGCCGGGCTTGTTGACGACGACGAAGCTCTGCGGAAAGTGCTTGGTGGAGGCCGCGGAGAAGGCACGCGCCATCACGTCGGCGCCGCCGCCGGCGGCATAGGGAACGACGATCTCGACGGGGCGTTGCGGATAGGCGCCGTCCGCGGCGGCGGTCAGCGGCGCGGCGGCCAGCAGCGCGAACGCCGCGCACAGGCCGGCCACGATGGAATTGCGGCGATGGATCAAGTTTGTCTCCTTGTGATGGCTTGGGGTGAAGGGGTATCGGCGAGGGCGTTCAACCGAACGCGCCCGCGGCGCGCAGCCGCTCGATCGCCGCGGCGTCGCAGCCGGCCTCGCGCATGATTTCCTCGGTGTGCTGGCCCAGCAAAGGCGGCGGGCGGCGCAGCTGCTGCGGCGTGCCGTGCAGCTTCACGGGGAAGCCGAGCTGGCGGATGGTTCCCTCGACCGGGTGCTCCATCTCCATCACCATGTTGCGCGCCTGCGCCTGTTCGCTCACCAGCGCCTCGTCGTAGCCGAGGATGGGCGCGGCCGGCACGCCGGCGGCGAGCAGCGCTTCGATCCAGTCATCGGCCTTGCGCGTGGCCAGCGTCGGTTCGAGTTCGGCGACCAGCGCGTCGCGATTGCGCAGGCGCTCGGTGTTGCTGGCGAACCGCTCGTCCTGCAGCAGGTCTTCCCGCTGCAGCACGCCGCACAGCGCGGCCCACAGCTTCTGGTTGGCGGCGCCGAGGACGAAATGGCGATCGGCCGCGCGGAAGGCCTGGTACGGCGCGCTCATGCGGTTGGCGCTGCCGATCGGCGAGGGGACCTTCTGGGTGCCCCAGAATTCCGCCACTTCCCAGATCGACAAACTGAGCGCGCTCTCGAACAGCGAGACGTCCACGTACTGGCCCTGGCCGCTGCGATCGCGTCCCTGCACGGCGCTGAGCACCGCGTAGGCCGCGAACAGTCCGGCGCCCAGGTCGCCCACCGGCACGCTGTTCTTCGCGGGCGGCATGCCCGGGTAGCCGGTGACGCTCATGATGCCGGTCATCGCCTGCGCGATCAGGTCGAAGCCGGGACGGCTGGCCCAGGGACCGGTCTGGCCGAAGCCCGAGATGCTGGCGTACACCAGCCGCGGGTTGATCGCCTTGAGCGTCTCGTAGTCGATCTTCAGCCGGGCCGCCACGCCGGGGCGGTTGTTCTCGATCAGCACGTCGGCGCCGCGCACCAGTTCGTAGAAGGCCTCGAGCCCGGCCTCGCTCTTGAGGTCGATCTCGATGCTGCGCTTGTTGCGGTTCAGGGCGAGGAAGCCGCCGCTGTCGGCGCCCTTGAGGCGAAAGCCCATGGCACGGCGCGTCTGGTCGCCCACGCGCGGCGGCTCGACCTTCACGACGTCGGCGCCCATGTCGCCGAGCAGCATGCAGGCGAAGGGGCCGGCCATCACCTGGCTGACATCCAGGACCTTGAGGTGGGACAGGGGCAGGGGTGCGGTCATCGGTCGTGCGGTTGAAAGGAGGCGCAGTGTGGATTCGCACCCGAAGCCGGTCAAACGACAATTTTTCTCGCGTGCACTAGTTTTTCTCGCTTGGCCCGCGCGAGGTGCGGCTCCTAGACTGCGCCCCTTTTCCAACTCGCACGCCCATGTCCATCCTCCTCGAACGCGCCGACGCCGTCGCCACCGTCACCCTGAACAAGCCGGACAAGATGAATGCCCTGGACCTGGGCATGTGGCGCGACCTGGCGCTGGCCTTCCAGTCGCTGTCGGCCGACGATTCCGTGCGCTGCGTCATCCTTCGCGGCGCGGGCGAGAAGGCCTTCTCCGCCGGCGCCGACATCGAGGAGTTCGAGCGCGAGCGCAACAGCGCCGCGAAGTCGCGCGCCTATTCGAAGATCACGCAGGCCGCGCTGCACGCCATCGCCGATTGCCGCCATCCCACGCTGGCGCAGATCCACGGCGCCTGCGTCGGCGGCGGCCTGGAGATGGCCACCATGTGCGACATGCGCATCTGCGGCGAATCGAGCCGTTTCGGCGTGCCGATCAACCGGCTGGGCCTGGTGGTTTCCTACGAGGAGCTGAGCGGCCTGGTGGCGCTGGCGGGCAAGGCCGGCACGCTGGAGATCCTGCTCGAGGGCCGCGTGTTCGGCGCCGAGGAGGCGATGCGCAAGGGCCTGGTGAACCGCTTCGTCGCGGACTCCGAAGTGGCCACTGAAGCCGAAGCCGCCGCCAGGCGCATCAGCCACGGCGCGCCGCTGGTGGCGCGCTGGCACAAGAAGTTCGTCAACCGCATGCTGCAGCCCACGCCGATCACGGTCGAGGAGCGCGACGAGGCGCACCTGTGCTTCGACACGGAGGATTTCCGCATCGGCTGGAAAGCTTTCCTGGAGAAGAGCCGGCCGACGTTCGTGGGACGCTAGGACCGCGCCACGCCGCCTTCGCTGCGCACCCAGTCGACGAAGGTGGCGATGCGCAGGTCCTTCGCGCGGTGCTTGGGAAAGACCATGTAGTAGGCCGACTCCACCGGCAGCGCGGTCGCGAACGGCCGCACCAGCCGGCCCTGCAGCAGGTCCTGCTCCACCCAGCTGTCCTTGGCCAGCGCCACGCCGAGGCCGTCGATGGCGGCGTTGATCACCAGGTGGCTGGGCGTGAAGGATGGCCCGCGCGTGGCGTCGACGTCCTTCGCGCCCGCGTGCCGCAGCCAGGCGGCCCAGTCGGGGTTGCTGCCGTCGGCGTAGGTGCTGGCGTCGTGCAGCAGCGTGTGGTGCCGCAGGTCCGAAGGCTCGCGCAGCGGATGCTCGCCCTTCATCAGCGAAGGGCTGCACACCGGGAACACGTTGACCGCGAGGCACAGCTCCGAGTGCAGGTCGGGGTAGTGGCCGCGGCCGAAGCGGATGGCCAGGTCGTAGCTGTCGCGGGCGAAGTCCGGCGGGCCGGCCTCGGCGGAGACGCGGATGTCGATCTCCGGATGCGCCTTGACGAAGCCGTCGAGCCGCGGGATCAGCCACTTCGCGGCGAAGGTCGGCGGCAGGTCGACGCGCAGCACCGGGGCCAGTTCCGCGCTGAGCTGCCTGGTGGCATCGGCGAGCAGCTGGAAGGCCTGTTGCACCGACGGCAGGTACGCACGGCCGGCGGCCGTCAGCGTCAAGGTCTTGGCTTCGCGAAGGAAGAGCACCATGCCGAGGTGCTCCTCGAGCGTCTTGACCTGGTGGCTCACCGCCGACGGCGTGACGAACAGTTCCTCGGCCGCCTTGGTGAAGCTGGTGTGGCGCGCGGCGACCTCGAAGGCCCGCAGCGGATTGAGCGGTGGGAGAGGGCGGGCCATGTCTCTACTTTTTCTCGGTGCCGCTTGAATAAAACTCGTTTGTGGGCGCGAGGTCGCGTTCCTACACTGCGCCCTCCATGAGCATTATCACCAGCATCGAGGACCTCCGTGTCCTCGCCGAGAAGCGCGTCCCGCGCATGTTCTACCAGTACGCCGACTCCGGCTCGTGGACCGAGAGCACCTACCGCGCGAACGAGGACGACCTCGCGCGCATCCGCCTGCGCCAGCGCGTGGCCGTCAACCTGGAGCAGCGCAGCACCCGCGCCTCGATGCTGGGACAGGACGTCGCCATGCCCGTGGCGATAGCGCCCACCGGGCTCACCGGCATGCAGCATGCCGATGGCGAGATCCTGGCGGCGCGTGCGGCGCGCGACTTCGGCATTCCCTTCACGCTCTCCACCATGAGCATCTGCTCGATCGAGGACGTGGCCGAGGGAACCGGCGGCCATCCGTTCTGGTTCCAGGTGTACGTGATGCGCGACCGCCGCTTCGTGGAGCGCCTGATCGCGCGCGCCCGCGCCGCCAACGTGTCGGCGCTGGTGCTCACGCTGGACCTGCCGATCAGCGGGCAGCGCCACAAGGACCTGAAGAACGGCCTGTCGGCGCCGCCGCGCATGACACTCGGCAACCTGGCCGACATCGCGACCAGGCCGCGCTGGTGGTGGAACATGCTCAACACGCGGCGCCGCACGCTGGGCAACATCGTCGGGCACATCGACGGCCTCGGCGACAACGCGCTGCTGTCCGAGTGGTGCGCCCGCCAGTTCGATCCCACGCTCAACTGGGACGACGTGCGCTGGATCCGCGGCCTGTGGGACGGCAAGCTGATCCTCAAGGGCATCCAGGATGTGGAAGACGCGCGCACCGCGGCCGCCACCGGCGCCGACGCGCTGATCGTCTCCAACCACGGCGGCCGCCAGCTCGATGGCGCGCCTTCCTCGATCGTCGCGCTGCCGCGCATCGCCGAGGCGGTGGGCGACCGGCTGGAGGTGCACATGGACGGCGGCATCCGCTCCGGCCAGGACGTGCTCAAGGCGCTGGCCCTCGGCGCGCGCGGCACCTACATCGGCCGCTCCATGCTGTACGGGCTGGGCGCGATGGGCGGCGCGGGCGTCACGCGGGCGCTGGAGATCATCCACAAGGAGCTGGACCTCACGATGGCGTTCTGCGGCCAGACGCGCCTGGACCAGGTGGACGAGCGCATCCTGTTCAGCGATGCGGACCAGCATCCGGCGATACCGCTCGCGGCCTGAGGAATGACAGAAGTGGAGGGCCGACGGGCCATCGTCGACGCGCACCAGCATTTCTGGGACCCGCGCGTCAACCACCACCCCTGGCTCTGCGACGAGCCGCCCATTCCCTTCCGCTACGGCGACTACAGCTCGCTGCGGCGGCCCTACCTGCCGAGCGATTACCGGCGGGACAGCGCGCGCTTCGACGTCGTGGCCTCGGTCTACGTCGAAGCGGAATGGAGCGAGGGCGCCGCGGTCGACGAGCTCGAATACATCGCCGGACTGCGCCGTGAAAGCGGGCTGCCCAGCGTGGCGGTGGCGCAGGCCTGGCTCGACCGTCCGGATGTCGAGCAGCAACTCGATCGCCTGGCCGCTTTCGACTTCGTGCGAAGCGTGCGCCACAAGCCGCGTTCGAACGCCGCGCCAGGCGGTCCGCCCGGCGGCCTGACCGACGCGGCCTGGCTGCGCGGCTTCGAGGCGCTGGCCCGGCGGGAGTTGCGCTTCGACCTGCAGGCGCCCTGGTGGCATCTGCACGAAGCCGCTGAATTGGCGCGCCGCTGTCCCGAGGCGCAGATCATCGTGAACCACGCGGCGCTTCCGGCCGACCGTAGCGACGAAGGCCTCGCGGCCTGGCGCGCCGCGGTCCGGCAGGCCGCGCAGTGCCCCAATATCGCGATGAAGATCTCCGGCCTGGGCGTGCGCGGCCAACCGTGGACCGCGCAGGCCAACCGCGGCATCGTTCTGTCGGCCATCGAGGCCTTCGGCGTCGATCGCTGCATGTTCGCCAGCAACTTCCCGGTCGACAGCCTGTGCGCGACCTTCGACCAGATCTTCGACGGCTTCGCCGACGTCGTGCGGGACTTCCGCGAATCCGAACGCCGCGCGCTGTTCCATGACAACGCGATCCGCCTGTACGCCATTCCCCTTGCGTGAAATGAACAGCACTTCCTCTCCCATCGGATTCATCGGCCTCGGCCTGCTCGGCCAGGCCATGGCGCTGCGCCTGGTCCGGCAAGGCTTCCCGCTCGTCGTCTGGAACCGCGAGCTGGAGCGCAGCGTGCCGCTCGCGGCCGCCGGCGCGCTGGTGGCCGAATCACCCGCCGAAGTCGCGGCGCGCTGCTCGACGGTCTGCCTGTGCGTCATCGACGGCCACGCGGTGGAAGACGTGGTGTTCGGACCGCGGGGCCTGGCGCAGGCCGCGCGCGGAACGGGACGGGTGGTGGACTTCTCGACCGTGCCGCCGGACCAGACGCGTGCGTTCGCGCGGCGTGCCGAAGCCCTCGGCCTGCGCTGGATCGATGCGCCTGTTTCCGGTGGACCCGCGGCCGCGGCGAACGGCAGCCTCACCATCATGTTCGGCGGATCCCCAGAGGACGCGGCAGCCGTCGAGCCTTTGCTGCAAGCGGTGGCCAGCCGCCGCACGCACCTGGGCGAGGTCGGCAGCGGCCAGGACATGAAGGTGGTGAACCAGGCGCTGGTGGGCGGCACCGCCGTGCTGCTGGCCGAGGCGCTCACGCTGGCGCGGCGCATGGGCCTGCCGCTGGAGAAGGTGCCTTCGTGCCTGGCGGGCGGGCTGGCGGATTCCGTGGGACTGCAGAGGATCTGGCCGGTCATGGCCGCCGGAAACTTCGACCCGCCCGCGGGGCGGGCCGCGCAGCTGCTCAAGGACCTGCGCGTCGTCGACGATGTCCGCGCGGCCGGCGGCCTGGAGTTGCCGCTGTTGCAGGCCGCGATCGGCCAGTACCGCGCCTATGTCGAGGCGCACGGCGCGGGCGACGCCGAAACCTTCTCGATCACGCGCCTCTACGAGCGTTGAATCCGGCGCAGCGGCGGCAGCACTGTTCAGATGCTGTTGCCGGTGTTGCACTGTGGTCGGGTTGAGGCCCTGTTTGAATGTCGGGGTGGAAACCTACATCACGCTGATCAGCACCCCTGACTACCTGCCCGGAGTGATCGCGCTGGACCGTTCGCTGCGCGCGAGCGGCACGGAGCGGCCCCTGGTCGTGGCCGTGGCCGACGGCGCCGGTGCGGAGGTCGAATCCGACCTGAAGCGCGAGGGCCTGGAAACGGTGCGCCTGCCCAAGGCGATCCGCCCGCGCGGGCTGGACCAGTCCGATGCGCACCACTGGTCCAACACCTTCGACAAGCTCCACCTGTTCGGCCTCACGCGGTACCGCAAGCTGGTGTACCTCGACAGCGACATGATGGTGCTGTCGCGCATCGACGAACTGTTCGACTGGCCCCACATGTCGGCGGTGGCGGCCGGCCAGCTGGTCTACCCCGACTGGGTCCGCCTCAACTCCGGCCTGATGGTGATCGAACCGCGCGAGGGCCTGCCCGAGGAGATCGTCGCCACGTTGCCGGCCGCGATGCGCGAAGCCTCCGTCGACGGCAGCCGCATCGTCGGCGACCAGGACCTGATCAACGCCTACTACCCCGAGTGGCCGGCCTCGCGCCTGCAACTGGACCAGGGCTACAACATGCTGCATCCGCTGGTGGACCAGTACATCGCCAGCGGCCGCTACACGCTGGATGCGCAGGCCCACCCGTCCGGGCGCGCGCGCCTGATCAAGGTGATCCACTTCATCGGGTCGGCCAAGCCCTGGTCCCTGCGCGGCATGCTGCGGCATGCGATGGCGCGCTGCCGCGGTGAAGTGCTGCCCATGCAGCGGCGCACCTTCCAGATGTATCGGCAACTGCTGCGCGGATCGGCGGGCGCGTTCGCGGCGGCGTGAGCGTCACGCCCAGCGGCGCTCGATCCAGGCCGTGATGTCCGCGGCCACGGTCTCCTTGCCGAAGTCGGCGAGCAGGTCGTGGTAGTGGCCCTCGTACAGCTTGAGCGTCTTGTCCTGCGAGCCCACCGTCCGGTAGAAGAACTCGCTGCCATGGCAGACGGTCGCCTTGTCCTCGGTGCCGTGCAGGATGAGCACGGGCAGCATGATCTTCGGGAACTCGTCGCGCAGCCGTTCGTCGGCGCGCACCAGCGCGGCCACCGTGATCGCCGGCTGCACCTCGTTGGCGGTCAACGGATCGGCGTTGAGCGCCGCCACCACCTTCGGGTCGCGCGAGAAGTCCTCGTTCTTCAACTTGAGCACCGGCAGCCGCGGGGCGATGTGGCTCAGCCATTTGATCGCGGCCAGCGCGAAGCCCGGCGCCGGCACCTGGAACGCGAAGCTCTCGCAGATGAAGCCGGCGAGTTCGGACTGGGCCTCGAGCACATAGGTCGCGCTCACCACGCCGCCGGCGCTGTGGCCGAGCAGGAACACGGGCAGGCCTGGATGGCGTGACCTCGCGATCTTCACCGCGCCGGCGACATCGGTCACGTAATCCGCGACGTCCTCGACATGGAAGCGCTCGCCGTCCGACCTGCCGCGCCCGCGCAGGTCGAGCGCGTAGACGGCGAGGCCCGCGTTCGCGAACTGTTCCGCGGGCCACGCGTACTGGCCGCCGTGCGAGTTCACGCCGTGGCAGATGACGAGCACGGCGCGAGGCTCGCGGTCCGGCTGCCACGACCGCAGGAAGATGTTCAGGGCTCCGGACGCGACGAACGTTTCCTCAGTCAGTGACCGTGGCATGGCCGGCTCCGTCAGGGGGGATGCCCCATGCTAGGCGCGGTCGCCCGATATTCAAGCGGCGATACAAAACGGGCCGGCCGGGCGCCGGCCTCTAGTCTTCGCTCCAGCGCAGCGGCAGTCCTCCCACGACGCGCACGGCGCGTTCCACCTGGAAGCGGATCACTCGCTGCGCGCCGGCCCAGGGTCGGGCGTCCGCCGCGTCGGGCAGCAGGGCGGCCCGGCAGGCGAGGTGCAGGCGTTCGCCGCTGCGAAAGTCCAGGAACAGCAGCCCGCAGCGGGGTTCGAGAGCCAGGTTGCCGAGCGTGTTGAAGAACATGTTGCCGGGATAGTCCGGCGCCAGCAGCGACCCGTCGGCCTCGACGTGGACGAATCCGGCGGGTCCGCCGCGATGCGAGACGTCCACGCCTGCCGCGGGATCGCGTGAACGCGCAGCCGCGGGATGTGCGCTCGCGATGAAGAGGGTGTCCGCGTTCCGGACGATCCGCGCCGCCGCCTCGTCGAGGCCGTCGCCCGCCGTGACTTCCACCGGTGCGGACGGCGGCATGTGCGATGCGTGCCGCGGATGGATGTATTTCGGGCAGTTGCCGAAGCTCTGGCCCACGGCGATCTCGAACGCACCGCCCCGGTCGGCGACGATCCAGCCGTTCATGCGGTTGCGCCGCCCCGTCTCGGCCTGCAGGCCGAGCAGGGCCACGGGAGCGCCTTCGCGCCATGAAGGCGCGACGGGGTCCCCCGGCAGCGGACGCGCGGCGAGCCTCAGCCTTTGCGGGGTCGGCGAGAAGGCGAAGCCCGGCGCGCCGGCCAGCAGCGAAGCCCACGGCTGCCCCTGCGCATCGAGAAGACCCGCGTACACGAGCGGCAGTTCGGAGAAGAACAGGCGATGCTGCTCGGGCAGGTGGTCGCGCAGCACGCGCGCGCCGACTTCGGCCATGCGGCCGGCGATCCCGTGACGGCGATGCAGTTCGTGCTCGCCCGCATGCCAGGCCTTGGTGCTCATCGTGTTCCCCCTTTGGATGGATGCACGATTCTGTTTGCTGCTTTCACCGGAATAAATGGCGCTGACTGCAGGAGACTGCTCCATTCCACGCAGTAATATGGCCGCATGGACAAGTTCCGGGCCATGCAGACCTTCGTCGGCATCGCCGAAGCGGGCAGCCTGACGGCCGCGGC
>Ga0247819_10000402_pt1 | contig 26336 bp, 29 predicted proteins | sample 13C_Xylose_Day6_FD_193428 | JGI IMG/M metagenome (GOLD analysis project Ga0247819, IMG submission 193428) | Soil microbial communities from agricultural site in Penn Yan, New York, United States - 13C_Xylose_Day6 | ecosystem: Environmental > Terrestrial > Soil > Agricultural land | place: USA...
CGAGGAGATCGGCTGCACCCAGGCGGGCGACAGATGCAGCACGGCGCCGTCACCGGAGGCGCGGGCGATGCCGTCCACGAACTCGAAGAACTGCGTGGACTGCACGATCGTGTACGGGATGCCGCCGGCACGCACCAGCTGCTCCTGCGCCTGCTTGGCGCGGAAGTAGCCGCTCTGCTGCAGCCGGTCGGTGCCGACCACCGACAGCGCGACGTGGTGGCGCACGCCGGCCTTGCGCTCGGCCGCCAGCAGGTGGTTGCCCGACCGCTGGAAGAAGTCCATCACGGCGTCGTCCGCGAAGCTGGGCGAGTTGGCCACGTCGACGACGACGTCCGTGTCGGCCAGCGCGGCATCGAGGCCTTCGCCGGTGAGGGTGTTGACGCCGGTGTTGGGGGCCGCGGCGAAGGCCTGGTGGCCGCTGGACCGCAGGCGCTGGACGAGCTTGGAACCGATCAGGCCGGTTCCGCCGATGACGACGATCTTCATGGGGTCTCTCCGTGGATCGACAGGCCGGGTGCCTGCCACTCCAGCAAGACGGCCGGCGCGGCGTCCTGTGACAGGCCGGGCTTCGCATCCGACGAACGGTCGGATCGGTCGATCGCTGTCACAAAGCGAGGGGGTCGGCCGTCTGGCAAGCGGGAGCAGGATGGACCTGCTCCACCTCAGACGAAAGGAAACCCACGATGTCCCATGGTCCCCGCCTCGACTACCACTCACTCGATCCCAAGAGCACGCGCGCCCTGTCCCAGCTGTCGCATGCCGCCGGCACCGGCCTGGACCGCAAGCTGCATGAAATGGTCAACCTGCGCGTCAGCCAGATCAACGGCTGCGCCTTCTGCATCGACATGCACTGGGCCGACCTGATGAAGCAGGGAGTGGAGCCGCGCGAGATCAACGCGGTGGCCGGCTGGCGCGAGGCGCCCCGGTTCTTCGGCGATCGCGAGCGTGCCGCGTTCGGCTGGGCGGAAGCGGTGAACGCGATCCCGCACCGCTCGCCCAGCGACGAGGAATTCGAAGCGATGAAGCGCCACTTCAGTGACGCCCAGATCGCGAGCCTGACCTACGCCGTCGGCGCCATCCGGTCGTGGAACATGCTCAACGCGAGCTTCCACACGCCGATGCCGCAGGAGCCGTACGCGGTAGGCTGAGGCTGGGGTTCAGCGCCGGATCGGCGGGCGCCTCGGTGCGCCGGAGTCCGGCCGGCGCTCGGGCAGGTGGCGGAACATGATGCGGCCCTTGGTCAGGTCGTAGGGCGACATCTCGAGCGTCACGTCATCGCCGGCAATGATGCGGATGCGGTGCTTCTTCATCTTGCCGCCGGTGTAGGCCACGAGTTCATGGCCGTTGGTGAGCACGACCCGGCAACGCGAGTCGGGCAGGATTTCGGCCACGCGGCCGCGCATTTCAATCAGGTCTTCTTTCGCCATTGGAGTCCTCCCGCATGCCCTGGCATGCATGGCGTCTGCACGCCGCCGCCAGCAGGCGGCGGGTCGGAAAGAGGCGGCACCCGCAGGCGCCGCTTGTGGTCAGTAGCCGCGCGAGCCGCCGAAGCGGGGCGTGCGCGGTTCCATCGGACGGGCTTCGTTGACCACGAGGCCGCGGCCGCCGAGCTGGTGTCCGTTCATGCCCTCGATCGCGGCCTTGGCTTCGGCGTCCGTGGACATCTCGACAAAGCCGAAGCCCTTGGAACGGCCGCTGTCGCGGTCCATGACGATCTTGGCGCTCTGCACGGCGCCGAAGGCGCTGAACGCCTGCTCCATGTCGCTGTCGCTGAAGGTATAGGGCAGATTGCCCACGTAGAGTTTGTTGCCCATTCGGACTCCATGAGAAAAGAAAGATCCACGATGGAGCCGGGATGCAATCACAAACTCATGGGGTCGGGTTCGGGAACGCGAGCAGACTGGTCACCGCAGGGGGGTGCCCCAACAAGAACGGATTCCGGGGGGAACCGGTGATTATGCCTTGTGCGCGGCCCCCGTGGGGACTGATCGCGCGTAAAGCCGTCTCCTAGGAAAGGCTTGGGCTTTCGCGGCCCAGCATCGCCCTCGCCTCTTCGGTCAGCGCCTCGACCGCCTCGCTGAAGGCCTGGTACCGGTCTTCCCCCAGCCGCTCGCGCAGGCGCCGCTCGCGCGCCAGCGAATCCGGCACCCCGCGGCGCAGCGTCTCGGTGGCGGCGGGCGTGAGCGAAAGCACCTGCTTGCGCCGGTCCTTGCTGTCGCTGCCCTGCTTGAGCAGGCCCAGCTCGGCCAGCTCGAAAGCCACGCGGCTGACCTGGCTGTGGTCGAAGCTGGCCAGCCGCGCCACCTCGCCCGAGGTCGACGGCCCGAGGCGGTTGACGATCACCAGCACGCGCCACTGGCGGCTGGTCAGGCCCAGGGTCTCGCGCACCGACACGTCCACCAGCCGCGACAGCAGCTGCGACAGCACCTGCACGCGGAAGGTGATCAGCGCCTCCGGCGTGTGCCCCTTCACCTGGGCCAGCGTCGCCGTCTTTTTATTTGCGGATGCAATAGTTGCCATAGCACGTATTGTGTTGGTATGCTGCGCGTCGAACAGGAGACAAGCGATGCATTTTGCAACCCGCCGCCGCGCCATCGTCGCGGCCCTCGCCACGACGCTGGCCTCGCCCTTCGCTTTCGCGGCCGACTTCCCGGCCAAGCCGGTCACGCTGGTGGTGCCGCAGGGCCCCGGCTCCGGCAGCGACGTGGTCGCCCGCCTGCTCGGCGTCCACCTGGGCAACGCGCTGGGCCAGTCGGTGGTGATCGAGAACCGCACCGGCGGCGGCGGCATCATCGCCCACCAGTCGGTGATGCGCGCCCCGGCGGACGGCTACACGCTGCTCTTCACCTCCACCGCCCAGCTGCTGGTGGTGCCCGCGATCAATGCCTCGGCCCGCTACTCGCTGGACGACTTCGTGCCGGTGGCGCCGGTGCTGCGCGCGCCGTTCGCGGTGCTGGTGGCGAACACGCCCAGCGCGCCGAAGACGCTCAAGGACCTGGTCGAGCAGCTTCGCACCCAGCCGTCGGCCTATGCGTCCGCGGGCACCGGCACGATGACGCACCTGGGCTCCGAGATCTTCCTGCGCCGCGCGGGCGTGAAGGCCACGCACGTTCCCTACAAGGGCAGCGGCGCGGCGCTCACCGACCTGATGAGCGGCCAGGTGCTCTTCGCCACCGATTCGCTGACCGCCTCGCTGACGCACGTGCGCTCCGGGCGCCTGCGCGTCCTGGCCGTCACCGGCGACAGGCGCGAAGCCTCCCTGCCCGACGTGCCCACGCTGGCCGAAGCCGGCCTGCCGGGCGAGCCGATCGCGGTGATCGGCGGCATCTTCGCGCCCAAGGGCGTGCCGCGCGAGGTGGCGCAGCGCATCGAGAAGGCGGTGGACGAAGCCCTGCGCAACCCCGAAGTGGTCTCGCGCTTCGCCGCCATGGAAACCGGCCTGCTGCGCGTGTCCAACGACGCGTTCCTCGCCCAGCTGCGCAAGGAAGCCCCGGGCTGGCAGACGCTGGTCAAGCAGCTCGAACTGAAGGCGGACTGAGCGCATGGCCGATCAGGACCTGCCGCGCGTCGCCCTGCAGCCGCAGGCCCGCGGCCCGCTGGACGGCGTGCGCGTCGTCGACCTGTCGCGCCTGGTGGCCGGCAACATGCTGTCGATGCAACTGGCCGATTTCGGCGCCGACGTGGTGAAGGTGGAGTCGCCCGCGGGCGGCGACACGCTGCGCCAGTGGCAGGGCGAAGACGGCGAGGGGCAGCCTCTCGACGGCTGGTGGCGCGTGTACGGCCGCAACAAGCGCAGCCTGGCGCTGGACCTGCGCGATCCGCAGGCCATGGCGCTGCTGCGGCAGCTGCTGTCGACCGCCCACGTGCTGATCGAGAGCTTCCGGCCCGGCACGCTCGAGGCGATGGGCCTGGCACCGGACTCGCTGCACGCGGACAACCCGCGGCTGGTCGTGGTGCGCCTGTCCGGCTGGGGCCAGAGCGGGCCGTATCGCACCCTGCCCGGCTTCGGCAGCCTGGTCGAAGGCTTCTCGGGTTTCGCGCACAAGCATTCGGAAAGCGGACGGCCCGGCCTTCCCAACATGGCGCTCGCCGACATGGTCGCCGGCCTCACCGGCGCGTACGCGACGATGGCCGCGCTGCGCGAGGTGGAAGTGCGCGGCGGCAAGGGCCAGGTGGTCGACCTGTCGCTGCTCGAACCGATGCTGGCCATCATGGGCCCCGACGTCACGCTGCATGCGGCCGGCGGCCCCGAGCCCGAACCCGGTCTCAAGATCGCTTCGCCCCGCGGCGTCTACCGCTGCCGCGACGGCGGCTGGGTGGCGCTGTCCGGCTCGACCGACGCGATGGCGCGCCGCGTGCTGGAAGCCATCGGCCGGCCGGAGCTGGCGAGCGACGAACGCTTCATCACCAACGCCGACCGGCTCGCCCACGACGGCGAACTGGACGCGCTGATCGGCGACTTCATCGCCGCCCGCGACCAGGCCGACTGCCTGGCCCTCTTCCGCGCCAAGGGCGTGACGGTGGGGCCGATCCACGACTCGGCCCGGCTGCTGCGCGACGAGCATGTGCGCGAGCGCGGCTGCTATGTCGAGGTGGAGGGAACGGTGATGCACCACGTCACGCCGCGGTTGTCGGACACGCCGGGGGCCATGCGGCGAACCGCACCTGCGCTCGGGCAACACACCGCCGAACTGCTCGCCGAGCTCGGTCTCACCGAGGGCGACCTCCAGCCGCTGGTCCAGCGAGGTGCCGCGCGATGCGAATGACCGGGTGGCGCTCGCTCCTCTTCGTGCCCGCGACCTCGCCGCAGCTGCTCGCCAAGGCGATCCGCAGCGGCGCGGACGCGGTCATCGTGGACCTGGAAGATTCCGTCGCGCCGGAGCGCAAGGCCGAAGCGCGCCGCCTGGCGCGCGAGGCGATCACCGCCGGTGGCGGTGAAGTGCCCCTGCTGCTGCGGGTGAACGCGCAGCCCGGGTGGCTGCAGGAGGACCTGGCGCAAGCGCCGCTGGACCGCCTGCAGGGCGTGATGCTGCCCAAGGTGGAATCGGCGCAGCAGGTCATCGACGTCCAGGAAACGCTGGCCCGCCTCGGCGTGCCGCAGCTGCCGATCGCCGTGCTCATCGAAACCGCGCGCGGCGTGCTGAGAGCCGAACGCATCGCCGCCGCCAGCCCGAACGTGGCCGCATTGGGCTTCGGCGCCGAGGACTACGCGTCCGAGATGGGCGTAGAACCGCAGCCGTCCTCGCTGCTGTGGCCGGCGCAGCAGGTCGCCACTTGCGCCCGCGCGTTCGGACAGGCCTGCTGGGGACTGCCGGGCAGCATCGCGGAGATCGCCGACATGGAAGCGTTCGGCGCGCTCGTCTCGCAGGCGCGCGCCGTGGGATTCACCGGCACCGTGTGCATCCACCCGAAGCAGGTGGCGGTGGCCAACCAGGGCTTCGGCCCCTCGGCCGCCGAGCTCCTATGGGCGCGCAAGGTCGTCGCCGCCGACGAGGACGCCCAACACCAGGGGCTCGGCGCGGTCCAGCTGGACGGCAAGATGATCGACCGTCCGATCGTGGAGCGCGCGCGGCGCTGGCTGCTGCTCTCGACGCGCTGATCGGAGCAGACCTCGTGGGCTACGCGTCGCAGAACATCCGCACCGAGTGGTCGAAGCACGATACCCATTGCGCCGTGCGCGTCAGCGGCGCCCCGGCCCTCCACGAGTTCTTCTCGTTCCTCTCCTGGCTGTCGATCCAGACCGAGGGCTGGTCTGTGCGCCGGCTGCTGCTGGACCTGCGCGGCGTGCAGTCGCTGCACGACCCGCAGGACCAGTTGCTCGCGGGCAATGCCGTCGGGCTCGCGCTGCGCCACATCGACAAGATCGCTTCGATCGTCCCCGGGCACGTGAACGCGCCCGACCACGAATGCGACTCCATGTTCACCGACGAGCGCGGCGCCCTGGACTGGCTGCTGGAGCACTGAGCCCTTCAGCCGCGCGCCGGCAGCCCGAACACCTGGCGCAGATAGGCCAGGAAGGTCTCGTCGGAGGACAAGGTCTTGCCCGGGCTGTCCGACAGCTTGGCCACCGGCTGCCCGTTGGCCGAAGTGAGCTTCATCACGATGTTGAGCGGCTCCAGCCCCACGTCGTTGGTGAGGTGCGTGCCGATCCCGAACCCGAGCTGGGCCTGGTCGGCGAACCTGTCGTGGATCTCCAGCACCTTGGTGATCGTCAGCGCGTCGGAGAACACCAGCCGCTTGGTGCCCGGATCGATGCGCAGCCGGCGGTAGTGCGCCAGCGCCTTCTCGCCCCAGGCGACCGGATCGCCCGAGTCGTGGCGCAGCCCGTCGAACAGCTTGGCGAAATAGAGATCGAAGTCCGCCAGGAAGGCGTCCATGCCGACCGTGTCCGTCAGCGCGATGCCGAGATCGCCGCGGTACTCCTGCACCCAGTCCTCCAGCGCCGCGCGCTGGAAGTCGCGCAGCCGCACGCCCAGCGCCTGGTAGGTCTGCAGGTACTCGTGCGCCATGGTCCCGATCGGGACCAGCTGCAACTCCTTGGCCAGCAGCACGTTGGAGGTTCCGGTGAAGAACGCGGGGACCTCGTCCCGCAGCGTCCTCAGCACCTCGCGATGCCAGGCCGAGGAAAAGCGGCGCCGCACGCCGAAATCGAAGATCTCGAGCGGATGCGCCCGGGCCGGCCGGCGCTCGAACTCACGCAGGGTCTGGATCCTGGAACGCAGGCGCGCCCGCCCGGCCTCCAGCGCCTGCTGCTCGTCCGCCGAGCGGAAGTGCAGCTCGTTGACGATCGCCAGCACGAAGATCTCGAAGAACATCACGTGCACCTGCGGGCCGCTCGCCCGGATGCGCAGTTCGTCGCCTTCGGCGGTGGCGGTGATGAACCGGCGCTGGAACTGGAACAGCCGCAGGAAATCGATGAAGTCGCTCTTGATGAAACGCAGCGCGCCCAGGTAGGCGAGTTCCTCGTCGGAGAACCGCAAGGCGCACAGCGCATCGAGCTGCGCGTTCACCTCCTCGGCCAGGCGGGCCAGCGGCTGCTGCGGGCGGTTGCGGCAAACGAAGGTGTACTCCGCCTGCGTCTGCGGATGCCGGTGCAGCATCGCCTGCCACATCGTGAACTTGTAGAGGTCGGTGTCCAGCAGGCTGGCGATGACGGGGCGATCCATGCGCATTGCCCACTGTGCGTTACGAATGCCCGGCCGTCTGTAGGAGCGCCTTGAATTCGGGCTCCCAGCCTAGAGAGAACGTGGTCGCGGACATCACGGCCTGGATCGAGCGGCGCCTGGCGCGACGCCGGACGCGGCGCTCAGGCCGCCGCGAACGTCCCGGCGGATCCCCGCAGCAGCCGGCGGTACATCTGGAAGGTGCGCCGCTGCAGGGGCAGCACTTCCCCGCGGCAGCGCGCCATCGCATGCCGCAGCATGCCCCGCAGCGACCACGGCTTGGCCGAACCGATGAAGTGGATCACCTTGATCAGGCGCGCGCGTCCGGACTCGAAGGCGTGCGCATCCAGCGTGTAGCGGCCGCTGGCGACGTACTGGTCCACCAGCGGATGCAGCATGTTGTAGCCCTGGTCGAGCTGCAGCCTCGACGCCGGCCACTCGGGGTAGTAGGCGTTGATCAGGTCCTGGTCGCCCACGATGCGGGAGCCGCCGTGCGCGGCTTCGCGCAGCGCGTTCGGCAGCGTGGCGACGATCTCCTCGGCCAGCCCCTCGCGGGGCTCGATCACCATCAGGCCGGAGTTGAGCCGCACCCAGTCGGGGTAGACCAGCTGGCCGGCCGCCACCGCGGACATGTGCGGCCAGTCGAACAGTTCGTCGATGCGCGACAGCACCATCATGTCGCTGTCGAGGTAGACCAGCTTGCGGTACTGCGTGAGGGCGAACAGGTGCAGCTTGTCGAAGGTGTTGGACCAGTGGTGCGCATCGGACTGCTTCAGCCCGGCCAGGCGGATCGCCTTCGGCAGCCGCACCGTCTCCAGGCCCTCGCGCTCGAGGACGGACTCGACCTCCGCGCCGACACCGGCCGCCACGGCCACGACCAGGGGCCGGTCCGTGCCGCTCGCGCGCAGCGAGCGGCCCAGCGCGATCACTCCGGGCAGGTAGTCAGGGGTGCTGATCAGCGTGATGTAGGGTTCCACCGGTTCATTGAACCAGCCCGCCAACCCGACCACAGTGCAACACTGGCAACAGCATCCGAACAGTGCTGCCGCCGATCCGCAGGCTTCAGCGCCCGTACATGCGCGTGATCGAGAACGTTTCGGCGTCGCCCGCCCCGTGCTCCTCGACATAGGCGCGGTACTGGCCGATGGCGGCCTGCAGCAGCGGCAACTCCATTCCGCCGGCGGCGCGGACGTCGTCGACGACGCGCAGGTCCTTGAGCAGCTGCGCGGCCCGACCCGCCGGCGGCTCGAACGACTCGGCGGCCATGACGGGCCAGATCCTCTGCAGTCCCACCGAATCCGCCAGGCCGCCTGCGAGGCACGAGGGGACCTTGTCGAGCGGCAGGCCCATGCGGCGCGCCAGCGTCAGCGCCTCGGCCAGCAGCACGGCAGTGCCGCCGACCAGCGCCTGGTTGACCACCTTCATGTCCTGGCCGCTGCCGACGTCGCCCAGGTGCGTGCGGCGGCTGGCGACGGCCTGCAGCAGCGGTTCGACGGCCGTCGCATCCTCCGGCGCGGCGCCGAACATGACGGTGAGGCTGCCGCTCGCCGCAGCCGCGGGTCCCCCCGACACCGGCGCATCGATCCAGCGCAGGCCGAACGATGCGGCACGTTGCGCGAGCGCGCGCGTCTGGTCCGGCGGCACCGTCGAGAAGTCCACCACCCGTCCCGCCGCGCGCGCCGCCTGCGCCAGGCCCTGGGGGCCGAACACCACGTCCTGCACCGCGTTGCCGTCGATGACGCACAGGCAGATCGTCGAGCAACGCGCGGCGACTTCGGCGGGCGACTCGGCCACCAGCGCGCCGGCAGCCGCGAGCGGCACGCTGCGCTCCAGCTCGCGGTTCCAGACGACGAGTGGGAAGCCTTGCTGGACCAGGCGCAGGGCCATGGCCTGGCCGAGCAGGCCCAGGCCGATGAATCCGATGGGAGAAGCGGTGCTGTTCATGCGCCGGAAGCTTTCAGGGGGAAGGGGATGTCGTACAGGCGGATCGCGTTGTCATGGAACAGCGCGCGGCGCTCCACTTCGGCCAGGTCCCGCACGATGTCGGCGAAGCCGTCGAAGACCTGGTCGAAGCTGGCGCACAAGCCATCGACCGGGAAGTTGCTGGCGAACACGCAGCGCTCCACGCCGAAAGCCTCGATGGCCGCGAGCACGATGCCGCGGTTGGCCTGCGCGGTCCAAGGCCGGCCGCGCACGCCGAGGCCGGAGATCTTCATGGCGATGTTGGGGCACTGCGCGGCGCCGCGCACCGCGCTCTGCCAGGCCGCGAGGCCCTCGGCACTGCGGTCGGCCGGAAGCGCCGCGTGGTTGACGATGACCTGCACCTCCGGAAATCGGCGCGCAAGCGCCGCGGCTTCGTGCAGGTGCCACCACGGCGTCTGCAGGTCGAAGCGCAGCTGCCGCCGGGCCAGCGCCTCGAAGCCGCGCAGCCACGCCGCATCGGCCAGGCCGCCGGGCGGTCCGCCCGGCGCGGCGTTGGAACGCGGCTTGTGGCGCACGCTCCGCACGAAGTCGAACGCGGCCAGCCGCTCGAGTTGCTTCTCCACATCCGGCCGATCGAGCCACGCTTGCGCCACCGCCACGCTGGGCAGCCCGCTCTCGCGGCGCAGGCCGGCGATGTACTCGAGCTCGTCCACCGCCGCGCCCTCGCGCCACTCGGCCTCGACGTAGACCGAGGCCACGACGTCGAAGCGCGCGCTGTCCCGCCGGTAGTCGCCCGGCAGGTAGGGCCGGCGCAGCGCGCTGTAGTCGCCGTAGCGGAAAGGGATGGGCGGCTCGTCGCAGAGCCAGGGGTGGTGGTTGATGCGCGGGTCCCAGAAGTGCTGGTGCGCATCGACGATGGCCAGGCGGCCGGCAGCGGCGGTCATCCGCGTTCAGGCCGCGAGCGGGATGGCGGGATGCTGGTCGGCATCGCTGAACAGGATGCGGTGGTCGACCTGGTCCAGGCGCGTCTGCCCGCAGAACGCCATCGTGAGGTCCAGCTCCTTGTGGATGATCTCCAGCGCCCGGGTGACGCCCGCGCCGCCCATCGCGCCCAGCCCGTACAGCATGGAGCGGCCGATGTAGGTGCCGCGCGCGCCCAGCGCCAGCGCCTTGAGCACGTCCTGGCCCGAGCGGATGCCGCCGTCCATGTGCACCTCCAGCCGGTCGCCCACCGCTTGCGCGATGCGCGGCAGCGCGACGATCGACGAGGGCGCGCCATCGAGCTGGCGGCCGCCGTGGTTGGAGACGATCAGCGCGTCGGCGCCGGTGGCGGCCGCGGTGCGCGCGTCCTCCACGTCCTGGATGCCCTTGAGGACCAGCTTGCCGTCCCACAGCCCGCGGATCCAGCGCACGTCGTCCCAGTTGAGCGTGGGATCGAACTGGCGGGCGCACCACTCGGACAGCAGCGCGTTGTCGCCCAGGCCGTCGATGTGCCCGACGATGTTGCCCAGCGTGCGGCGGCGCGTCTGCAGCATGTTCCACCACCACCGCGGCTTGGTGGCGATGTCGGCCAGGTTGCCGAGCGTCATGCGGGGCGGCGCCGACAGGCCGTTCTTCAGGTCCTTGTGCCGCTGCCCGCTGATCGGCAGGTCCAGCGTGAGCACCAGCGCCGACACGTTGGCCGCGCGGGCGCGCGCGACCAGGCGCTCGACGAAGCGGCGATCTCGCATCACGTACACCTGGAACCAGAACGGATGGCCCCCGGTTCCCTCGGCCACGTCCTCGATCGAGCAGATGCTCATGGTGGACAGCGTGAAGGGGATGCCGAAGTCGCGCGCGGCCCGCGCCGCCAGGATCTCGCCGTCGGCGTGCTGCATGCCGGTGAGCCCGGTGGGCGCGATGGCCACCGGCATGGCGACGTCCTGCCCCAGCATGCGGGCGCGGGTGCTGCGCTGCTCCAGGTTGACGGCCACGCGCTGGCGGAAGCGGATCCGCGCGAGGTCGCCCTCGTTGGCGCGGTAGGTGCTCTCGGTCCACGAGCCGGAGTCGGCGTACTGGTAGAACATGCGCGGGACGCGCTTCTCGGCGAGGACTCGAAGGTCCTCGATGCTGGTGATAATGCTCATGAAGGGGGCAGTGTAGGAACGCGACCTGCCGCCCACAAACGAGTTTTATTCACGCGGCATCGAGAAAAAGTAGAGACATGGCCCGCCCTCTCCCACCGCTCAATCCGCTCAGGGCCTTCGAGGTGGCGGCCCGGCACACGAGCTTCACCAAGGCGGCCGAGGAACTGTTCGTCACGCCGTCGGCGGTGAGCCACCAGGTCAAGACGCTCGAGGAGCACCTCGGGATGGTGCTGTTCCTGCGCGAAGCCAAGACGCTGACGTTGACCGCCGCCGGCCGCGCGTACCTGCCTTCGGTGCAGCAGGCCTTCCAGCTGCTGGCCGATGCCACCAGGCAGCTCAGCGCGGAACTGGCCCCGGTGCTGCGCGTCGACCTGCCGCCCACCTTCGCGGCCAAGTGGCTGATCCCGCGGCTCGACCGCTTCGTCAAGGCGCACCCGGAGATCGACATCCGCGTGTCCGCCGATTCCGGCCCGCCGGATTTCGCGCGCGACAGCTACGACCTGGCCATCCGCTTCGGCCGCGGCCACTACCCGGACCTGCATTCGGAGCTGTGCTTGGCGGTGAACGTGTTTCCCGTTTGCAGCCCCTCGCTGATGGCGGGCGAGCATCCGCTGCGCGAGCCTTCGGACCTGCGCCACCACACGCTGCTGCATGACGCCAGCACCTACACCGACGGCAGCAACCCCGACTGGGCGGCCTGGCTGCGGCATGCGGGCGCGAAGGACGTGGATGCCACGCGCGGACCGTCCTTCACGCCCAGCCACCTGGTGATCAACGCCGCGATCGACGGCCTCGGCGTGGCGCTGGCCAAGGACAGCTGGGTGGAGCAGGACCTGCTGCAGGGCCGGCTGGTGCGGCCGTTCGCGACGGCACTTCCGGTGGAGTCGGCCTACTACATGGTCTTCCCCAAGCACCGCGCGAAGGACCTGCGCATCGCCACCTTCGTCGACTGGGTGCGCAGCGAAGGCGCTTCGCAGCCTTAGCGTCCGACGAACGTCGGCCGGCTCTTCTCCAGGAAGGCCTTCCAGCCGATGCGGAAGTCCTCGGTGTCGAAGCACAGGTGCGCTTCGTCGCGCTCTTCCGCCGTGATGGGCGTGGGCTGCAGCATGCGGTTGACGAACTTCTTGTGCCAGCGCGCCACCAGCGGCGCGCCATGGCTGATGCGCCTGGCGGCGGCGGCGGCTTCGGCGGCCACTTCGGAGTCCGCGACGAAGCGGTTCACCAGGCCCTTGCGCATCGCCTCCTCGGCGCCGAACACGCGGCCTTCCAGCAGGATCTCCAGCGTGCCGGCCTTGCCGGCCAGCGCCACCAGGCCGCTCAGCTCCTCGTAGGAAACCACCAGGCCCAGCCGGTTGATCGGCACGCCGAAGCGGCTGGACTCGCCGCAGATGCGCATGTCGCACATGGTGGCCATCTCCAGGCCGCCGCCGACGCAGGCGCCGTGGATCTGCGCGAGCGTCGGATGGCGGCAATCGGCGATGGCATGCAGCGCGGCCTGAGTGATCTTCGAATAGGCGCGCGACTTCGCGGCGCTGTTGCGCTCGCGCTCGAACTCCTCGATGTCGGCGCCGGCGCAGAAGGCCTTCTCGCCCGCGCCGCGCAGGATGACGCAGCGCACCGAATCGTCGGCCGACAGCGACTGGAACGTTTGCGCCAGGTCGCGCCACATGCCCAGGTCCAGGGCGTTCATCTTGTCCGGCTTGTTCAGGGTGACGGTGGCGATGGCGTCGGTGCGTTCGAGAAGGATGGACATGGTGCGTGCGAGATGCAAAAGGGGCGCAGTCTAGGAGCCGCATCCGCCGCGGGCCAAGCGAGAAAAACTAGTGCACGCCAGAGAAATTGTCGTTTGACCCGCTACCTGCGCGAATCCACACTGCGCCTCCTTTCAACCGGACGACCGATGACCGCACCCCTGCCCCTGTCCCACCTCAAGGTCCTGGATGTCAGCCAGGTGATGGCCGGCCCGTTCGCCTGCATGCTGCTGGGCGACATGGGCGCCGACGTCGTGAAGGTCGAGCCGCCGCGCGTCGGCGACCAGACGCGCCGCGCCATGGGCTTTCGCCTGAAGGGCACCGACAGCGGCGGCTTCCTCGCCCTCAACCGCAACAAGCGCAGCATCGAGATCGACCTCAAGAGCGAGGCCGGCCTCGAGGCCTTCTACGAACTGGTGCGCGGCGCCGACGTGCTGATCGAGAACAACCGGCCCGGCGTGGCGGCCCGCCTGAAGATCGACTACGAGACGCTCAAGGCGATCAACCCGCGGCTGGTCTACGCCAGCATCTCGGGCTTCGGCCAGACCGGGCCCTGGGCCAGCCGGCCGGGCTTCGACCTGATCGCGCAGGCGATGACCGGCATCATGAGCGTCACCGGCTACCCCGGCATGCCGCCGGCCAAGAGCAGCGTGCCGGTCGGCGACCTCGGCGCCGGCCTGTTCGCTGCGTACGCGGTGCTCAGCGCCGTGCAGGGACGCGATCGCAGCGGCGAGGGCCAGTACGTGGACGTCTCGCTGTTCGAGAGCGCCCTCAGCCTGTCGATCTGGGAGGTGGCGGAGTTCTGGGGCACGCAGAAGGTCCCCTCGCCGATCGGCAGCGCCAACCGCATGAGCGCGCCCTACCAGGCCTTCCGCGCCGCCGACCGCCACTTCGTCTTCGGCGCCGCCAACCAGAAGCTGTGGACCGCGCTGTGCGGCGTGCTGGAGCGTGCCGACCTGCTGGAAGACCCGCGCTTCGCCACCAACACCGAGCGCCTTCGCAATCGCGATGCGCTGGTCGCCGAGCTCGAGCCGACGCTGGCCACGCGCACGGCCGACGCATGGATCGAGGCGCTGCTCGCCGCCGGCGTGCCCGCCGCGCCCATCCTCGGCTACGACGAGGCGCTGGTGAGCGAACAGGCGCAGGCGCGCAACATGGTGATGGAGATGGAGCACCCGGTCGAGGGAACCATCCGCCAGCTCGGCTTCCCCGTGAAGCTGCACGGCACGCCGCAGCAGCTGCGCCGGGCGCCGCCGCTGCTGGGCCAGCACACCGAGGAAATCATGCGCGAGGCCGGCTGCGACGCCGCCGCCATCGAACGGCTGCGCGCGGCCGGCGCGTTCGGCTGAACGCCCGCACCTCCCGATCCCGCATCCACCCATTCATCACAAGGAGACAAACTTGATCCATCGCCGCACTTCCATCGTGGCCGGCCTGTGCGCGGCCGCCGCGCTGCTGGCCGCCGCACCGCTGACGGCCGCCGCCGACGGCGCCTGGCCGCAGCGCCCCGTGGAGATCGTCGTTCCCTACGCCGCGGGCGGCGGCGCCGACGTGATGGCGCGCGCCTTCTCCGCGGCATCCGCCAAGCACTTTCCGCAAAGCTTCATCGTCGTCAACAAGCCGGGCGCGGCCGGCGTGATCGGCTGGACCGACGTGATCAACGCCAAGCCGGACGGCTACAAGCTGGCGCTCACGACGGTGGAGGTCACCTTCCTCAACTACCTGGGCCTGGCCAAGTTCGGCTGGGACGAGCTGGTGCCGATCGCCAAGCTCAATGGCGACCCCGCGGTGCTGGTGGTGCGCGCGGACGCGCCGTACTCGACGCTGGAGCAGTTCCTCGAAGCCTCGAAGAAGCCCGGCGCCAACACGCGCATCGGCAACGCCGGCCAGGGTTCCATGTGGCACCTGTCGGCGGTGGCCCTGGCCGACAAGGCCGGCGCGAACCTCAACCACATCCCCTTCGCCGGCGGCAATCCCGCGCTGCAGTCGCTGCTGGGCGGCCACATCGAGGCCGTGATCGCGAGCGCGCCCGAGGTGGCGACCCACGTCTCCTCCGGCAAGCTGCGCGCGCTGGGCGTGATGTCCGCCAAGCGCATCAAGGGCTTCGAGAACGTGCCCACCATGAAGGAGCGCAACTACGACCTGGTGCTGGGCACCTGGCGCGGGCTCGCGGTTCCGAAGGGAACGCCGCCCGAGGTGATCAACACGCTGAAGGCGGTGGTGGCCAAGACCATGCAGGAGCCCTCGCTGCGCGAGACGATGGAGAAGCAGAACTTCAGCACCGACACCTACGAGGACCAGGCGGCCTTCCAGGCCAGCATGGCGCGCGAGAGCGCCTACATCAAGCAGATCGCGGCCAAGGCCGACATGAAGAAGTGAGCAGCATGCAACGTCGTCGATTCCTCGCGGCCGCTGCCGCCTCCGCCACCTCCGTCGCCGCGCCGCTGGCCTTCGCGCAGGACCTGCCGGCCGGCCCGCTCAAGATCGTCGTCGGCTTCCCGCCGGGCGGCGGCACCGACGCGGTCGCCCGCCTCCTGGCCCAGAAGCTGGCCGCGCTGTGGAACATCACCGTCGTGGTCGACAACAAGCCCGGCGCGGCCGGCGTGATCGCCGCCGAGTTCACCGCCAAGCAGCAGCCCGACGGCAACACGCTGCTGATGGCCAACTTCAGCAGCCACGCGGTGGCGCCCGCCCTCTATCCCAAGCTGGGCTACGTGGTGGAACGCGACTTCACGCCGCTCGCGCTGGTGGGTGTCACGCCCAACGTGCTGGTGTGCCGCCCCGACAACGCCGCGCGCACGCTGCAGGACGTGATCGCGCTGTGCCGCAGCAAGCCCGGGCGGGTGTCGTTCGGGTCGGCCGGACAGGGCAGCGCACAGCACCTGGCGCTGGAGATGTTCAAGCTGCGCGCCAAGGTCGACGCGCTGCACGTCCCGTACAAGGGCTCCGGCCCGATGGTGACGGACCTGCTGGGCGGGCAGATCGACTACAGCTTCGAGACCATGTCCTCGGCGGTGCAGCTGGTGAAGCAGGGCAAGCTGGTCGCGGTCGCGCAGACCAGCCCCACGCGCTCGCGCCAGTTCGCCGACGTGCCCACGATCGCCGAGCTCGGCTTCCCGGGCTTCCAGGCGGCCACGTGGTATGGCCTGGTCGGCCCGGCGAAGCTGCCGGCCGCCATGGCCGCGCGCATGAACGCCGACATCAACAAGGTGCTGGCCATGCCCGACGTGGCCGAGAAGCTGCAGGGCTACAGCGCCGAGGGCGGCGGCGGCTCCATGCGCCGGTTCGCCGAGTTCATGGACGACGAGCAGGACCGCTGGGGCAAGGTCATCCGCGAGGCGAAGGTGACGCTGTGACGGCTGCAGCGAGCCTGCCGGTCACCGCGGCGCAGACGCTGCCGGCGGACGCGGCGCGGGCGCTGCTGGTCGGCCGCGCCTGGCTGCCCGGTGTCGGTCCCTCGCCGGTGCTGGTGCGTGAAGGTCGCCTGCTGGACATCGGAGCGCTGGCGCCCACGATGGCTTCGCTCCTCGAGCGCGAGGACCTGGCCCGCGCCCTGCGCTCGGCGAGCGGGCCGGACCTCGGCGCGCTGGAGGAATGGCTCGCATCCACGTGCGAGCACGGGCCCGACGAGGCGCACCGCCACCTGCTCGCGCCGAACGACCTGCAGGTGGTCAAGGCCGCCGGCGTGACGTTCGCCGACAGCATGGTCGAGCGCGTCATCGAGGAGCAGGCCCGCGGTGACGCGGCCAAGGCGGAAGCGGTGCGCCGGCAGGTGGTGGCCGTGGTCGGCGACGACCTGGCCGCGCTGCGCCCCGGTTCGCGGGAAGCCATGGCGCTGAAGGAACTGCTGCTGGCCAAGGGCCTGTGGTCGCAGTACCTGGAAGTGGGCATCGGGCCGGATGCCGAAGTGTTCACCAAGGCGGCTCCGCTGTCCTCGCTGGGCACCGGCGTGCGCGTGGGCCTGCATCCGCGTTCCACCTGGAACAACCCGGAGCCCGAAGTGGTGCTGGCCGTCGACGCTTGCGCCCGCGTGGTCGGCGCGACGCTGGGCAACGACGTGAACCTGCGCGACTTCGAGGGCCGCAGCGCGCTCCTGCTCGGCAAGGCCAAGGACAACAACGGCGCCTGCGCCATCGGCCCGTTCATCCGGGTGTTCGACGAAGCGTTCGGCATCGACGACGTCCGGCGCGCGGTGATCGACCTGGAGGTGGCCGGCCGCGACGGCTTCGTCCTGCACGGCAGCAGCTCGATGGCCCGCATCAGCCGCGATCCGCTGGACCTGGTGGAGCACGCGATGGGCCGCTACCACCAGTACCCCGACGGCATGATGCTGTTCTGCGGAACGATGTTCGCGCCCATCCAGGACCGCGATGCGCCCGGCGCCGGCTTCACCCACCACGTGGGCGACCGCGTGCGCATCAGCAGCAGCTCGCTGGGGGGACTGGTCAACTGGGTGGACCACAGCGATGCCATCCCGCCGTGGCGGTTCGGCATCAACGAGCTGATCCGCAGCCTGGCTGCGCGCGGGCGCCAGTAGTTCCGGCGCGCCCTACCAGGCGAACAGCAGCGCAGACCCGGCGCCCAGCAGGGCGCCGGTCGCGCCGATCAGGGCGACGTCCCTGCGGCTGTCGCCGCCGAGGTGGGCAAAGCAGGCGGACCAGATGAAGGCGGCGCTGAGCGCCGCGAACAGCACGGCGACGTCAAACTGACTCATCGAACTCACTCCGTCACGGGGCCATCGCAGGGGATGGCGGATTCACCAGCGGCGCTGTTGTGCCCGGTGATTCGTGACGCGCCAGACGGAAAGGATCACCGGGCCGAGGGAAGTGCTTGGGATCGCATCGGCTTCATGAGGCTCAGTCTAGTGGGCAACTGAAGAGGCCGCCCCGCAGCTGGGCAATGCCCTGACGGTCCTTGCCAGATTGCGACGGACGAGGGGCGGGTACGCGGCTTGCCGAGTACCCGGGCCGGCCCCCCCATGGACTCCATCGACGCACTCCTCCTCGCGCGAATCCAGTTCGCGTTCACCATCTCCTTCCACATCGTCTTTCCCGCGCTCACGATCGGACTCGCGAGCTACCTCGCCGTGCTCGAGGGCCTGTGGCTGAAGACCGGGAACAAGGTGTTCCTCGATCTCTACCACTTCTGGCTGAAGTCGTTCGCCGTCGCGTTCGGCATGGGCGTCGTCTCGGGGTTGGTGATGGCCTACCAGTTCGGAACCAACTGGAGCGGTTTCTCCCGCTTCGCTGGAGGCATCACCGGTCCGCTGCTGGCCTACGAGGTGCTGACCGCGTTCTTCCTGGAGGCCGGGTTCCTCGGCGTGATGCTGTTCGGCATGAGAAGGGTCGGGCCGGGTCTGCACTACATGGCCACCCTGATGGTCGCGCTGGGCACCCTCGTTTCCGCGACCTGGATCCTCGCGTCCAACAGCTGGATGCACACGCCCCAGGGCCACGAAGTCATCGACGGGCGCGTGGTGCCCGTCGACTGGCTCGCGGTCATCTTCAATCCGTCCTTCCCGTACCGGCTGGCGCACATGGTGGTCGCGGCCTATCTCGCCACGGCTCTCGCGGTGGGCGCCACCGCGGCCTGGAACCTCCTGCGCGGCCGCGACAACGCGCCGGTGCGCACCATGCTGGTGATGGCGATGGGCATGGTGCTGGTCACCGCACCGATCCAGGCGTTCATCGGCGACCTGCACGGGCTGAACACCCTGGAGCACCAGCCGGCCAAGCTCGCGGCCATGGAGGGTCACTGGGAGAACAAGCCCGGCGAAGGCGTGCCCCTGATCCTGTTCGGCGTGCCGGACATGCAGGCCGAAGCCACCCGCTACGCCATCGAGGTCCCCCACCTGGGAAGCCTGATCCTGACCCACACCTGGGACGGGCAGTTCCGGGGCCTGAAGGAGTTTCCGCGGGAGGACCGGCCGAACTCGACGGTGGTGTTCTGGACCTTCCGGCTGATGGTCGGGCTGGGCCTGCTGATGATCCTGCTCGGTGTCCTCTCGGCCTGGCTCGGATGGCGCCGCCGCCTCTTCCAGTCCAGGCCCTTCCTGCGGTTCGCACTGGCCATGGGGCCGGCCGGCCTCGTGGCCATCCTCGCCGGCTGGATGACCACCGAAGTGGGTCGGCAGCCCTGGATCGTCCACGGCCTGCAGCGGACCGCGGATGCGGTTTCACCGCACAGCCTGCAGACGGTGGGCGTGACGCTGGCGATCTTCGTGGCGGTCTACCTGCTGGTCTTCGGCGCCGGCACGACCTACCTGCTGCGGATCATGGGCAGGGGGCCGGAGACCGGCGAGAGCTCGCAACCCGTCACGGGCGGGCCCGGCGAGATGCGGCAACCGATGCGGCCGCTCTCGGGCGCTCCCGAAGAGCTCGATTCCGTTCCATCGATGGCCGCGGCGAAAGGAGACTGGTGACATGGGCATCGACCTGCCTCTCATCTGGGCGGTCATCATCCTCTTCGGCGTGATGATGTACGTGGTCATGGACGGCTTCGACCTCGGCATCGGCATCCTCTTCCCGACCGTCGGCGCCAAGGAAGACCGGGACGTGATGATGAACACGGTCGCGCCGGTGTGGGACGGCAACGAGACCTGGCTGGTGCTCGGCGGCGCCGGGCTGCTGGTGGCCTTCCCCCTGGCGTACGCGGTGATCCTGAGCGCGTTCTACCTGCCCCTCATCCTGATGCTGGTCGGACTCATCTTCCGCGGGGTCGCGTTCGAGTTCCGGTTCAAGGTGCGGGCCGCCAGGCGCTGGATCTGGGATGCTTCGTTCACGGGCGGCTCCATCCTCGCCACCTTCTTCCAGGGCGTCACGCTGGGGGCCTACCTCGACGGCGTCCCGATGCGCAACGGCGAGTTCAGCGGCGGCGCGCTCGACTGGCTGAAGCCCTTCTCCGTGTTCGTCGGCATCGGCCTCCTCGTGGCCTATGCGCTGCTGGGCAGCACCTGGCTGGTGATGAAGACCGAGGGCCATCTGCAAACGCGGATGCGGCGGGCATCGCGCCTCCTCTCCCTCGCCTTGCTGGCGGTCATCGGCGTCATCAGCCTGTGGACGCCCCTGGCCCATCCGGAGATCGCGGACCGCTGGTTCTCGTTCCCCAACCTCCTCTGGTTCTCGCCGGTGCCGGTCCTCGTGCTCGCGGCCACCTTCGCCCTGCAGCGCTCGCTGGCGAACCCGTCCAGCCATGCCATGCCCTTCGTGCTCACGCTGGCCCTGGTGTTCCTCGGCTACAGCGGCCTGGGCATCAGCCTGTGGCCCAACGTGCTCCCACCGTCGACGTCCATCTGGGACGCGGCAGGTCCGCCCCAGAGCCTCGGCTTCGCCCTGGTGGGTGCGCTGCTCATCATTCCCGTGATCCTGGGCTACACGGCTTGGGGCTACTGGGTGTTCCGGGGCAAGGTGCGGCTCGGCGAGGGCTACCACTGATGCGGCAGTGGCTGTCTCGAGTGGGCTGGCTGGTTGCCCTCTGGGCCGGGTCGGTCGCGGCGGTCGGCACCGCGGCCTGGGTGCTGAAGGCGCTGATGCGCGCCGTCGGTTTCGGCTGACCGTCCCGACAGCGGCTGTACCATTCCTCGATGCAGGATCCAAGCCTCTGGGTAGAGCCTGTGGGCTCCGTCATCGTCGCGCGGTTGCGCGGTTCGCCCACCGCCGAAATGCTGCGCGAATGCGAACGGCGGGTGGTGGAACTCGCCCGCGACACGCAGCACGTCCGCGTCCTGTACGACGCCCTGGAACTGGTCGCGCCCGAAGTCGAGCTGGTGCTGCTGCAACAGCGCATGGAAGCCGACAAGCACGCCACGCTCGGCCCCGTCACCCTTCGCACTGCGATCCTGGTCCCGAGCACGCGCATCGCCTATCTCGCGCGCATCGCCTTCGGCCACGTGGGCGAGGCGAACTACCGGGTCTTCTACAACGACTACGGCGCGGCGCTGAAATGGCTGGAAACGCCTGTCCCGTAGGAGCGCGGCTGTAACAAGTGTTGGCGCGCGCACATAAGCGCCGCTGGGCCGCGTGAAACCGCTGTTGCCTCGCTTCACGAACGACACAGTTTCTGAAAGCGCTGCAGGGCCGGGCCGTGCATCTTCGCGCGTTTGCAACGAAGAGCAGGTCGCGTGACCCCATCAAGAAGAATACTCATCGTCGACGACGACGCACCCACCTCCGCGCTGCTCGCGGACTTCTTCCAGGGCCAGGGCTTCGACACCACCGTCGTGATGAACGGCCTGCACGTCGAGCCCGAGGTGCGCCGCTCGCACCCGGACGTGGTGCTGCTGGACGTGACGCTGCCCGGGATGGACGGGATCGAGGTCTGCAACCAGGTCCGCCGCTTCTCGGCGGTGCCGATCATCATGCTGAGCGCGCGGACCGAGGAGATCGACCGCACGCTGGGCCTGGAGGTGGGCGCCGACGACTATGTCTGCAAGCCCTACGGCTTTCGCGAGGTCGCCGCGCGCGTGAAGGCGCAGCTGCGCCGGGCGGAAGGACGCGTCGGCGCGAGGACCGTGCTCCATGGGTTCCGCATCGACGAGGGCGGACGCCGCATCGCCTGCGACGACCAGTGGCTCGCGCTCACGACGCAGGAATTCCGGCTGCTGCGCAAGCTGCTGACCCGGCCGGGCCACGTGTTCTCGCGCGAGGACCTGATGGAGGTCACCGACGACCTGTCGCGCACGAGCAGCGAGCGCGCCGTGGACAGCCACGTGAAGAACCTGCGGCGCAAGATCGAGGCCGTGCGCCGCGAGGGCGCGGCCATCGTGTCCGTGTACGGCGTCGGCTACCGCTTCGATCCCGAGATGGCGATGGCACGCTGACGCCGAGCCCATCCGCAGCATGGAACCTGCGCGCAGAGTGCCTGCCAGGTTCCTCCACATTCGTTTCCAAGAATGCCGTGCTCCACGCTCATTCAAGGAAGACGATGCATCCCACCCTCGCCCGCCGGCTCATCCGGGTCCTGCCGCTGTTCGCCGTCGCCTTCATGGCAGGTTGCGGAGGCGGTGGAGGTGCCGGCGACAGCGGCGCATCCGCATCCGCAGGCGCGCCGCTGTCGCTGTCACCCGCGGCGGCCAGCGTGCTCACGCTGAATCCGCAGCAGTTGCCCGACTACAAGGCGTCGCTGCCTCCGCATTACGCGAACGTCGCCGAGAACACGCCGGCCGGGACGCGGGACGACCCGGTGGTCGCGGCGCTCGGGCGGGTGCTCTTCCACGATCGCCAGCTGAGCTTCAACGCCACCGTCTCGTGCGCCTCGTGCCACAAGCAGGACCAGGGCTTCGGCGATGCGGCGCGGTTCTCCACCGGCTTCGACGGGGTCGGCAAGACCACCGCGCACGCCATGCGGCTGGCCAACCTCCGGTTCTTCGCCGCCGGCACGATGTTCTGGGACAAGCGCGCCGCCTCGCTCGAGGCGCAGTCCACCCTGCCGGTGCAGCATCCCGTCGAGATGGGCTTCGACCCCGCCCACGGCGGGATGGCCGCGCTGGTCCAGCGGATGCAATCCCTGCCGTACTACCCGGAGCTGTTCTCCGCGGCCTACGGCGATGCCGCGATCACCGAGGAACGGATGCAGCAGGCCCTTGCGGTGTTCATGCGCGCGATGGTGTCCACGAACAGCCGCTGGGACGAGGCGTTCGCCCAGGTGTTCGACCCGAGCCTGCCGGACAAGGGCGTGAACAAGGCGCTGCCCGGCTTCACCGAAGAGGAGAACCGGGGCCGCGAACTCTTCATGGCGCCGCGCGCCGCGGGCGGACAGGCCTGCGCTGCCTGCCACCAGCCGCCCTCCTTCGCCCTGGGCGGCTCCGGAAGCAACGGCCTGGACGCCGGCGAGGCGCGCCGCATGAAATCGCCGTCCCTGAAGAACGTGGCGCTCTCGTCGTCCTTCATGCACGACGGCCGCTTCTCGTCGCTCGAGGAGGTGGTGGAGCACTACAGCTCCGGCGTGCAGGACGGACCGGCCCTCGACGCCCGCCTCAAGGGCGCGGACGGTGCGGCCCTGAAGCCGAACCTCTCGCCGCAGGACAAGGCCGCGCTCGTGGCCTTCATGAAGACGCTCAGCGATCCGGTGCTGGGCGCGGACACCCGCTTCGCGTCGCCGTTCCGCGCGGACGCCGGGCTGCCTTGAGCACCGGGCACCGCGCCTCGAGCATGGATCCTGCCGCATACTGCGGCGGCAACTTCCGCGGAGGAAATCGATGCGACCGCTGCCTCCCGAAACGACCGGCACGTACGCCATGGTGGTCACGACCGAGCACCTGGCCAGCCGGTTCAAGGACCCCATGCTGCCGCCGGTGCTGGCCACGCCCGTGATGATCCTGTTCATGGAGAACGCGGCCCTCAACGCGCTGAAGCCGTACCTGGAGCCGGGCGAGAGCGCGCTGGGCACCCATGTGGACGTGAAGCATCTGGCCGCCACGCCGGTCGGGCGTCGCGTCACGGCCACCGCGACGGTGTCGCGGGTCTCGGGCCGGAGCATCACGTTCTCCGTGCGCGCCACGGATGGCGACGAGGTGATCGGCAGCGGCACGCACGAGCGCGTGCTGATCGACATGGCCCGGTTCTCGGCGCAACTGGCCCGGAAAGCCGGGGACGCTCAGATGCCCCCGTACCAGGTGTAGCCCAGGTCCTCCCAATAGCCGCCGCGGCCGCGGCCCAGCGCCGCGAAGCTGTCCACCAGCTCGATCCGCTGCACGTACTTGGGCTGCTTGTAGCCCAGCTGCCGCTCGACCCGCACGCGCAGCGGCGCCCCGTTCTCCACCGGGAGCGGACGGCCGTTCAGGTCCCAGGCCAGCAGGGTCTGCTCGTGGTTCGCATCGTCCATGTCCACGCTCTCGTAGTACGGAGCGTGGTAGTCGCCCTCCTCCATCAGGTCCATGCAGTGGAAGACCACGTAACGCGCCTGCGGTTTCGCACCGACTAGCCGCAGCACGTGCGACAGGCGCACCCCGGTCCACTGGCCGATGCAGCTCCAGCCTTCCACGCAGTCGTGGCGCGTGATCTGCGTTCGGGAGGGCATGGCGCGCAACTGAGTCAGCGTGAACGACCCGGGCCGCTCGACCAGGCCGTCCACCTGCAGGCGCCAGCTCGCGAACCCGTCCCGCAGCAGCGCCGCGTATTCCTGGCCGACCGGCCGGATCGTGCCGTTGGGTCGGAACACCGGCGCGATGTCGGCGGGCGTGAACTCCTGCGCCATCGCCCGCCCCGCCAGGGCGCGCTGCACGCCACGCGACAGCGCTTCGGCGCTGCCCAGCACGCGCACGGCACGCTCGTCATGGCTCAGGGCGTCGCAGCCGGCGAGCGCTCCGCCCGCGGCCGCGGCGAGGCCGGCGCCCAGCAATCGGCGGCGCTTCATCGGGGGAGCCTCCACCAGCCGGTGACCATCGAGCGCAGGTTGTTGACCAGTCCCGTGACGATCACCTCGAAGACATGCACGAGCACGAAGGCGACCAGCAGCAGCGCGCCGACGAAGTGCAGCGTGCGCGCGGCCTGCCGTCCGCCGAGCCAGTCGACCCAGCCGGGCAGCGCGGCGTTGAGCCACGGTGACATCGCCAGCCCGCACACGACGATCAGCGGCAGGACGATGAACACGATGGAGAGGTACGCGATGTTCTGCAGCACGTTGTAGCGGCGCGCCGCTTCGCCGGTCGGATGCCGCAGCCGCAGGTGGTCGACCACGGAACGGCCGATGCCACGCCACTCGCGGCCCGTCGGCACCAGGTCGCGATGCAGGTGGCCGCTGAAGATCGTCCACAGCAGGTAGGCCAGGCCGTTGAGCACGAACAGCCAGGCGAAGAAGAAGTGCCACAGGCGACCCATCGCGAGCCACTGGCCGTCCGGCACCGTGGCCCAGGACGGAAAGCCCCGCGCCACCTCGGCGCCGTCCGGACCGCGCGAGACGCCGAGCACGCCGTGGGTGCGGAACTCATGGGCGCCGACGCGCGTGATGCCCACCAGCCGGTCGCCGTCGCGGCGCTGGCCGATCTCCAGCACGCGGGTTTCGGGCCGCGAGTCCTTGCCCCAGTACAGCGCGGGATGGGCGTTGAAGATCTGCAGGCCGCTGCCCAGCAGCACCAGCACGCAGACGACGTTGATCCAGTGCATGAGCCGCACCGGCAGGCGGTGCCGGTAGATCACGGCAGGAGCGGGACCGGATGCCATGGCATCGACTCCGCGTTCACGCCCCCGGCCGGCCCTCGGCGCCCATGCGGACCGTCTTGGCGTCGAGCAGCGTCTCGGGCTCGCCGGTTTCCTGCCAGTCCTGGCTGTCCAGCCGCGCGTGCAGCTGCGCCATGTCCAGGTCTCCGGTCCAGCGCGCCACCACCAGCGTGGCGACGGCGTTGCCCACCAGGTTGGTGAGCGCGCGGGCCTCGGACATGAAGCGGTCGATGCCCAGGATGAGCGCCAGCCCCGCCACCGGCACATGGCCCACGGCCGAGAGCGTGGCCGCCAGCACGATGAAGCCGCTGCCGGTGACGCCGGCGGCGCCCTTGGAGGTGAGCAGCAGCACGCCCAGCAGCGCCAGTTCCTGCGTGAGGGTCAGCGGCGTGTTGGTGGCCTGCGCGATGAACACGGCGGCCATGGTCAGGTAGATGCTCGTGCCGTCGAGGTTGAAGGAATAGCCGGTGGGGATGATCAGGCCCACGGTGGTGCGGCGCGCGCCCAGGTTCTCCATCTTCTCCATCATGCGCGGCAGCACCGACTCGGACGAGGAAGTGCCCAGCACCACCAGCAGCTCCTCCTTGATGTACTTGACCAGCTTCCACACCGAGAAGCCATGCACCCGCGCGATCACGCCCAGCACCACGAACACGAAGATCAGGCAGGTGGCGTAGAAGGTCGCCATCAGCTTGCCCAGCGAGAACAGCGAGCCCACCCCGTACTTGCCGATGGTGAAGGCCATGGCCCCGAAGGCGCCGATGGGCGCCACGCGCATGATGAAGCCCACCATGGTGAACAGCACGTGCGAGGCCTTCTCCACCCAGTCGAACACCAGCGAGCCGCGGCCCCCGAAGCGGTGCAGCGCGAACCCGAACATCACCGCGATCAGCAGCACCTGCAGGATCTCGCCACTGGCGAACGCGCCGACGAAGGTGTCCGGGATGATGTGCAGCAGGAAGTCGGTGGTGGTGCCGATCTTGCCGGGCGCGGTGTAGGCCGACAGGGCCTTGGTGTCCAGCGTGGCCGGGTCCACGTTCATGCCGCGGCCGGGGCCGACCACGTTCACCAGCACCAGCCCGACGATCAGGGCGATCGTGCTGACGACCTCGAAGTACAGCAGCGCCAGCCCGCCGGTCTTGCCCACCTTCTTCATGTCCTCCATGCCGGCGATACCGGTCACGACGGTGCAGAAGATGATGGGCGCGATCATCATCT